>Ga0302325_10032332_pt1 | contig 10748 bp, 13 predicted proteins | sample Palsa_T0_2_FD_201948 | JGI IMG/M metagenome (GOLD analysis project Ga0302325, IMG submission 201948) | Peat permafrost microbial communities from Stordalen Mire near Abisko, Sweden - Palsa_T0_2 | ecosystem: Environmental > Terrestrial > Soil > Palsa > Peat permafrost | place: Sweden: Abisko...
AAATAATTCGTTGTTATTTAATAATTAATCTTTTAAGTTCAAAGCTAGCTGGACTTTCAAGCGGGATTTGGTGCGGGGCGGGATTTGGTGCGGGATATCGGTTATCGCTTCCGACTATGTACAACCACGTCAGAGCCCGTTGATACCACGTTGTGTCGTTCCAAAGCGCAGGCCAACGCCGTTGCGGAGGGACTTGAACGTTGTGGCTGCTCTGCTTATCCGTAGCTTGCACGTGATGCGGGGTTCGAAAGGCTTGATTGGGCCGTTAAGAAGATCCAGCGAATCATTGGCGTTGTCAATGCTCCGAATCGGGCTTTCATGATCCCGAGTGGTGGAAACTGAAAGTCACGCCTTCGCGTCATCTTCGCTTCGCACATTCCTCGCATAGTTTTCGCGCCCTCTTCGCTGCTTACGTAAATTCTGAACCCAATCCACTAGCTCATCTATCCCATCTGGCACAGGTTGCATTGGAGTTCTGGTGGTCGACTCGCGGAATGCTATGGAATTGCATCACTGACCAGAAAGATCGGACTTGAGTGAAGATTACTGTTTGTTTTTGATTGTCTAGCTACTTCATGGTTCTCGTCGCTGCACCGACGGAAAATCATAAAACAGAAGCAGTGAGCAGTAAAAACAAAAAGCAGAAGCACATAAAACTGTGTAAAAACTTGGAAACGCTGTTACATGCAGGGGTATCATTTTTCCTTTCTGAACGCCAGCATATGCATATGATCGCAGAAAACGGTCTGTACAAAAGACAAATATCCGCTTCAGTGACTCGTGAAATGAAATCGGTCAACAGGAGTTGTTTAGGCACTGGTACCCTCACCACCCTCATGGTCTTCCTTTTCCTTGAGCTTTCTCTCGGCCGCGAGAGCAGCCTGGCGCTTCTTCTCCTGCTAAAGTCAGCTTTGCCGTTAATGATCAGGATACCACTGTACGTACCTCGGGGTCAATGAGATCATCGTCATCGCTGAACTCGGAGTCATCATCTGGAAGCAATGGCAGGGCCAAACGCTTCCAGAATCGCTTCTCTTGACGGAGAGCAACGTTCTGAACACGAAGTTCATGCCACTCGTCGTGGTCGGTAACGAAGCGGCGCATCTGGCGAAGATGCTCATTGGCACGACAGGCAGCGGCCTTCATGTCGTTGATCTGGTTTCTGAGGTTGAGGTTCTCCTCGCGCTCATCAGCCAACTGCTTGCGGTAGTTCTTGTGCCATGCAAGGACATCTGACTCGCTCTGCTCCTTGAACCGATGCATCTTCTCAGTGATGTCCGCAAGAATGTTCGCGCCGTGGCAGGCCAACTTCCAATTCTCCTTCTTGTCATACTCGCACTTCTCCAGAGCCTTGCGCAACTCGGAGTTTTCCTTCTCGAGATTCTTGGAGTCCTCTGTGACGGGCATTAGATCGATCTATGAAAGTGAACGCGCAGTGACTTACCATTCAACTCGGCCGCGACAACAGCGACGAGCTCATCATTGGTCAAGTTCATAGTCGACGCCTTCTCACGAACTTTTCCCATCTTCTCGACGACGTTGGCTGTGAGCTGCTGGTTTTGTCGTAGAACCGCAGACAGCTCCTCGACCATTGACATAACGTAATTAAGGTCAGATTGATGGCCAGCTGGAGTAGGATAGCCAACCATTCCACCGCCCATGCCCACGCCGCCGTTCATACCATTGGTGTGATTCATGCCTTGAGAAGGTGAAGGTGGAGCTTGACGAGGATTCGCACCAGGACCACCACCCGGAGAATCAATGTAGTTTTGATAGTTCATCGCGGTAGCTTTACCCTTGTTAGGAGTCGCGTTTCCCTTGCCCTTGTTACTTGGAATAAACCACTCAGCAGTCTTCTTGAGGGTTTGCTGCCAGAAGCGATCGGGAATAGTGTCAACCTTCTTCTTCGGTAGAGAAACCACTGGAAGAGGTGGACGATCGGAGCGTGTTGGGAACCAGGGAACAGAGGAGGTACCGGCAGATCGAGGGTTGGATTGCTTCTTGACGCGTTCTTCGTCTTCACGCTCGCGATTGATCTTCGTGCGGAGGGCAGCGAGTTGGTACTCCTCTGCTGTAAGTGGATTGTCAAGTGGATTGGGACCGTTGAAGGAAAGTGAACGAGCTCGGCGACGTGGCTCTTCGAGAGGTTGAGATGCCTTCTCGACGCGTTCCTCTTCCTCTCGTTGGCGATTGATTTGGATGCAAAGGCCACCAAGTTGAAATTCCTCTGTCGTGAGAGGGTTGTCAAGCGGGTTGGTTCCTCGAATGGAGAGAGATTGAGCTCGACGACGAGTTTCGCCGGGGTCCTTTTGCTGGTCAGCCATGTTGATCGCTGATTTGTTGCTATGACGAGGGCGGTGAACGTTTGTGGATGTTTGATGACAATTTAGGAAGGCTCGGAGGGGCAGAAAACTGCTACCGACGCTAGCACAACCACCGAAATTCACTGTTTTGTGGCAACCTCCCTTTCACTTTTCAGGATTAATAACAATTCTTATTGAAGCCATGATTCCATTGTTATCAAGTGGTTTTATTAATCAATATTCTGGTTCTTACACAGTACCAATTAATCATCCATGACTTATTATCCAGCTTCTGTGGTGATCACTGATCAACAGGAGAATGAGACTATCTTTTACTAAAGGGGTGCATTTTTAATCTACTAACATTGTTCCCAGTCCTAAGAGGAAAACGTATCCTCGTCCAAACGATGACACAAAGTCTAGTACCAACATTGGTAGTCCCACAACCAGCGCTTTAGAGGACCAAAACGTTCTGGAAAGAGAAGAGGCTATAACTATTGAACAATTGTTTGCGACCAATGAGACTGAGCATAATGTGCTTCCTCTGAGTAATTTTGGGACGGGTATTTTATTCATCTTGCTTCTTGGGTTTCCAAGAGATGTCAATAAAGCTATCATCGAACTTGGGGAATATCTTTAAACGAGAAATGGGCGAACAAGAGATAGAAGAAATCATACCGCTGTCCGAAAAGACATAAATAAAGCCTCCATGCACTTTCATGGGGAAATCCGGTCCCTCGATGAAAGGCCCGGAAGACTCGGGACACATATGGAAAGGAAGAAAAGGGGGGTCCTGCCAGTAGAAAAGGCTGTGCCATCAATGCAAGACAAGAAATAGTCCTCAATGAGCCCAAGAATCGAGACTGTAATCTTCATACCAAATCGTTGCTGCTAGCAGGTTCTAGGTACCGCCTAATAGCCTCAAAATCTTCCCCTCCTCTAGCCCCTCTCTATCCAGATCCATCTCATCCCCTTCATCAACGCCCTTATCCTCTAACCCATTCATCCCCCTCTCAACCCTCAACATCAACCTCCTCATCTTCTCCAACTCCTCCTCAACCTCCCCATTCTTCGTCACCAAATTCTCCTGCAACCCCGCCTCCTCCCCGGCAAGTAAATCAAGCACGCCCTTAAAAGCCTTATAGCCCTCCACCCTCTCCCTCGCTTGCTTCTTCCTCTCATTTAACTCTGCTAATCTCTGCTGCAAATCCTTATATTTCTGTGCTTGTTCTGGAGCCTTAGCCTCAGCCTCTTCACTCCATTCTTCCGGCAATTGCTCAATGACGCTCTCCTTTCCTATTCGCCTATTAGTATTTCTGCAATTCCTCAACAGCACATGGCAATTTCGCTCACGATAATCCACCCCCCTCTCAGCCCACTCCTCCCCACCACCATGCACGCCCCTCTCCCCCGCAACCCAGTACAGCCGATCCACCTGCTCAGCAACATGTCGCTTGGCCTGCGGCCCATACGCCAATCTGTTATGCTTCTTCAATAATCCCTTCAACTTGTGCAATGCTTCGTCGACGGATTTCTGTCGTAGCGCCTTTTCTTCGGCGGAGTTGGAGTTGAGGAAGGTGCTTGAAGGAGAGAGTGGGCTGGAAAGCGCGAGGATTTGGGAGGTGAGGAATTGGAGCTTGAGGTCAATTATTGTGGGCGCTGAGGTGGTCATTTTAATAGGATGGGTAAGTGAAGCGCGTGGTTTCAACGAGTTCTAGTGGTGATGAAGACGCGGTTGAGATAGAGTTGAACTGGGAGACGCGTTGGCGGGCCGGGCACGTGATTCATCATAGAAACCTGTCTTTGACTTGTTAAAGGCACAATTCACATTATCTTGTGCAACGATTGTGACAGCTTATAGACAAGGCTGATATGCTCATCGCCTATGAGTCCATGATAGTGCTTAAAATTCTACTTTGAACAATTTCCTTACGTTGCAATGTTGGAGGAGAGAGCCCAGCGTGGCAATTCTGCAAGCCACCTGTCTGCGTCAAGCGCATGCAGAAGAGAAAATGATCTGCCAGGATCAGCCACAAGGTGTCTGCCTCGAGCCGCCCTAAAGAAGAGAAAATGACCTGGCAAAACAACGAGGCCCTCTCTCATACACCAGTAGCTCCGTGCAACTACCGTCGGCACATAGGGCCCTAGGGTCTCGATGGACCCTGTGGCCCTTGTAACCAAAACCCTCGCCCTTACCGACGCTGTTGTGGGAGGATTAAAGCTGTTCCAGATAGTGCTCGAAGCGCCCGCTGAAATAGCAAGCCTGATCAACGACATGTCAGATCTCCAGGTCGTCTTCAAGGAAGTGCATTCTGCCTTGCAGCAGCACCATGATGCAACTAATCACTCGCTGCTTGGTTTGAATCTTCTCCTTGGCCGCGCAAAAGAAAAGCTGCTGCAGCTCGACCAGATCATCCAATACTGTACACCAAGTGGACCAGAAGGGAAGGTGCAAGCACTACAGAAGACTGCAGCTCGTTTTCGGTGGGTTCGGGGAAAACCCCGTGTTGGAAAGCTCCAAAAGGACCTGTTAGAGATCAAGTTAGGTCTCGCTGCTATGTGGGGCGCCGCCAACTCGTAAGCTACCGTAAATCTTGTGACGTGATTCGGTCGTAGGCTGATTTGCTTATCTTCCAAATAGCATCGATCTCTCGAGGATTCATATGAAGCTTGAGAACATCTCCTTCGTTACCGAGACTTTGGAAGCTACGCAGCGGTTAGAGCTTCAAAACGCTGCACACCTTGAAGAACAACGTCGTCTACTAATAGACTTGGCTGGCTATTTCTCTAAGCTCGGGTTTCTAGATCAGTCCAAGTACTCTTCTGCAGAAGTTCAATATCCCCCACCTGATTATTCAGAAGGCAAGATCTCAGAGATGCCCAAGCACTCTGAACTAACCGATCCGATACAACAAGGGCTTCTTGAGGAGGGTCTACATACTCGTGGAAGCACGTCGACCTCTTTTGATTTCGTAGGAATTGGGACGGCGTGGTCACAGATTCCCAAATGGACAGGCCAAGCAACGAGTGGATCAATGACTGGTATTCGAATAGGGGTTCGCCAAATGCGCGGGGACTCTTGTCGGCGGTTTTGCAACTGCGTCTGTCACAAAAAGTCGCATGTTCGAACGCCTAAAATGCTTAATAACTTCTTGGGAAATCTATTCGTGGGGTATACTGGTCTTCCTCTTATCAGTCCACGATGCAACGAGAGCCTCTGCTACCGGCGCTCGAAGTCCTCCATGAGGATCAACTACTACTTTCCTTCGTGGTTCTTGATGCGTGTTGTGTCAATTATGGCGGCCTATTCGAACCAGGGACCCGAGATGCTTCTGAGAGTCAAGAGATTATGCCCAGCAAATGCAGAAATCTTCTCTTTCGCTTGTCTGGGAAATGTGGAAGGGATAAAATACTTGTTTGAGAACGGCCTTGCTTCGCCATATGATGTAGAGTATGGGACAGGGATATCAGCGTTGCATGCAAGTCTCCCTCCAAGCATTTTTGAAAAAGATTACTGAAACTTTTTTTTTTAGAAAGCGGTTGATTGGAGGCAGATGGAAGTGGTTCAACTGCTGCTCACTGAAGGATCCGATCCTTTTCTTCAAGACCAGAATGGGTGGTATGTCACTTTGGATCATGTCCTTATTCAAATATGGCTAACAAAGTGCAATAGGACACCTACAGACACTGTACTTCAACTCGCATTTACAAAAGGTAACGAACATGGCACAGCATTCAACCAGTTTCTCCGAGCGTTGGATTCGAATATTTTTGAAACACTGCAGCTCTCGACACTACACAAGATCGTCCTTGGGCTTGTTAATCTGGACATCGAGAAGCAATTGAATGCTTCAACATCAGAAATCAACCTTCAGGATTCGGGCGGACAGACACCGTTGTTCTGGGCTGCCAATCGTGGCGATGTGTCGACTGTGCGGACTCTCCTTGAGTATGGAGCTAAGCCCGACCTCCGCAACATGCTAGGAAAGACGGCGCTGCACTGGGCAATTGAATCGCCAACAAGCGAATGTACAAAGCTTCTGCTTGAATACGGAGCTCCACCCAACGCGCGTTCTGTGTTTGGCACCACAGCTCTCTTCTATGCTGTTTGGACGCATGATGATCCTGCCAATCACATCGAAGACCTTCTCGAGTATAACGCCGATGTGAATGTGAAGAACGACAAGGGACTCACACCGCTTCATTACGCGGCTTTCAAAGATGTTATTGCCCCAGTGGCAATTCTCATTGACCGTGGGGCATCGCTCGAAGAATGCGACAATAATGGTATCACACCGCTGATGCTGGCGATACAGAACAATCTCACGGCAGTCACATCGTATCTACTGGGCCAAGGTTCGAATCGACTGGTTGTGAATAACAACAACGAAACGATCCTACACGTTGCTGCCGCAAAAGGCAGTCCCGAAATGTTCAGTGCTCTCGAGCGATTCGATTTGCACGAAATCGACATAGAAATGAGGAACTCAGCTAGACTGACTCCAAGAGATATAATCTCGCAGCGAGTTGATGGATCACCTAAGTTGGTCGAAGCTTTCGAGCAGCTCCTTCCGAACGTTCAGAGCAGTCAAACAAGTGAGACTGACTCCCAGGATGGACGACCATTTTTCGACGCGCTTGAATACCATGATATTCCTTCAGAGGTCATCCCATTATGACCTTTTTAACCCGCATCTCGATTATCAGCTAAGTTAACTACCGCTATAACAAGCATAAACGGCTTAAATCCTGCCAAGAACCATACTCCATTTGTTCAGAATACTCAAAAGTAGTTAGCAAAGACGACTGGCTGGCATATCTCCCGAGCTTCTTTATGGTCAATTCAAAATTATTCATCTACGAACTCCATCGAGCGAAGCCGGCTCATCAATGCCTGGTAAGGTCGGGGCTTCTTTGTTCTGGGCGAAGCCTTGTCCCTGAGAGAAGGCTACATAGCCAACCTTTGATCCCCCGGTTGGCCCCGATACCACCATTTTGAACACTAAGTCTCCATGAATTGGTAGTGGCTCCTGCGCGGTTCGGATCTTAGGCTTCTCAATCCGCTCCGATCACATATCGATGTAAGACTTGAAGTGGAGGGATGACTTTTTCTCGATAAGAATGGCTCAGAAACGGCTTCGGACCAATACAGCACGTAAGCAAGTCTATATTGGAGAAAACAACTGCTTATTGATATTGCAGAGCAAATCCGGTTCAACGGAAGGGGATGGCTGCTTCTCGAAGTAGAACATTTCAAATACTCGAGTCAACTCAAGAAGCTAGTCTACGGTGTTTCTAAAAGAGGCACATGTAATTGCAAAATGCTCCCTATCTACGAGAAGCTCATCCTTCCTCCCAAATGTGGTCGGTCACAGGGCATCACCACCATAATCTATGGGAAGGATACCCACTTCCTGCTGAACCTCCGCTTTCTCTTCGAGAATATCCAGTCTTTGCCCATCCATGTCTTAAGTAGCTGGTATAGGAACTTGTCATCGTGTCGATCGGGAGGTAGGGGGCAGTACGACGTAAAATACAATCGGCCTTGTCCTCGGAGAGTTTTTGTGGATGTTCTGGAAGTGTCTGCTTATGAGACCCAGACATGTTGAAGACAGCCGATCGAATTTCTTGAATATCAAAATCTGAATCTCAGATGGTAAGGTGATAATGCTCGTTTTCACTCTGTTGTCTTCTGCAAGATCTGTATCGTCTGCTCTGCTTGCACCATTTGCAAAGATCCCAGAAACTATTTCATCGTCAGATTTTTGAAAAATTGGGGACAGAGACTTGTAGACATACCTTCTCCCTTATCAGTGGAACGTTCCAGTTTTGTGTCTCGCTGGCAACGAGGTTGAATGTCACAGCACAAGAGGTCTGAAATTCCACGGAGTTTAGTAGAACTGCTGACACTAAATTTATGCCAAGGAATACCTTACTGCTTGGAGATGACATTGCTTGACTTCCTTTGTTGGCTTATTATCCGTTGTTTCGGTGCTTCGAATAATTGGTTGTTGTGATCGCTTTGCTTGTTTTGCGTAGTTTTGGTAGGTTGAAGATTTGATTGTGTTGTTGAGAAATATAATTGTCATATTTACATACAGGTCAACTCCAATATAAATTCAAGCACGAAATTGAAAACTTATGCCATCCAATGGGTAAATTTTAGGTTCAGGAGCTAATTTCACAGCCAGTCCTCTCAAAGTGGAGAAGATGTATCATCAAGGGAACCAAGTTGCATTCTCAAACAACCAGCGAAAGCAAGGTATTGTATTGCAAAAAGCTCTCCACCTAGTGAACATATTCTGAAGCCTTAGGTTCTCCTCAAAGTTGCAAAATACCACGAACGGGTGTACATCGACTCCAAAATCGCTTGATAACCCCATGACCTATTCTCATTCGAGCCATCAACCCAAAGTCCCTGGTCGAACCGACCACCCACCCTTAGCTCAGCCTCAATCCTTGCCATCATCATTTCGTCCAAAGCTCTGGAGTCCATAGCATCCACTCTCCTCCAGAAACCCCCGAGTGCATAGTACTGCTCCTTGAACTTTCCCATCTTCTCCGCAGTGATGAACTTTCTTTTCGGCCTGCAGAACATCAGAGGTGCCATCCACTCCCCAAGCAGCTCGTACAAATGTCGGCCAGAGTATCGCCTAGATGGAAGAAGACACCATGCTGTGAGCGAGACCTTTCCATGAAGGCCTTTGTGGATTGAGTACAGTCGTTTGCTTGCAAGTCCGAGACAGGTCGAGCCTACACGATCGAGTTCCTTGAAGATCATGGTGTGTATTTCTGCCGGGAGGGTGATCAATTTGTCCTTCGAACCTTGGACATCTTTCGAGGTGGTGTTGTTGACTTTGACATTGAAGGTGAGTCGAAATTCAAGAAATCAATGAAGGGAAGAATACCTCTTGCTGCGGAGAAGCTCTGCTCGTCGGCAATGCTGATATCGGAAGTGATCACGCTTCTTCCTGCCTCCACCTTCTCCATCTTGGGCTCGTGTTTGTGGTTGTCTGGATCTTGGTTCGGATGTGTTGACAAATGGAGGAGCAAATAAATAGGCGAGAAAATAACGACATCCCAAAAACCTACTTCCCCAAACTAAACATAATCTCATTTAATTCATTGGAAATGTTATTGGCACAATCAAGAGAACTCAGTTTAATTTTAGAGAATCTTGAGAATGTTTTCAGGGCGAGGTGAATCAACAATTTAAGAGTAAAAGTACGATCAGTCAAGAAGTGAGGATTGAGACTTATCACGAAACTTGCCATTTTTCTATGAATATTTCTAGCGCATTCTATTCTCCCAAGAAACCTCCCCGGTCCACAAGGTGAACGGTAACTTATCTTCGAATCCAAAAAGTGTCGCGCAATCTTTGCTCATCTGTCATAAATCTCATATGACCCGCTGCAGCCTCCATTCTCATCCGTAATTCCTCCAACTCAGACGGAACCTCGTGACCCCAAAACTTCCAAGTATCAATACCCTCCCAATCAAGAAGATCCCATCTGCTCTTCTTCTCATCAACCTTAGACCCATCGAGCAAAACGCCATTCTCCCACCATCCACCAATCTTCCTCTCTTCCTCCAGTCTCTTCCTAACTTTCTCCATCTTCGCCCATCTCCTCCTCTTCGACATCCTGCTCTCTACTAGAACACGCTCCTCCTTTCCCTCTGCCCGTAGCAGGATATTTTCTGCCTTCATTTTCTCGAACAGCGCATCTTCATCTTCCAAGTCCTTCAACTTCTCCGGTGTGGTGAACTTCAGTTGTGCGTTGCTCCACACGTATTTCGGGCCCATCCACCCTTCGAGGAGAGAGTAAAGATGTTTACCGCTGCTACGTTCGGGAGGCAAGATACACCAAGCAGCGAGAGGGACCTTGCCAGTGAGTTCTTTGTGGATATGATAGAGTTGTGGGTGGGTCAAGCCGAGACAGGTGGAGGAAACTCGGTCAAGGTGGTTAAAGATTTTGATTTGAAGTTCTGCTGGGAGAGTTGCGAGACTGGGCTCGAGTGTATTGTTGTCTTTCTGGTCGTCATCTTTCTTGTTGCTGACGTCGACCTCCTGTGTGTCAGTGCTGGGATTGGCTTTGAAGGTCAGCCGGTTGATCTTGCAAAGGCGACGGGTGGAGTATCTGCCAAAGGTATATATCACTTACTTATTTTGATTTCTTCTAAATCTCCCGATCTAACTAAAATATTCTTGCTAGCCATGGATACCATTGTTCTGATTAACTCCGATATCTTATAGTGTGTTTTGTTTATTAGTTGAGGATGTGCTCGTTGATGGTGTCGACGAAATAAACGAACGAGTACGAGAAGACAGGAGAGGGCTAAAATAGTCGTTGGTGAGACGCTAGTACTGAAATCTATGGACACTAGTACCTTGATTCACCGGCAACACTCGTTGTCTAGTGAAGCCGAAATCGTCTGATCTTGTTT
>Ga0302325_10032333_pt1 | contig 10747 bp, 8 predicted proteins | sample Palsa_T0_2_FD_201948 | JGI IMG/M metagenome (GOLD analysis project Ga0302325, IMG submission 201948) | Peat permafrost microbial communities from Stordalen Mire near Abisko, Sweden - Palsa_T0_2 | ecosystem: Environmental > Terrestrial > Soil > Palsa > Peat permafrost | place: Sweden: Abisko...
CCCGATCGAGCGACAGCGCCGCCGCCCGCCGCTCGGCGTTCGGCGTGTCGCCCTCGTACATGTACGTGGCGACGTAATCGAACAGCAGCGAGGACGCGAACGGCGAGGCGGTCGGGGTCTCGACCTCAACCAGCGAGAGCTCGCGCCGGTGGAGCTTGGTCAGCAGCTCGATCAGGCCGGTTAGGTCGAGCACGTCTCGCAGGCACTCGCGGTAGGTCTCGAGCACGATCGGGAACTCGCCGTAACCACGCGCCACCTCGAGCAGCGACTGCGCCTTCAGCCGCTGCTGCCACAGCGGCGTGCGCTTGCCGGGCCGCGCCCGAGGGATCAGCAGTGCGCGGGCGGCGTTCTCACGGAAGCGCGCGCCGAACAGCGCGGAGGACTGAAGCTCGGCCACCACCCGGTCCTCGACCTCGTCGGGCTCGATCAGGACGAGCTCGGCACGGGGTGGCTCATCGGCATCCGGCAGGTGGATGATGATTCCGTCGTCGGACCAGATCGCGTCCGCTTCGAGGCCCAGCTCATCGCGGATCTTCGCCCCCAGCGCCAGCCCCCAGGCGGCGTGGACGCGGCCCCCGAAGGGCGAGAGCACGCACAGGCGCCAGTCGCCGATCTCATCGCGGAAGCGCTCGACCACGATCGCACGATCGGAGGGCACAACGCGCGTCGCCGCCTGCTGCTCGCGCAGGAACTCGCTCAGGTTGCGCGCCGCGCGCGCATCGAGGTCGTACTCCGCCTCGAGTGTCTCCGGTGTCTGCTCGACCGCCCAGCGCGAGAACGCGCCGATCGCCTCGCCCAGCTCGCGCGGGCGCCCGACCCCGTCGCCCTTCCAGAACGGGACTGCCCCCGGGAGACCGGGCGCCGGTGTGACGATCACGCGGTCTCGGCCGATCTCCTCGATCCGCCAGGTCGTCGCGCCGAGCAGGAAAGTCTGGCCGGGGCGAGCCTCGTAGACCATCTCCTCGTCCAGCTCGCCGACCCGGCGGCCGTCGGGAAGGGTCACCGCGAACATGCCGCGATCCGGGATTGTGCCGGCGTTCGTGACCGCTAGCTGGCGAGCGCCCGGGCGGGCGCGGAGGGTCCCGGCGACCCGATCCCAGACGATCCGGGGGCGGAGCTCGGCGAACTCGCTCGAGGGATAGCGGCCGTCGAGCATGTCGAGGACGTTCTCTAGCTGCGCTGCGCTCAGCTCGGCATAACTGTGGGTCGCGGTCACCAGCGCGTATAGGTCCTCGACGGCGACCGGCTCCTCCGTGGCCGCCGCGATCGCGACCACCTGCTGGGCCAGTACGTCAAGGGGATTGCGCGGGACGACGGTCGACTCGATCGCGCCCTCGCGCATACGCCTCGCGATCACGGTGCACTCGAGCAGGTCAGCACGGAACTTCGGGAAGATCCGCCCGCGGCTGACGTCTCCGACCGAGTGACCGGCTCGCCCGATCCGCTGCAGCCCGCGGGACACCGACTTCGGTGACTCGACCTGGATCACGAGATCGACTGCCCCCATGTCGATGCCGAGCTCGAGCGACGATGTGGCGACCAGGCACGGCAGCTCGCCCGCCTTCAGCATCTCCTCGACGACGGTTCGCTCCTCGCGCGCGAGCGAGCCGTGGTGGGCGCGTGCGATCTCCTCGCCGGCCATCTCGTTGAGGCGCAGCGCCAACCGCTCGGCGCCACGACGGGCGTTGACGAACAGGATCGTCGAGCGGTGGGCGCCCACGAGCTCGAGCAGCTCCGGGTAGATTGCGGGCCAGATCGAACGGCGGGTGGCCTCGGAGCCGCCCAGGAGCGGGTCGAGCTCAGGCGCCGGCGTTCCCGCGTCGGGCTCGACCATCGACTCGACGGGGACGTGGATCTTCAGGTCGAGTTGCTTGCGCACGCCGGTGTCGACGATCCTGCATGTGCGCCGCGGTCCGACCAGGTAACGAGCGACCTCCTCGAGCGGATTCTGGGTCGCGCTCAGCCCGATCCGCTGGACGTCGCGACCGGCCTTCGCGGCGAGCCGCTCGAGCGTCAGCGCCAGGTGCGCGCCGCGTTTGGTCGATGCGACTGCGTGGATCTCATCGACGATGCACCACTGAGCGCCGGCGAGCATCTCCTGCGCTCGGCTCGTCAGCATCAGGTACAGCGACTCCGGCGTCGTGATCAGGATGTCCGGCGGTTCGCGCAGCATCGCCTGCCGCTCGCGCTGCGGGGTGTCGCCGGTCCGGATCGCGACCCTGAGGTCGACGCCGATTCCGCGCAAGGGAGCGCGGAGATTGCGTTCGATGTCGTACGACAGGGCCTTCAGCGGAGATACGTAGACCAGCCGTGTGCGGCCTTCCCCGGCCGCCGGCTCCGCGGCGAGGCGGTCGATCGCCCACAGGAAAGCGGCGAGCGTCTTACCCGAGCCCGTAGGCGCCGAGATCAGGACATGCTCGCCGGTCGCGATCGCCGGCCAGGCCTGCGCCTGGGCGGGCGTCGGCTCGGCAAAAGCGGCTCCGAACCAGTCGCGGACGCGGGGCGAGAAGGCAGACAGCGGCACTGCAAACCAGCGTAGCGGCCGCCGCCACAGAGCCACCGCAACCCGGCCGCCGCCGGGAGCGCTCCCCACCACGGATGGCTCGTCGGTCGCGATATGCTCGACGTAGGCACCCCCGAGTCCTCAGGGTTCCACGCGACCGGGAGAGGGCGATGACTCGCTGCATTGCAATAAGTAGGAGCACCGCCGCAGCTGCATTTGCGGCGGTCGCGCTCACCAGCGCAGCAGGCGCGCTGTGTACGAGCTCGGCGTCCGGGGCCGCCACGAGGCATCCGCCGTGCACAAGGCAGGCTTTAGTTGCTGGCCTGCGCCGAGGGGTACGGCCGCTTCAGGGCCGGTTGGTGCGGCCTTGGGCCTGTGCCGGCAGCTTCGCGTACGCCGGGCTGGTGGTGGACGGAAATGAGGTTACGGTGCTGTTCCGCGCCGTCGGGCGAGTCTGGAAGCCCGCCGATCGCGGGAAGTACTGCGCGGACGGAGCGGTGCCGGCGCGGATATACCAACTCGCCTGCAACTCCAACTAGCCTGAGCTCGTGCCTCAGAGCTCGGCGATCTCGCACGCCCGCGCCATCACCTGGTCGAGCATCGGCTCGGTCAACCTCCCGGTGAACGTGTTCTGCTGGCTCGGGTGGTAGCTACCGATCAGCGGCCAGCGCTCGGCCGGTAGCTCCGCGCCGTGGCCGAAGCGGGGCTTGGGCCGAGGTGCCGGCGCGCCCAGCGCGGCCCGAGCGCGGAGGGCCGCGTCCCAGGCGAAGCCCCCGAGGCAGACCACCACCCGCACCGATCGCAGCAGCTCCAGCTCGCGGACGAGGTAGGGCGCGCACCGGTCACGCTCTGCTGGCAGCGGCCGGTTTTCCGGGGGCGCGCAGCGGACGGCCGCGGTCACGTAGCAGCCCTGGAGGCGGAGCCCGTCGTCGCTCGCCCGTGACTCAGGCTGGTTCGCGAGCCCGGCCCGCCACAGCGCCGCGAACAGCCAGTCGCCCGACCGGTCGCCAGTGAACACCCGACCTGTGCGGTTGCCGCCGTGCGCCGCCGGCGCGAGCCCGAGCACCAGCACCCGCGCGGCGGGATCGCCGAAGCCAGGTACTGGCCGGCCCCAGTAGTCCTCGTGCGCGTGTGCGGCGCGCTTCGTGACAGCGACCTCCTCGCGCCAGACGACGAGCCGCGGGCACCGGCGGCAGCCCACGATCTCCGCCTCGAGGGCTGCCAGGCTCACTGCCGGGCGGCGCCTGCCGGCGCGAGCATCCCGAGGATCATCCGCTCGATCACCGGCGCGAGGTCGAGAACGTCGGGCGGCTCCCGCAGCCGCACTTGGCGTGAGGCAAGCTCGGTGATCGCCCCCACGATTGCGTAAGCGTCGAGTGGCGAAGCGAACCGGCCGATCAGGCCTCGCGCCGCGGCCGCGGCGTTCTCGGCAACAAGCGCGTCGGCGAACAGCTGCATGATCTGATCGCGCCGGTGAGCCGCGCGCGGGCCGGCGCCGATGATCTCCACCAGCAGCGTTTGCGCGTACTCTGGATTCTCGCTCAGCGCGGTCAGGAACGTGACGGTGCCCGCGCGCATCCGCTCGACCGCGTCACCATGCCCAGCGCCGGCCGCAGCGCGCGCCTGCGCCGCCAGCACGACCTCTGCGGCGCGGTCGAACAGCGCGAGGATGCAGTCCTCCTTGTTCGCGAAGTGCTCGTAGAACGTCGCCTTGGACATGCCGGCTTGCCGGCTGATCGACTCCGAACTGGCGCCCGCGTAGCCGCGCTCTGCGAACACCGTGGCAGCAGCACGCAACAGGCGCTGGCGCTGGAGCGGCACCCGTACTTCCGGTGGTGGCGCGTGCCGGCCACGCGCGGCAGGCTGGTTTTCCTCCTCCATGCGGGTTCCCCGGTCAAGTATTGAGCGCTCTGCCGTAGTGGCGCTCGTAATACTCACGATACGCCCCCGAGCGGATCGGCTCCCACCACCACGGGCTGTCCCGATACCAGTCGACGGTGCGCTCGAGACCCTGCTCGAACCGCACCCTCGGCTCCCAACCGAGACCCCGCAGCTTTCCGGAAGAGAGCGAATAGCGCCGGTCGTGCCCGGGTCGATCGGTGACGAACTCGATCAGCGACTCCTCGCGGCCGGTCAGCTCCAGCACGCGATGGACGACGTCGAGGTTCTCACACTCGTCCGGGCCACCGCAGTTGTATGCGTGTCCGGGGATTCCGTGCGCGAGCACCTCGCCGATGCCGCGGCCGAAGTCCTCGACGTAGAGCCAGTTGCGAACGTTGCGGCCGTCTCCGTAGACGGGCAGCCTGTCGCCGGCGAGCGCATTGAGGATCATCAGCGGGATCAGCTTCTCTGGGTACTGGTAGGGCCCATAGTTGTTCGACCCGCGGCAGATCAGCGTTTGCAGACCGTAGGTGTGGAAGTAGCTGGCGACGAGGAGATCGGCCCCGGTCTTGGTTGCGCTGTACGGCGAGGAGGGTTGGAGCGGCGACTCCTCGGTGAAGGTGCCCTCGTCGATCGATCCGTAAACCTCGTCCGTCGACACCTGCAGGTAGCGCAACTCCCGCTCCCGTGCGGCTTCCAGCAGCACGTGGGTGCCCTGCATGTTCGTGACGATGAACCCCTCGGGATCGGCGATCGAACGATCGACATGCGTCTCGGCGGCGAAGTTGACGATCGCGTCGCAGTCACGGACAGCGTCCGCGACCGCGGTTGGATCCTCGATCGCGCCGTGCACGAAGCGGATCCCGTCGATTACGTCATGCAGGTTCTCGCGCCGGCCGGCATACGTCAGCTTGTCGAGCACTGTCACCTCGTCGCCGTGCTCGCGCAACCGCAGGCGGACGAACGTCGACCCGATGAACCCTGCGCCGCCGCACACGAGCAGCCTCACGACGGCACCCCGGCGGCAAGGAACGCCTGCAGGCCCTCCCGCCAATCGGGCAGCCGCGGCGATCCGGCGCGGATGCTCGCGAGCACGCTGTAGGCGGGACGTGGCGCGGGACGCCCAAGCGCAGCTGTCGTTCCGGGCACGATCTCACAACTCAGCCCTGCGCGGTGCACGATCTCCCGCGAGAAGTCATACCAAGAGCACCCGCCTCCTCCGCCGGCTACGTGCAGGATGCCCGGGATCGGATCCTGCGCGAGCGCGATGAGCGCAGTTGCAAGGTGACCGGTGAACGTGGGGCAACCGACCTGGTCATCGACGACGGTGAGCTGGTCCCGGTCCGAGGCGGCGCGCAGGATCGTCGCCGGAAAGCAGTGGCCGCCGGCGCCGAAGAGCCATGAGGAACGCACGATCGTGTGCGCGTCGGGCGCCGCCGCAGCGACCGCCAGCTCGCCGGCAAGCTTGCCGCGCCCGTACTCCGATCTCGGCCCTGTGGGATCCGATTCGACGTAGGGCGAGTGCTTGTCGCCTGCGAACACGTAGTCCGTCGACACGTGGACCGTCCATGCGCCGGCCTCGGCGGCTGCGCGAGCGACGGTTCCGGCACCCGGACCGTTGACGGCTAGCGCCTCCTCGGCTTTGGCCTCGGCACCGTCGACATCAGTCCAGGCAGCGCAGTTGAGGACGGCGCCGGGACGGGCCTCCCGCACCGCAGCCTCGACGGCGCCAGCATCGGTGATGTCGAGCTCGGCGCGTCCGACCGCAGTCAGCTCGTGACCCGCCGCGGTGGCAGCACTCGCGATGTCGCGACCAAGCAAGCCCGTCGCGCCGGTGACCAGGAGCCTCATGCCGCCAAGCGTAGGCCAAAACGACCGTGGGGCTCTCGAGCGCTCGATGGACGCATGTCCAGACGGCCAATCGAATTGCCGTTCGCCTTGGCCACGCGGCCGGTGGCGGCGGAGGCGTCAACGCGCTAGACCTTGGGGTCAATGGCGGAAGCTACCCAACAGCGTCTGCTGGACGACTATCAGCTCACGCCCGGATGCCAGGATGAGCTGCTCGACGAGAGCGGTGAGCCGCGACCGCACGCAGCTCCGCTGATCGCAACGCTCGAACGCCTCGGCCCCGAACCGCTGGCCGCGGCGGGCCGTCGCCGCGATCGGATCTTCATGCAGCAGGGGATCACGTTCGAGGTCGCCGGCACCGACGGCGAGCGTCGCGACCGGCCGTTCCCGCTCGACCTCGTCCCTCGTATCCTGCCGGCGGACGAGTGGACGACGATCAAGCGCGGGCTGGCCCAGCGGATCCGGGCCCTGAACGCATTCGTCGACGACGTCTATCACGCGCATGAGATCGTCCGCGCCGGCGTCGTGCCATGGTCGCTGATCGTCAGTCGCCCGAGCTTCGCCCGGCCGGTCCACGGCGTGCGCCCGCCGGGCGGCGTCTACTGCCATGTTTCCGGCTGCGACCTCGTCCGCGGTGGGGATGGCCGCTGGCGCGTCCTGGAGGACAACGTACGTACGCCCTCGGGGATCTCCTACGTGCTCGAGAACCGCGTCGCGATGACCAGGCTGATGCCCGAGCTGTTCGCCGGATACCGCGTTCGGCCCGTAGACCATTATCCCGGGCTCCTGCTCGACGCCCTGCGCGCCGTCGCTCCGGCCGTCGACGCCGATCCGACTGTCGTCGTGTGGACTCCCGGGCCTGCCAACAGCGCCTATTTCGAGCACGCGTTCATCGCCCGTCAGATGGGCGTCGAGCTGGTCGAGGCGACGGACCTCGTCGTGCGCGATGCGGTCTGCTTCATGCGCACGACCGCCGGCCTCGAGCGCGTGCACACGATCTACCGCCGCCTCGACGACGACTTCATCGACCCGCTGGAGTTCCGCCCCGATTCGCTGCTGGGAGTGCCCGGTCTCGTGCGCGCCTACCGCGCCGGGACCGTAGCGATCGCAAACGCGATCGGCACCGGAGTCGCGGATGACAAGGCGATCTATCACTACGTCGGGGAGATGATCCGTTTCTACCTGAGCGAGGAACCGATCCTCGACAATGTGCCCACCTACCTGCTCGGCGACGAGAAGACACGCAAGGAAGTGCTCGCACGGATCGACGAGCTGGTCGTCAAGCCGACCTCCGAGTCGGGCGGCAAGGGCGTCTTCATCGGGCCCCACGCGAGCACGAGCGAATGCGAGGCGCAAGCGCGAAGGATCGAAGCCGAGCCCGAGCGCTGGATCGCCCAAGAGCTGGTCCACCTGTCGACGGTCCCGACCGAGACCGCCGACGGCCATCTCGCCCCCCGGCATGTCGACCTGCGCCCGTTCGCCGTCTTCGGTGACGAGATCCGCATCGTCCCGGGCGGGCTGACGAGGGTCGCGCTCCGGGCCGGCTCGATGGTCGTCAACTCCTCCCAGGGTGGGGGATCCAAGGACACTTGGGTCCTCGACGACGGTGGCGCCGTCGATCTCGTGCCCGGGACGCTGCCGGCGCACCGGCCGCCGCCACGACTGCCCGACGTGCGTTACGGCGGCTGGCGTGGGCAGGCCCAGCAGCAGCAACAGCAGCAGGGCCTTTCGGCCACCACCAGCTCGAGTTTTCCCGCAGGGAAAACTCGCTAGCGACCGAAGGTCGCCATGCTAGCCCGCATCGCCCAGGAGCTTTTCTGGCTCGGACGCGACCTCGCGCGTGCCGAGTTCACGGCCCGCATGCTGGACGGCGTCTTCCATGCCGATGTCGCGGGCGCAACGGGTGAGCGCGACATCGCGCTGAGCTGGGCGGAGCTGCTCGCGATCATCGGCGAGAAGCCGCCCGGACCCGCAGCGGCGGTCGACACGGGTGACACAACGGACCTCGAGGAGCTGGCGACACGGCTGCTTGGCCGGGCTGAAGTCGCCGGCCTGCTTACGCTCGACACCGACAGCCAGGCGTCGATCGTCTCCTGCGTCTCCCGCGCACGCGAGCGCGGCCGGGGACTCAGGGACGTGATGTCGACCGAGATGTGGGAGGCGCTGAACACGTTCCATCTCGGACTCGCCGGCAGGGACCTGTCCGCCGCGCTCGTCTCCGGGCCGTACTCGGTCTATCAGGACGTCAAGGAGCGGTGCGCGCTGTTCTGGGGCCTCGTCGGGCGAACGATGCTCCGAGACGAGGGGCATTCGTTCCTCGAAGCCGGTGCTCAGATCGAGGCTGCCGATATGGTCCTGAGGATGCTACGCGTGACGGTCCCACCGGCGCCGAAGCAGTCCAGCAGCGAGGGCGAGGCGCTCGCGTTGTTACACGCAGTCGGCGGATTTCAGGCCTACCGGCGCGCCGTGCGGGCGGCTCCGACTGTAGGCCCGGTGGCGCGGTTCCTGCTCTATGACAGCGCCTACCCCGGCTCTGTGGCGGCGTCCGTGGAGGCCCTGCACGCGGCCCTTTCGACCGCCGACGCCTTACCACGGTCCTCGCCCCCCGTGCTCCGGCTCGGCCGGCTGATCGCGGATCTGGAGCTTCAGCGCCGGGCGCCCGAGGCCGCGCCCGCATTCGAAGACACGCTGGAACGGGTACAGGAAGATCTCGAGCTCATCGATAGCGACATCGAAGAGCGGTACTTTGCGATGGCGGCCGCCGCCGCCGTCCATCTCTAGCTCGCCGCCGATGTCCCAACCCCAACCATCCGTGAACTTCGCGATCCGCTACCTGACCCAATACCGCTACGACGGCGAGGTGGTAGACAACCTGAACGCGCTGCGGGTCAGGCCCGCGGCGAATAGCCGCCAGCGCTGCGACGAGTTCAGCGTGCGCCTCGAACCCGAGGTCCGCCTGCATCGTCACACGGACTACTTCGGGACCGAGGTGGTCGAGTTCGAGGTCTCGCGCCCCCATAGCCACCTGACGATCGACGTGCGCGCCCGCGTGGTCACGCAGCCCCCGCCGACACCGCCCGAGGCGCCCTGGGAGGCGCTGGAGGACCCCGCCTACCGCGAGGCCGGAGGCGAGTTCCTGCTTCAGACCGACGCTACCGAGCAGGGACCGCTCGCCGAGCTGCTCGATGCGACCCGCGCGGCGCCCTCACCGCTTGCAACCCTGATGCTGATCACCGAACTGATCCCCGACCGCTTCGAGTATCGCCAGGGCGCAACCTACGTCGACAGCACGATCGGGCACCTGCTCGAGATGGGCGCCGGTGTTTGTCAGGACTTCGTCCACCTGGGCCTGTGGCTGCTCCGCAAGCACAGGATCGCGGCCCGTTACGTCTCGGGCTACCTGTACGCGGCCGCAGCGGACGGTCGTCAGGAGTCGATCGAGGTTGACACGCACGCCTGGATCGAGGCGCTGCTTCCCGTCCCCGGTGGCGGCGAGCCGGTCTGGGTGGGCGCCGACCCCACCAACCGCGGCCTCGCAGGCGACACGCACGTAAAGATCGGCCATGGTCGCCACTACCCGGATGTGCCGCCGATCAAGGGCGTCTACCGGGGCACGGCGACCTCGGAGCACGACGCGCGGGTGACGATGACCCAGCTGACTGCGGCCGATCCGGCCTCGATCGCACGGATCTGAGCCCCCTCGGTGAGCTCTGGCGTCGAAAGCAGCGCGGAAACTGATCGAACTCAGGGCGTGGTCGGGAGCGCGGGAACAGTCGCCGGCGCAGGCATCGTCGGGAGCGCCGGCACCGCCGCGAGCGCCGGCGTGGTCGGGAGCGCCGGCATCGCCGGAAGCGCGGGCGTCGTCGGAAGCGCGGGGACGGTCGTCAGCGCCGGGGTCCTCGGCAGCGCGGGGGTCGCCCTGAGCGCCGGGGTGATCGGGAGCGCCGGCGTTGTGGCGGGGATCGGCAATGTCGGCTGCCTCGGCTGCCTCGCGTGCATCGGCTGCGTCAACTGCCAGGGGTGCGTCGCGTGCGTCGGCTGCATCGGGCTGCGCGGGGCCGTCGGCGCAGTGGGCCACTCGAACTGACGCAGGTCCCCCCCGGCGTGGGACCGCAGCGCCCCGCGGACGTTCGCCGCCAGGCGGGACGTTCGCCGCCAGGCGAACTCCCAAGGGCGCGCAGCGCCCCCCCTACCCGCCGTAGTGGTTGTACTGCGGCTTTCCGAACGCGGGGAGCGCAGGATCGCGGGCGTATCCGAGGTGGGCCAGCCCGAACAGGTTCTCGATGCTGCTCAGCAGTGAGTAGTGGTTGAAGTAGTCAAGCGTGTCCGTGCTGTTCGGTTTGACGTACTGAGAGATCAGCAGCAGGCCGACCTCGCCGCCGCCGCCGGTCGGGGTGGTCTGGCCGGTCTGCTCCGAGGCCGGGGTGGTCGCAGTCGGCGTCGACGTCGTGGTCGGCGTGGTGGTCGTTGTGGTCGCAGCCGACGTGGTGGTCGGCGTGGTGCTCGCAGCCGACG
>Ga0302325_10032337_pt1 | contig 10747 bp, 11 predicted proteins | sample Palsa_T0_2_FD_201948 | JGI IMG/M metagenome (GOLD analysis project Ga0302325, IMG submission 201948) | Peat permafrost microbial communities from Stordalen Mire near Abisko, Sweden - Palsa_T0_2 | ecosystem: Environmental > Terrestrial > Soil > Palsa > Peat permafrost | place: Sweden: Abisko...
CACCGAACCCTCCTCGACCAATCGACCCAGGATCGCATCGGCATCGTCCTGAATGGCGTCTCGAAAGGCTCTTCGTTCCACTACGAATACTACGGCTATTCGGGGACCGCCTCCTATCCAAGCCTAGAAAAGGGCGCGCGCGCCGATGCCTAGTCCGGTCGGCGGCACGACTTACGCAACAAGAGGGTACAAAACGATGATCGAGATACTGAAAACAAGCCATGCCGATCAAGAAGAAAAGCCTGGACGGATAAGTGTAGTAATCCCGACCCGTGGTCGACCGGCCCTCGTCGACCGCGCCGTTCGCAGCGCCCTCATCCAGGACTTCGCCGACCTCGAGGTCATCGTGGTCATCGACGGGCCCGACCCCCAAACGGAAAGTGCGCTCAATCTCTTGGACGATCCCAGGCTGCATCTCCTGTCTCTTCCAGCAACCGTGGGCGGCGCTGAAGCACGCAACACTGGGATCCGCTACGCCAGGGGGAAATGGATAGCCCTGCTCGACGACGACGACGAATGGCTCCCCGGAAAACTCAATCGACAATATTGTGCCGCCGAGGCCATTCCCGGGCCTTACGTCTTGGTCTCCTGCAAGTTCATAGAGCGCACCGAGTCTGCGGACCGCCTCTTGCCCTGTCGCCCCTACGACCGCCGCGAAGCCTTTAGCGATTACATGTTTGCCCGCCGTGGCTGGCATTCCGGAGAAGGCTTTCTCCAGACCTCCACCTGGTTTGTCTCTCGTCAATTGCTGACGGACATGCCTTTCACTCCCGGCCTCGCGCGTTGTCAGGATCTCGACTGGCTCCTGCACGCCACCGCGCAGCCAGTTACACGCGTCGCCATCGTCGATGAAACCCTCGCCATCTTCCATCATGACGAACGCGCCGAACGAGTAAGCCGTACCGCAGACTGGAAATTCCTCTACGACTGGGCCACCGCCAATAAACGTTATTTCACCCTCCGGGCATTTTCATTCTTCATCGCTACGTTCTGCGTTCCGAGTGCCGCAAAACAACGCGCCGGGATCCGAACCTTCTTATACCTGCTTCGCCAGTGTCTCTTCTTCGGTTCTCCGACCTTGAAATGCCTCACCCTCTTCTTCTGCTGCTGGTGGATGTCCGAAGAACGAAGGCGAAGCCTGCGCGCCTTAGCTTTCACCTTCACCCATATGTTTTCACCCAAGTCTCCGCAACTCATCCGTGAGAGCCTCCCGGAGAAGGCAAGTTAGCCATGGCGACCTCAATCTGGGGCAACTTCCATTCGCATTCCGATTCGCGACGCTCCTCCGTCGCGACCCTCGCGTCCAAGCCTGACGGCTCCTTGCTCCCGGTCACCAGTCTCGGCGTCACCTATATCCTGCTGGTTCCCCTGCTGATCTTTGCCGTCCACGGAGGATTCTCCTTCGAGCATGCTTCCTGGAACAGCGATTTGGGTGCCGTGGGCGGCAAATTCGCCGTCGTTCCCACCGGTGCCGACAATCTCCGGGATCGCCTCCAATCTGCGGTCGCGTTGGCTATTTGTCTACTCGTCATGCTGCCTTTCTACCGCCGCATCGTCTCGGCCAGTCTCCGAATGCCCTCGATGATAGTGTTGCCCGTTTATGCTACGACCTCTGCGCTCTGGTCGCAGGATGCCGGGCTAAGCCTCCGCAGCGGCATTTCGCTCATCCTCACTACCTTATTCGCCTTCTATTTAGCGACCAGATTCACCCAGCGACAGCAGATGGAATTGGTCATCCTCACCGGCGTCTGTGTCGTCACCATCAGCGTTGCCCTCGCCCTCTTTTGGCCGCGATTCGGCCTCGACCATCAATTGCATGAGGGCGCCTGGCAAGGCTTATTCACTCAGAAAAATGTCTGTGCCGGTGCCACCCTCTTCCTGCTCACCCCAGCGCTCGCCATTTCTCCCCGAGGCCGCTACGGCCAGGGAATGCGGGCGATCTATACTGCGCTGTGCCTCCTCCTCATTTTTATGACTCAGTCTCGGACCGGCTGGGCGATCACCGCAATCTACCTTATCTTTGCGGGCAGTCTGCACATGCTCGGAAAATTCTCGCGCAAGGATTTGCTGCCCCTCCTCGGCGCAGGCTTTGCCCTCATCGCCAGCGTAATCGTGCTCGCCATGCAATATCCTTTGCCCTTCCTGTCCATGCTCTCGCGCTCCGGCAGCATCTCCGGACGTTCACAAATTTGGAGCGCAATCATCGCCTCGATTCTCAGACATCCGATCGGCGGCTACGGCTTCGATGCCTTCTGGTCCCTTTTGCAGGGCGAAGCGTCGAACATCTTTGCGTCCACCGGCTGGGTGGTCACCGGCGCACATAACGGCTTCCTCAATGTAGGTCTCGAACTCGGTCTGGTGGGCCTTGCTCTCGTCGTTGCGACATTTCTAAACGCCTTCCGTCACGCAGACCTCGCCTTCCGTCCAGGTCGCTCCAGCTATGTCGACTGGTGTATCGGAATCGTCTTCCTCACCCTCATCTACAACCTCGACGAGCGCACCATCATGGCGACCCAATATCTGCTTTGGATTCTCTATATCGTTGCCTGCTTCGGGCTCTCCCAAGCAGCCGCAAAACCACGCTTGGAGACCGCCATAAAACCACCGCCATGATTTCCCCAGCAAGAGATGTATCCCAGGAAGTTGTCTTGCTCACGGGCCAATAGAGATATCGAAATTCTCCAGCGAGGAAAAACCGATGCCGAAGTTTTCGCTCATCATCGCAACCTGCGGTCGGACGGATGAACTCCACCGGCTGTTTGCCTCCATCAACTCCGACCGATGCATCGACTACGAATGCATAGTCGTCGATCAGAATCCCGATGAACGCCTCCAGCCGGTTCTCGCCCAATGGCAAGCCCGCTTGCCCATCAAGCGCGTCTCGTCTTCGCCCGGACTTTCTCACGCTCGAAACGTCGGCATCTTGCATGCAACCGGGGAAATTCTCGCCTTTCCCGATGACGATTGCTGGTACTCTCCAAAATTGTTACAAAATGTCGCTGCATTCTTCGAGCAGAACGACGACTACGCCATGCTGAGCGTAGGTGTGCGCGATGAGTGTGGAGTGTCAAGCGGGAACCGATGGATACGCGACGCCTGCAACCTCGCCACCGCAAACCTTTTTCGAACTTCGGTGGGCTTCGCGCTCTTCCTTCGCCGCGACCTCATCACGGACGGCCTGCGATTTGATGAGTCGTTGGGCGTCGGCTCGGGAACCGCCTTTGCTTCCGGAGAGGACACCGATCTGGTCTTTCGGCTTCTCGAAGCTGGACTGCGGGGCCGATTCAACCGTGCGCTCACCGTCTATCACGCACGGCATGACATGTTGAGCGGTCAGACCACCGAGGATCGCGCTTTCAGCTATGGCTGCGGCATGGGTCGGGTCATTCGCAAGCGCGCCAAGTTGCCCTTGATGCCGGCTTTCGTAGGGTTCGATTTCTTGCGGACCCTCTATAGCCTCTCACGCGGCAAAATAGGCCCCGCTATGTTGTGCGCTGCCCACGGACGCGGCGTCTTTGCTGGATACCAGGCGCCTGACTGACCCTAGTTTGACCCAAGGAGGAAGACCATGCGCATCGCCATCACCTATCACTATTCCTTGTCTTTTGGCGGCTCCGAACGGGTGCTCGAAGTGCTCGCTGAAATGTATCCTCAGGCTGATTTCTTCACTCTTTTTGTCGACCCGCGCTTCCTGCCGGAAAAACTCAACAGCCGCAACATCAATACCTCGTTCCTGAACCGGATTCCAGGCAAAAAACGGCTCTATCGCCACCTCCTGCCTCTTTATCCCATGGCGGTCGAGTGTCTGGATTTATCCGGCTACGATCTCGTAATCAGTGCCGATGGCGCAGCCACCAAAGGAGTCCTCACCGATCAGGAGGCCCTCCATCTCTGCTATTGTCACAGTCCGTCGCGATCTTTTTGGGACCAGTACGCCGCCAATCGATCAACCATGCCATGGCTTGCTCGATCCATGTTCGCACCCGTCTCGCAATACATGCGTATGTGGGACTATGCGGCCGCACAACATATCGATGGCTTCATCGCCAGTTCCCAATACGTCGCCGATCGCATCCAAAAATACTATCGCCGTGCAAGCACGGTCATTTATCCGCCCGTCGCTACAGACGGTGCTTACCTGGCAGCCAGCCATGAGGATTATTACCTTTCGGTCGGTCGACTCGTACCCTCCAAACAAGTGGATATATTGATCGCCGCCTGTAACCAGCTACCAAGAAATCTCAGAATCGCAGGCACCGGTTCCGACGAGAAAAGGCTTCGCTCGCTCGCCGGACCCACCATAGAGTTCCTCGGTCGCATCGACGATCAGGCCCTCAAACTTGATTACGCCAAGTCGCGCGCACTCCTTTTTGCCGCCGATGAAGACTTCGGCCTGGTGCCAGTCGAGGCCCAGGCGTTTGGCTGCCCGGTCATCGCTTATGGCCGTGGCGGCTCTCTCGAGACCGTCGTGGCGATCAAGCCGGGTGCTCCCTCGGGGCGTGTTTCGCATACGTCTGCCCCGACTGGCGTATTTTTTGCCGAACAGACTCCGGCCTCGGTCATAGCGGCAATTCTGCAATTTGAATCCGTCGAAGACCAGTTCAATCCTCCCGAGATTCAGCGCCATGCCCACCAATTCGACACCAGTGTTTTTGTCTCCCGAATGCACAACTACGTCGATCGGCAACTCGAAAAGCGCCAAGTCGACCGAGTTGAAGAATCCGCCCTAATGACGGCAGTCACCTGAAGTCGCTCAGGAATTGCCCCAATGACCGCTGGCCCGTCTGACCAAACTCTCAGCAGGGAATGAGAATGGTAATCTGACGTGGCATGCTACTAATCATCAATGGTCAAAAACAAGAACTGCAGCAGTTTGACGCAGAAACGACTCTCAGCGAGATCGTCTCTTCTCTGGGACTGAAAGAAGACCGGGTGGCAATCGAGCATAATGGCTCCATCGCCGCCCGACTTGGCTGGGCAACAGCACGAGTTGTTCCCGGAGACAAACTCGAAATCGTCCATTTTGTCGGTGGCGGATGCTAGCTCGATACCGCCGCGTCACTTTACTGCGGATCGCTCTGCTGCTGGCATCGGCCACGCTCGCCGCCGGTGCTGACTCCTTGCCTGATCTATCCGGCAAGCCAACATTCGTTGTGCATGACTTCAAGCCCGGCGACGACCTCAAAATCGTCGCCTACGGAGACATGCGCTTCACCGATCCCACAAATACGACCGCTACGAATCCCCGAGCGCGAAAATTCCTCGTCGATCAAATCGCGCTCGAAAAACCCGATGCGCTCTTCGTTTCCGGAGACATTCCGTTCCGTGGCGGCGTCCCGGCAGACTGGGACGTCTATCGCCGCGAAACTGCCCCTTGGACGACCGCCAACCTCCGGGTTTATCCAGCAATCGGCAACCACGAGCTGATCCCCGACGAAGACGTCGGGTTGCCGAATTACTTCAAGGAATATCCCTGGCTAGAGGGCCGCTGCTGGTATTCCGTACAAATCGGCAACGTAGAACTTATCGCACTCGACTCCAACTCCCGCTACAAAGCCAGGTCTTTCCGCCCCGGATCTGAGCAACGTCTATGGCTTGACGCCCAACTCTCGAATCTAGCGCCTGAAATCGACTTCGTCTTCGTACTAATTCACATGCCGCTCATCAACGACGTACAAAGCGAAGTCGTCGCCGACCTCCCCGAGGCGCAGGAACTTGAACTGCGACGCGACCTCGAATTGCATAGCAGCCACACCCACGCAAAATTCATCGTCGTCGCCGGACACATCCATAACTACGAACGCTTCGAACGCAAAGGAATCAGCTACATCGTAAGTGGCGGCGGTGGCGCCAAACCCTACGCCGTCCACTTCCGCAGCCCGCAAGACTTATATCGCGACCCCGGCTTCCCGAACTTCAACTACATTGTCCTCAAAATCCACGGCAAACAGGCCGATGCCACTATGTACCGGATAGCCGATCCAACTGCCGCGGACATGACCACCGAGGTCAAAGACAAATTCACGCTGCAGGCAAAGTAGAGTTCGTCATCGCAGGCGAAGGCTTCTAGGGAGTCCGCAGTCCGTCGCCGGACTCTAAATCATCCTCTGCCCGGCCCGGTTTGACCCGTCTCGCCATCAGCAACCCACCGGCAAAAATGCCAATCGCAGGAATTCCCAACAACGGAATGGCCAGCCGAAAGGCCTTCCGCGCTTGCGGTGCACTGCCGGCTGTAGCATCGCGACACAGTGAACATCCCTGGCCCAGCAAAGCCGCGGGAAAACCGAAGGCAAAGGCGAGCCAGAACAACGCGACCCATCGAAGCTTCATTGGAAAAAAGCCAGCAGGCAGAATAGAAATATCCAGAAAAGGCCCATCGCATGCCAATACCAGGCAGTCGAATCGACCGCGATCTGCCGGTATTCAATGCGTTTCAGCTTGAACAGCGCGATCAACGCAAAGCCGATCGCCAGCAGCCCAAATAACAGGTGGATCGCATGCGTGCCCGTGATCAGGTAGAAGAAATTGCTGTTCGGGTTGGTTGAATAAAAGAACCCTTGCGAGGAAAGCTGCTGCCAGGCTATCCATTGGCCGCCGACGAAAATCCCGCCTAGCGCCAAAGTCGCTATCAGCCACGGAGTCGCACGCCGCACCGTCGGCTTGCCCAGCCCAAACCACTCCTCCATCACATCGATTTCGCGAAAAAGCTGCCGCCGTCCGATCTCGATCGTCAGGCTGCTCAACAGCAACACGGCCGTGTTCAACCACAGAATCGGCGGTACGGCCAGTGGATGCCAATCGGACACATAGCTGTTCCGCGCATCGATATGTCCCGCCGCCTGCCGCACAAAAAACGCGCTCACCAGGGCGACAAAGAACATCATGTCGCCAGCCAACGCAAAGCCGACTGCCAGCCGGTACCGGGTCAGCAGTTCCCGCGGCCCGCGTCGCCCGGGCTGCCGGTTTTCCCAATTGTCCCCTTCGCCGCCTCCGCCAGTCGGGCGGCGATCGACCGGCGGTTTCCCGCCTATTCCTGTGTCGTTGCGCTCCGGCTCGACCGGGGTTGTGCGGGTGAAGGTGGCGGGCATCACAAGCTCCGTTCAGTAAAAGATTACTCCGGTTTCGCTCCCGAATCACCCTGCATTATGAAGTCCGATCCATCAGGCCGAAGTCCATATTCATAAGGTCCCCTGTACACCCGTTGAGAAGATCGCTGTCGCGGCTTCCTTCGTGTTGCAGTGGGTGCCCCCGCCAAAGCGCCACTCGGGTTCTCTCCGGAAAGCATTTCCACACCGCCCGCCCACTCCAGCGTCGTCGCCTGCCAAGGATTCGGAACCGCCCTCTCGCCCCTGAAAATACTCCAAACCAGGTTCCCGAGAAACAATAACTGCGCCGAAGCCAGCAATATCGCCGAGTAAGTGATTCCCCGTTGCAAAGGAATAAGTGCGACCAAACTCGAGGTCGTCCCCGCAAGTTGAGAGTAATGACGCGGTTCTCCAGCCAGCCCCGCAAAATGCATCGGGAAAAAAGTCCCGTAAGCTCCGATCAACGTCAACCAAAAGTGCAACTTCCCCAGCCGTTCATTCATCAGCCGGCCGGCCATCAACGGAAACCAGTAATAAACGCCGGCAAAGATAGAAAATACACCCGCCATCGCCATAATCAGATGAAAATGCGCCACAACGAAATAAGTATTATGGAGATAAGCGTCCAACGCCGGCTGCGCCAGGATCGGCCCAGTTAAACCACCTGCTATAAACAACGAAACAAAACCCATCGCGAACAGCATCGGTGTCGTCAACCGGAGCCCCCCGCCGCAAAGCATTCCCAGCCAGCTCAATACCTTCGCCGAACTCGGTACCGCAATCGCCATCGTCGTCAGCGCGAAAGCCGTCCCCGCATACGGATTCATCCCGCTCACGAACATATGATGTCCCCACACAACCAGCCCCAGCAGCCCGATCAGCACGGTTGTTACTGCCATCATCGGGTATCCAAGTACCGGACGGCGGCTAAAATTCGCCAGCAGGGAAGAGACAATGCCCATTCCGGGAAGAACGGCAATATAGACCTCGGGGTGCCCAAAAAACCAAAAAAGATGGAGCCAAAGCAACGGCGATCCGTCTCCATGAGAACGAATCCGTCCAGCCACCAGGTCGCCCATCGGGATGAAAAAGCTCGTGCCCCAATGCCGGTCCGAAAACAGCAGCAGCAAAGCCGCCAGCAACACGCTAAAACAAATCAGCACCAGCAGCGAAGCCACCAGCCACGACCAGACCGTCAGCGGCATCCGCATCAGCGTCATACCTTCACAGCGTTCGCCAACTACGGTAGCCAGAATATTAACCGCCCCAATCCAAGACGCCACGCAGAATATGCCCAGGCTAGCCAGCCACATATCCATACCCAACGCCTGTCCCGGCCCAGCCGATGCAATCGCGCTCAATGGCGGATAGCTCGTCCATCCCGAAATCGGCGCACCGCCCGGAACCACAAATGCCGCCAGCAAAACCAGCAACGCCAGCGCCGTCAACCAAAACGACGCGGCATTCAAAGTCGGCAACGCCATGCGCCGCGAACCAATCTGCTCCGCAAGCACCAGGTTCGCAAAGCCGCCCAACGGCGCCGTTGTCAGCACAAAGAACACCATCAGCGTCCCATGCATCGTCACCAGCGCCAAATAGTCCTCCGGCTTCACCTGACCGAAGAAGGGAAGCGCCAATTCCGGCCAAACCAGATGAATCCGCATCACCAGTGAAAGCGCCGTCCCCGCGCCCACCGCAACCAGCGACAGCAGCAGATATTGAACGCCGATCGTCCGGTGGTCGGTACAGGATATCCGCCTCCACCAACGCTTCTTCCTTAACCGCAGATCCCCGCTTGTAGACGAACCCGGAGCAAGCGCTTCCAGCCGCTCAGCCCAGACCCGATGTTTGCCCAAAACGCGCCCCCCAAAAAGCTTCGCTTCGGCTCCCGACCCGGTGCCTCGTTCGATCTCCGGTTCGATATCTGGATCGGCGCTCACAGTCCGCCCCCGCTTACCTGCAAAGCTACACGTTTCCGCACGCGGCCATCCAGCCAGGTTTGAAAATCCGCCGGCGAAACCACTCGCAACCGCGCCTCCATATGGCCATGGCCCAGCCCGCAAACCTGCGTGCAAAGGATCGGATATTCGCCCACAGTCACCGGCGTAAAGTGCACATGCAGAGTCAATCCCGGAACCGCATTCTGCTTCAGCCGCATGCCCGGAATGAAAAATCCATGAATCACATCATGCGCGCGCAAACGCAGATCGACCTCCCGGCCTACCGGCAAAACTAGCTCGCTGCTCACTACATCGTCGTTCCCTTGCAAATCCACCGGATCGATGCCCAAGGGATTGCCCGCGCCCGCATTCACCAGCCCGGGCCGCGTCGAGCCAAACGCGGCGTCGTCTCCCGGATACCGGAAGTACCACTGGAACTGCACCCCCACCACCTCAACCTGCATGGCCGTCGGCGACGCGCCCTCAAAGCGGTTCGCCGCCCAAAGCCGCTGCGCGGCAACCGCCATCCAAACATAAAGTCCGCACAGAAGGACAAGCGGCAACGACTCAGCCAGCCAGAAACGGGGCAGGGAACCGCGACGCCGCCGAATCAGCGCAATGACCAAAAGAAGATGTGCCAGGAGAAATAAAACAGCGATCACAACAAGATTGATCGTCATCAACCGATCGACCGCAAAGCCATGAAGTGCGCCGTTGGCAGGCATCCACCGCCCCAGGGCCCATTCGGTCAGTGGTTCCGGCATTTCACACGCTGACGACTTCGTGGTAGGTGGAGGGTTCTGGCATTGGCGCGCCCATCAGTTCCATCTCTTCCCGATAAAGTTGGATCCCCTTGAGCACGGCTTCCCGGGCCTCACTCTGAGTCCGCCCTGACACCAGGATCATCGGCAAGTCTGGAACATACGCGCTGACAGACCCATCCTCTGCTGCTTCGTAGATTACGACATACTGGCTCATAGCGTAATACCCACCTGTTTCAGTGCTGCTGCAAGAATACCCTTCGGCACATCTTCATTCATACCGTGCGGCGCGATAATCGCAATCCCGGGCTTGATCGGGTGCTTATACGATGAGAACCATTCGTACCCGCATGAAACCAACCGTCTTTTTCGATCAGTCGGATCAGTTCTCGATATTTAATGAGAGGTGCCCACTTCCAAAGAGCCAGCGCGAATATAGTCCCGTGCCAAATCCACAAACAGCCGATGAACCCGCCGGTCCGCCGACAATTCCGGATGAAAAGTAGCAGCCATCAAATGCCCCTGCCGCACCAGAACAGGGAAGCCGTCCCGGTCGGCAAGCACTTCCACATCCCCATCCACTCTCGTAATCCGGGGCGCGCGGATATAAACCATCTCCAGCGGGCCGCCTGGAAGCGCGGTTTCTTCCCTAATGATCGCGCTATCGATCTGCCGCCCATAAGCGTTTCGCTCCACCGTCGCATTCAGGACATTCAGACTTGTCTGCGCCGGATGCACCACTTCCTTCGCCAACAGAATGCAGCCGGCACAAGTCCCAAAGGCAGGCTTCGCCTCAACGAACTTCTTCAGCACGCCAAGAAACCCATCCCGTTCCAGAAACTTCAGGATCGTCGTCGATTCGCCGCCCGGAATGATCAGGCCGTCCAGGCCATCCAACTCCTCAGCCGTCCGCACCATCACCGGTTCCGCGCCAACATCCATCAAAGCGCGAGCATGCGCG
>Ga0302325_10032338_pt1 | contig 10747 bp, 6 predicted proteins | sample Palsa_T0_2_FD_201948 | JGI IMG/M metagenome (GOLD analysis project Ga0302325, IMG submission 201948) | Peat permafrost microbial communities from Stordalen Mire near Abisko, Sweden - Palsa_T0_2 | ecosystem: Environmental > Terrestrial > Soil > Palsa > Peat permafrost | place: Sweden: Abisko...
CTGGCGGCGACCCGACGGCGTCGGCGGTTATCGGCGATATCGTTGCCGCATTGCGCCGCATTGCCGGCGTTCCGGGCGAGGCGCTCGTCCTCGCACCGGTTTCCGGCCGAACGCTGGCGGCGTTGCAATTGCCGCATGTCGTTCGTGTCGCGTCGCTGCGCGACGCGCGGCCCGCCGAAACCGCCCTCATCGCCGCCGGACACGCCGCACGCGCCGAACGCGAAACTCCAGCCGTCATCGTCGCGCCGCTCGCGCTTGACGAAGCATCGACACTCGGGCACACGCTCGAAGAACGCGGCATCGTGGCAGCCAGCATTTTCCCGCTGTGGGACGACGGTATCGGACATGCCGCGGTTGCCGAGGATGTCGCGTGATCGAAACCGATGTCGAGATCGGACCGCTCGAACTCGCCGGCGGTGAACGTCTCGAACGTGTCGTACAACGGGTGACGCGGTACGGCGAACCGGCGGCCGACGGTTCAAACGTCGTTTTCGTCGCGCACGCGCTCACCGGATCAAGCCGCGCCGCCGAATGGTGGAGCGGGCTAATCGGTCCGGGGAAACTCTTCGACCCCGTGCGATGGTGCGTCGTCGGGATCAACGCGTTGGGCGGCTGCTACGGATCGACCGGACCGTCTTCACTTGCGGCCGACGGAAAGCCGTACGGCTCACGTTTTCCGATCGTGTCGGTAACCGATATGGTACACGCACAGCGCTTGGCGTTGGGGTGCATCGGCATCGACCACATCGCCATAACGATCGGCGGATCGCTCGGCGGCATGCAGGCACTGACGTGGGCGGTCGATTACGGTACGCTTGTCGACCATGCCATCGTTGTCGGAGCATACGACACATTCTCAGCAATGGGCATTGGGCTCAACGCGGTTGCGCGACAGGCGATCTACGACGATCCCGGGTTTCATAACGGCGACTATCCACCCGACATGCAACCGACACGCGGTGTCCGGCTCGCGCGCATGATCGCGATGCTCACGTATAAGAGTGACGTGCTGCTCGAAGGACGCTTCGCGAATCGCCTCGATCGCGCCGGCGGCGATCCCGCGCGCGTGCGGACGGACCGCTTCGACGTCGAAGGCTATCTCGCGTATCAAGGCGACATCTTTGCCAAGCGCATGGACGCAAATAGTTATCTCGCGCTGACGCGCGCGATGGATCTGTTCGACGTACGCGATCGGCCCGTAAGCGACCGTTCGACGCGTCTCACGTTCGTCGGCATCGCGCACGACTGGCTGTTCCCGCAGCACTACGTCGAACGTGCAGCCGGGCGCTTCGCCGCGCTCGGCTATGATGCGACGTATCACACGCTGCCGACGCAGCATGGTCACGACGCGTTCCTCGCCGAGACCGATGCGCTCGCCGCGCTCCTCGCTCCGCAGCTCCACCAAGCACAGGATAAAAAAACAACAAGGCCCGCGTGAAGCGAGCCTCGTTGCCGTCGCGTAGCAGGTTTCCCTACTACCGGGTGTGGGCGACGTTTGAAGGTACGCTCGCGGCGCCCACTCCGCGTATACAAGTCTTTCCGTACATTAAGCTATCGCGGTCCCCGATTCCTCGGACTTCTGTCCTAATTTTCGTAAGCATTTCCGAACGAAACCGGTCCCGCCTCGACCGACGCTCCACTACTTGCCCCGATATGCGAGTTCCTATTCGACGCCGTACCCCGGGCGACTATCATTTGCGCCAGTTCGGTGTGCGGCGTTCGATAAAAGCGGACATCCCTTCTTGAGCGTCGTGGTCGAGTGCATTCATGCTCATGACCTCCTTTGCGTACGCATAGGCCTTCGGCTGATCGAGATCGATCTGTGCATAAAATGCTGCCTTGCCTAGCCCAACGACGAAACTGCTGGCGCTGCAAATCTTGCGAGCGAGCGCATCGGTCGTCTCGGCCAGGTTTGCGGGCGCGACAACACGATTGACGAGTCCCCACTCCGCCGCGGTGGACGCATCGATGAACTCACCGGTCAAGAGCATCTCCATTGCACGCTTGCGTCCAATTGCTCGGGTCAGTGCGACCATCGGGGTCGTGCAGAACAGCCCGATCTTTACACCGGGCGTCGCGAATTTTGCCTCGGTCGAAGCGATAGCCAGGTCGCACGTTGCCACGAGCTGGCAGCCCGCCGCCGTGGCGATCCCGGCGACTTCGGCGATCACCGGCGCCGCGATGCCTTGCACGCACTCCATCAGTTTCACGCATGTGTCGAACGTCCGGCGATATTCGGCGACGCTGCGCGCGAGCATCTCGCGTAAATCGTGGCCGGCGCTGAAGGCCGGACCTAGTCCCCGCAAGACGACCACCCGCACCGACCGGTCGGCGCCGAGCGCCGTAAGCGCCGCGATCAACTCGAGCATTACTTCGAGCGAGAGGGCGTTGCGTTTGTCGGCACGATTGAGGGTGAGGTGCGCGATGCCGTCGCGCGCGTCCAGCAGCAGATACCGATACGTGCTCGTCTCGATCATGATCCTACCTTCGGCTTCGCCGGCGGCGTCACTTCGATTCCATCGCGTCGGCGCCGTCCCAAGCGCCGCCGCCCGTGCCGCGCATGACGATGATCGAGCAGCGGTCGCGATAGTAAGCAGCCGGGCCATCGTCGGCATGCTGAGCGGCCACGCGTGAGAAGAGCCGCCCTGCCGTCAAGAACGTCCCGCGATGAAATTCCGCCAGGGCCGAAGCGAACATCGGCGCCGTGCGATCTTTGTGGTCGATCAGGTCCATCGGTTCGTTGTCGTAGCATTCGTGTATTTGGACGTGCGCGGTCTTGCCTTTCGCTTTGACTGCGCCCAAGTGGCGCAACTTGAACGTGTCCTCCGGCGTCAGGCCGTCGACCACCGCGCCGCTGACCAACAGCGGTGCCTTGAATGTTTTCGTGAGACCCTCGATCCGCGACGCCACGTTCACGGCATCGGCGATAACCGTCGTTTGCATGCGGTCGTCTTCGCCGATCGTTCCGAGGATCAGATCGCCGCGATGCATCCCGATGCCGATGCGAATCGGCGGATAGCCGGCGCGGTTGCGCCCGACATTATAGCGGGCGACTTGACGCTGCAACTCCACGGCAGCGCGCAATGCATCGCACGATGCGTACGGAAAAAGCGCCATGATCGCATCGCCGATGTATTTGTCGATGAAGCCACGATTCGTGCGAATGATCGGATTGACGTGCTGCAAGTATGAGTTCAAAAACTCAAAATTCTGCTGCGGCGTCAGTTGCTCAGATAGTGCCGTAAAGTCGCGAATATCCGTGAAGAACACGGTCATGTCGCGCAGTACGTGATCGCCTAACTGCACGTCGAGCAGGCTCTTGCGCTCGAGATATTCCAGGAACTCGCGCGGAACAAAACGGCTCGATGCATCGGTGTAGCGTTTGCTCATCTCGGACTCGGGCGCGCCCGGCCCCTCGGCGCCTAGCCGCAACACTTCCTGACGCAGGGCCCGGCGTTCCAAGCACGCATCGACCCGCGCTTTGACCAACGTCGCGTTGAACGGCCGAGTCAGGAAATCTTCGGCGCCCCACTTGATGCACTGCATCACTCGCCGGATCTCTTCGGCCGGCGCGGTAACCAGGATCGAGGTGTCGCGGTTACCTCGCCGCGCCCGGATCGTATCGAAGAGCTGCATGACGCCGGTGCGATCCTGCATCACGTCGAGCACGACAGCGGCGTACTCGTCCAGGGCGAGCATCCGGAGCGCTTCCTGCGGGTCCACGGCAAAGCGGACGTCGGTCAAACCGTCGTCCCGCAGGAACCCTTCAAGCACCCGGCCGTCGTCTGCGCTTTCACCAACGATCAAAATTCGCGCAGAACGCAAGTCGAGCGCCACATCGGCAAGTCGCAAGCTCAAGCCCCAACAGTGGCGGAAGGACCTCTTACGGAGCGGCCGCTCCCTGAGCCTGCGCTTTTCGGCCGAGTCCCGCGTCCTCCGGCCGGCTTCCTATACCGGTGCGGGCTCCTGGCGAGGGTCGTGGGCCAGGCCGTTCGCCGCCGGCTCGGCGTGCTCATCGTCTTCGGTTACGACGACGTTGTGGGACGGATTGAAATGCTCGGGCGCAAGATACATGTACATGATGGGAACCAGCACAAGCGTCAGCAGCAAGGAACTCGTAATGCCGCCGATCACAACGACGCCGAGGCTCGAGCGAACACTGGACCCCGGTTCGAGCGCGAGTGCAAGCGGAATGTTTCCAGCCACGACCGAGAGGCTTGTCATGACGATCGGCCGGAAGCGTGTGAACGCGCTCTCTTGAATCGCCTGCAATTTGTTGAGGCCGCGCTCGCGCAGTGTGTTCGCATAATCGACAAGCAAGATGCCGTTTTTCGCGACGATGCCGACGAGCAAAATCGTACCGATGAGCGAGTAAAGGTTCAAGGTTAGGTGGGTGAACGCGAGCGCTCCGAGCGCCCCGACGGCCGCAACGGGAACCGCGAACATGATGATGAGCGGCGACAGATAGCTGTTATAGAGCGCCACCATCAACAGGAAGACGAGCACGACTGACAAGATCAGCGAACCGCCTAGGCCGGCCAGCGTTTGGCCCATGAGATCCTGCTGCCCGAGCGGGCGCGGCTTTACTTGAATGTTCGCCGGCAGGTGCAGATCTTTGACCTTGGCGTTGAACGCGTTCTGCACGTTCGAAAGCGAACTCGTCGGCGCGAAATTCGCGCTGATGTGGACGACGCTGTCCCGGTCCTGGCGCGTGATCAGCGGCGGGGCGGGCGCCCATTTGAACGATGAAAAATCGCCGAGATGCACGATCTGTCCCGCGGTGTTGCGAATCGGGATCGCGCCGAAATCGCTCAGGCTCGTCTGATCGGCGAGTGGGTAAATGACTTGCACTTGCTCCGTGCCGTCGACCGTCTCGAATTGCGTTGCGATCGAGCCGCCGAATGCGGCGCGCGCGGCGTTCGCAGCCGTACCGATACTCACGTTGAGAGCGCGCGCTTTGGCGAGATCGAAAATCAGTTCGACTTGCGGCTGCAGTTGCGCCGCGGAACTATTGACGTTCGTTGCGCCGGGTGTATTCTGCATCGCGGCAAAGACTTGGCTGGCAGCCTCCGTCGGGTCACCGCCGGAAAGGTCGGTGACCAACTCGTCGATCGGCTGCGCGTTGCCGCCGCCGGTGCCTGTCGCCGGAACGACGAAGGCCGTCGCGCGCGGCAACGTTTTCTGCGTGATCCCTTTATATTGCTGCACCCAATAGTCGGTGGAATGCTTGCGGTCATCGCGCAGCCACAGATGCAACTGGCCGACGTTCCCCTGCGTCACAAAGCCGCCGAAATTCGCCGAATACCCGCCGGAACTTGCGGTATCCGCTTGCAGGTCCGGGTTCTTGAGAACGACGTCTTGAAGTTTTAAGATGCCTACCGTCGTGCTCGTCAGCGGCGTACCGACGGGATACTGAACCTGAATGAACAGTTCGCCGCGGTCGACCGGCGGAATGAACTCCTCGCCGATGAGACCGGTCGGCACCAGCGCGATCGCAAGTAAGAACGAAATCGTGCATCCGAGAATGAACGGGATGCGATGGCGCAGGCCCCACGGCAAGACGGTGTGCGCGTACCACGAGCGCACGCGTTCGAACCCACGCGTGAATCCCTTGATAATGCCCCACGGCTCCCAGTGGCCATGCAGCGCCCAGTTGCCGGCCAGCGACGGCGTGATCGTAAACGAGACGAACAGCGACGTCAATGTCGAAATCACGACGACGATGCCGAACTCGGCGAGCTGACGTCCGACTTGCCCTTGGATAAATGCGATCGGCAAGAAGACGACGACGTCGACGAGCGTGATGACGATGGCCGCGACGCCGATCTCGGTTCGGCCGCTGATTGCCGCCGCCTTGGGTTCTTGACCCAGCTCCGCGTGCCGCTCGATATTTTCAAGAACGACGGTCGAATCGTCGACGAGAATGCCGACAACGAGCGTCATTCCCAAGAGCGAAATCGTGTCGAGCGTCAGCCCCATGATCTTCATCACGAAGAGCGCAACGCCGAGTGATGCGGGGATGGCGATCAGAACCACGATCGCGTTGCGCCACGATCCCAAGAAGAACAACATCACAATGCCGGTCAGTGCAATGCCTTCGGCTAACGTCCGAAGCACGCTATCGATCTGCTGCGCCGTGAATCGCGATTGTACGTTGAGAACGCTGAAATGGACGTCGGGAAATTGCGAGCGAATACGCGGCAACGCCGCGATCACGTTGTCCGACGCGTCCACTTCGGACGACTCGGAGGTCTTCTGAATCTGCAGAAAGATGCCGGGCTCGCCGTTGATCGACGCGTATTGCCGGCGCGGCTCATAGCCGGCTGAAACGCTCGCAATGTCGCCGACCCGCAATACCGAAGCGGCCGACGTCCACGGATTGACGGCACCGGACGACGGGCCGGTCGGCGCGGCTACGCCCGCTGACGGCACAGAGATCGGCAAATTGAGAATCGAGTCAGGCTCGGTGATGTCACCGCGAATATCGATGCTTGTTTCGCGATTGCTCTCATATGCGATGCCGCCCGGAGCCCGAACGTTGCTGTTACCGACCGTATTGAGCACGTCGTTGAGTGTGAGGTTGTTGGCGACGAGCTTGCGCGGGTCGACCGTCACTTCGTAGGCCGGCGTTACGATGCCGCCGGGATTGACGTTCGACACATCGGGAATCTGCTGCATCGCGGGTACGATGCGACCGTTTGTTACAAGCGAAAGTTCGCCCGCCGTCAGCTTCGTCGTCGTCAGTGCGAGCGTGACGACCGTCGCTTCGCTGGGGTCGTTGATGCGGATCTGCGGCGCGAGCAAATCGGTCGGCAGGTTATGACCGGCCGCCTGAATCGCCTTTTGCACATTGACGAGGTCGGTGTTTTGATCCGACGTTAAAAGAAAGGTCGCCGAGATGTTGGCCTGGCCGCCTTGAATCGTCGAGCTGAGCGTTTGCAGGTCGGGCGTGCCGGCGAGTTGATCCTCAATCGGTTTGACGATCGCGTCGCGCATGACGGTGGTGGACGCGCCGCTGTACGTCACCATAATGCTGATCGTCGGCTGCGACACGTTCGGAAACTGCTGGCGTACCAGGGTTGCCGCCGCAATCGATCCGGCCAGTAAAATAAGCGCCAGCAAGACGAAGACAAGCGTCGGCCGGGCAACGAAGAGTTTTGTCAGCGACATGGCTTAGCGCGCCGCCACGACTTGCGCGGTTACGGGTTGACCATCGTTCAGTCCAAGTTGACCGTTTCGAATAACGTGCGTCCCCAGCGGCAAACCGATAACGATGGCGTTTTTCCCATCGGACGCCTTCATGACAACGTTCATCGTCGCCACGGCGCCGTCACGCACGACCTGCACCGTGGTGTGCGTATCATCCAAGAAAGCCGTTGCGGGAATGCGTACGCCGCTCGACGTGGGCATCTTCACGCGACCCGCGACGACCATGCCGGGCTTCCACATGCCGCGGCCGTTGGGAATCTGCACCTTTACGATAAAGTTGGTCGAACCCGGCGTGACCGGTGCCAGCACGCCGGCAATGCGCCCGGTTTCGTGCAGCGTGGCGTTGTCGGTCGACATGATTTGCGCCGTCGAACCCGCTTGCACGCCGACGACTTGTGTGCCCGAACCGTTGAGAACCGCGTACACCGTATCGACCTGTTGCAGGGTGAAGATCTGGCGCGTTCCCGGATATTCACCGGGATTAAGATTGCGATTGACGACAACACCGTCAACCGGCGACACGATCGTGGCCTTGGCAATTTGCGTGCGCACTTGATCGGCCTGTCCGAGCGCCGTTTGCTCGTCGGCGCGAGCGGAGGCGACCGTCGCGCCTTGCAGACCCGTCGACGTCGTGCCGTTCGCTTGGACTTGCGCCTGCGTGTTCTGCAAGGTGACGAGCGCCGCCCGAACGGCCTGCTGGTCGTTCTGCACGAGCGTGTTCTGCTGGTCGACCGTCTGCTGCGAAATGTAGCCGTTCGCGACGAGTTGACGATCGCGTTTTAAGTTCAGTTCATCCGTTGCTAAGGTTGCCTGGGCTTGGCGCAAACCGGCTTGCCCGGCGTTGGTCGAGTTGCTGTTTTGGGCGATGGTCAGACCGGCTTGGTCGTACGTCTGCATCGCTTTTGCATGGTCGCTGGCAGCGGTTCCCAGATCGGATCGCAGGTCCGCCTCGAGATCGGCCGTATCAAGTCGCGCGAGCACCTGGCCCTTATGCACGTGATCGCCCTCTTGGACGAGGACGGCATCCACGGGCTCGATCAGCGTCGACTGAATGGCGACATTTTGAAACGGCACGATAATGCCGCCGAGCGTGCTCCCCGGCGAGACCGTGCCGTCGACCGCCGAAACCACCGGGACTTTCGCAACCTGGCGGACGCGCTGCGGTGCAGCATGGCTGCAGCCTGCCAGCAATGCCACCCCCAATAGACTACAGACCGCAAGACACGACGGGCGGCAGAGACGACCAAACATGGAACTATTTTACTACGCCCGACCTTCCAATACACTCGGAAATCGCCCAGAACACGCAAGAATTACCGGGCACGGCTGGGCGCCTGCTGCTCGCTCTCTCAGCGAGCGTACAGCGCGACCGTACTTGCTTCCGCCAAAACGTGGCCCTTGATCGCAGCAAAAAGCGCATCGCGGGTCATCCCGGCGGCAAGTGCACTCGGAGCAAGGTCGAGCGCGTAGACGCTGAGCACGTAGTGGTGCGGCGACTCGCCCGGCGGCGGACATGATCCCCGATAGGTTGTCAATCCCTGGGTGCCCGTCCCGCCGACCATCATCGACGAGGCCACCGAGCCCGCGCCTTCGGCCAGCGACGTCGTGCCCGGCGCGATTCCGTAGGCGACCCAATGGGAAACCCCGAGCCCCCGGGCGCCATCGACATCGAACATCGTTACGGCAAAACTCTGCGTCGCGGCCGGGGCATTCGACCAGGCAAGCGCCGGCGACACGTTCTGTCCGCCGCACGGCGTGCCGTCCGTGCCGGCCCCGGCGAAACCATATTTCACCGGCAATAGCCCGCGCTCGGGAATCGACGAAGAACTGACGGAAAAGCCCGCGGCATTCGCCACTGCCGTACCGCCGGCTAACACGAGCGCAAGGAACACACCGCTGATCGCATATTTCATGGCCGTAGTCTAGCGCACCACGCTCGTTCTGGCTAGAAGATCGGCCGAGACCAGGCCGAAAACCACATCCGCTGCGCTCCTTGACCCGTTACACTCTCTGACCTGATCCGCTCCAGGCCGGAGGCCCTGTGCTCGTTCGTCTCTTCGCGGTTGCCATGTTGCTTGCGTTGCCGTTTGCGCATTTCACCTCCGCGCGGGCCGCCCAGCAACCCACCCCGCAGCCGACACCGACGGCCGCACCATCTCCGGGACCGCAAGAAATCGGCCGAACGGTCGCGACGCGCGGACGCGAAACGAATTTGGTCGGGACGGCGACGGCTGCATCCGAGGGAACGATCGACCAGGAGCAGATCGCGACGCGCCCGGTGCTGCGGCCCGGCGAAGTTCTCGAGGCTATTCCGGGTCTCATCGTCAGTCAACACAGCGGCGAGGGGAAAGCAAATCAATACTACCTGCGCGGCTTTCAGCTCGACCACGGAACCGATCTTGCGGCGACGATCGATGATATCCCGGTCAATATGCCGTCGCACGCGCACGGTCAAGGTTACTCGGACATCAATTGGCTCATGCCCGAACTCGTCAGCTTCGTCACGTTCAAGAAGGGGCCGTACTACGCGGACGAGGGCGACTTCTCGACGGCCGGTTCGTACGATCTCTTCTTCCGCAACACGATCGCACCGACACTGTCCATCGGTGAAGGGGACTATGGGTACGACCGTGTGCTCCTCGCGAATTCGCCCAAGCTCAGCGCGGGCAATCTGCTCTACGCACTCGAGCTGTATCACGACAACGGTACGCTCGTGCGGCCGGATGAGTACAAAAAGATCAACGGCGTCTTGCGGTGGAGTCACACGACGGAGAACTCATCGTTCTCCGTGACGGCGCAGGGCTATCGGGGCGATTTTAACTCTTCGGATCAAATTCCCGAGCGGCTCGTCGACGCGGACGTGATCAGCCGGTTCGGATATATCGACCCAACCGACGGCGGGCGCACCTTCCGGTATACGCTATCCACCGCGTGGGAGCACGATGACCCCCACGGCGTGACGCGCTTGAGTGCATACGGAGAATCGTACGGCCTCAACCTCTATTCGAATTTTACATACTTCCAATTCGCTGCGAACGACTATTACAACGTCACAGCGAACCCGATCACGTGCAACCCGGCGTACAATACGTGCGCGCCGGGTGCGCAACACGTCGGTACGTATACGTCGTATTGCCCGGCAAACGTAACTGCGACCAATGGATCGACTGCGCCCGGATCGGTCACACCGAACGCATTTGGATTCAACTGCGGCGACCAGCGCGAACAAGAAGATAAACGTTTCGTCTCCGGCTTCAAGTTGACGCGAACGTTGCTCGGCGGGCGGGGAGCGACAACGTTCGGTCTCGGCGTGCGTAACGACAATATTTATACGCTGGGACTCTATCTCACCGACGCACAAGCGCGCTTGCCGGATGGAACGCTCAGCAACGACCGCGTCGTCGAGCGCGACGTGATGCTCTGGGTTGACTCACAATACAAAGTCGGGAACAAATTGCGCTTGAACGCCGGGCTGCGCGGCGATACGTACAACGTCAACGTTGCCGATTTCCAGGCCGCGAATTCGGGCACCAGTGCG
>Ga0302325_10032340_pt1 | contig 10747 bp, 7 predicted proteins | sample Palsa_T0_2_FD_201948 | JGI IMG/M metagenome (GOLD analysis project Ga0302325, IMG submission 201948) | Peat permafrost microbial communities from Stordalen Mire near Abisko, Sweden - Palsa_T0_2 | ecosystem: Environmental > Terrestrial > Soil > Palsa > Peat permafrost | place: Sweden: Abisko...
AGTACTTTTTCACCCTCGAGCAATACTACGGTGACCGCCGCTACCTGGCATTCATCCAAGTGTTGCTCAACTTGAGCCACGATCCGCGAACTTCGGCCCAGACACTGGAGACCATGACCAGGATCAGCAAGGTCGTCGACGTCGAGCTCGACCGGCTTACGACCAAGCTGTTCGCAGGGGTGCCGATACGCCAGCGGAGGCTCCGCAGTTTGGTCTTCCACGTCCTGCGCGGCCTCGCTCTCAGCGAAGTCATGTTGGGCACCCTTCCCTTCGATTCAAGCCGCCCGACCAGGGAGCTAAAGGCCCAGCGTCGACTCGTGGCCCGCGCCTTGAGCCTCCTGATCGAAGACGAAATCGGCGACGACCGCAGAGACGGGGTTGTTGACACATGAGACGGGTTCGGGGGAACATTCACATCTCGCCGGGCGTTGAAGTCTCGGAATGGCCGACCCCAAGAGCGACGAATCGGGCCCTCTAAGCACCGACACACTGCCGCCGGGCACGGTGCAGACGCCGAAAGGGCGCCGGGTACCCGACTGGATGATCCTGGCCATAGCGTGTGTGGCCCAGTTCATGGTCGTGCTGGACGTGTCCATTGTCAACGTCGCCCTCCCCTCGATCGGCCGAGACCTCAAGTACAGCCCGACCGGGCTCCAGTGGGTGGTCAACGCCTACGTGCTGACTTTTGCCGGTTTCTTGTTGCTTGGAGGACGCGCCGCCGATCTGTTCGGCCGCCGCCGGGTCTATCTGTTCGGGTTGGGCCTTTTCACCGTCGCCAGCTTGGCCGGCGGTCTGGCCCAGAACTCTGCGTGGCTGACGACGGCCCGAGCCGTACAGGGAGTCGGTGGGGCGTTCTTGTCACCAGCGACGCTCACGATCATCGTCACCACCTTCTCAGGCGCCCGGATGGCCAAGGCTCTGGGAATTTGGAGCGCAGTGGCGGGCGCGGGCGGCGCCGCCGGCTCGATCCTGGGTGGAGTTCTGACCGCGGAGGTCTCCTGGCGCTGGGTGTTGTTCGTCAACATCCCGATCGGCGCTGCCGCCACTGCTGCCGCGCTCGTGTATCTGACGGAGTCCAAGCGACGTCAACGCGACGAGAACGCGCCCAAGCTGGACATCGCCGGCGCCGTCACCGTGACAGCCGGGTTGGGGGCGCTTATCTATGCCATCGTCGGCACTGATACGCACGCTTGGGGTTCCACCTACACCCTTTCGATCCTGGCCGTGGCCGCAGTGCTACTGGCCATCTTCACGTACATCCAGGTCAACGCCGCATCTACCCCGCTCGTCCCCTTCCGGCTCTTTCGCTCGCGATCGGTTACGGGGTCCAACATCGTGATGTTCCTGGTCGGCGCCGCTTTCTTCTCCATGTGGTACTTCATGTCCCTGTATCTGCAAAACGTCCTCGGATTCGACGCGCTGAAAGCCGGCTTGGCTTTCGTCCCCATGGCGACCACCATCATCGTCGGCGCGCAAGTGAGCTCACGCTTGCTGACGAGGTTCGGCGTCCGCCCGCTGCTTCTGGCCGGGACGGTGCTCGCCTGTGGCGGATTCGCCTGGCTGTCCCATATTCAGGCCCACAGCTCCTATTGGACTCACGTGCTCGGCCCCGGCTGCATGATCTCCCTCGCCCTCGGTCTGCTCTTCACGCCGCTCGCCTCCGCGGGGACGTCGGGGGTGCACTTCAGCGAGGCCGGCCTAGCCTCGGGCGTGCTCAACACTTCTCGGCAAATGGGTGGCTCGGTCGGATTGGCGGCCTTGGCGACCATCGCCATCGATCGCACCCACGCCGTGTTCCAAGGCGGTCACGGCGCCGTATCGACCGCGGGGGCGCTGACTTCGGGCTACGCCCGGGCGTTCGGTCTCGCCGCGTTCCTCGGTCTGGCCGCGTTCATGGCCTCGTTCATCGTCCCATCGATCGGCCCCAAAAGCGAGTCTGAAGCCCCGGCCCAGATGTCCTTCGAAGCGGCGGTGGAGGGGTAGCTAAGCGCTCGGTTTCAGCTCCTCGCGGATTACCCGCCTGAGAAGCTTGCCGGTCTCGTTGTATGGCATCTCTTCCCTGAACCGGATGACTTGGGGTGTCTTGGTCGAGCGCAGACGATCCCGGACCCACTGTTTGAGCTCGCTCTCAGTGACAGGGGTTCCCGGTTCCAGCACCACCGCAGCGCCGACCACCTCCCCCCACTCAGGATCGGGAAGTCCCACCACGGCCGCCTCTGCAACGGCGGGGTGACTGCAAAGGGCGTCTTCGATTTCCCCCGGGGAGAGGTTCTCGGCGCCCCGTACGATCACATCGTCGAGACGGCCTTCGAGGTAGAGGTATCCATTTTCGTCGAGCCAGCCCGCGTCTCTGGTGGCGAACCACCCGTCCTCCGAGAGGACCGTCCCGCCTGCGTACTCACCGGCTACTTGCTCGCCACGGACGCAGATCTCGCCGCGCTCGCCCGAGTCCAGACGGCTGCCTTCGGCGTCCCTTATCTCCAGCTCGACGGTCGGCAACGGGCGGCCTACAGAACCGAGTCGGCGGCGAACCGCGGGGTCGTCGCTCCCGATGGCAGCGCGGTGGTCGTCGGGGGTGAGAACGGCAACGGTCGAGCTCGTCTCCGTGAGGCCGTAGGCGTTGACGAAGCTGACGTCCGGGAGCACGCTCATGGCCTGCTCGATGACTTCGGCAGGGATCCTGCCGCCACCGTATGAGAGGTGCCGGAGCGAGCCGAGGTCGGCGCCCTTCTCTTTCACGCTCGCCAAGATCCGCCGAAGCATCGTCGGAACCACCATGGCCTGGGTCACGCCCTCGTCTTCGACTGTGCGTACCCAGTCGTCGGGGTCGAAGCCGGGCAAATAGACAATGCGCCTGCCGCTGTATACGGAGCTGAGGATGGCCGAGATACCGGCAATGTGGTACGGAGGAACGCTGACCAGCTGGGATTCGTCAGGTTCGGCGCCCAGGTATTCGACCGTGCTGATGACATACGACGAGAGGTGGCGGTGCCGCAACAACGCCGCCTTCGGTTCGCCGGTCGTGCCACTGGTGAAGAGCACCACGGCGACGGCGTCCCCATCGACGAACGGCAGCTCCTCGTCGGGGACCGTTCGACCGGACTCTTCGAGCAGCCGAGCCGTCGGAATCACTTCCAAACCTTCCATCGCTCCGATCCTCGGGAACACCTCCGCTCCCGCGACCACGAGCCCCGGAACGAGGCGGCGCAGGACGGACTCCAGTTGCTCATCGGGCAGGCGGTAGTTGACCGGCGCGAACGGCACACCGGCCAACGCGCACCCGAAAAGGGCGATCGGCACGGCTTCCGAATTGACGTCGACGAGACCCACGTGTTCGACGCCCTTAGCCCGGATGAACCCGGCAATTCGACGAGACCGAGCCAGCAGGTCACCAGGTGACAAACCCCCGACCCGGGACCCGACGGCAATCCGATTTCCGGCGCCGTCGGCGGCCATCTCCAGAAGCATCGACACGTTCATGGTTGGGCCATTCTGGTTGGAGGAGGGCAATTCTTTCAAAAAGCTGGGTTCAGGTGACCTCCCCCCGGTCGAGCGATCGGGCCGTTAGGAACAGGGCCACGATCGTGACGACGATCGGAAAGATGAGCCCGGTGGTCCAAGCGACGGCATTGGTTGGCGGCGGGTGTTGGGCCACGTGGGCGGCGAGGGAGCGCGTGCTGATAAAGAGCGACGCCCGGGCAGCTCCGCGCGACACGCGGGCGACGGCCTGCTCCCAAATGAGCAGATAGGCCAGGCCCCAGGCGAGAGCGCGTCGAACACGCAGCCCCAGCCCGCAGAAGACAGCGGAGTAGGCGACGGTCGCAAGCATCCCACCGGCCGCAGCCGCGGCGGCGATCCGCCACCCCCCGCCGCTAATCGCAGCTCCCACGACCAGCGGTAATACAGCTACCGGGGCGACGACGGTCACAGACGCGGTAAACGCGCCCAGCGCCAGCTGCCACCGGGGAAGCGGTCGCAACCACAGGTAGACCAACGTGCCGTCCTCGGCCAGGTCGCCCAGCGCCGCAGACGCGAAAACCAGAGCGACGACCGGGATCAGGAGTGAAAGCCCGAACGAGTCGACGAGCGACCACGCCGCGTCGGGTCGGTTCGCGCTGTGGGAAAGGTGAATCGCCAACCCCAGGGCCACAGCGCCGAGCCCGAGCAAGCTCAACCCGGCGACGCGGAGGCGGGTCGCTATGGAGTGAACGAGGACTTTCCAGACGGTCGGGAATGTAGAGGGGGCGACCTCGGCTTTCATTTGCGTCCCACCAGGTAAGCGAACACGCTCTCGAGGTCGTCGTCCAAGGCGCGCACTTCGGTGAGGCGGGCCTCGCAGTCGCGCGCTACAAGTGCGATGGACCTTCTGAAGGACGGGGCGTCACTGGTCTCCACCTCGATGGAGTTGTCCGCGATTCGAGCGCCGGTCACGATTCCGGTGGTCAGGAGTCCGGCTGCCAGTGCCCGGGGCTGGTCGGTGCCGACGCGCAAACGATGGGGGCGGTCGTCCATCAGGTCGCGGATGGCCGAGAACGGGCCCTCGGCTACCAGCCGTCCCTGCGTGATGACCAGGATGCGCGACCCGAATCGCTCGACTTCTTCCAGCACGTGGCTGGACACGATCACCGTCTTCCCCTCGTCGCCGAGACGGCGAAACAGCTCGATCGAACGAAGACGTTGGCGGGGATCGAGCCCTTCGAGCGGCTCGTCGAGGACCAGGAGGTCTGGGTCGTTGACGAGAGCCTGGGCCAGCTTCACCCTCTGGCGCATGCCTTTGGAATAGGCCGAGAGCGGACGAGGATCGCTTGGATCGAGCTCGACCGTCTCTATGGCCCGAAGGGCGGCTTCGCCCGGTTGGGGGATCCGATGCAAGACGGCAGCGATCCTCACGAACTCGAGGATCGTCTGGCGTTCGAAGAGCCGCTCCTGCTGCGGCGCGATACCCATGCGCCTGGTTAGTTCCGGGTTGGCCCGCGGGTTTTCGTCGAATATGCGCACGGTCCCCTGCGACGGGTTGGCCAGACCGCACAAGACCCTGAATAGCGTCGACTTGCCAGCGCCGTTCGGCCCCAGGAGTGCCGTAACCCCGGGCCCGATGTCGAAGCTCACGTCGGAGAGGGCGACGACGGACCCGAACCACTTCGACAGCTGCCGGACGGTGATCGTGGGGCTGGTCAACGCGTGACCTCGGTTCCGACGACACGCCACCAGGTCACCGCCGCGGCGACGAGCGTGAGGGCGACGCTCGCCCCGACCACGACTCCGGTCGACAGGGGCGCGCTGTTGACGAAGCCGTTCTGAGGTCCAGTAGGGAGACCCCTGAGCGTGAAGATGCGCAAGGCCAGTTCGAATGGGAGCCGATTGATGGATAGAGCGAGGACGTCCTTGGGGCCTCCGAGGCCGAAGACGATGACGCTCGTGATCGCACCTGACCCGAGCATGAGCAGGAGCGAACCCGCCGAAGCGAATGCCCTCCGATCCGTCAGGCTCGGTATCGCCAGCGAGACGGCGCCGAACATGAGCGATAGGGCGCCGCCCGCGCCGAACACTTGGGCCACAGTGCCCATGAAAGCGCCGAATCCCTGCGGTCCCAGGTTCTGTAGCGCCAATCCGACGAGGAGCAACAGGGGCGGGCCTACAGTCACGAGCAGAAGCACCCCTACGACGGCGATGGCTTTGGACAGGAGATACGTGGAACGGTTGAGTGGAGAGGAAAGGTAGATACCGAGGAGGCGGGATCGCTTATCCGGGCACAGCGCCTCCGGCGCGGCGAGGGCCGCGAAAAGGATGATGGCCGCGGTTATGAAGGCGTAGTAGTGACCCGGACCCGGGATGAAGCCCGAAAGCCGCCTCGGGCTATCGGGCACGAGGGCGACGATGCCGATGAAAGCGATCGCCGGGAGGTATGCGATCGCGACCGCGGCGAACGGCAGCACTTTGTAGCGAGCCGGCCGCTTCAAACCCATGATCCGTTCGGCAGTGTGGCGGGCCAGAGCCCACACCGAGTGCGAGACCCCGAGCCGGATGCCGTGATAGGGCCGGTATCCGGGCTCGAAGATCTGAGCCCGGCCGTCGGCTGCGACGACGTCGTCCCCTGGGCCAGTCATTCCGGTGGGCCAGTCATTCCGGTGGGCCAGTCATTCCGGTGGGCCAGTGCCTGCGCTGGCGAGGTACACGTCTTCGAGGCTCGCGGTACGGCGTTCCAACTTCCGGATCGAGTAACCGCCGTCAGCCAGCGCATTCCGGACCGCGTCGTACACCGATGGCGCCCCGAGGGCCACGACGAGGCGCCGGGGCCCGTCTGCAGCCGCTACCAAACCGGCTCGCTGGAGCGTCGATGCCAGTGCTGGAGCCGGATCGACTTCGTTGAGCCGGTCCAGCTCCACGACCAACTCGGGATCGATGTTGCTGAGCTCCGCCATGCTGCCGTCGGCCACTACCCGCCCGCTTTCGAGGATCACGACCGACGCGCTGACCCGCTCGACTTCGTCGAGCAAGTGCGACGAAACGATCACGTGCATGCCAAGATCGACACCGACGTGCTCGATGAGCCCGAGCATGTCCTCTCGTTGCGACGGGTCGAGCCCGTTGGTTGGTTCGTCGAGTAGCAGGAGCTCGGGGTCGTGGACGATGGCTTGGGCCAACTTGACCCGTTGTCGTTGTCCCGTGCTCATGGTGCCGACCGGGCGGAACCGTTCCTCGCCCAGGCCGACTTCCCACAAGGCGTCGCTGGCCCGCGACGTCGCTTCGCGCCGGGGCAGGCCGTGCAGCTCGGCGAGATGGCGCACGACGTCGTGGGCCGCGACGTCAGGAGGTAGAGCGTCGTGCTCGGGGGCGTAGCCGAGGCGGGAACGGACCTCGGCGCCGGCCAGCCACGGGTCCTGCCCGAAAACGGTGATGGTCCCGCTGTCGGGGCGGTGGAGTCCGAGGATCAGCCCGAGCAGGGTGGTCTTGCCGGCGCCGTTGGCGCCGAGAAGGCCCGTGACACCGCCTCCGATGGCGAACGTAGCGCCGGACAAGGCCTGGGTAGTGGACCAAACCTTGGTCACGTCGAGGCCGGTCACGACGGGCCTGGCGTCCGGTTGCACTTCGTGAACCTATCTCGCCGCCGCGTCCGGCTCGACCCGACCCCGAGACCAACCGAGGCGACTCAGCCGATAATCTCCCGGGACCTGTGAGGCCAATTGAGACCACACGACGTTCGATAGAGCGGCGCCCCCCCGGATGAAAGCATGACTACCTACAGCGCCCGACCCGGCGGTCCAGGTCGCCGCGGCGACGGTCTGAGTGGTCTCCGCCGGCTGGGCAAAGAACTACGCCGGCCCAGCACCAGCGGGCCTGGGGACGGGCCTGGCGGTCGCCGGCAGGAGCGCCGGGGCGCCCACCGGAAGAACCGAATCGTGCTTCGGCGCCGCTGGCCGAGACGTCTCCTCATTACCGTCAACGTTTTCACCGCCCTTTCGATCCTCGGGGCGGGAGGGGCGTACGGCTACGTCCAGTGGCGGCTCGGCCAGATCAAGAGGATCGCTGTCCCCGGTCTTCATAAAGCCGGGCACAGTTCGCAGAGCAAGAACGACGGCTCGTCCCTTGCTCCCTTCTCGATGCTCGTGATCGGTTCGGACACGAGGGATCTCGGCTCGGCTGGTGGGACCCAGTTCGGCACTCAAGCCGAAGTCGGAGGTGAACGCTCCGACAGCATCATCCTGGTGCGGATCGTACCGAAGACGAGATCGCTGGCTCTGCTGTCGATTCCGCGCGACACCCTCGTGCCGATCCCGGGCTACGGCACCACCCGGATCAACACCGCTTTCAATACGGGCACGCCATCCCTCCTGGTCACGGTGCTCGATCAGGACTTCGGCATCGAGATCAACCACGTCGCCGTGTTCAACTTCGACACGTTCCGAGCCGTCGCTGACGCGGTCGGAGGCGTGGAGCAGTACTTTCCCTCTCCCGCGAAGGACATCTACTCGGCTCTGCATATCCCGGCCGCCGGCTGCTACAACCTAAAGGGCGACGAGGCGCTGGCTTTCGTTCGGTCTCGAGAGTACGAGTACTACTTGGACGGCCAGTGGCAGTACCAGCTCTATCCGGAAAGCGACTTGGCCAGAATTCAGCGCCAGCAGGCCTTCTTCAAGGCCCTGGCCAGAAAGGCCAAGGCGGTCGCGCCGACGAATCCGATCGCTCTCAACGGCGTGATTGCCGGCATAACCAAGAACCTCACAGTCGACAGTTCGTTCAGCAATTCGCTGATCATCAAGCTGGCGCAAGACTTCCGCTCCGCCAACCTCTCGACTATTCCGTCTTACACCTACCCGACAGTCAATTCGACGGCTGTCCCGGGAGCCCTCGACCCCGAAATGCAGGAGGGGCGATCGGTCATACAGCAATGGCTCGACGTCGGCCAGACGGCGCCGACGGCCCCAGCCAAGCATTCCTCCAGCGGGCCAAAGCCGGTGATCACCGTAAATCCGTCGTCAGTGAGCATCGAGGTGGAAAACGGCAGCGGAGTCGGCGGTCAGGCCGCGCTGGCTGGAACGGACCTCTCTGATCTCGGCTATCACACCACGGTGTCCGGGGATGCCCCCAACTTCGGGCTGGGCACGACTGAGATCGAGTACGCACCGGACTCCCTCGCAGCGGCGAGGCAACTCCAGAGCCAATTGGTTGGTGGCGCCACCCTCATCGAGGACGGCGCGCTAACTCCGACCGTTTACAACCTCGAGGTCGTTAGCGGTCAGAGTTTCAACGGCGTCATCGGGGGGTCGGCTACATCAAGCGGACCGACGACCACCTCCACGACCGTCGCCAGCCCGGCCTACGCCGGGACGCAGACGGTCGACCCGGATTCATCTTCGATATATGACGGTGTCTACATTCCACCTGGGCTGCAGCCCGGCCAGGTTCCTCAAACCTGCGGAGAATGAGTCCCGGCCCGGGGTGGTCCGGGGTCGGAAATGGGGGGTGGTCCGGGGGCGGTCCGGGGTGGTCCGGGGTGGTCCGGGGTCGGAGAACACCAAGTCTCCACCCGAACTCCGAATCGACGTCGAGACCCGGCTCATGGCAGCCGGGCCGACGCTAGCGCGCTTTTTGGGTCCACTTATGCCTTTTGGGACGCGCTGTCCAGGACTGAGATGTACAACGCGTCCCAAAAAGTATAAAGAGAGCGCTAAGGGTTGCCATAATGATATGAAACCTACCGAAAGGGGACTAGGCCGCCCCGAAAGGCCTGCGGGCGCGCTGCTGGCGCGGCCGGCGCCGCGGCGGCCCGGCCGCGGCGGGGCCTAGCCGCGGCGGGGCCTAACTGGACCGGCCCGCTTCCGCCAGCTTGGGCGCGTCGCCGTGCCTGGCAGCAGCCGGCGTCGGGAACTCCAGGTTCTCGGTGACGTCGCCGAACTTGGCGCTGAAGTAATCCAGCACGTAGTTCTGCCGGAGTCGCCAGGGTGGGCGGTCTCCCTGTTTCGGTAGCAGGTCGGCGCTGCGACGCACATAACCCGAGTTCAAATCGAGAAGGGGCCGCTGGGGTATCGACTTGTCCCCGAATCGGGGCACCACTTGCACTTGGCCATTGCGGTCCATGTGGTTGAGCACCCGGCAGACGGACTGTGAGGTCAAGTCGGCTCGGAGCGTCCATGAAGCGTTGGTGTAGCCGACGCACATCGCGAAGTTGGGAATGTCGCTAAGCATGAAACCTCGGTATACGAACGTGTCGCCGGGCCGGACCGCCAAGCCGTCGACTTCGAGTTGCAGGCCACCGCACGCCACGAGCTGAAGGCCGGTAGCGGTGATCACGATGTCCGCCGGGAGCTCCCGACCGGACTGCAGGCGGATCCCGTTTTCGGTGAAAGTGTCGATCTGGCCGGTCACTATGGACGCCCTCCCATCCCTGATGGCCTTGAAGAGGTCGCCGTCCGGGACGAGGCACATGCGCTGATCCCAAGGGTTGTAGTTGGGGCTGAAGTTGGGGTCGAGGTCGTATTCGCTCGGTAGCTGGCGGGCCGTCATGGACCTGAGCATGCGCTTGGCGAGCTCTGGACGGCGCCGGCAGAATTGGTAGAAGCCGAGGGTGAGTATCACGCTTTTCCAGCGGGCGACGCGGTGGGCGAGTCCCTCCGGCAGCCACTTTCGGAGCACCCGGACGATGGGGTCGACTGCCGGCAGGGAAGCGATGTAAGTGGGCGAACGCTGGAGCATCGTGACGTGAGCTGATCGCTCCGCCATGGCCGGCAGCAGCGTGATGGCCGTTGCGCCGCTGCCGATGACCACGACCTGCTTGCCGCTGTAGTCGAGGTCCTCGGGCCACTCTTGAGGGTGGATCATTGGCCCCGGGAAGCGGTCTCGACCTGGGAACTCGGGCTTGTAGCCGCCGTCGTAGCTGTAGTACCCGCTGCACATGTACAAGAAGCGACAAGTGAAGTCGACCCCTTCGGCCCCAGTGCCCCCCTCGCCGACCAGGGATGTGCCGACCAGGGATGTGACGGTCCATAGAGACTCGCTGGAGTCCCACGATGCTTTGGCGACCGTATGGCGATAGCGGATGTGCTTTTCGATCCCGTACTCGTCCGCCGTCTCGCGGATGTACTCGAGGATCGACGGTCCGTCCGCGATCGCCTTGGCTTGTTTCCAAGGGTGGAACGGGTAGCCGAGGGTGAACATATCGGAGTCGGAACGGATCCCGGGGTACCGGAACAGGTCCCAAGTACCACCCAAGTCGGCCCGTCCCTCGAGGATGGCGTAGGACTTTCCG
>Ga0302325_10032343_pt1 | contig 10746 bp, 4 predicted proteins | sample Palsa_T0_2_FD_201948 | JGI IMG/M metagenome (GOLD analysis project Ga0302325, IMG submission 201948) | Peat permafrost microbial communities from Stordalen Mire near Abisko, Sweden - Palsa_T0_2 | ecosystem: Environmental > Terrestrial > Soil > Palsa > Peat permafrost | place: Sweden: Abisko...
AAAGAAATTTGCCTTCACTTGTGACATCACCGAAGCACCCGTCGGCTGGGCGGGCATTGACGCCGCTGGCAAGGCGCTGCCCGATGCCACGCTTGCCCTGTGCAAAAATTCCGACGCCATCCTGTTTGGCTCCGTGGGCCTGCCGGACCGCGACCCGACGATTCCCAAGGAAGAGCGTCCGGAGCGCGCGGCCTTGCTGCGCATCCGCAAGGAGTTTGGGCTGTTCGCCAACCTGCGGCCGGTGAAATTGCCGAAGGCGCTGGCGCACGCCTGTCCGCTGGCGAAAGAGCGGCAGGGCGAAGGCATTGACATCCTGGTCGTGCGCGAATTGACCGGCGGCATGTATTTTGGCCAGCCCAAAAAGACCGAGGACATCGGCGGCGGCAATTTCCGCGCGATTGACACGATGGTTTATACCACGCCGGAAATCGAACGCATCGCGCATGTGGCGTTCAAGGCCGCGCAATTGCGCCGCAAACGCGTGACGAGCATTGACAAGGCCAACGTCCTGGAAAACGGCGTCCTCTGGCGCGACGTGGTGACGCGCACGGCGAAGCATTATCCGGGCGTGCAGCTCGACCATCAGTTCGTGGACAACGCCGCCATGCAACTGGTGCTTCGCCCTACGCAATTTGACGTGATGCTGTGCGAAAATATGTTCGGCGATATTTTGAGCGATGAAGCCGCTGCGCTCGGTGGTTCGCTTGGCATGTTGCCCAGCGCGAGCCTGGGCGCGGCCAGTGGGGACAAAGTTTTTGGATTTTACGAGCCCGCCGGCGGCACTGCGCCGGACATCGCAGGAAAGAATTTGGCCAATCCCATCGCGCAAATCCTTTCCGCGGCGCTAATGCTCCGTCATAGTTTTGGATTGAACGACGCTGCGGCGGCCGTGGAAAGCGCCGTGGCCAAAGCGATTGAAGCCGGCAACCGCACGGGGGATATTTTTAATCCAAACGAAACCGGCGCGCGAAAAATCGGCACACGCGAGATGGGTGATGCGATTATTGGGGCACTGTAGCTTTTTGCTTCAGGGCTCGACAGAGTCTCGCCCCACCAAAATGAGGATGAGGAAGACTCACCTCCAGTAGTTCCAATTGACGTCCGGGAAAATATTGTCCCGCCATTCGACGTCCTGGAGCCACGGCTCATCTATGCTGGTGGAGGTCAACTGGTCGTGCAGCGCGATGAAGCGCAGCAGATGGTCTTTCGCGCGGCGGCGCGCGTAATCCGGGCTGGTGCCCGCGCGCAGGATAAACGGCCAGTCGCTCGATTGTGCCAGCATCAATTCCCGCGCCGCCTGGCGCAACGCGCGCATTTTCAAAGCCGTCGCATGGGGCACTTTCTTTCCGTGCGTCTTCGTTTTATGAAACTTCTGCGCGAGGGCCGTCATCCGTTCCTGCGCGATTTGCAAATGCGGGTGGATCCACTCGTTCTTTTCGTTCAGCCACGCGCGCAGGTAGCCTTCCTCGCCCCAGCTCGACGCCCCCGGCACGGCGATTTGGTTGGTCGGATGCCGGCGCAGGTATTCGCCGGGCGTAATCAACTCAATGACCTTCTGGTCATAAAAAACTTTACGCGTAAAGTAATCCAAAAATTCCACGCCTTCATGCCACCAATGCCCGAACAATTCCGCGTCGTAAGGCGCGACCATCATCGGCGGTCGGTCGAGCAATCCCGTCAGCTTCTGGACCTGCGCCACGCGCTCGTTCAAAAAATGCTGCGCGTGCTCGCCGGCCGCCTGCAAGGCCTCCAGGCGATTATAAATCTTTTTTTCACCCGCGCCGGTGATTTTGTAATACTTAATACCCGTAAACCCGCGCGTCTCCGGCGAGGGCAAATGCGGTTTGACGTAATCCAAATCCAAATCCAAACCCACGTCGCGGTAAAAGTCACGGTAACGCGGGTCGCCGGGATACCCTTCGCGCTGGCTCCAGACCTGCCGCGAGGAATCGAAGTCGCGTCCGAAGGCGGCGATGCCGTTGGGCGTGAAGACCGGCGCAAAGGTGCCGTAGCGCGGGCGCGGGTTCGCGTGCAAAATTCCGTGTGTGTCCAAAATGAACCACCGGATGTTTGCCTCCTGCAAAAATTGTTCCACGCCGGCCACGTAAGCGCATTCCGGCAGCCAGATGCCCTCCGGGTCCCGGCCAAAACACATCCGATAATCGTCCCGCGCCGTCAGGATTTGCGCGCGGATGGACGTCGGATGATTCGCCAGCAAGGGTAACAGCGCGTGCGTGGCCGCAGTGGTGATGATCTCGATGCGTCCTTCGTCCTGGAGTTGTTTGAACGCGTTCACCAGGTTGCCGCCGCAATTGCGCCACGCCTCGCGCACCGCGCTGAACCGTTGATGATACATCCAGGCCAGTTCGCGGAACGCCCGGTCCCAGTGCGTGCGGCGGATTTCCTTTTCCGCCAGGTCAATCAGCCCGTTCAGGTGCCGCTCGTAGCGTTCGCAGAGCAAGCGGTCGCGCAGCATCGTGCACAGCGGCGGTGAAAGCGACACCGTGACCGGCGCGGTCATGCCGTCCCGCCGCCAGCCTTCGAGCATTTGCAGGAGCGGCACGTAGGTTTCCGTGACCGCCTCAAACAGCCAGCTCTCCTCCAGGAACTTTTCATGTTCCGGATGGCGCACAAATGGCAGGTGCGCATGCAGCACCAAACTGAAATAACCTTGCATCACCCAATTGAAACCTTTTTTTCCAGTTCGTTCAAAATGAATTCGCCGCTTCTTATTCACCGATGCGAATTGAATCGCCCGTCCAATCCTTGTAATTTGAGACAGGTTCAATCAGCACGTTGCAAATGCCCGCAACAAAATCAGGCAAAAATCAAAGGCCCTGGCGGAAGTTTTTTTTCCGTCTCGCATTGGTTTTTCTTTTGCTCGCGATATTGGTGGCGCGTCCGATCCTTCACCTGGCCCGCACCGCCTGGAACGACCGCAATGACATCCACCCCATCCCCAGCGGCAAAACTGACGACGCCAGCCGCTTGAACGAAACGCCGGTGGTGGCCGTATGGAAAGTCCCTGATGACGAACAAGCCGCCGAGGCGCAACTGGCGCAGTTGCTCCAGTTTGCCAGCACGAACCATCTGAAGATATCCATTGCCGGCGCGCGCCACAGCATGGGCGGCCACACGATTTATCCGGACGGCATCGTCATTGACATGCTGCCCTTTAACCACATGTCTCTCGATGAAGCGCGGAACATCCTTCACGTGCAAGCAGGGGCCATCTGGCACGACGTCATAAAATTCCTCAATGCCCATGGCCGTTCCGTTGCCGTCATGCAATCCAATGACGATTTTTCCATCGGCGGCTCGTTGAGCGTGAACTGTCACGGCTGGCAATTTGGCCGTCCGCCGATTGACTGCACGGTCGAATCCTTCCGGCTCATGCTCGCCAACGGAAAAATTGTAAAGTGCAGCCGCACGGAAAACTCCCAGCTCTTCTCGCTTGTGCTGGGCGGCTACGGTTTGTTCGGCATTATTCTGGATGCCGATTTGCAGGTGGTGCCCAACGAAAAATACAAAATCGAACGCATCTCCGTCCCGACCGCCGACTATGTCAAAGTCCTGCAACAAAAAACCTCCGGCGCCACCGACGTGGCCATGGTTTATGGGCGGTTGCGCGTCACCTCCCAAAATTTCCTGCAAGAGGCCATCCTTAACGTCTTTCATCGCGTTCCCTCCACCGATTTCCTGGTCAGCCCCCTTGGCGAACCCAAAGACCGCGAGCTGCAACGGCTGATTTTTCGCGGCGGCGTCAACAGCGAATACGGCAAGGAACTCCGCTGGGACGCTGAAAAATATTTTTCGTCCGTTTTGTCCGGAAGCATTTTTGAACGCAATGCCATCCTCTACGAGCCTTCCGACTGGTTCAGCGACCACAGCACCAATACCACGGACATTTTGGTGGAATGTTTCGTCCCGCCCGCCCAATTCGCGCCGTTCGTTGATGATTTGCGCAAAATCATCCCGGCCGGCCACGTGGACTTGCTTAATGTCACCATCCGGGATGTCAATGAGGACCATGATGCCTTTCTGCGTTATGCGGATAAAAATATGATTTCATTGGTGATGCTTTTTAGCCAGGAGCGCAGCACTGCGGGTGAAAAGAACATGGCAGCGCTGACGCAGGCGATGGTGGCCGCCGCCTTGCAACACGGCGGCAGTTATTATTTGCCCTACCGCCTGCATGCCACGCCGGAACAATTCGCCGCGGCCTACCCGCAGGCCAAACAGTTTTTTGCCTTGAAACGCCAATACGACCTGGATGAATTGTTCCAAAATGAATTTTATTTAAAATATGGCAAGTGACCCGACAGTGGACAAATCCGTCCAAAAATTTCTCGTCCACCTGGCCACGGACCGTGGCGCGGCCGTTTATACCCAGCGCAATTACCGCCAGGCGCTTGAGGAATTTTCCCGCTGGCACGTCGAAGAGCGCAAAGCCGCGCCTGCCTGGGGCAGCCTGCAGCGCGACGACTTCCGCAGCTACCTGCGCTACCTCGGCCGCCACAACTTGAGCCGCGCCGCCACGTCCCTCCGGTTTTCCGCCCTGCGCACGTTCTACAAATTCCTCATGCGCCAGGGCCTCGTCGCGGCCTCGCCCATCAAAAATTTGTCCATGCCCAAACCGGAAAAGCGTCTGCCCAGGTTTTTGACCGTCCAGCAAATGAAGGACCTCCTGGACGCGCCGCCAAAGCTCCTGCAATTGCACAAGAAAGAAAAGACCGCCGGGCGACCCGTTTCGCCCGCGGCCGCGCTGCGGGATGTTGCCGTGCTGGAAACGATTTATTCCTGCGGCCTGCGCATCAGCGAGCTGTGCGGCCTGCGCGCCGATGATATTGACTGGTCGCAACAAATTGTCCGTGTGCGCGGCAAGGGCAAAAAAGAGCGGCTCGTCCCTATCGGCAAGCCCGCGCTGGATGCGATGGAGCTTTACTGGAAAACCTGCAAGCAGCCGCCGGCCGGCGCGTCGCCTGTCTTTTTTTCCGAGACCCGGAACCGCGCGCCGCTCCATCCCGTGCAGCTCTCGCGCCGCCTCAAGCAATACCTCGTCATCGCCGGGCTGGACCCGCATCTCACGCCGCACAAGCTCCGCCACAGCTACGCTACCCACCTGCTCGACGCCGGCGCGGACTTGCGGAGCGTCCAGGAATTGCTCGGCCACGCCCATCTGGCCACCACCCAGATTTACACGCACGTCAGCACCGAACGCCTGAAAAAAGCGTATGATGCTGCCCATCCGCGTGCCTGAATCATCCTCACCATGAACCTGCACAGGATTCACAACCGAATAGTTCTCCCTCACCCTGCCCTCTCCCGCTGGGAGAGGCAGAATGGTCCGCAGATGGTTTGAAACGCCGGCTGACTAGACTGGTTAAGGGGTTCAATGCGGAAATTTTGGGGGGAGATTCTTATGCTCATTCGCCCCAGCGCATTTCGTATTTCCGCCATTGATTTTTGTTGAATCCAGAACGATGCTTTGGTGTCTAAAGGAGTGATGATTATGAATAAATTTCGTATTTCGATTTTGGCCATCGCCGCTTCGGCCCTGGTGCTGACCGGCTGCGAGTATCCCAATGGCCAGGCCAATAACACCGGCACCGGCGCACTGATTGGCGCGGGCAGCGGCGCGCTCCTGGGCGCGGCGCTGGGCGGACGCAACGCCGCCGCGGGCGCGGTCCTGGGCGGAATTTTTGGCGCGATTGGCGGCAGCATCATTGGCAACCAGATTGACCAGTCGCAGGCCGCGCAACTTCAGGCACAGGCGCCCGTTACCTACGTGCGCGTCCAGCAAAACCAGCCCCTCACCGTCCCCGATGTCCAGGCCCTCGTTCAGGCCAAGGTCAGCGACGACGTCATCATCACCCAAATCCAAAACTCCCATTCCATTTATCATTTGAGCCCGCAGGACATCATTAACCTGCATACCATGGGCGCGAGCGACCGGCTGGTGAACTTCATGATCAACACGCCGAACACCGTCACACCCGCGCCGTCGCAAACGGTGGTCGTGTCCGATTCCCCGCCGCCAGCGCCCGCGCAACCGGTCATTGTCGCGCCCGGCCCCGGATACGTTTGGATCAACGGCGACTGGCAATGGAACGGCGCCGGCTGGGTTTGGGTGACCGGCCAATGGGTCTATCCGCCCTGGCCGAATGCCGTTTGGGCGCGCGGCTACTGGTATCGCGGCCCGTTCGGCGGCTGGCGCTACGCCCCCGGCCACTGGCGGCAATAGGGCGGTTTGGCCGTCCTTCGTAGCAATACTGCGGAGGGTGCACGGATAAACAGAGAGGATAAACCACGAAAGACGCGACCAGGAGGAGGAAAATCTACGGAGCGAGGACGCTGACGCGGTAGAAGTAGGGGAAATTGTTGGTGGCGGAAGTGTCTTTGTAACTGGTGGTGTTGGTCTGACCCACAATGCTGGATTGAATGGTCGTGAAGGCCGGGAGATTGGTGGAGCGCAGGAGGTTGTAGCTGATGCCGCTGACGCTTTGCCAGGTGACGGTGATGCCATGGACATTGTTAGTGGCGGTGGGCATGAGCATGGCCAGAACGGAGGCGGAGTTGGTGGGGTTCAAGCCGGCAACCCAGTCCTGATAAACATTAAAGGCCGTGCCGTTGAGGTTGGCATAATCCACGGAGCCGTCGGTGGGCAGGCCGTATTGCTGGAGCCAGGCGTAGGAGAGGACGGAGGTTGGAGATTGATATTCGTAAGCGCCGATGTCCACGGTGCCGCCGACGATGCGGGGATTGCCGGCAAGATCAGTGGGCGTGCTGATGTAGGCGTTGTTGCCGGAATTGATGCAGGGCGAGTTGGGCTGGAGTTGGAAATTACCGGCAGCCGCGTTCACGAAAAGCGGGGCGCCGGTGATGTTGCGGAAGCCGTTCGTAGGCATCAATGAGGTGCAACAATAATTCAGGGGGTATAGCGAGTTGGAGGAATAATAATCTCCACCAGTGTTATAATAAAGGATGCTGCTGTAGTTCACACAATCGTAAACGCCGCCGCCACGACCGGCGGCATTGGCAGTGACAGTACAATTTACGAGGGTCGAGTTATAAGCGCCACCCCCATTGGTGAATGCGATGTTATATGCGAGGACACAATTGGTCAAATTGCAGTAATAGGCGCCACCGCCATAACCAGGGGAGGAAATGCTATAATAATTGGCGTAATTGCTAATGATTAAGCAGCTATTGAGAGTGCTATCGGAAGCGCCGGCACCGCCGTAATAACCCCCCGTATTGGTATTCTGTAAAATGGTGCACTGGTTTAAAATGCTGTAGTTTGCGCCGGCACCCTGGTAGGCAACATTCGCAACTAGCACACAATTGCTTATGACAGGTATCTGAAGGCCAGACAATTTATCTATGAAAAATATTTCTTCTCCGTCGGCACCACCGCCCGTACTGGCAAAATTCCCAATCAAAGTGCAATTGTTTAGTGAACCGGATTCCACACCACCGCCCGCGCCGCTCGAAACCTGATTGCTACTAATCACGCAATTGTTCAATTCCGCGTTGACTGCCCCCGCTCCATACCCATATGCGATATTGCGAGTCAGAGTGCAATTGTTCAAAATACAATTTGTAAATGAAATGGCCCTGTAAAAGTAAGGCGTGGAACTGCTGTCGTTGAAAACTCCGCCACCGCCAGCCCCGGCAAAGGTGTTGGCAGTGTTGTTGCTAATAACGCAACTATTCAGTACAGCTGGATAACCGGATACACAATAAACCCCGCCGCCATAGTCTACCGCACTATTGCTGGCAATCAGGCAATTATTCATGATGCCTCCGTATATTCCTCCACCATTGTAGGTCGCAGTATTACCGACGATCTGGCAGTTGTTTAAAGTACACTCCACTACTCCGCCGCCATCATAGGCCGAATTATAACTTATGGTACAATTACTAAATGTCCCGGAGTAGGCAGCGCCAGTGGTTGCCGTATTTCTGGTAATAAGGCAATTTTCCACGAATGCGTTCGTGGAGGCACAATAGATCCCGCCACCGGTTGGCGTATTGCCACTGGTCAAAGTAAAACCGCTCAACACAGCGCCGTTGGTAACGTAGGCACAACGCATGACATTGCCCCCATTGATAGTGGTCACACCTGGACCGTTGACGCTTTGGACTGTAACCGCTTGAGTCACCGCCACGCGATTTGTTCCGCCATCGCTGCTTTTTTGGCTGCCTGTTTGGTATACACCGTTGGAAACCAGAATGAGACTTCCCGGAATGGCGACATTTACGGCATTTTGAATATTTGTCGCCGCTTTTGCCCAGGTATCATAAGGAGCCACTGGAGCCGGATTGGTGGTGACCACATAAAATACCGTCGGTTGATAGACGTTGATGAAATTTGTCACGCTTTGTCCTGCTGGATAGCCGTCATTGTAGGCAGTGAGGATGACTGGATAGTTGCTGATTGCCAACCACGTGTGCGAAATATATGGTTGATTGCTTACTATCGTTCCATCGCCAAAATTCCAGACGCTGTTATAGATTGGCCCGGAAATATTTACTTGAAAATTAATCGGGTATCCTACGGCAATGTTTGTTGCGGATGCCCCGATATTCACAATGAAATTGCCAAACATGCTGCCTGGATAAGGTTCTTCGCAGCCCATGGACGGCGGATTGGCCCAGGGATTTCTGTTGATGTCCACACCGCTCACGGCTGCCTCCGTGCCCGCGCCACGGCAAGGCGAGTTTGAGCTGATTTGGGAAATGCTCGCAAGCAAAGGCTGGTTGGTGATATTGCCCGTCCCGCCCGGAAGGGGAGTCGTGCAACAATAACTGAGCGAACCAGCGGCATAATTTGAACTACCCGATGGAATAATTGATTGGTTATGGTAAATGATGCAATTGGTCAGATTGCCGCCAAGGGTTCCTCCTCCCGAAGAATATGCCGAGTTGCCCGTAATCGTGCAATTAACCAGGGTGCCTCCACTGCTACCTCCGCCCTGGCCATTGATGCCCGCTGAATTGTTGGCAATAACGCAATTCGTTAAACTTGAATTATACACACCGCCACCGGTACCGCCGGCAACCGTGTTGCTTACAATGGTGCAATCCATCATATAGCTTTCGTATGCGCCACCGCCATAGCTATTGAATGCGAGGACAGTATTGTTGGCGACAGTGCAATTGAACAAAGTGCCTTGATAAACTCCCCCGGCACCGTTATACGCGGCATTCGCAGTGATTATGCAATTTGACAGGACGCTGCTTGTAGATTGGCACCAAACGCCGCCGCCAGATCGGTCATTGCCGTTGCCTTCAAGATAAAGTGTTGCTCCTCCGCTTAAGGTAAACCCTATGAGCGTCGCGTTGTTTGTCAGATAAACGCATCGCACAGCCGCATTACTGATAATCGTGCCGGGCACTTGATATCCCTCGATAGTAGTCACCGCAGGGCCATTGACGCTCTCCACCGTAATCGGCTTGTTGACTACAACACGATTCGTTAGCGATCCTCCGTTTACCGTTTCTCCGCCGGTCTGGTATACCCCATTGGTCACTAAAACAATTCCCCCATAAAAAGATGCATCTACGGCATCCTGAATGTCGGTTGCCGCAGTATTCCAGGTAGTATAAGGTGGAATGGGGTCGGTTCCATTGGGGTTCACATAGCTTATCGGTTGTGTAACAACGTTTATCGTCAGGTTGGTCATGGCGCTGACAATTGCGTTGGTCGCTCCGAAAAGATTGGTCTCCGTCATTGTCGCGCTCAAGGTCACCGTATAAAGGCCAGGTGCAGACCAACTGTGTAAGACAGAAATCTGATTTGTGGCAGTTGATCCGTCGCCAAAGTTCCACAAAGTGGCTGCCCCCATGCCATTTTCAAAGATAGCTTCCAATTGTATCGGAAACCCGGTCGCAACATTTGTAGAGGTAGCTTCAATGAAGACGGTCAGCGGCAGGAGACCCTGGTATTCGTAGGCACCCATGTCCACCGTGCCGTCAACAATCCGAAGGTTGCCAGCGAAATCAAGGGACGTTGTAACATAACCGTTATAGCCGGCATTGATGCAGGGGGAATTGGATTGAAGCTGGAAATTGCCCGCAGCCTCATCCATAAAAAGTGGCGCATTTGTGATGTCACCTGAGCCATTATTGGTCGGGAAGGGAGTGGTGCAGCAGTAGTTATAGGTGCCGCCATACCAATTCGGGCCATTTGTGCAGTTATTGTCATAGATAATGCAATTCTCAATGGTTGAGCTTGCGGCATTTGCATCATACATTCCGCCTCCATAAGATGAGGCTGTGTTGCCGACCAGGGTGCAGTTAATTATTTCGCCCAGGAATTCTCCTCCGCCAGACGCAGCCGTATTGCCGGTGACTACGCAGTTGTTCAAGATGCTAAACTTGCCACCACCGCCGTTGCCATTGGGAGCGGAGTTGCTGATGATGAGGCAATTGAACAGCGTGCCGCAGAAAATACCGCCGCCGCCCTGGCTATATAGGCTATCCGTTCCGTATGCCGTATTCCCTATTATCACGCAGTTGGATACGGTTACCGAAGTGCTCTGGCAGTAAACCCCGCCGCCATCATTGATGCCTGATGTGCAATTCGTGATCGTAAAACCCACAAGCGTTGAATTACTTTCCAAGTAAACGCCACGCATCGCGTTGTCACCATTAATGATGGTATTCGCAGCACCATTAGCGCTCTGGATGATAAGTGAGTTGTTGATGACAATCGCTGAAAGCACACCATCTGGAGCCAAG
>Ga0302325_10032344_pt1 | contig 10745 bp, 13 predicted proteins | sample Palsa_T0_2_FD_201948 | JGI IMG/M metagenome (GOLD analysis project Ga0302325, IMG submission 201948) | Peat permafrost microbial communities from Stordalen Mire near Abisko, Sweden - Palsa_T0_2 | ecosystem: Environmental > Terrestrial > Soil > Palsa > Peat permafrost | place: Sweden: Abisko...
GGAAACTTGCGGCCGAGGAGACCATTCACCAGAAATCCGGCGAAGGGGACGAGCGGAATGAGCCAGAGGTGAAGGTCGGTGTTCATAGTTTCATCAGGTCGATGGAATCGACGTTGAGGGTGCTGCGTGCGCGGAAGACGGCGATGATGATAGCGAGTCCGACCGCAGCTTCGGCGGCGGCGACGACCATCACGAAGAAGACGAAGATTTGGCCGTTGACCTGGAGGTGTCCGGTGGTCTGGCTCCATTGACGCGAGAAGGCAATGAAGGCGAGGTTGACGGCGTTGAGCATGAGCTCAATCGACATGAAGACTGTGATGATGTTGCGCTTGATGAGAAACGCGGCGACGCCAATGGAGAACAGGACGGCGCTGAGGACGAGGTAGTAGGCAATGGGGACCGTCATTCGGACCCCTTCTGCCTTTTCTTCACGGCGAAGACGGCAATGAGCGAACAAAAGACGGCGACCATGGAGCAAAAGATGGCTATGTGAGCACCGTTCATCGCTTAGTGCTCCTTTCGTGCGAGCGCTACCGCGCCGAGGATGGCGATGAGGATGAGGATGGAGGTGACTTCAAACGGGAGCAGCAGCGTAGTGAACAAAACCTGGCTCAGGTCGCCGGTGGTGGCGAGATATTCGCCGAGGCGCGCTTGTCCGAATTCGCTGCGATGCGAAAGGAAGACGTAGGTCAGCAGTCCGAGGAGGGCAGCGGCTCCGGGAAATCCTGCGATGTAGGCGAGTTTGCTGCCGTGGGTGCGCTCTTCCCTGCCCGCGTTGAGGAGCATGATGACGAAGGTGAAGAGGACCATGATTGCGCCGGAGTAGACGATGACCTGGGCGGCGGCCAGGAATTCCGCTCCGAGGAGCAGATAGAGGACGGCCAGGGAGCTCATGACGACGATGAGCGAGAGCGCGCTGTTAATGGGATGGCGCTGGAGCAGGAGATTCAGCGCACCCGCTACGCACAGCCCGGCGAAAATGATGAAGAGAGCCAGATGCATGGTTTTTCAACTAGTCCATAACTACGAAGCAAAACAAAAATTCGGCCCAACGAATAGATTACTGCGCCGGCGGCAGCAGTCCGATGCAGAAGCTGGTGACGACGATATTGGCGACGGCTACGGGTACGAGAAATTTCCATCCGAAGCCCATGAGCTGGTCGTAACGGAAGCGCGGCAGAGTCCCGCGCACCCAGATATAGAGAAAGAGGAAGCCGAAAACTTTGATGACGAACCAGAAGATGGAAAGCAGCGCGACGAGGATCTGGCTGTGCGGTTCGGGCAGCAGATTGCCGAAGGGGGTGGTCCATCCGCCGAAGAAGAGCAGGGTGGCGACGCAGCCGACGGTGATCATGTTGCCGTACTCGGCCATGAAGAACATGGCGAATTTCATGGAGCTGTATTCGGTGTGATAACCGGCGGTGAGTTCGGACTCGGCTTCGGGTAAGTCGAAGGGGGAGCGGTTGGTTTCGGCGTAAGCGGCCATCAGATAAATAAAGAAGGCGATGAACTGAAATCCGCCGAAGAAGTTCCAGGAGAGCAGACCGTGCGTGGCCTGCACGTCGACGATGTGGCGGAGATTGAGCGAACCGGAGCGGAGGACGACCCCGACGAGCGAGAGGCCGAGGGCAAGTTCGTAGCTGATGATTTGGGCGGAGGCACGGAGCGCGCCGAGCAGCGAATATTTATTGTTCGACGACCAGCCGGAGAGGGCGATGCCGTAGACGCCGATGGAAGTGATGCCAAGGATGATGAGGAGGCCGATGTTGTTGTCGGAGATCTGAAAGAGCTGGACGCCATGCCACTTTACATCGGAGCCGAAGGGCACGACGGAGATGGACATAAGGGAGCAGCCGAGCGCGATGATGGGCGCGAGGATGTAGAGCGGGCGGTAGACCGCCTCGGGGATCAGATCCTCTTTGAGGAAAAGCTTAGCGCCGTCGACGAGCGGCTGGAGCATGCCAAAGGGGCCGACGCGGCTGGGTCCCCAGCGATTTTGAATGCGGCCGACCAGCTTGCGCTCAAGCAGCACGGTGTAGGCCACGGACATGAGGAAGATGACCACGACGACGATGACCTTCGCGAGGTTGATCAGCAGAAACGGAATTAAGTTGGTGTCCATTGAGCTTTCCAGTGGTTAATCCGCTGCTGTTTCGACAGGTTTGCGCGATTCGAGGACGGAGTGGAGAGTTTTGCTGTAGAGGCCCAGCGAGCCCGAGGTGAAGAGCGTGTCGTTGGAGGGGAGGACGAGGTCGGGGCGCGTGGTGTCAATTTGGACGAGCGAAGATTTGAGGTGCTGTGCGGAATTGACGTGCTGGTCGTTGCCGGCGAGGAGATCCATGCGCGGGACGGCGTAGGCCGGGACGAGGCGCTGGATTTCGTCGAAGATGGCGAAGGGATCGAAGGGGCTGAGTTTGGGCTCGAGATGATTGGCGACGAGCCAGACTCCGTGGCGATCGGCTTCACCGGATTGCGCGCCGCGGGCCTGGCCGAAGTCGGCGCGAACGCTGCCGGTGCTGAAGGGAACGAGCTTTTTGACGTCGGCGCCGGCGGCCGCGGCGAGGCGGACGATGAGCTCGAAGTCGGTGCGGACACCGGCGCGGTCGGCAGCTTTTTTGACGAGCTGGAGGTCACCGTAGGTGTTGGTGACGGTACCGGTTTTTTCGTAGAGATTGGCGGCAGGGAGAACGACGTCGGCAAACTGCGCGGTCTCGGTGAGGAACATATCCTGCACGATGATGAAGGTGTTCCTGAGCGCGTCGCTGTGGCGGGCGTAACGGGCGACAGGATTTGCGCCAACTATATATAAGGCTGCGATCTGGCCGGACTCGGCGGCGTCAAACATCTCGAGGAGGTTGAGGCCGGGCTGGGTGGGAAGGCTCGGGAACTCTTCGGCGAAATGCGCGGCGGCGGAAACGGGGACGTAGCCGGGGAGCAGGTCGGGGTAGAGGCCCATGTCGGCTGCACCGCGGGAGTTGGCGTAATCGCCGAGGCAGGCGAATTTTACGTTGGGCAGGGTCGCGCCGTATTTGATGAGGGCTTCGATGTCGCGGCCGCGGAACTCGGAACCGAAGACGATGACGAGGGACTCTTCCTTGCGGATTGCGTCTCGGAAGGCTACGGCATCTTTGTCTTCGTCGAGGGGAGCGGAGGTGCCGGATAGCCATTCAACGAGGCCGGTGTAGCCGTCTTCTGGAATCTGCAGGGAGGCGGTTGCCTGGCGGCGGAGTTTGATCAGATTGTGATTCGCGACATAGAGGCGGGCCTGGTTGAGGCGGACGTTGGTGCGAATCTGCCAGGCGAGTCCGGGATGCTGCTCGGTGGGATCGTTGCCGAGGAGGAGGATGGCTTTGGCGGAGCCGATGTCGCGGAGGGAGGCTTCGGGCTGATTTTTGAGGGCCGCGGCGAAGACTGGGTAGTCGGCGGTGCGATGGTGGTCAATGTTGTTGGTGCCGAGGACGGTGCGGGCGAATTTCTGCAGGAGGTAGGATTCTTCGTTGGTGGTGCGGTTGGAGCCGATGACGCCGATGGCGGATCCGCCCTTTGCTTCGCGAATTTCGCGAAGCTTCTTGCCGGCGAACTCGATGGCTTCGTCCCAGGTGACTTCCTGCAGGCGGCCGTTGGGCTGACGGACGAGAGGTTTGGTGAGACGATTCTCGCGATTCGCGAAGTCGAATGCGTAACGGCCTTTGATACATAAGAAGTCGCCGTTGATGCCGGACTTATCGCGGTTGTCGCCGCGGACGATTTCCATGCCGTCGTTGGAGCGGCGGACGCCGAGGGTGGTCTTGCAACCGTCGCCGCAGTGAGTGCAGACGGTGCCGACGTGGGACATTTCCCAGGGACGCGTTTTGTAACGGTAGGCGCCGGAGGTGAGGGCGCCGACGGGGCAGATGTCGATGCACATGCCACATTCTTCGCAGTCGAGGTGATCCTGTTTGTTGGGCGCGATGACGGAGCCGGCTCCGCGATTTTGAACGCCGAGGGCCCAGACGTCCATGCCTTCGCCGCAGACGCGGACGCAGCGGTAGCAGAGGATGCAACGGGGGCGGTCGAAGAAGACGACGGGGGACCACTGCTGCTCATCGCGATGCTGCTTGATCTCGACGAATTTGGATTCGTGTGCGCCGTACTTGAAGGTCATGTCCTGCAATTCGCACTCGCCACCGGCGTCGCAGACAGGGCAGTCGAGGGGATGATTGCCGAGCAGGAGTTCGATGGTGGCCTTGCGGGCCTGGGCGATTTCAGGACTTTCGGTGGTGACAACCATGCCTTCGGCGACGGGCGTGGTGCAGGCGGTCTGGAGCTTGGGAACTTTTTCGAGGCGGACGACGCACATCCGGCACGCGGCCTGAAGGGAGAGGCCGGGGTAATAGCAGAAGGCGGGAATCTCGATGCCGTGGGCGCGGCAGGCTTCAATGAGGAGCGTGCCCGCGGGTGCGGTGAGTTTCTTGCCGTCGACGGTGAAATTTACGTCAGCCATGAATTCCTTAGGCCGCCACTAGTTGCGGCAGCGATACACTGAGCCACTCGACCACGTATTGCTTGGTTTCGTGGCCGGGGTCGAATTCTTCGAAGTCGACCTTAGTGGCGGTTGGTTCCGGGATCGGCTCGCCGGCTTTTGCGGTCTCGTTCAAATAGAGCTCGATTGCTTCGCGCATGTTCGCACGTGTTTCTTCAACAGTGTCACCGAGAGAACCGCAGCCGGGAATATCAGGAGAGAATGCGCTCCAGTTGGTTTCGCCCTTTTCGTAGACCACCAAATATTCTCGCGTCATTTAAGTCCAGCCTTCTTCAGGATACTGTGCAGCAGGCCCTTCCAACCTCTTTCCCGCCATGCATCGGGACTATCAGTAACCCAGGTTTTACCGGATGACGAAAATGACGATGGCTTCCTGCCTGTCCGGTGCTGTACCAACCATCAGCTTCCAAAATTCGTACTAATTCCTGCGGTCTCACTCTTCGCCTTCAGATATCTCTGCTGTACTTCAGACCAGCGCGGGTTCGGGTTCAGGTGCGCGGTGGTAAGGGCAGCCTTTGCCCTCGAGGTGGTCTTCAAACTCTTTGCGAAATTTTTTGACGAAGGCGATGGTGGGCATCGCGGCTGCGTCGCCGAGGGGGCAAAAGGTGCGGCCCAGCATGTTTTCGGCGAGGTAGCGGATGTTGTCGATGTCTTTGTCGACGGCGCCGCCTTCATGTAACCGTGTCAGTGACTTTTTGAGCCAGTCGGTGCCTTCGCGGCAGGGGATGCACCAGCCGCAGCTTTCGTGGGCGTAAAACTTCATGGTGCGGAGGGCGAATTCGACCATGCAGGTGGTTTCGTCGAGGACGACGACGCCGCCGGAGCCGAGCATGGAGCCGGCTTTGCCAACCTGGTCGAAGTCCATGCCGATGTCGATTTCTTCGGGGAGCAGCGCTGGGGTTGATGATCCCCCGGGAACGACAGCTTTGAGTTTTTTGCCGCCGCGGATGCCGCCGCCTACTACATAGATCATCTTTTTAAGGTTGTAGCCCATGGGCAGCTCGTAGACGCCGGGGTGTTCAACATGGCCGCTGAGGCAGAAGAGGCGCGTGCCTCCGTTGCGCTCGGTGCCAATTTTCGCGTATTCGGCAGCGCCGAGGCGGAAGACGTGGGGAACGGTGGCGATGGTTTCGGCGTTGTTGATGATGGTGGGTCCGCCGTAAAGTCCGACGACTGCGGGAAAAGGCGGCCGGATGCGAGGAATGCCGCGCTTGCCTTCGAGAGATTCCATGAGCGCGGATTCTTCGCCGACTTCGTAGGCGCCGGCACCGGTTTGGGTGACGATGTCAAAGTCGAGGCCGGAACCGAAGATGTTTTTGCCGAGGAAGCCTTTGGCGTAAGCTCCAGCGACGGCGCGTTCCATGATTTCGAGGAGGTAGCGATATTCGCCGCGCAGATAGATGAAGCCCATTTTGGCCTGGATGGAGAGGCCGGCGATGATGGTGCCTTCAATGACGGAATGGGGATCGTGCTCGAAGATGAGGCGATCTTTGCAGGTGCCGGGCTCGGACTCGTCTCCGTTGACGAGGACGTATTTGGGCTTGGCAGATTGCTTGGGGACGAAGGACCACTTGAGGCCGGTGGGAAAACCTGCGCCGCCGCGGCCGCGGAGGTTGGAGGCCTTCATCTCGTTGATGATGCCTTCGACGCCGAGGGCGATGGCTTTGCGGGCGGACTCGTAGCCACCCAACTCGACGTATTTATCGATATTGGTTGCGCCTTTGCCGAAGCGATAGGAGACGACGGGGACGCAGTCGGGATGGGTGGAGAGTGTGGCCACTTACCTTGCCCCCTTTGCGCGGTACTCGTCGATCACCTTGTCGATCGATTCGGCGGTGAGGTTCTCGTGGAAAGCGTAGTTGACCTGCGCCGCGGGAGCCCAGGAGCAGGCGCCAATGCACTCGACTTCTTCGAGGGAAAAGAGGCCGTCAGGGGTGACGCCTTTGTTGGGGATGCCGAGTTTCTTCTTGCAATGGTCGAGAATTTCGTTGCCACCGCGCAGCATGCAACTGATGTTGGTACAAACCTGGACGTTATATTTGCCGGCAGGTTTGGTGCGGAGCATCGAGTAGTAGCTGATGACGTTGCGGACTTCGAGTTCGGAGACGCCGACGCGGCTGGCGACTTCGACGATGGCCGGGTCGGAGAGGTAGCCGATCTCATCCTGCGCGTAGAGGAGCATGGGGACGAGGGCGCTGCGTTTGACGGGATAGATGGTGACGAGCTTGTCGAAGCGAGCGGCGAGCGCGGGAGAGAAGAGAGTGGCGGGTTGTGCTGGCTGTGTACTCATTGTTCTGTTCTCGCTGACCCGGCGGCCGCGTTCATCAGAGACGCGACGAGGTCGATGGCGGCATGATCCAATTCCAGAACTGTGCCGTCGATATCGATTCGGCCTTCGGGCAGCAATGCCAGGCGCCCTTGTCTCCGGGGAACGGCGCCGCTGCTTAGACTCCAGGTTCCGCTCGCGTTGTGCGGATCGAGCCCCAGTTCCATTACCGCATTTCCTGCCACGATTCGGATCGAGTCCCCCTTGAGCGTTACTTCCGCCGATTCGTCGTTCAGGCTTCGCGCTGCGGCATAGGAACGCAGCAAGGAAGCGAAAGAAATCCAAAGCTCGGTACTAACGTGATTGGTCATCCTCGGAGATCAACGACTGCTTTGATGACGAACTGGACGAGGGTGGTCACGGTGACAGGATCAGAGTCGTTCACGCCGGGCAGGGGTGGACTGCTGGCGCCAACGAGCTTCTGCGTGTCCTGGGTGAGGTTGAAGTTGTAAGCGGTACGATCCACCAATACGGAGACGGTTCGCGCATGGCTATCAAGATTGAGCGACACCTTGCGATTCAAAGTTGAGGTAACGGTGATCAGGTCGCCGGTCTCGGCGAATGCGAGTTTGGTCTGCGACTTCCCTTCCAGGATTTTATTAATTTCCGCGACGGCGGTGCGCAGCTGTTGAGACAGATCAGACCAGGTGTCTTTGGTCTTCGCTTCACTATTCAAAACTTCCTGCGCGAAATCAATTGCCCAGCTTGCCATGACCTGTCTCCTTTCTGACCGTTATCGGTCGATTTCTCCGAGCACGATGTCGATGGATCCAATGACGGCTCCTTTCAGTGCACCCAATCTGCGCAATGAAATCGATCCGCAGGCCCAACGTGCAAGTTCCCTGCCCACCTGCCAAAACTCGTCGTAGCTGCAAGGCTCCTCGGACAATAGCAGGTCATGGATGGGAGGAATCGCGCGAACCGAGTAACTATCACCCTTGTGAGATAGCAAAACCATTCCCCGGCTAATTAATTCCCTTGCGCTGTCCATGACGCTTTCCATGCCGATCAAATAATTTGCGTACACGATCGCGAGGCTCATCGGATCGAGCGTCGCTGCGAATTGAAAACAGCCGCATTTAAGCCTAAGTTCGTGCACTGATTTGGCGAAGTCGTCGAGTGGTGGAATCTTCTCCTCAAGTTCGATCCATGGCCGTCCGTCGTAATCTTTGGCTTCTTGGCAAATATCGGAGGCCTCGCGTCTGAACACGTCCCAGAAGGATAGGCCGAGGGTAAACTCCCCGCTCACCTTCTTTAGTTGTGCGCTCAAAGGCTCTTGGCTCATCGGTCGATTTCTCCGAGCACGATGTCGATCGATCCAATGACGGCGACGACGTCGGCGATGAGGCGGCCAACGCACATGGTTTCGAGAGCCTGGAGGGTGGCGAAGGACGGGTTGCGCATGTGGACGCGATAGGGTTTGGCAGTACCGTCGGAAACGGCATAGTAGCCCATTTCGCCGCGGGGCGATTCGACAGCCTGGTAGACTTCGCCGGCCGGGACCTGGAAGCCTTCGGTGACGATTTTGAAGTGGTAGATGAGGGCTTCCATCTGCGTCTTCATTTTCTCGCGTTCGGGCAGGACGACGTGGGGCGCGTCAGCCTTGATGGGTCCCTCGGGCATGCCATCGAGAGCCTGCTGACAGATTTTTACAGACTCGCGCATTTCGCGGAGGCGGACGATGTAGCGGGCCCAGACATCGCCGTCGTTCGAGACAGGGACTTCGAACCTGAATTTTTCGTAGCTGGAATACGGCATGTCGCGGCGGAGATCCCAGTCAACGCCAGAGGCGCGGAGCGGCGGGCCGGTAACGCCGAGAGCGATAGCATCATTGGCGGTGAGGAAGCCGACATTTTTAAGGCGGCCGATGAAGATGGGATTGCCGGTGAGCAGGTTTTCGTACTCATCGATTTTCTCGGGCAGGATTTTGACGAGAGCCCGGACCGAGGAGAAGAAGTCGAGGGGCGGATCGAGCGCGAGGCCTCCGATGCGGAAGTAGGAGGTCATCATGCGCTGGCCGGAGACGTGCTCGAAGATGCGGAGAATTTCCTCGCGCTCGCGGAAGGTATAGAGGAAGACGGTGAGCGCGCCGATGTCCATCGCGTGCGTGCCGAGCCAGACGAGGTGCGAATTGAGGCGGGTGAGCTCGTTGAGGAGGACTCGCATCCACTGCGCACGCTCGGGGATCTCAAGCTGGAGGAGCTTTTCGATCGCGAGGCAGTAGGCGAGGTTGTTGGTCATCGGACAGAGGTAGTCGATGCGGTCGGTGAGGGGGACGACCTGCTGATAGAACTTGGCCTCGCAGGTTTTCTCGATGCCGGTGTGGAGGTAGCCAATGTCGGGGACGAGCTTGACGACGGTTTCGCCATCGATTTCAAGGACGACGCGGAGGACGCCGTGGGTGGAAGGATGCTGCGGTCCCATGTTGAGGACCATGGTGTGATCCTTCGAGCCTTCTTCAGGACGCGGGACGACGAGGGTCGAAGTCTCAGTAAAGCCGGGAATTTCTGGGGCGTGCTGGTTCTCGGGCGAGTGTTGGTTATCGAACTCGGACATCAGCGATAGCCCTCCACCGGATAGTCTTTGCGGAGCGGATGGCCTTCCCATTCTTCAGGAAGCATGATGCGGCGCAGGCTGGGGTGGCCGTTGAAGCGGACGCCGAACAGGTCCCAGACTTCGCGTTCGTAGAAATTGGCGGAGGGCCAGACGGGGACGATGCTGTCGAGGGAGGGGTCGATGGACTGGACCATAGCGTGCAGGCGGACGCGATCTTTGAGCTTGAGGGAGAGGATGTGATACGTGACCTGGAAGCGCGGCTCGGCGGGATACCAGTCGACGCAGGTGACGTCCTCGAGGAAGTTGTAGCCGGCGGTCTGAAGGGTACGACAGGCGGCGCGAATCTGATCGGCGGCAATGACGAGGGTCAGCTCATTGCGGTCGAATTTGGCATTGGTAATGGCATCGGGATGCGCTGCGCGCAGGGCCTGGATCGCGACGTTTTGCGCGAGGCCTTCGAACACAGCCTGTGTATTGAGCAGCGCTTCTGCCATTGCCTTCTTCTGTGGAGTTGGAGGTTGCGGTTAGAGGTCTGCCTTGTCGGAGGCCCAGTCGAGGATGCCCTTTTTCCAGACGTAAAAGACGCCGAGCGCGACGAAGCCCAGGTAGACGAGCATTTCCCAGAAGCCGAACATGCGTGAACCGGTGATGTGCGGAAGCTGACGGTAGATCACGGCCCAGGGAAGCATGAAGACCGCTTCCACGTCGAAGAGGATGAACAGCATGGCCACCATATAGAAGCGCACGGAGAACCGGCCGCGTGCGTCGCCTTCGGCGGGAATGCCACATTCATAGGCTTCGAGTTTTTCTTTAATGTTGCGATGGCGGCCGATGAACCAGGACATGCCGACCATGCCGCCGGAGAGGGCGCCCACGACTACGACCTGCATCAGCAGGGGGAGATAGTTCCAGATGTAGGGGGTCTGCATGTGGGCCGTTCTCCTGAGGGCAAAAGAGCGGAGGGGTAGAACTGCCGCTGCCTCCATTTCGAGACTAAGTCCAGGGTTGTCAAGAGTCAAGTTACTGAGGGGCAGGGTACCAGGGCGGGGGGTATAGGGCTCAGGTTGCGTGGAACCAAGCTCACCACGAAGGCGGGAGAGTTCGACGCATCGGACGTCTGGAAGGTGATCCGGCCACGTGGTGCGGGTGCCCAAAACGGGACAGGACGGTACGTTCGGGTGAACCCCGGACCGAATTGTTTGGACGTTCGGATCGCGGGGGTTGAAGCTGCTTGCTGTGGGGTGAACCTGGCCTTCGCTGGGTTGGTGTTGGTTTTGTTTTCGTAAGGTCGAAGTGGACCCGACAGCAGGAGTCGACGGGGCCGGTTCCAGGTTCGGGGCC
>Ga0302325_10032346_pt1 | contig 10745 bp, 9 predicted proteins | sample Palsa_T0_2_FD_201948 | JGI IMG/M metagenome (GOLD analysis project Ga0302325, IMG submission 201948) | Peat permafrost microbial communities from Stordalen Mire near Abisko, Sweden - Palsa_T0_2 | ecosystem: Environmental > Terrestrial > Soil > Palsa > Peat permafrost | place: Sweden: Abisko...
TGATCGGTGGCGACGAAACGACCCGGCACGTCATTTCGGCCGGAATGCTCGCCCTGCTCGAAAACCCCGATCAACTGTCCGCCCTGCGCCACGGCGATGCCGACATGGCCGTGGCGGTGGAGGAGATGATCCGGTGGGCCTCGCCGGTCCAGAACATGAGTAGGACGGCGACGCAGGACGTCGTCATCGGGGATCAGAAGATCCACGAGGGCCAGCAGCTGATGCTGTTCTATCCTTCGGCCAACCGCGACGACGATGTGTTCGCCGACAGCGGGGCTTTCGATATCCACCGGCAACCGAATCCCCACATCGCCTTCGGATTCGGTACGCACTTCTGCCTCGGCGCTGCACTGGCCCGCCTCGAGTGTCGGTTGATGTTCACCGAGTTGCTGCGCCGGCTTCCTGATCTGGAGCTAACGACCGACGATCCTCTCCCCCGTCGGGCCTCCAATTTCATAAGCGGCCTCGAGGCCATGCCGGTCGCCTTCACCCCGGTCGCCGTCGAGGAGTAACAGTCAGATCTCGTCGAGCAGGCGGTCCAGCAGGGGCGCGAACATCACCAAGTCGTTCGGGTCTTCGTGAGGAGCCTGCATTCCGTACGCCGTGCTGCGGAGGCTCATGCGCAACAGAATTATTCCGAATCGAAGCCCCGAAAGCGCCTCGTACCACGCCAGGTCATCCAGCCCGTCACGGGACAGCCGCTCGTACATGACCTTCACCTCATCCCTGCGAAACATGGCGGGTACGGGAGGCAAGCCGTACTGCTCAGCCATCGACGCAAAGAAGCGTTGGAAGAAGGTGGTCCAGGAAACGTCGACTTCAGGGGGACCCATGCCGGCCATCTCCCAGTCGAGCACGGCGGCCGGTTGGAAGTCCCGATAGATGATGTTGCCGGGGCGCGCGTCACCCCAGTTGAGGACGCAGCGGTCGTTCGCCGGCAACGTGGCCGCAAGTACCTCCAGCGCCCGCTCGAGGATGGGAACCGTGTGACCCTCGCGTGCCCACTCGTAATAGGAGCGCATTGACTCCAGCAACTGGCCCAACGCCGTCTTTCCCGGGTGCCCCGACGAGAGAAACGCCATGTCGTCGTCGTTGACTTTGATCTTGTGAATTTGGATCATCACATCAACCGTTGAGGTCTCAAAACGCTTCCAATCCTCCGGCGTCCCCTGCAGAAACCAGCCGGAGGGATCAAGGAGGTACGGAGGACTGTCAGATGGGACGAGCCCTTCCACGGCTCGGGTGATCATGAAGGGCGCATCGAGCCACGAGTCCGACTCCTCCAGATGGAGGATCTCAGGAACTGGCACCTTTGTCCGGGCGCGTACCAGCTCGATCACCCTTCGCTGGAACCCAAGGTCGTACGTGCGGAAGGTTGGATACGCCGACCCCGAAGCCGGAGCGAGACGGGCAACCAGGGCCTCACCGTCGAGCCGAAACATCACGGTGTCATTGGCCATCCCGCTTTCCGGCATTCTCACGTCGCTCACGCTGGCCCGGTCGTCCTTGCAGAACCACCGCGCCCAGGCAGCCAAGCTGGCCTCGACCTGGGCCGGATCACGCCGCCAAGGCGTCGAACTCATCTGCGGTCTCTCGCTCACCGGCAGATCCACAGATTCACATAAGGGGCTTCGACGTCGATCCGTTCGTGACGGGACAACGCTTTGGTGACCACACATTCGACGGCGAATCGAGCCGACATCTGCCGTTGGACCGATCCTAGGTGTCGAGAGCGACGAGCTGATCGGGCGTGAGCCCCGTAAACGACCGGAAGTCCGGCCCTGCCCGTAGGTGATGGCCACCGTCGATGGCAATCGCCTGGCCGGTCACCCGAGAGGAGTCGGGGCCGATGAGGAAGCTCACCACGTTCGCCACCTCCTCCGGCTCGGTGGTGCCCCCCATCGGCGTATTACGGAGATAGGACTCGAACACCTCGCCTTCGCGTGGCACTCCTTCCATGATTTCCGTCGTGGTGAACCCGGGACGAACCGAATTGAAGCGTACGTTCGCCGGGCCGTACTCGTCGGCGGCGTTGCGCATCATATGGTCGATAGCTGCCTTTGCAACGGGATACGCGCCGAACACCAGATGGGTGGTCGACCCCGCGATCGATGACACCCCGACGAAGGATCCGCCGCCAGCGCGCACGAGTGACGGCACGCTGTGCTTGACACAAAGCATGGTTCCGAGGACGTTCAGTTCCAGAACGCGCAAATACTCATTTCTGTCCTGCAGATGGTAGGGACCGATACCGCCTCCGCCACCAGCGTTGGCCACAACGCCCTTCAAGCTCCCAGCAAAGGCGACAGTGATGTCCACTGCTCGGCGGACGTCGTCCTCGACAGTGACGTCCGCGACGACGTGCGCTGCCGACAACCCGCGGCTCTCGAGGTCGGAGACGACCGACTTGAGCCGGTCTTCGGTCCGCCCGCAGATCACCACGGACGCGCCCTTCGAGGCCAAGTCGGCAGCACACGCCCTGCCGATTCCCGTGCCGCCGCCCGTGATGAGTACGCCGTAGCCCTTAAGAGGTGCTGCTGCGTCAGCCATTGGAACGCTCGCGCGTTATGACGCCGCGGATGATGCGCCCGTTCTTCATGTCGTCATACCCCTCGTTGATCTCTTCAAGAGAGTAGGTACGGGTTATCAGTTCGTCGAGTCGGAGCTGTCCCAGCCGGTACAACTCGAGCAGGTGGGGGATGTCAAATCGGGGATTGCCACTACCGAAGATCGTTCCCTTTATCTCCTTGTTCATCATCGCCAGATCCATCAGGCTGATCGATGATTCCGTCTGCGTCATCGGAGCGACCCCGGTGACAACACATGTCCCACCCTTCGACGTGAGTGCCATCGCCTCCGCCATCAATTCTCCATACATGACGCTGGGGACCATGATCACCTTGTCCGCCATCTCGCCCCGGGTCACGCCTCGTAGCTCCGCAATCGCCTCGGTCATGGAAGAGAACGAGTGTGTCGCCCCCAACTTTCGTGCCATCTCCTGCTTGAGGGGTACCGGATCGACGGCGGCCACTAACCGAGCCCCCGCCATGACCGCGCCTTGCACCGCGTTTATGCCGACCCCACCGCATCCGACGACGACGACCACGTCGCCCGGCTGCACTTGGGCACGGTGCACTGCTGAACCCCATCCGGTGGCGACACCACATGAGACGAGGGCTACGACTTCGGGTGGCAGATCCCCGTCCACCTTGATGACAGACGGTTCGGCGACCACGGTGTAGTCGGCGAAGGTGCCGCACTTGGCGTAGAGGTTCAGAGGCTGGTCGCCGCAGTGGTGGCGAACGACTCCGTCGACCATCTGACCGGGCTTCATCAACTCCGACCCGTTGTTGCAGATGTTCTGGCGGCCGGTGACGCACCACCGACACCGGCCGCACGCCGGAATGAACGAAGCAGCGACGAGGTCTCCCGGGACCACACTCGTGACCCCAGATCCCACCTCGAGCACGGTGCCTGCGCCCTCGTGTCCTCCGATGATCGGAAACGGGCTTGGCAAGCCGTACTGCTTGCGGAGCTCTTCCGGCATCACCATGTCACCAGTGACGAAATGGTCGTCCGAGTGGCACAGTCCGGCCGCCTCCCACTGCACCAGGACTTCACCGGGAGCCGGCGGCGATACTTGGATGGTCTCCACCTTCCATGGCTCACCCACACCCCACAAAACCGCTGCCCTACCCTCCATAACCTCCCCCTTTCACTTACCGATGATGTAGAAACCTTCGGAACTTAGTCCGGAGCGACGATAGATGTGCCGGTGAGTCATGTGGTCAGGAACCGTGACCATCCACGAGCCCCGTGAGCCCAGTCGGGGAATGGGGCCCGAAGTGTGCCTGTTCGAGGACTCCGACACCGACCCGATCCCCCATGCGAGCCCGAACGAGATTCTGCAAGTGAAGGGACGACCAGTCAAGGGGATCGAAGTCATCGAGTTTGATGGACTCCCTGCCGGTCTCCAGTTCACCATGACTGCTTCCATGCGACCAGTACGGGTGGCTGTAACCGATACCACGCATGCGGAAGGTGAAGACCTTCTCCAGCTCGATATGAACCTCTCCTTCGGCCGGATCAGAGAACCATAACTGCGCCCGCTTGATCTCGCGGCGACCGGGTTCCCATTCCAGTTCGTAGCGGATGGCACAGCCCCCTCGGGGATTGGATCAAGAACGAGTGCCGTCTCGAGCCAGCGGTTGCCGTCCGCGTGCTCGTGCAGCGCCAGATGGGTGAAGCGGTCGGGAAAGTGCAGCGGCGCCCACAGCCAGAACGCCTGGGGGGGTCGCGCCGGACGATTCGTCTCTAGTTGCTTTCCGACGGGACGCATGCCCCACGATCGGTCACGAGTGCCGGGCACATCGGCCGGACTGATGCGCAGTTCGTCTCCGTCGACGCTGATCTCGCCCTCCCACACACCCCACTGGGTTAGCCGGGTGTGGTCCATGGTCAGAAGACCCTCGGGCGACATAGTCCGCTGGCGCGGCTCCTCCACCGCGACGGTCGTCGCTTTGAAGGTCAGGTCGCATTCGATGCCGTGTTCGTTGCGCTCTACGACGTACCGGATTGTGCGGATCGGCTCCAAGACCTCGATCCGGATCGGCCCGACCTTGGTCGATCGGTCCGACGGCATGATGCCCGAAGCGAAGATCGAGTGTTCGACCCCGTCGCGTACGACGCTGAACGCGCCATCGATCACACCCCGCACCGGATAGTGCCCCATGGCGGCAGCGAAGAAGAAGGCGCCGTCCTTTTGGTGGCCGTTGAACCAATACCGGTCGTAGTGATTCGGGTCTCCGGTGGCGGGATGCGCAATCGGGTCGGCCGATGGGTGAATCGGATAGTCATCGAAGGGGGTCAGCACATCACTGCACCTCAGATATCGGAGAACTACTGCATCTTCCAAAACATCTAGATGGATATCCTACGACCTGACCGCACCTGGCGCAACGCCCCACGGAGCAGCGGCCCTAGTCGCCCAGGTTGGTCGCCAACAGTGTGATCGACATACCCAGGACGGGAGTCAGATCGGCTTCGTCGACAACAATGTCACCGGTCTCTCGGTGCTGGCGGTAGCGGACCGATGCCCCGTAGGGAGCCATTGCCTTGATCGGCCCGTCGATCTCCCCCGTGCGCACCACCACCGAGTAGACCCCTTCGCCGCGTTCATCGAGAAAGGCGCGGAACCGGGCTGTTTCAGTCCCTTCGGGTTCGGCCGGCGCCACGATCTCGACCCCCGCCGACCAATCGAGCAGGACGCGGATCCCCTCCTCAGCCAGTGGGACCTCCTGGAACGTCAGGCCGACATCGCGCCACAGGTCGGCGGCACGCTCTTGGTTCTCGGCTCGCACGCAGAACACCACGTGATGCACCTTTGCGCTGATCATGCTCGCCATTCTAGGCGCGACGGCAATGTCTCGCCAGGAAACCTCTCGTGATTCATCTATAGCTTTTGGCGATCTCGGCGGCGCGCCGCGCTATGCTGGAATCGTGGGGAAAACCCGACCAATCCGTGTGATCCAGTGGGCAACGGGCGGAGTCGGCCAGATCGCCATTCGCCACATGGCCGACAACCCGGCGTATCAACTCGTTGGTTGCTACGTCACGTCGGCCGCGAAGGATGGCCTGGACATCGGCGAGTTGGCGGGGCGAGAGCCAATCGGCATGACTGCCACTACCGATGCCGAGGCTTTGCTGGCAATGGAGGCCGACTGCGTCAACTACGCACCGCTCTACGTCGATGTCGACGAGATCTGCCGCATCCTGCGGAGCGGCAAGAACCTCGTCACCCCTTCAGGGTTCACCTTTCCGCCCGCTCTAGAAGGGGTGGTGGAAGCCGAGCTCGAGCGAGCCTGCCAGGACGGCGGCGTCTCACTGTTCGGCGCCGGCATCCATCCGGGCTTCGCCGGAGACCTCCTACCGTTGACGTTCGCCCGATTGTCCTCGCGTATCGACGAGGTCGTGGTCCAAGAGGTAGGCGACTTCCGGAACCACCCATCTGGAGCAATGATGTTCGAAGGTCTCGGCTTCGGACGGGACCCGACAGAGTTGAAGGCCGATCCACCACCGATGTTCACCACGATGGCCCGCACCTTCAAAGAGTCGATTCACATGCTGGCAGCCGGCCTGGGCATTGCCGTCGAGGATTACGATTTTGTCTGGGATACCGCCGTCGCCCTACGCGATGTGACGGTGCGTTCCGGCCATATCAAGGCGGGACGTGTAGCCGGCATGCGCCTCGAGTGGCGCATCTGGAATGGCGGCAAGCCGGTGATCGTGTTCCGCTCCTTCTGGCGGATGGACGACACGACAGAACCCGATTGGGGTTATGAGGACTGCAAGTATGCCGTGCAATTTACGGGCTTGCCCTCGTTCCGAGTCAGCTACGAGCCGACAGAACCGGGACCGGACGGCGACCTCGGCTACTGGGGCCGAATCTGGACGGCCATGTCCGTCGTCAATGCCATTCCGACAGTGGTCGCCGCCCCTCCGGGCATCCGTACCCATCTGGACCTGCCCCTGGTCCAACCGCCGCACCTCTATCGGGGGGCGACTAGCCCCGCGTCGGAATCCGCGTCTTAGGGCTCAGGGACGTGAAAGTGGGCGTCTCGCAACTCGAAAGCCCGCTTGGTGCCGTGCTCGGACCTGGCCTTGACGAAGTTGAACTCATCCTCGTCGAACTGCAGATTGGTGCCATAGGCGTGGAATATATAGGAGGCGGCCTCCTCACCCTGATAGGCCTGGACCTGCTCAATGAGTCGGAACGCTTCCTTGGCGATCACGATCCCGTCGGCTGGCATTTTGGCAATCTTACGGGCCCACCAGTCGGCCCGGCTCTCCACCTGGTCGTCGGCGACGACTTCGGTGAAGATGCCGTACTTCTCCAACTCGCCGGCCGCAAGGGTGTCGCCGGTTAGCAAGAGACGCCGGGCCAGGACGGGCCCGAGACGGTAAAAGAACATATGGAGACTCCCGAGTGCCGGGCCGAGGAGGCGAGTCCCGGGCATGCCGACAATCGTGTCGGTTGCGACGACCGATATGTCGGACATGAGAGCAAGCTCGAAACCTCCGCCCAACGCATACCCGCGCACCTCGGCCACGGTCACTTTCGGGTACCCCTGGAAGTCGTGGTAGAACTCGAAGGTCCTTCGGTCCACGGACAGCTTCCGGCGCTGGCTGGGTCGACGGCCCTTTCCTGCCTTTGTCCCGTTGCCGTTCGCCTCTTGCGCCTCGGGGCCGTACCACGCATACGCGTTGTCCATGTCGGCGCCGGTGCTGAAGACGCCGCCCTCACCTCGCAGGATCACGACTTTGATGTCGTCGTCATCTGCCAGCTGGTCAAGGTACACCGCCATCTGTCGTCGCATCGCAGGGTCATACGAATTGCGACGATCCGTATTGTCAATTGTGAGTCGGGCGATCCCCGAGTGCTGGTCATGATCGAGCAATACCCGGGGGTCGGTCAACGTCACAATTCCCTTCTCACGTCAGGTGACGACTCACTTTATCAGATTCCCTTTAGATGTTTAAGAGGCTAACGGGTTCCGGCGATGAGACCTGGCGTCCACGGAAGGTCGTCAACCGCGCCGGAGCCAGGACCCCCCTCGCGACCGGGACGGAGGGTTTTCAGCCGAGGATGTCGCAGCATCATGGAACCTTCCGGAGCCAACGTCAGATGGAGGCGCTGCACCCGCCGATCAAGCAAACGAGTGAGATCTTCCTCGTCGTCGGCAGTGGACGTCCTGATGAACGCGACCAGGGCAGTGTCCAGCTCTTCAGGTCCGGGCCGGTGGCCCAGAAGCTCGGCGGCATCATTGAGGTCGTCCTTCTCCACATCCCGCCCGATCTGGTCCACCCGTTGGAGGTAGCGGGCCACCCGGAAGCTGAGGGCCTTTTCATGGTCCCCCGCGCCCATCGCCGGTCCTCGATTCGACAGCCGCTCCACCAAGAGGCTGAAACCCGAAGAATGCCGCGATGGCCGCGAAACCGGCGGATCGACGGTCCCGAGTTCGAAACCTCCCAACTCTGCCATGCCCTCGAAGGCCCACCGGGCGCCGTTGACGTACCAGCCGAAGTAGGACATGAGTTCCCCATTTGCCGGCGGTGCGACGATCAGCGGGGCGGCCGACAGGACTGCATGGGCGTTATAGGCGATCCGGTGAAAGTCGAGGACGTCGTAGTCAAGCTCCTCTCCGGTGATATCCGACCACGCCAATGCAATGGTGGACAGGTCGCCCAGGTTCTTGATGGTGTCACGGACCGGAAGCACGGCGAGTTCGCTGAGCGGATCGCCCACGTGTGCCAGTTCGAAGTCGATCAGCCCGGTGATCCGACCCTTTTCGAACATGAACTGGAAGGCGTCGAAGGTGATCAGGCGTCTCGTCGTGCGATGGCGGGGGCAGTGACGGTGCAGCCATACCCGCAAGAACTCCGAAACGGGGTCGGGCGCCACCATGCGCTCGTCATAACCGGCTTCGAAGGCGGGGAGGAGCCCGAGACCGATTTCCTCAGGAGATTCCGGGATCGTAAAGCCGGCCGCTCTCGCTTCTTCCAGATCGATTCCGTAAATGCGTGGGAGAAATGAGAGGTACTCGAGGACCACCTCGACCCGCTCCTGGTCGGAGGCCGCAAACGAAAGGTCGACGGAGCCAGGGAGACGGTCCATGACCATCGCGTAGGGATCGTCGCAGTAGCCATACACGCGAGGGACGGGAACGTCATGCGCCTCGAGCAGATCATGCACCCGACGCTCGTAGTCAATTTGATAGGGCATGCCGATGCCATCGTCCCGCTCTCCACGGGCATGAAGTGCAAGGACTCGGTCCCCGATGGCAAGGTCGAAGTTCCATGCCGGCCGCCAACGAGCCATCGCTTCCATTGACACAACCCGGCCACCGATCGTCCGCTCTGCCCACGCGGCCAGGCGCGCTCCGCCAGGAACCAGTTCCGACTGCTCTTTGTCATGGGTAGCACTCATTGTGTGATCTCTCCCGACGCCATCAGCGGTGGTACGCGAATCCTCCATCAACCAAGATGAACTGCCCGGTCACATACGCCGAGTCGTCCCCGGCAAGAAACACCGCCACGCGCCCGATATCGCTCTCCGCGTCACCTACCCGTCCCAACGGAACGCCCAGGCCGGGGTCACTCGTATCACCGCGACGCTGGCGATCGGCGAGCCAGTTCGGCGAGTCGGTAACCGGCGCCATCACATTGACCCGGATCCGGTCCGGACCCCACTCGATCGACGCGGCGCGAGAGAGTGAGCGGATCGCATCCTTCGTGGCTGCATAGACGCCGAAGTGCGCCGGCTTCATCTGGGTACTCGATCCGAAATTTATGATGGATCCCCCGCCGCGCAGATACGGGTGGCACCGTCGCATGAAGTGCAGAGTCGCTTTTGGCCCCGTCGTCCAAAGAAGTTCAATATCCTCCTCGGACACTTCGAGCAAATCTCCCACGCGTGAGTTGTGGTGAGCGGCTTGGGCCACTATGTCGATGCGCCCGAATTCATCAGCCGTGGCCTTCACCACGGCATCGATCTGCGCCGTGTCGCCGACATCGCACTGGAGGGGGATCGCGATGGCCCCCCGATCCTTTATCTCCCGAGCGACGTCGACCAGCTTGGACTCCGTCCGTCCGACCAGCGCGACCGAGGCACCTTCGGCGGCCAGGGCGAGGGCGACTCCCCTGCCGGACCCCTGGCCCGCCCCCGTTACGATTGCCACGCGCCCGTCGAGAATTCCCATCTGGCCCTACAACCTCCCTTCCAGTTTCAGTGCGGGGTCCGGAACTCGGCCGGAATCAGTCGACGGGCGATCTTGCCCGTCTGCAGCCGCGGCAGCTGGTCGATGAACACAACCGACCGGGGACACTTGAAGTGGGCCATCCGATCTCGGCAGAAAGCGATGAGATCCGCCTCGAGCCCGGCGGGGTCGGCCGGCGCTTCACGAGGCTGCACCACGGCCCGCACGGATTCCCCCATTTCCGAGTCGGGCACACCGATCACCGCGACGTCGCTGACTGCGGGATGCGCGATGAGCGCGTCCTCCACCTCTCGGGGGTAGATGTTGACGCCGCCAGAGATGATCATGTTGGAGGCCCGATCGGTCAGGAAGAGATACCCCTCAGGGTCGACCCAACCGATTTCACCGAGCGTGCTCCACCCCCGGTGGTCGTAGGAGGATGCGGTTTTCTCGGGATCCCCGTGGTACTCGAAGCGGTGCGGCGACTCGAACCAGACCTCTCCTTCGGTCCCGGTCGACCGCTCGTTGCCATTTTCATCGACGATGTGCACGGGGCCGAGCAGAGACCGGCCGACCGACCCGGGGTGTGCCAGCCATTCATCCGGACCGATGGCGCAGAAGCCCACACCCTCGCTTCCCGAGTAGTACTCGTAGACGACCGGTCCCAGCCACTCCAGCACCGCCCGCTTGATCTCCGGAGGACACGGTGCGGCTGCGTGGACGAGGACCGTGAGGCTGGAGAGGTCGAACTTCGTCCGTTCGGACCCAGGCAGTTTCATCAGCTGAACCATGTGGGTCGGAACCACCTGCGCCAGGGTCACCTTGTAGCGCTCGATGGCCCGGAGGAATTCGATCGGATCGAATTTGCTCAGCGTGATCACGGTGCCGCCGAGTCGGTGCACCGCGGTGGCCCACCCGGACGGAGCGGCGTGGTAGAGAGGGGCTGGGCTCAGGTACACGGTCGACTCGCTACCGCCGTACAATCCCCGG
>Ga0302325_10032347_pt1 | contig 10745 bp, 12 predicted proteins | sample Palsa_T0_2_FD_201948 | JGI IMG/M metagenome (GOLD analysis project Ga0302325, IMG submission 201948) | Peat permafrost microbial communities from Stordalen Mire near Abisko, Sweden - Palsa_T0_2 | ecosystem: Environmental > Terrestrial > Soil > Palsa > Peat permafrost | place: Sweden: Abisko...
CCAGGCCCTTGGCTGGATCGTCACCCTCACCCGCCGCCGCGCCATCGACCGCCTGCGCAAGCGCCAGGCCTACCATCGCGTCACCGAGCGCCTCGAACTCGAGACCGAGCACCAGCCCGACGCCTGGCTCCACAACCGCATCGACGACGACATCCTCCAGGACGACCTGCGCCAATTCCTGCGCCAGCGCATCGAGGCCCTTCCCGCCCTCCAGCGCCAGGCCATCGATCTCGCCTTCTTCAAAGGCATGAGCCAGCGCGAAATCGCCATTTACACCGGCGCCCCCCTGGGCACCATCAAGACCCGTCTCGAACTCGGCCTTCGCAAGCTCTACGACTCCGTCCGCGGCCTGCGCGACAAAATCTGAAAGATCGGGCATTCATGGGCGGTGAGGGACTCGAACCCCAGAGCCTCAGGGGGATTGCTGTGAAGTAGCGTTTTTTTCTTGCGGCGCCGAAAGCCGGTCGTTCAACTCCTCAGATGGCAGCGACCATCACCGACCCGGCGACACGGCTGATAGCGCTATTGAGGAGGGGCCTCCCTACAGGAAACAATCAGCAGTTGCTCGAATTTTGGAGGGCTGCCTTTGGATTGCCGAAAGAGGCGTCACAGCTAGATATTTTCCGGGGGTTAGCCCTACTTTGGGCGTTAGTTGATGAAGTCGAGAGGGGAGTCACGCAGATTCCAGACCTCAACCATGAGGTTTACCTGCGGTCTCTTCCGAAGATTTTAGAGGTGGCGTCACGCCCAAATCTTCAAGAAAACTGGACGGCATACAAGCCAGTCCTCGAAATGGCAGTCAATGGCTTGGAATTCTGCGCGGAGCGGCTCCAAGCCTACAACCCTGAAACGGTAATCGAGCAGACCGAACTAGACGAAATCCGCAAACAGGTTGACGACTTATTGGAGAAGGTTAAATCGTCGGAATCTCTTCCGGTGAAATTGAAATATGTGTTGTTTGATTTGCTTGCCGCACTCCGGCGAGCAATCGACGAGTACCAAATCCGAGGGACACGCGGATTGCGTAGAGAGCTTTTCGTGATTGTTGCGCAGTTCGAGGATAATTGGGAGTTGGTCGTCAAGAATGAGGACAAGGAGGAGGTTAGGGGGTTCTTCAAGATTCTAAAGGAAGTAGACAAGGCGACCTCCGTTGCCGCCAGAGTGAAGGAGTTAATCGCGCCCATTGCTCCTTATATTCCAATTTTGACGGAGGGTTTCCACCATCTGTTGAAGTGACGCGGTTGGCCCGGATGGACGACGCCAGAACCGAAAAGCGGGCGGTCATGGAGCCTTAGAACCTGGCCGGCCAGTAAATGGACGAGATTGATGAGTGGGTGGACGCGGGGTTTCCGTCGTGCGTTATTTGAGCATGCCCCTATTTGGCAAACCCCTTGAAGCCGTCACGGAAAATGACCTCCAACCAATCATCGCCGCGGGAATAGCCGAGAACCGAATCATTGAGTACAAGTCGGCACTCCCGGGGCGACGAGATGAGGATAAGCGCGAGTTCGTCAAAGACGTGGTTTCGTTCGCGAACTCCGCTGGTGGCAATATCATTTACGGGATGACGGCGAGCGACGGAATCCCCAATGGATTCCAGTGTCTCGACGGTACTGTATTGGACGCGGAGAAATTGCGCCTTGAGCAAATAATTCGCTCTAGCGTTGAGCCCGTTATCCACGGGTTGAAAATTCAGCCCGTGCCGCTTCCAAACGCCGGGGGCAGCGTCCTTATCGTCGAAGTCCCCCGTGGGCTATTCGGACCGCACATGATTCGTGGTCGAGGCGCGTTCATAAGCCGTACCTCCGCCGGGAAAATGGAGATGGATTTCGGTGAGATAAGGGCTGCTTTCGTGGGAGCGGAGACGGCGACGAATAAACTGCGGGATTTTCATGCCGAGAGGACGGCGCGCCTCGCGGGCGGCGACACCCTCATGCCGCTCGAAGGCCAAACCGTCGCGGTCCTCCACGTATTGCCGCTGGAGTCGTTCACCCCCTCCTTCCGTTGTGACTTGGCTCGTATCACGGGAAATGGAACGCGGGCACTCCTAGAACCTCGGCGTGTGGCTTACGGCTGGCAACCACGATTCTCGCTGGATGGCTTTTCCGTGCTTTTTACGTCAGGCGTGGAAAACCGACCCCACTGCGCCTACGTCCACGTATTCCGAAATGGCGCCTTGGAATACGTCGATTCGGACCTCGAAACTGGGCTAGGCCCCAAAACGCTCCGAGTTGGACGATTCGAAAGCACGATGCTGGCGGCGACCGCGAAATTCATGCGAGTCCAGGAGGTGCTGGGGGTGCGCGGTCCCTTCTTCGTTTTTCCCAGCCTCCTGAACGCCAAGGGATGGAAGCTTTTTGCGCACAGACGGGCGCACTACGAGCCCGACCAAAGGACGGTCGAAAGGGAGCATTTAATCCTACCTGAGGTTATGCTCGAAAACGGGAATGAGGATTTGGAGGCGGCATTCCGTCCGAGTTTCGACGTGCTCTGGAATGCCTGTGGATGGATGCGCTCATTCAGCTACGACGAACACGGCGCATTTGAACTCTCGGCAGAGTGGAGAGGGATATTGGGGCAATAGCAGAACAGCATTCTGGGGGTGAAGTTCTTCCCGAACCACCGGGGAATGCAGAGGGTTCAAATCTTTCTGGACTTCGCGGATTTCGGATGTAACGTCGCATTACATCACATGCCATTACCTTCGCTCACATCGCTTCAAGCCGCCATCCTCGACTCCGTCGGGAGCCGCGAGACTGCGGGCCACCAAATTCGGGACTACCTGAAGAACCAGGGCATCCGAATATCCGGCCCGGCGTTCTACCAGGCGATGGCCCGGCTTGAGGAGGCGGGGTTCGTGAAGGGGAGATACGAGAACGAGGTCATCGAGGGCCAGGTCATCAAGCGGCGGGTGTATCGCCTGACGGGGCATGGTGAAGCGGCCTTGCATGAGACTGTGCGCTTCTATCAGGGCATGGGTCCGCAATTTGGGGGTATAGCCCATGCATAACTCCTATGAAATCGCTTCCGTGGTCCTGTTGTTTATCGGTGGTATAGAAATAGTCCTTTCCTTCTGGTCGTTTAAAGAGGCGAAAAAGGCCCGTGAATCTGCGGAAGAAGAGATTCTAAGAAATTGGGAATATCCGGGTATTCCGCGCCCGTACACCTACGAGCAGCGGCGGAGCCTTGTCCGTGTCGTAGAATTCATAAGAATGAGCGCTTCTTCCAAAGAAGCAAGAGACGGGACAAGAACAAGGAAGACCGCGACGAAGTCATTTTTCCGGGCTGCAAGGGCTTGGGATTTAATCGGGTATCTCCTTTCCCCGAAGACTCGACGGGACTGCTACGAGCCTGCCGTGGAGGACCTAAAGGCGGATTACTTGAAGGCGTGGGCAAAGCACACGTCTCCATGGGCGCGTCGATGGGTCTGGTTTTGCCTTGCGTTTCGAACTGCCAAAGCCCTGCTGGAATGTACGCGCATGGACCTGATTGGAAGCGTTGCGGCGCTGATTCCCCAAGCCCTTCGGACTGCGTGGAAAGCGGTAGTCTCCAAACTGCATTGAGCCAATCGCTGGGAAGGGGCGTGCAGCCATTTCGGAGCGATACGGGGATTATGGGAAATCATCGCTTCCGGCGTCCGTCGATTTTTGCAATGAACACACCCGCAATCATCGAACTGAGACTCCAAAGCTGCGGCTCGACGGTTCGACCGAACAGGAGGCAAAAAACCACCGCGAGCAAAACGGCTGCTAGGGCGGAGACGATGATAAATCGAATGCGACCCTCGTAATCGCGAGAGGTTTGCAGGGGGGCGACTTCCTTGACTGCGCTTCGAGAGGGGGCGGATTTTCAACCACATGAGGCGCGTTCACCGCATGTCGCTTTGGAGTCGATTTGTTCCGTGGAATTAGGTTGCCCACGGACCCTCTATTAATGTCATCCCGTCGGAGAAAGAAAAGTAAATAGTGTTACAATCTAGTGACGGGGAGTCGGTTCGTCGCGCAGGCGGAGGAGAAGGCGGCGGCGTTCCTGGAACTGGAAGAGGTTTTGAGGGCGAAGGATGATTGCCGCCGTCAGGTTCGCTAGAAAGGCGCAAAACTTGCGTCCGGGGGCATGGGGGTTATCGTCCTCCCATGCAATACAGAACCGTTCGTTCGAAAGAAACCGAGGCCCTGGACGAAAAGGTGAATAAATTGCTTGCAGAGGGATGGGAGTTGCACGGTCCCCCGTACTCTTGCGAAGGATGGATGTGCCAAGCATTGAGGAAAGAGGAGGGCACAAAAAAGCCCTTCGAATTCGTACCGGAAGCAATCGTGCCCAAGTGATACGCAACAAGCAGCCCCGGCCCCGAGACTTTCCGATTGTGGGCAGTCCGCACACCCCCTAAATTCCCGCCAGTTTTCGGGCGATTAGCTCAGTGGTAGAGCAGGGCTTTTACACGGCCAAGGTCGGGGGTTCGAAACCCTCATCGCCCACTCCCCTCCCCTGCCCCTACCGGGGCTCATAGGACCTATCCCGGGGTGCGCGTCGCGGTCCGATCCAGCAGCCGCTTCGCCGACACGCGGTTTCTCAATTCTGAGAGATACTTCCCCTGGCAACCGCTGGTCCCAGCCAAAACCTACCTGACCGAAAGTGTTCCGCCCCATGAGGGGGCAGGCACGGTCTGCTGCGCCGGGAACTGAGGCACCGTGCTCATCCCGGTCATCATTCCGGACCCGGTTCCGCCCGGGTTCGCCGCACCCGTCTCGAGCGTCGCCGGCGGTTCAGCCACCGGGGGCAGGCCCTGGTTACTCATCGCCGCTATCTTGGCCGGATTGGTGAAACGAGATTTCTCAGTCCCATTGTAGGCAGTTTTGACCGTTGTGCACCCGGCATTCAGCAGGAGCGATACCGCAAGACCAATTATGGAAATTCTCAATTTCATGAAAACCATATTTGCAGAAGAATACCACTTTTCAAGCTTTTTTTACTTTTCTCTCACTTTTTCTCCGCTCCCACCCTCACCAGCAGCCCCGCAAGATCCTCGAATCCCACCAGCCCCACCGGCCCTCTCTCCCTGTCGATGACTGCCGCCAGCGTCACCCGCGCCGCCCTCATCTTCTTCATGATGCTGTAGGCCTCCTCCTCCGGCGTCACGGTTACGATGCGCCTCTGATAGGCCGAAACCTGCTCTTTCATTGCCCCCTCCATCAGCACCTCGAACACGTTGACCAGGCCCACAAGGTTCCCCCGCCCATCCGTGAGCGGGAACCGCTCGAGCCCCGTCTCCCGCGCCAGTTCCTCGAGCTCGGTCACCGTCGCGGTCATGGGCAGCGAACGCACCCGGGCCAGCGGCACCATCACGTCCCGCGCGTTGGCAATGCGCAGGTCCATGACATTGTGAATCATCTCCCGCTCGACCGGCAGCAGGGTCCCCTGCCGCTCGCTCTCGATGGTCAGGTACTTGAAGTCCTCCCGCGCCACAAAGAGCTTGCGCTCCTCCGGCTTGCGGGGCGCGAGCCGCAATATCACCCCGCCCAGCGCCAGCAACGGCGAGAGCGCCAAATCCGCCAGCCGCAGCACGTCCGAGATCGCCGCCAGCGACCGGTACGGGAAGCGCCGGAAGAGCGACTTGGGCAGCAGTTCCAGGAAAAACTGGCAGAGCGGCAGGCAGATCGCGACCGCGGCCACGTACCCCGCCATCCCCCAGACCCGCACGCATGCGCGCGTCACCAGCAGGATCGCGCAAATGTTCATCAGGTTGGTCACCAGCAGCACCGTCACCAGCATCCGTTCCGGGTGCGACACCAGCCGCTGGAGCTTGCGTGCCGCTGGGTCGTTCATCTTCAGCCGGTGGCGCAGCCGCACCCGGTTAAGGGAAAGGATGCCTGACTCCGTCCCGGAAAAGAGGAACGAAATTACCAGGCACGCCGCCAGAGCCAGCGCCGTCATGCCCCCTGCTCCCAGTCCGCGTCCGGGCGACCTTTCACCAGCAGCACTTCCTCGACTCCGCGGCGCGAGCTTCGGCGCACGCGGATCCAGACGTTGTCGATCTCGAGGCTCGCCCCCACGCGCGGGATGCTCCCCGTCCGGTTGAAAATCAAGCCCCCGATCGTATCCACGCCTTCGGCCTCCAGTTTGAAGCCCAGCTCCGCCAGGTCGTCGAGCCGCGTCCGCCCGGCGGCGATCACCCGCCCCTCGCCCAGCGGTTCGATATAAAGCTCCTGCTCCCCGCTTGGCACCGCGTCGGAGATGATCTCCTCGACGATGTCGTTGAGCGTGACCACCCCTTCGGTGCCGCCATACTCATCGACGATCACCGCCATCCCCTGCGGGTGCTTGATGAAGCTCTTGAGCAGGTCGAGCGCCTTCATGGTCTCCGGCACAAAGGACGGCGGGTTCAACTGCTCGGTGTAATGCTCTGCCGGGTTCAGGAAAAACCGGGTCACCTCCAGCGTTCCCACAATGTCATCGGGCGTCTCCCCAAAGACCGGCACCCGCCGGTGCTGTCCCGCCCGCACTTGCTCCATCGCCTCCTCATTGGTCAGGTCATCAGGAATCGCAAAGAGATCCACCCGCGGCGTCATGCAATCGCGCGCCATCTTATCGCCCAGCTTCAGGATTTCCTGGATCATCTCGCTCTCCGCCGCCTCCAGGATGCCCTCCTCCGCCGAGAGCTGCACCAGGGTCTCGAGCTCCTCATCGCTCAACGGCGCGTGCGCTTTGATGCGGGCCGGCGTCATCCAGTCCGCGATCCGCTCGCTCCAGCGTTGCAGCACTCGCGAGACCGGGTCGAGCAGCGGCATCAGCAGGGTCAGCACCCGCGCCCCCATCTTCGCAAGCCGGTAGGGCTCTCCCAGCGCGATCACCTTCGGCCCCAGGTCGCACACGATCGCGATGAGCGCAAAGATCGCCGCCGCCGCCGCCACTCCGAAGGGCGTCCGCAGCCGCAGCACCTCCCCCAGCGTGTACAGGCTCAGGACGATCAGCGGCACATTCACCGTCGCATCCGCCAGCAGCAGCGCGCTCAAAACCCGGCGCGGATTTTGCAGCAGCCGGCTCAATTGGTCCGCCACCCGCGGGTTCTCTGTCCGCAGCCGCCGCACCTGGAAGGGCTGGAGGGAAAAGAATGCCGTCTCGATAGCGGAAAAAAGGGCCGACGCCGCCGCGAGGAGACTCAGAATGACGGCGAGCAGCCAGACGCGCATTGAATGCCGGCCAGTATGACGGTCTCCAATCCCATTTGCAATTTAGCTTTCCGTGGCGAAGTCTGCCCATCGGCATGAAGAAAGCCGAAAAAATCGAAGGCATGCTGCGCGGCCTTGCCGCCAACGAGGCGGACTCGGGCGGCCTCGATCCGTGCTACGAGGGCTACTTTACCTGCTTCAACAGCCAGCGTTACTATGAGGCCCACGACGTCCTCGAGCACCTCTGGCTCCAGACCCGCGACGGCGACCACGCCTTTTACAAGGGGCTCATCCAGCTCGCCGGCGCCTTTGTCCACCTTCAAAAGCAATTCCAGCGGCCCCACCACGCCAAGGATGGCAGCCGCGCCCGGCCCGCCGTCCGTCTCTTCCAGCTCGCGGCCCGCAACCTGGCCCCCTACCGCCCCCTCCATCTCCACCTGGATGTCGAGCGCGTCTGGAACCTGAGCACCACCCTGGCAGATCAAATCGCCAGGACCGGCTACGCAAACCCCTGGACGCCCCAGTCCGCTCCCACTCTCTCGCTGGAGCCGCATCGCCTGTAAACGGGACCTATAGGCCCTATTGGCTACAGCCTCACCGCGAAGTCATCCTCGATGCGGACGGACTCGGCGAAGCCGGTGAGCAGGTTAACGACCCGCTCGACATCCTCAAGGTCCGCCATTTCCACTACCGAATGCATGTACCGCAACGGCAGCGAGATGAGGGCGCTGGGGATGCCCTCGCGGGTGGTGAAGATCACGTCGGTATCGGTGCCGCTGTAGCGCGATGAGGATTCGTGCTGGATGGGGATGTTCCGGGCCTTGGCCACGTCGATGAGGCGCTGGACGACGAGCGGGTGATTGCAGGTGCCGTGGGTGATGCTGGGACCGCCGCCGAGCTTCACCTCGCCGTGTTTCGAGTGCTCGATGCCGGGAGTGTCCGTGGCGTGGGTGACATCAAGGACGATGCACACGTCCGGCATGAGGCGGTGGGCGATCATGCGCGCGCCATGGCCGCCGATCTCCTCCTGCACGGCGTTGACGGCATACACGGATGAAACGAGCCGCTCCGGCCGGCGGCTGAGGGCGGCAACGACCTGGGAGAGAATGAATCCGCCGATGCGGTTATCCAGCGCGCGCCCAAGGATGTGCCTGGGGCCCAGTTGCTCGACGGCATCGGTGTAAACGGCGGGGTGGCCCACGCGGATGCCCATTCCTCCCACCTCTTCGGCCGTGGAAGCCCCCACGTCCACGTAAAGGTCGTGCGTGAGCGGCGCTTTCTCCTCGGCGAGCTGGTCGCGGCGCAAATGGATGGCGGTATTGCCGATGACGCCGCGCACGGATCCTTTCTCGCCCAGGATATCGAGGCGGCGCCCGCGGGCGGTGGCGATGTCCGACCCGCCGATCCGATCAACGCGCAGAAAGCCCTCCTTGGTGATGTGCTTGACGATGAAGCCGATCTCATCGGCGTGCGCCTCGAACATGATCTTGCGCGGCGTGGCGTGGTCGCCGTCGATCGAAGCCCAGGCGCTGCCGTAGGCGTCATTTTCCACGCGATGGGCAAACTGGCGGACGTAGCCGGCCCATTTGCGCTGGCCGGCGAGTTCGAAGCCGGTGGGGCTGGGTGTCTGGAGAAGATCGAAGAGAAATGACCGGGCGGAAGAGTCCATCCCCGTTTCTCACGCGGAAGCGTGACGGAGGGAAGCGGAAAAACGGGGGCGGAGGCGGGCTCCGCCACTTGAACTTAAACTTAAACTTGAACTTGAACCCTCCGGAACAATCCACCCTCTCTTTTTCAGAAAGTTCATGTTCAAGTTCAAGTGTACGTTCAAGTAGGGCCTGCGGCCCCCTCGCGAGAAGTTTCCCCTTGCCCGGGCCGTAAAACTGTCCTAGATGGCTGCTATGCGTCCCAAAGAGGGGCGCACGTCGCCGCGCATCGCCGGCGCGGCGAAGAAAAGGAGTGGTGGGCGCCGGGAATTCCGGCGCGCATCGAGGCGGAGAACCGATAGTAAATAAAGAACAACCGGCCGCATCCGTCACTCCCGCGGGCGCGGCTCAAAGAACACAGTTTATCCAACCACAACAGATTCGAGTCGACGGCCGTATCCGGGCACGCGAGGTGCGTGTCATTCTCGGGGCCACCAATGAGCAGCTTGGCGTGATGAAGCTGCCAGATGCATTGCGAAAGGCACAAGGTCTGGGCCTGAATCTTGTGGAGGTGGCGCCGAACGCGACGCCGCCCGTTTGCCGCATTGTTGATTTCGGCAAGTACCGCTACGAGCTTTCCAAGCAGGACAAGGAAAAAAAGACCGCTGCGGGCAAGCTCAAGGAGATCAAATTCCGCGTCAATATCGACGACCACGATTACCTGACAAAGGTGCGGCGGTCCGAGGAGTTTCTGGACAAGGGGTACAAGCTGAAAATCCACCTGCAATTCCGCGGGCGCGAGATGGCGCACCAGGAACTGGGCATGGCGCTCATGCAGCGGGTGAAAGCCGACCTGAACACCATGGCCCACGTGGAGATGGAGCCCAAATTGGTTGGCAAGAGCATCGGCATGACTCTTTCCCCGCTCCCGACAGCAAAGCGGAAGCGGCGCTTCCTGCCGATGGAGGCGCACGAATTGGAGGCGGAGGACCCGGACGACACGGACGAGGGGGAGGAGTAGGGCTATTTTCGAATTTCGAATTTCGAATTTCGAATTTCGATTAGCCGTCCGGCGAGGAGGGAGCGCTCTTGAGAAATCTTCGATTCGCCAGCCGGCCTCGATTCATCTCACCGCCTAATCGAAAATCGAAAATCGAAAATTTATTAAAACCAAGCTCGTCCTTTTCGATATCGACCAGACCATCCTTCACTCCGGCGGCGCGGGGGAGAAGGCGCTCATGCTGGCATTGCGGGATCGCTTTGGGCGGGAGGAGGACCTGGGGGATATCGAGATCGCCGGAAAGACCGATGTGTGGATCGCGCATCGCATATTTGAGGCGCATGGCATCGAGCCGCACCCGCGGAACGTGGAGCTTTTCCTCGGCGGGTACCTCGAACACCTGAAGGCGGAACTGGCCCGCAACGATGGGCGCCTGCTGCCGGGCTTTCCGGAGATTCTCGATGCGCTTGCCCGGCTGCCGAATGTGGCGGTGGGCCTGCTGACGGGCAATCTGCGGCGCGGCGCGGAGCTGAAGCTGGACCATTACGGCCTCCTGGACCATTTCTCCTTCGGCGCCTTCGCGGATGATTCTCAAGACCGCAACCTGCTCGGGCCCGTTGCCCGGGAGCGGGCCCGCGACGCGCACGGGACGGATTTTCAGGGCCGGGACATTTACATTATCGGTGATACTCCGCACGACATCGCGTGCGCGAAGGCGATCCACGCCTGGGGCGTCGGCGTGGCGACAGGCAGATATTCCCGCGCGGCGCTCGAGGCGGCCGGCGCAGACTTCCTCTTCGACGATTTGTCTGACGCCGACGGCGTAATCCAGGCGCTCGGCTTGCAGCCGAGCGTCCTTTAGGAGCCTGTTGAAATATTGGGGTATGTCGCGCGAGGCCATCTTGGGCCATATGGCAAGGCGCGAGCGACGCG
>Ga0302325_10032348_pt1 | contig 10745 bp, 9 predicted proteins | sample Palsa_T0_2_FD_201948 | JGI IMG/M metagenome (GOLD analysis project Ga0302325, IMG submission 201948) | Peat permafrost microbial communities from Stordalen Mire near Abisko, Sweden - Palsa_T0_2 | ecosystem: Environmental > Terrestrial > Soil > Palsa > Peat permafrost | place: Sweden: Abisko...
CGATGGCTTTTACGACTAAACGGAGCGCAAAGATGAAACACCGAACGGTTACTCGAAACGGGAACCCGATCGCGGGTATTCAGTGCTTCGTCCAGTCTTGGACTTCCAGCCCCGGCACTTTCCGAAAGTCCTTTAGGTTTCGAGACAGCAGCGTAGCGTTGTTGGAAAGAGCGATGGCGGCGATCTTAAGGTCCGAAGCGCCGACCGCGAGTTTCAAATGGCGCAGCCGGTCATAGTCCTTGGCGGAACGGACATCGAAATCGAGTACCTTGAAGCCAAGGTAGGTGGCAAGATGCTTCTTGAGGCGATCATACGCTTTGATCTGATGTGATGTTTCGCGCGACTTGGCAGCGTACGCGAGCCACCCGCGAGTCTGTTCTTCGTATGTCACCACGGTCGTGACAACCCGATCTTCTTGATTGAGCTCCAGAACACGGGAATGTAAACGCAGATATTCCGGAGAGTCGGGAAGCTCGCAGAGCGTGAACACATCCGTATCCAGAATGTAGATCACTTGCGCTTTGCCTTTGGCTTCTTGGCAGTCCCATCGGCGTTGCGCCATTTTCGGCCCAAGCGCATTGCTTCCTGGAAAGCATCGTCGTTTTCAAAGCTGCCGTGGATTCGTTCCAGCGCGTGGACTGGATGTAACTTTGCCGCCTGGAGAATACTTTGATCCTTCAATTGGGCAAGCTCGCGCTCGATCGCAGAGAGGCGTTTTGCAATGTCGTTCGTGGTCATCGGTGGACTCCAGACGCCAGCAGAATACTCCCTTTCAGGATTCGTGTGAAGTTACCAGTGAGTTCTATCGGGGTGCATGACGCTTCAGGCGCGTGGTTTGGAAGATTTGTAAGATTTGGCCTTCTTTGTGCAACCGGAACCTAAGAGCGGCGGCTTTACAGATGACTTGACTGATACCCCGCATGCTCATGCGGGGCTCCGAGCGTCGTGTAACTACGATTGGACTGAAAACGTTGTTGATTCTTAGATGGCGATCTTCATTCGATCGTTAAATGTCGCCGCTCGCTTCATTCGGTAGCGTGCAAGCAGGATGGCATCAGCCGCGAGCACGATGCCGGTGACGGCCCACGCACGCCTGCTTGAATGATCCACGCCAACCTTTCGGGGGATCGAAGCAAGTTCATCGGTCAAGGAAGTGATCGCATCACCGAATGTCGCGTTTTCGTCAATGCTTTTCAAAACTGCTTCGGGCGCGACCAGCAGCGGGGCGGTTGAGCCGGCGATCTGGATGGCGGCCTGACGTGCATCCACCACGATACTCATCGCGACCGCCGCGACGGATTGGGCGGCGGGTTTGAGTGCATTAGCTACTTTCGCGATCAACATCTCGGCCTGGGCGTCGTTGATGAATCCGACCAGGGATCCAAAAGGAGTCTGCGAAGATGAATCGGCCGTTGCCGCGGCGGAAGTGGATGGGCGGGCCAATCCGACCGCCGAATCCAACTCCACGCGCGGCTCTGGCCGGTTAAGGCTCGGGGTCGCCACGGGCGTCGCCACCACGATGTAAGCCGCTGCCGGCGGGGTGGGGTTTTGAACGAAGCGAACCGTGGCCGGCTTCAATCGAATGACCGCGGCGCTGACCGTTTTGGAGGCTGATGCCTTTTTGACGCTGGCGGCAATGCCGTAGGACATGAGCGTTTCAACGATTCCCGCGGCCTTGGGTGTACCCAGGCCGGTGGGTCCATCATAACCAGTGGTTGCGGACGTGAGGCTGACGCCGGTAGTGGTCACCGCGGCCTGCTGGAAGCGATATCCGTGTCTACCGCCGTGATGTCCGCCAAACCCGCCGCCGCCAAACCCACCGCCACCATATTGATTTCCGTTGCTGCCCGTCGTGATGTCATTGAAATCGGCGGCATAAGTCGTGGCATTGGACGCGATGTTGTAGAGCGCCGGTAACGTTCCCGTGCCACCATCAAGTGTCCCGTGACCCGCCGATACGCGCCCCTGGTCCGCCAAAGCAACCAGTCCTGACCATTGCGGCGTGCCGGCGCTGGTGCCGCCTGTTTCGGCCCAGCCGACTTCCCCTTCGTACGAGAGCGAATCGTACGTTGCAAAACCAGTGTTCGGGTCGGCATCGTAGGACACGTCGGCCGTTGTGCGGCCGCTCACGCCAAGCGAAGCCTGATAACTGGGCGTGGACTCATACTCGCTGGTTCCATCGGAGGTCTCGCTCCAAGTCGTTTCACTGGCGTATGTGCCGCCCGTCAGGGTCAGTGTGGTGCCGCCCACCGCAAGAACGTCTGGTGAAGATGCCGGCCACTCAGCCCCGCCGGCTGCGCCTTCATCACCAGCGGCGGCGACGAACGTAACGCCGTTATGCCCCGATGGCGTGGTGAAATATTTGTCGTAGCTGGTTTCATTCGACATTTCACTGCCGCCCCAGCTCATCGAGACCACAGAAACTCCGCTGGCGTTGCGCGCGTAGTTGACCGCTTTGATCAGGTTGGTGGTGGAATCGTCGGTCGCCTCAACCAGCAGGATGCTCGCCTTGGGCGCGATGGCATGCGCCCACTCGACGTCCAGCGAAGTTTCCTGCGCCCACCCCGCATCGGTCGCCGGCAGTTTGCTGCTCCCAGTCTGGCTGACGATCTTAAAACTGGGCGGGCCGGCCAATCCAAATTCGGAGTCAAAGGTTCCCAGATCTGCGGTGATGTTCGGATCGTTGTACGCATCGATGATGGCAATCGTCTGGCCGGCGCCGGTTTCGCTGACGCCGGTAAATCCGTACGCGCTCCTGATTTCAGCGGGCGTGTAACCCTGGACTGAACTGGCCGCGCCTTTGGCGCTGGGCGCGACAAATGAGATCGAGGGCGTTAATGTGGATGACAGTGACCCAGAGAGGAGCTGACGCACCTCCAGCGATTCCCAAAAATTGGCGCATGTCGAACGCGCCCACCGCTCAAGGACCGAGTGTCGTGGGACGGAATTCGCCTTGCGGATTGGTTCAAGGTTCATTGCCTCTCCGTACCTTCCGTGCTTTCAGAGCTTCATCATCAGCCAAAATTCTCAGTCAAGACTATTGAACGACAGGCTCAGTGGTGGGGGATGTCAGACCACGATCTCCGCTCGGGCCCTCCGAGCCTGGTCCCACTCGATCGCGAATTATATTGTCATAGGTCTGTCTTTGCATGTCATTCAGAATTTTGCGAGTTTTGGCGACCCCATCTTGAAACTCCCGATCCCGATATTCTTTTAGATGAGCAAACTGCTCGGCCGCCTGTTCCGTAAGGGCGGCGTAGCGAGCTTTCTGCGAATCCGTCAGGAGCGCGGCAATGGCAGCATCCCGCTCCTTTTGTATTGCCTGCGCCTGCTCAAATGTCGCATGAACGTTGTCTCGGACACCTTCCCAGATGCTTCGCATTTGATCCCGTTGGCCGTCGGTCAGTTGCAACTCATCGGCGATCGACACTTTTACTGCGGGAGCGGTCACCACCGCCGAACTGGCAACCGGCAGCCGCGAAACCGCCATACCCGCAAAGACACCCGCCCCCAGCGCAAGGATAGAGGCGGCGATCAGAACGAGCTTTAATTTATGGACTCGCATGGCCCCCTCCAGCGGTCAAATTAGCAACCATCCAATCCGCCACCTGCGAATCCACCGAACTATCGCCGATCGAACCGGCATCCGCCAGTCCAATCTGATTATTTTGCGAGCTGTTGTCCATGACGGGCAACGGCTCAACCCGCAGCGTCAGAGCGGTTCGTTCCCAATCAGGAATGTCAGCGGGGAGGCTAGTCCGATCCGACGCGGGCACGACCGCGACCCCGGGCGAGAGGGCCGCGGCGTGCCGCGAAGGAAATTCAGCCAGCCAAACACCACTAATGATCATAATTGAAGCTGCTAAAGCACTTAACGTTCCAGCCATACGAAGAAAATCCATTTCCGCTGGGCGGTCCCCGACCCGTCTGTCAGCAGCCCTGTCCAGACGGTGATGCAATCTTGCCAGTTCCAGCGGCAACATGTGGGCATGCGTATTGGCGACAAACAGGCGAGATATTCCCTCCACCCCCGCCAACTCCTCTCGGCAACCCGCGCAAGTTGACAAATGCTCGCTCACTAACCGAGCGGTCGCGCCGTCCAGTTCGCCGTCGTGATAGGCATTAATTTGAGGATGAAAAGGGCAATCAGACATTAGTTCTTTAATACTCAAACTCTTTCACCCCGACGCCGGCCTCTGAGGTACTCCGAAGAGCCGGATAACGAGCACCCGGATAAACCCCAAGACCCGGATAAACCAAGACCAATCAATCTCTCAATCCACATAATCCTTCAAATGCCGTTTCAGCTCCGCCCTCGCTCGATGCAGCCGGGATTCCACAGTCCCACGGGGAATGCCCAAACTAGTGGCGATTTCCTCGTAACTCATCTGCTGCATCTCCCGCAGCAACAAAATCTCGCGGAACGGTGGGTCTAACCGGCCGAGGAGATGATCCAGATCGATCTTCCGATCCACTGCGGCCTGTTCCGGGGGAACAATCGGCCCGGAACCGCCCCAATTGGAGCCGCTGGCTGTGCCGGCCGCCCCGTCGGAGACCAGTCCCTCCCCCGCTCCCTGAAGGGAGACGGTTTTCCGCGTGTGTCTCGACTGGTGCCACGCCTTGGCCGCCTGCCGCATTAAAATGCTCGTAAGCCATGTGCGCACCGATGATTGGCCGTTGAATCGCTTCAATCCGGCGAACGCGCCGGCGAAGGTTTCCTGGCACAAATCTTCCGCGTCCGCGCGACTGGGGGTTAGAGACAAGGCGAGGCGGAACATATTCTGAGCATGCCGATCCACCAGCGTATGGAACGCCCCGTGGTCGCCCTGCCCAGCAGCACGGACCAACTCCAGATCGCCCGGTTCCAATCGCTCTGTTGCCACCCGGTCGACTGATCCTCGGTGTTGCAATCCCTGTCACGTACCAGATTAGTTCCGGTAACAGCCAGGAATCTTCCAAAATTTTAAGGAAGCGAACGTTTCATACCCCCAACAGAGCCGGGCCGAACAGAGCCGGGCCGTCCTCGGCCCGATTTCGCGGTGCTCCGCGAAGATGCCCCCAAACCCCCTGAGCCTACAACGTCATATCCCCGTGAATCGCCCCCTCAGCTCGGCGGCAACGCAACCGTGGCGGGGGCATTGATGCTGCGGGTACGCTTGCCGCTGCTTTTCTCGGCAGCCTCGTCTCGCGCGGTCTGGGTGCCCCGGGCCATGCCGATCACTCCGGTGCGCGCCAACTCGCGGATACCGTAAGGTTCCAGCAATTCGATCAGGGCTTCGATTTTCTCTTCGGTCCCGGTCATTTCAACGATGACGCTGGATTTGCCCACATCGACGATCCGCGCCCGGAAGAGCGCGACGATATCGATCACTTCCCCCCGTTTATCCGGCCCTGCCCCCACCGTGATCAGCGCCAAATCGCGCTCGATGTACGCCGTCCCCTGGAAATCGCGAACCTTCACCACCGGCACCAGTTTGGCCAGTTGCTTGCGCACCTGTTCGATCGTGTTGTCATCCGCATCCACCACGACCGTCATCCGGCTCAGGTCCGGCGTCTCGGTTCGACCAACCACCAGTGAATCGATGTTGAATCCGCGCGCCGCAAACATGCCCGCGACATTCGCCAGCACACCGGGCTCATTCATCACCAACGCCGAAATCACGTGACGCATGAAAAACTCCTGCCGTAAAGGGGGATGTGATGGTACTACCAAAGGGAGGCAGCGGGTAGGGGTGAGCTCGTTCACCGTTTCTACAGCGCACCCGTCCATTCCGGAGTGCTCACTTCAGTGAGCACAGGGCTCCGCCGATCAACCCATAATTCCGCTTCGCCGCGAGCGTGCGTTCATTTGTTGCCTGGGTGCGATAACGTGATCGCCGCATCAAACCGATGCCCGTCACGTTGCAAGGAAAGAGTCACCAGCATCGCCCGCTCGGAGATCAGTCTTTTGGCAACGCTCCAGATCGGTAACTGATCGATCCCCTGGCGATTAATCGCCAGCAGTACATCGCCCGGTTCGATCATTGCCTTGTCGGCGGGACCGCCGGGGGAAACTGCCGTGACCACGTATCGATTGCCATCGCGCCGAAACAGCAGGCCTGCGATATACCAAGCCGGCGGGTCGATCGGAACGTGCCGCGGCAACAAAAACAACCTTCGATGGGGAAAATCGAACGTCACGATAAAACGGCTGAGAAAGCCAGCGCCCAATCCTCCCGCATCGCCAAGCTCTGCGAAGGTGAGATGATCCGCACCAAAAGTCCCGAGCGACATTGTCGCCGGCATGGGAACGCGCGCGATTATTGCATAAGGGAGATATCCCGCCTGTTGGTTAAGGGACGCAAAGCCGGTATCGACGACCATGGCTACTCTCCCCACCCCCGATAAGTCGGCTTCCACCGTCGGCTGGCCGCGCGAGTTTGGCTCCAGCGCAACTTGAATCCCCCATTCAGGATGATCGCGTTCGTCCGGCATCGACAGCGTCGCCCGCGACCTGTCGAGATCCACTTGAACGACGAATTGCTCGAGAAATCTCATGCCGACTATCCCCGCAATATCCTGGCCAGTGGCAACGCAGAAGGCGGATAGATCAGCGCATCCAACCGGACCGGCCGAGCGAATATTGAAAGGACCAATCGACGCATCGACTGGGGGATAGAGCGGCAGTTTTTTCTCGTTAGGGATCATCCGCCGGCCGATGCCGTTCCATGGCGAGCTTCCCACCGGCGAGCCAAGCTGGGCCTTAAATCTGGAGTCGAAGATGATTCCAGTGGTTCCCGTATCCAGTAAGAACCAATAATCCGTTCCGCGAAAGCGCAGCGGCAGGAGAAGCAGCATGTCGCGCAACTCGCGGGGCGAATCGAACGACACTGGTGTGTTCGAGTCGTCGAGAGTTTTCCGCGAAACTGGCTGGGCGCATCCACCAACGAGCGCGACGAGCAAAAGAGCGAGATGAATCCACCAATAATCTGCACGAGTATCCCGAGGAATCGGAATGGCGTCGGTACGGATCAGGCCCACTTTTTGGTATCGCGTCAAATCACGCATGGGCACCCAAGCCTTCTCGCCGGATAGGCAGCCCCCTCGTGACACGGGCGTCCCCGCCCGTGCGGGAGTGGGACCGCAATGCCGCCCGGCGTGCCAAGCCCTCGGACTTACTTGCGCTCTGCTTCGTTGAGCTCGAGTCGCAGATAATCCCACACGACCCCGCTTTGCAGGTCGCCGGCCGGGACCGTGAGGGTCATCCTGTTTTCACCGGCCTTGAGCAGCGCCGCATCAAACTTCAATGTCCGCTCCTGCCAAAGACCTTTATTGGAGTTGTAGCGAATCGTGTTGGTGTTGATCAGGCGTGCGTTGTCCGCATCGCGACCGTCGCCGATGGCACCGGCATCCTTGCCATTGACCGTCACCGCCAACTGGCTGATGCCATTGACGCCGGCCACCGCCACACGGAAAAAGCCGGTGCCCTGCACAACCTTCTCAAGATCAAATTTGATCGTCCAGACCGTCTCCCGGCCTTTGCCGTAAATGGCCCACGGTCCGTGCGTATTGGTTTGCGGGTATTGATCGAGCGATTCCCCTTTCACCCAGCCAAACCGCTGATTGGCCGGATCCTTCGCCGCGGGATTCACGAAGGACAAATCCGTGGCGTGCGGCACCTCCTCGAAGAACCAGTCCTTGTGGTAATCGCTTTTGCCGATCGTGTACGTGATGTCATTGGGAAAGAGCAAGGCGTAACGAAGGTTCCAACCCCATAACCAATAATTGTCGCCATCTCCTTTGAAAAACTTATCGCCCGTGCGGTCGGGGTAGCCGATGTCCCACAGTTGCCGGCCGTGGCGAACTGGCTTCCACTCCAACCTTCCCAGGTCCAAATTCTTGCCGGACTCGACCGTCACATTCGCCTGCGAAAAGTCTCCCAGCACCCCATCGGCAAAGGCGTGGAACGTGTAATTGCCGGGGCGGACCTTGGTGATGGTGAATTTGCCATCATCAGTTCCATCATTCCAAAACTGGTAATGCGCGGCATCATGCATCCATAGGACTCTGTCGGTATCGGGATAGGTCAAGCCGACGGTCAGATGGGGCAGCTTGTTCGAAGCGTCCTCGGGCGCAAGTGGGTCGTTGAGCACGATCTGTCCGGTCACACTCCCGCGATGATCCCGATGGGGATAGTCCACGCCGTTGACCCAGTCGTAGGGCCATTTCGCGTTTTCGCCTTTCGCCTGAGCGAGGGCGTCCTGCCAAAGAGCGGTGGCATTATCGTGCCAGCTTGCGGGCACCGTCGGATTGCCCATGGTTGCGGCCAATGTGTTCAATTCAGCCGAAGTGGTCGGCTCGGGTTGATCCAGGGAATTGACGTAAACAAAAATCGGCCCGACGACTTTGCTCCATTCCTCGCCCGATGCGATGTTGCAGCGCGCGCCCGTGTCGTAATGCCCGCCTTCCCAATAATCGAGAATGATCGGGTCCGGGTTGCCATTATCGCCGAAGTGGCAATCCAATTCATTCTTCGTCGGGCCGCCGCTCAGGTATTCGATGGTTGGATTGATCAACCAGATGCCGATGTGCTTCTGCGTGCTCGACCATCCGTAGGCCGGCGTCTTGTACTGCACGCCGGAATAGTTGTATTTATGCTCAACGGAATTTTTATAGACACCCTTGGTCAGGATGCGTTGCTCCTTGGCGTGAACGACCACACCCGTGCCCCAGTCGGTCGGGGCACACTCGAGCATATTGCGATCGGCATCGACCGTGACCCAATCAAATGTCTGATTGATCTTGGTGATGTAACGGCTTTCGGGTCCCACTCCCCCCGCGCGATAGGAAGCCGGATGGGTGTAAATCGCGTAGGTGTAAACGCCACTGTCGCCACGACCCAGTGAATAGCGAATTTCGATATCGCAATAGGTTCCTCCGCCGGGCGCACCGGCGCTGAGCTGGTTTCGGCCGCCGGTAACGCCCTTGATGGAAACTTCCGCGCGCTCGCCATCATCTTTGGATGGGTCGATGGTAATGGAATCGGTCAGTCCATTGGATTGGGCCGCGGCGGAAGGATCCTGCTCCCAATTTCCCGCCCCGCCCTGATCGTGGCCCATGGTGTCAAAGCCGTTGTAGATCAGCGACTGCATCTCGCCATTGCGCTTGTTGATCACCGCCTTGACGATGCCGTTGTCGAGCGTCCACTGCCGGCCATCGTCTTTGACGGTCACCGCAATGCTGACGCCGGGCTTGGCAACGGACGGCGCGGCATCGGCGGACGAGGAAGACAGTGGCAAGGCATTAGCGGCAATGACCGCTACGGCAGCCAGCAGTTGGAACGGTGAGATACGGAGGGATGACATTCAGGGAACTCCGAAAGGGCAAACTTTGCTTGGCGTTGCGGCAGCGCATCAAGCTTTGGGCGTGATTTTCAACGGGATCGCGAAGTCGGAACCGCCGCCGTCGGGGATCATGACCGCCAGGCTGGCCTCATCGCGCGAAAAGACAAGTTTGTCCGAAGCGCCAAGCATTTGAACACTGCCAATTTCGCCCGGATAATGAGCCGACTTGGACGCGAGCGCTTTGATATTGGCTTTCCCGCCATCGGGCCGGCCCATCACTATCGCATAGAGCACATTGCCCTTGGTGGTGAAGCGGATATCGCTGGCGGTCAAATTCGGACCGAGGCCGCGCGGCGGATTCCCGGCGCTGTCCCTGGCACTGGCGTCATTTTTGACCGATGGCCCCTCACCGTAAATCACCCAGGGGCGCGTGTCGTAAATGCACTCGCTGTTGACCGCCATCCACTTGGTCATGTCGTCGAGAAACGCGGTGGCCTTGTCATCAATTTCGCCGCTGCCGGGAAGCGGAATCGCCAGCAGGAACGTGCCGTTCTTGCTGACCACGTCCACAAGCAAATGAATCCAATCCGACGATTTCCGGTAGCCCTTGTTGTAATCGGCGGTGCTGTAGTGCCACGGACCCAGGCAATTGCCCTTGCTCCACGGCGTTTTCAGCAAATCGAGCGTCATGTTGCGTTCGAGGTTGTTTACCACGGCGTGCTGTTCGATCACGGAAAGCCCGTTGGCAATGATGGCGGACTGCAGCTTTCCGTTGTTCCATTGCGGACTGGAGTTGAACAAATGTGCGGCCAGGTTCAGTCCGGTGTCCCCAAGGGGCAGCTTGGAATCATCGAAAAAGACCAAGTCAGGATGGTGCTGATCGAAAAGGTCTTTGATGCGGTTGAAAAACTTGGTTCTGTAAGCTGCATCCGGCTGGGCGCCGACGGCGTGATTTTGGGCATAGAGATCCTGGGGGTCCAGGTCTTCCCACCACAGACCTTTGCCATCCGCCTTGGTCAGCTTGCCATCGTACGGCACGCCGGCCAGCGGGCCTGCTGTGTCGCTCCCCTGCGCGTCCTCATACCAGTTCCAGGAACGAGCAGCGTGCACGCTCACGCCAAAGTTCAAACCGGCCTCGCGCGCCAGCTTGGCCCACGTGCCGACGATGTCCTTCTTCGGCCCGACGTTGACGGAATTCCACGGCTGATATTTTGAATTGAAATTATCAAAGTTGTCGTGGTGATTGGCCATGGAGACCAGGAACCTGGCACCGGCGCCTTTGAACCGCTGGAGAAGCGCGGCCGGATCCCACTTTTCCGCCTTCCACTGGTTGATGACATCCTTGAAACCGAATTTCGAGGGATGGCCATATTTTTTCAAATGGAATTGATACTGCGGCCGTCCCTGGTCATACATGTACTT
>Ga0302325_10032350_pt1 | contig 10745 bp, 8 predicted proteins | sample Palsa_T0_2_FD_201948 | JGI IMG/M metagenome (GOLD analysis project Ga0302325, IMG submission 201948) | Peat permafrost microbial communities from Stordalen Mire near Abisko, Sweden - Palsa_T0_2 | ecosystem: Environmental > Terrestrial > Soil > Palsa > Peat permafrost | place: Sweden: Abisko...
TTGACAAGAGCGGCCAGCGGTTTCCAGGAATCGTTGGTCTCGTAGACCGCCGTGGCAGGCGCGTTATCAGGGTTGAAGGTATGCTGGTGGGACCGCTAGGCCTGATCAAATAAGCCGTTGTCATATCCACGCTCTGCAGCGGAGATCTTGGGGTAGTGCCTTACACTGCCTTTGGTCTCGAGGATCGGGCTCGTTGCTTCCGTCCCAAGACCACGGACCATCTACAATCAGTCGACGTACAGTACATACCTGAGGTCAGCAGCGCGCTGCAGCATATCATAATATTGTTAGAAATCTTCAGCGAGATGACTAAGTATGGAAAATCCGATAGTCCGGAAGAGGAGAAATGTCGCGGCAGAATAACAAGACTTGCTGGCACGTGCGAATACAACAAGGCTCGAAGTGTAATCGCGCGATCAAGATAGTCACAAACGAGAAGTAGAACAGGGGATGGTAGAGCGTCGAATGAAAGGGCCATTTCGGGAGTTGCATTAGTTTAGAGTGATCTCCAGAAGGATCAAGCAATCAATGAGCGTTGTTTTCTGGCTAGAACTAATCAAAGTTTCTACCTAAAGCTTACCCAGACATTATTCCAAAAATTTCTACTGTATTACCGAAACCCAAGGCAGGGAATGTAAACGTACAGTACTAGCGGGATGTCTTCTGGAAATGAGGCAAACGAGGGAGAGGTGGAAGAGTTGACGTTCGTGCAAAGAGCCTCATCAGCTCCGCGCTTACTCAGCTCCAACCATTCCGTTTCGAGAACAATCGCGTCCTCCTATTGAGTGATGCAAGACAATAGCCTGACAGCAAGCCATTGTCCCCAAACTCAAAACCCTCGACTGCATTCTTACTCCTTCCGCCTCTTCCCTTCTCATCCATGACAACCGTCGAACGGTATCGTCCTCCGCAGCTTGAATTTCATTCAGATGCGCCTTCAAATGCACGACGACCTCATTCCTCTACCAATTCCATAGCCCGAGACATTCCACCAGCTGTACCCTCACCACCACGACTTTACACAACCACTTCCCCACCGCGCAAACCTCATATCGCGACAAACCCTTCGCCTACCTTCAACATGGCCGCCGAAGAGTCAAGTCAATGGCTTTTCACAGAGGAGGAGGTCCTCAGTGCGCCCTCTATCATAGATGGTCTTGCTCCCCCAGAGGAGCGCTACCTCAGGGCGAAGGGCGTCAACTTCATCATACAAGCCGGGATACTCCTCAAACTCCCGCAGTTGACGCTGGCAACCGCTGCAGTCTTCTTCCAACGCTTCTACATGCGCAAAAGCATGGTCCCCGAAAAACTGGGGATACACCACTACGTACGTTCCCCGTCCTCCTCTCTGCCCCCACCCACGTCTTGGAAACTTCCCCGCTCCAAGTCCCATACAACTCTCAAGGCCAAGGACAACTTACTAACCTTTGCCTCTCTGGAACAGAACATCGCAGCCACCGCCCTCTTCCTTGCGACAAAGACCGAAGAATACTGCCGAAAGACCAAAGAAATCGTCATCGCAGTCGCCAAGGTCGCCCAAAAGAACGCCTCCCTTATCATCGATGAGCAATCAAAGGAATACTGGCGCTGGCGTGACAGCATGCTTCTCTACGAAGAGGTGATGCTCGAAATCCTCACATTCGACGTCGTGCTCCAATCTCCACACACCATCCTTTACGACCAGCTGCAAAAACTGCAAATCGAAGACAACAAACCTTTGAAAAACGTGGCTTGGGCATTCCTCAATGATAGCTGCTTGACGACGCTCTGTCTCCTCATGCCGGCGAAGGACATTGCGATCGGAGCTATCTACTTTGCGGCCAAGTTCTTAGGTGATACGATACCGGATGATGAGAACGGAGGACCATGGTGGGAACAATTGGGCGGAGATCCGGACAAGATTATTCGAGCGGTCGGGGTATTGTCAGAATTCTGGAGTGACAACCCGTTGAAGCGGGCTGAGAACCCATACGGAGAGTCGGCTTCATCTGGGGATGATCTGGACCGGACCAGGAGAAGAGGATCGGATGGTAGCAGCATGGCAGCGAGCAGTCCAGACGCCCCTTCTACAAATGGAGTCGAACACAAGAACGAGCCTGCGTCAAGTCCTGTCAAGAGGAAGAGCGAGGAGCCTGCATCAAGCCCCGTTAAGAGAAAGAGTGAAGATGCAGAGGTGGGTGCATCTGAGGACCCGGCCACCAAGAGGCTGAGGTCAGAGGAACCTTCACAGACATCACAGTAGATTTGTAGATAGCTGTTTCCAAATTTGAGATACCCATTTTCGCGATACATGGCTTCCCAAATCCTCTGATCTCGTTGTGTAAGATTACGATTTCTAGTAGATAAGTCCTACACCCCCACCCCGAAAACCAAAACCACAATCCGCGTCCCAGGTATGTTTACCGACCACACTGATTTCCTGACCACAATCCCGAGATCAACCACAGGGCTCTCAACGCGCCGTTAGAGATTGGGAAGATGATTAAAGTTAGGGGCATGTTTCCGAAAAAATAGGTATTACTACGCGCCGCCGAGCCTTGAAAACTGGTCTGCGAAGAGGAGTTATGACCTCAAGTTAAAAGTTACTATGAACTATCTTCAGGAAGAAAGTGAGGTTACGTTTAAGTGACCTAATATGGTGCTCTTTGCTGCGCGGATGAAGGAGGGTGTTGAGGCTATTGAGGCTATTGAGGCTATTGGGGAGATTGAGAGGTGGTTGTCGGGGTATGAGGAGCAGCTGCCTAGTTATGTATGGACATGTGATAAATAGTCGTACTAATTACCTAGGTCCATTCCCTTGCTGAGAAGGTGTATGTCGTTTAATGTAGCAATGATACCTCGATTGTAAGATTCCCAACAGAATTACGGAAATTCAAAAGTAAGGCATTTGTGGATTTTGAGATGGAGCTTGGCTTACTTGTGCCCTTGTATTTGAATGTAAGATTACTAATATCCTCATGTAATCTTACATTCAGATCGAGAAATTTATCATGGAATTCGGAGTTTGGGATGGAAGCTCGACTTTACCTGAGATCCTGTGTCTGAATGTAATTTTATTAGCATCACGTACATTCGAGACAGAAGGTAGAGATTCTGGGATGAGGGAACAGCGTTCGCCGAACATCTGAATTCGATGTTCCCACCTTAAGTCAAAACACCAAGAAACTCTCGGAGAAAATCTCCCAACAACATCACGTATATCCAAGGCAGGCAAAGTTCATTGAAGTATCATCAATTGTCATTACTACGGAGTACACTCTCCATTCTCTCTCAATGCTCTATCCCCTTTATTACAATCTCCCCATAATCTTCTCTTCTTCTAAAGTCTTATCAATCAAACATCATAACCTTTTTTTGCTCTGTAATCCAACAAATTCGTCCTCACTCCTTAGAATAAAGCCCCAAACTCAATCGGAACAATCTCAGACCCGCTCGCGAACGACGTCCTTCATATCCGCACCCTTGCCGGAGCAAGTAACCTTCTGGACTCCAATCAACTCTCTCTCCTCCCGCTTGAACACAGCAGAAATATCACAGGTGTACTCCTCTCCCTTGTCATCCAGTGTGGATTCGGAGGAAGTAATGGTCTCGATCATGACGCTGTGGTTTGAAGAGATGCGAAGGAGGGCTTCGAGGGTAGGGTAGGTGTCAGGGAGGCCGATGCCGTAGCGGAGGATGGTGGGTTGATCCGTGTAGGTGAGGGAGGAGTTTTGCTTTGTGAGAAAGGCTGTGGGTAGTTTTTGGTTAGTAGTTGGGTTGAATAGAAGGGGGGAGGGAAGGGGAGAGGAAACATACATTCAATGAGGCGCTGTTGGAGGGGAGCGAATTTGCCAAGGGTGGAGATGACTTGGCCATCCTTGTAGCTATCCCAGGACCACTGAAGTGACTGGGGAGTGGGGGACTCAGAAGACTTGTCAGTGGAAAGTGAGCTGTCGGCATAAGGGGAAGCACGGAGCGGCTGCTGAAGCGAGCCAGAGGGCTTTTCAGCACTGTTTTGAACCATCTGTTCAGCAGCAGCAACGATGCTATCAGCCTTCTTAAGGGCCATAGCGACTTTGCGCTCCATATCCTTCATGAAGAGTTCCATGTCCTTCATCTCAACTTCCATGATGCCTGCCATTTCAGCAATAGCTTCAACCTTAAGACGAAGTTCCTTAGAGATAGTGGGGTCTCGCAATTGTATCTTGAAATCGACGAGGAGAGATGCGGCTTGGTCCCGGTACAGGTAGGAACGGCGAGCGCCGATGAGGATCAGGTTGCGGAGGAGTTGAAGGTGCTCGACAGATTGATCCATCTCATCTGTGATGCTGGTCAGGGTGGTGGTGAAATTGTCAAGGTTGGTGCTCATGACGGAATTGTGTAGATCCATACGCGTCGCGAGTTGGTCTTGGAGATCAACGAGCTGGGCGGAGGTAGAATTGAGGCTAGAGTTGAGGGTGACGCGGTTGTAGACACTTTGGTAGAGGCGAATAACTGGGGCTCGCTCTTCAGCTTCAACAATGGCGTTTTTGAATGGAACCATTATGAGCCAGGCTATGATGGACATGGCAACTAGGACCATCGCCAGCATGAAGGTATCGCTAGCAGATGTTCTCTTCTCGGGTTTGGCGGTATTCTTGTCGCTGCAAGTCGCGTAAGTATAGAAGACAAGAGATCTGGTGCTGTAACTTACGACTTCTCAAGGCCTTTCTCAATATAGGGTGGAGGGCTACTGCAAGTCGCGTGAGTACAACAAACAGGAGATTGAGCCTGATGACTTACCCAATCTCCATGTCTTTCTCCATGCCGGGCATAGCAATGATCGATATTATCTCGAGGATTCTGTAGATCAGTTGCTTTCGACGCGTCGGACGATATCGGAAGTTGAGGTTGCTGGACAGCTCTTTATTCTTGGCAAGATTCTGATGCGAGAATAGTACTGTACAGATCGTATCAGGTGTAGGAGTAGGTTTGCAAGGTCTTCGTCGTTGCCAAAAGAGAGCAAAACGGTATTGTGCAAAGTTGGGATGTGGAAAGAAGATGGAGCGGAGGTTGAAGGCGAACAGGCTCGAAATTGTTACGCGAATTCGACTAAGAGATTGAAGTGCAAAGAAAACAACGCTAAGTCACGAGATTGGAAGGCGAACGGCGATAGAATAGGGCCAACTACCCTTATCGTCTATGTGAACTTCATATCGGAAGTTGTGTTGATCCGTCCGACTCTTGGAGAGACTGCTGTGAGCCAACCCCCCCACTAGAGGTCCATGGCCATGCCGCCAGTCTCCCCACCATCTAATGAGCAAGTAACAGCCTTAGATATCCAAGATTGAAAGTTCAAATTGGTATCTCGCTGTTGACCTTTGTACGACAAGAACAGCTTGCAGATATAGCAAACCTAGGTCCAGCAACGTAAAGTGCTAGGCAAGGCTGAGTAGCTTTGGTGGTGTGGCATATATGAAAGAAGTTCATTATGAAATGAAACGAGAAAAGAAGAGCAGTAAATAGGAAGGAGCAAGCAGACACTAGTCTCAAAGACACTAAAGGGGTTAGGTAGCGGGGAAGGTCTTCACTCAACTTGACCACCAGTTACCATCATAAGGACTTCGTCTTTGGTAGATGATTTTCATTGATTCGTCTGGGTATCAGGCTTTCTCCTCATACATAATTACCAACCCCTTCCCAATCTAGAAAAGCTTCTCCAACGGTACCTCTTTCCACCTCACCCTCTCCGTATGCCACCACCGATCCTTCCCCTTATTACCACCCTTCCCCTGCATCCCTGCCATCAGATTCCAGCTCCCCGTACATCCATCCTTAGGAGAAGTCTCCTCGCACCCATCTAGCAAACTCTCGATCCCCATAATCGACTCGTCCATCCCATCGATATCTGGTTTCAGGCTGTAATGGATTTTACTCTGAATCAAGCCCATGAATCCACCGACGGCAAAGCGTTCCACGAACTGTCCGAATTCGTCCCAGATGATGATGTGGAATTGGGGATGCGTGGAAGCTCCGTCAATGCGTTGCTGGGCCATCCGGCGAGCTGTGGCGAGACACATTCCTTTGTCTCGACTACACGCTTCATCAGAGCTTCGAGATGATTGATCGTTAAGAGAGAATGTTGAGCGCGTTGGAGATGTGACGAAACTTGAGCTGATGGAGCCATTTGGACCATGTCCATGGGAGAAAGTCGAACGAGTGGGTGACGGTATGATTGGTACATTTGGGGTACTTTGTGAGTGTGGCAACGTCCCGCGACCCGGCATGCCCAAGTTCCTGTAACGGTCGCCAGGCAATTCGATCCTATCTCTGGGTCGACAAAGTCGCTGCAAGGCACCTTCATGGTCAGTAGGGGCTCGAATGGTCTTCAGAGACGGAAAGCCGCCGAACATGATGGATTTCGCCAGGATGTCGGTAGCTTTGTCGTCATCTATATTCGTGTATTCCCAGTGCAGATATTGCAGAGTAGGAGCCGCAAGATAGGGATGGAGATATATTTCAACCCCAATGGGAAGAGATGGCGGGCATGGTTGAGATATTGTGAAATGAGCGAGCGACTTCAGATGGGAGAATAGTCGGGTGAGAACAGGGAGGGATATTAGAGGAACAGATATCAGAGTAAGTGATGTCAGTGTATTAGTCCTCCTTGGAGCAGCGTAGCTCGATAATCCCTCATCCGTTATCCCAGGAAGATTTTCGAGCCGTAAAGATTTGAGAGGTGGTAACGCTAGGAGAGTAGCATCGTTGAAAGACGGTGCGGGGAAACATGATACATGGAGATTCTCCAGAGCAGGTAGTGACCAAAAGATGTCGGTAAATAGTGGAGAGTCTATCATTCCACCGGGATTGCAATGTACAACGAGAGTCTGAAGGTTGTCCCAACTCCTGTGATATGTCAAAAGATCAATGCATTGCTCGGGCATTAGTGGGCCTGGAGCAAGGATCGGGTTCAATTGGGAATCATCCGAAAATTTGTACCGATGTTGGCGTTGGAATGGACTGGCATTTATGATCCACACCCTTTCGACCAACTTCCTCCTTGTCGACAACGCATTGACGAATCGAGAAAATTCGTGGTTATATGTTGGGTAGAATCCTGGAACTCGTTCGAGATTTGGACAAGTCATGATGACCGAAGCAACAAGATCCATATATTCTTCCTGATCTTTCTTGCTCTTAGCTCCATCCGGCATTGCTGGAACTTTCAGTGACTTCGTGTAGCTCGCGAGGTCTGGTCGAGCCCGCAAAGTACGCCGGAGCAACATCAATCGCGTCCCATATTTTATTTTAAACTTCTTTTTGGTGTGGAGGACCGAGTCGCACCCAACGAGTTGTATATCCTCGTAGAGTACAATTCTGGCAGCTCTCCACCACTTTTTGCAACTGAGCCCCAGGTTCGTCAGATCCCTCATGCAACATGTCGAGCAACTTAGGCTTCCAGAGTGCAGGTGTAGTTTCTTCAGCTCAGCCAGCACAACAAGCAGAATTTCCTCGGGCAAATTCTTGAAGCCCTCGCCAGGTACTCGTGGTGTATATTTCCTCTTCGGTGAAGTTGGACTTGACGGCCCTCTCGCCAATCTCGGCGGTATCATCAGTGTGGTCTGCTGCATCTGCTGTCTCCCCTCTCCACCAGCTCCATATCTTGTAAACGTTGGCACGACTGGTTCGGCGACCATTCGTTTCCCAGAGGGAGATGGGGTCGGAGGAATGGGGGAACGCGAAGCAAGGAAGTCTCGCTTGTCATTGGTATTCGAATACGACGAGTCCTCGCTCGTCCGGCTCGATTCGTAGTCTATCGAAGAGCTAATGCTCAAGGGACTCTTGTGTCTCGATTCGAAGCTCGATCGGGTGGTGATGCTGCTTGCAGACGAGGCCCGTGGATACGGTCGAGGGGGTTCCATTTCTTGGGACACTCCGCAGGGAAGGGAGGGAGGAGTCGTAGAAAACCCCGACGGAAGGGAATTGGGCGTGTAAACAGGGTACGAGACAGCAGACTTGTGCTTTTGGGCAGGCGGAAGGGAGGCACGTGCAATTCGTGTTGTGATGTCCTGCTCGCTGTATCTCCGAACACCTGCCTTCAACGATCCACCCCCTCGCAGATAGTCATCCACAGAGATCACCGACCAGGAATCCTTTGGAGCTGTGGGAGGTAAACACGGCGATGCTGATGTTGAGGAAGAAAGAGGGAACCTGTATTTAGCGCGTCATTGCGTCAGTCTAAGTGCCTTTCCATCTTCATTTTCACTCTCTCCTGGCCTCGATTGTGTCTGCTTTCGAACCAACATGCCATGTTGGGACCCCCTAACCGCCTCAAAGGGGTCGCGCCAAAAGCTTGAGCGCCTCTGCAGTGGAGATTAAGATGAGGCCGGAGCGCCAGGAAGGAAAAGCAGAGCGCGAACACGGGGCCTAGTGCGAGGCTGATCGGCGCTATGGCCCGTTGCGGCAAGGAGATGACAGCCCAAATTTGCAGGGCCTTGGAAACAGTGCCAATAAGCAGCAGAGGAGGAGATGAATAATCGCGACATAAAAAGAAATAGGGGAGATTGTTGCAAGAGGAAGCAGGTGACGACCGAGAGGCGATGCTGGGTGTGAGATTGAAGATGGGAACGGCGGGAACAGCGGGAACAGTGGGAACAGCGGGAACAGTGGGAACAGCAGGAACAGTAACTCTGGAGAGAAGACCGAAAATATATATATATATATGTAACATGTTCGTACCTGAGCTGGTCGGAAGGAATGTCCTGGCTGTTAGACCGGCTAACCTTAGCAGAAGTGCGGACGTCCAAGGCGTCAAATGGCGATAGGAAGGCTCTCTGGGAACGAGGCATGATTTGTTCCCTGCGGAGAGCGAGAGGAAGAGCGAGAGTAAGGGCAAGAAAGAATGAACTTGCAGAGAATGCTTTTTCAAACACCCTCACGGCCCTCGACGGGGACTCTCTTTTCTATATACTGTATTCTACAGAGCACAGGGCCACATAGCCATGCAGGCTACTCCTCCTACTCCTCCTCCTCGTCCTCCACTTTCCCAAGGCCCTCGGCGATGACAAGACATGCCATCTGCAGGAGGATCGAAACGTGCTCTTGCTGCGGCTTTCCCCAAGACGCAATATCTCAGCCTTTGTGAATCTCCCCTTATCACTGGACTCCTCTTCTCCACAGACTCACATCCAGGATTCACATTCAACATGCAATTGGTCATAGGTGTACAGAGGTGGGCCATCACCCCTCCCAAGCTTCCCACCTTCCTTCGCGGTCCCGCTCCCGATCAAGCCACCAAAGCTGCCATTTGACTCAAGATAGCGCAGAGTGCATGGCCCTCGAATGATTGCGGCCAATCTGCGAGCGCCAGTTCAGCCACCTATCGCCCAGGCCAGGAGATCAGGCGTGAGCAAGGGGAGGCGAGGTTTGGTTTGGCAGATCAGGGTTTCTGCTCATGAGTGTTTCAGATGAGGAGGCTCGAGGCTGCAGCCCGCGGGAGAAACTGTCAGACAGGCAAGACAACACTGTTGTCTTGAGTGACGAAACTTCGAAGGGAACGAGGAAGACAATGTCTAGAACTTGTAAATGTGAGTACATATGACGGCACGACAAAATTGCAAGAGACTCTACCGTAGCTCTTACAGTACGAAGTACTTCGTACCTTCGTACACCAGCCTTGTGCCGCTCCCTTGGCCTCGCTCCCAAAGTCCCCACCCCTTAGCTCTCAGCTAGAAATAGAATCCGCCAAGAAACGCCACCAAACCCACGTGACACTACCCCCCTTGGAACAATCGTCGGTCACGGTATTTATAACACCACGCCGACGCGGGCCCTATCAAGGGTCTCTAGCCAATAAAGACTCTTGAAACGACCTGATATTCCCTAATTCGGGGATATTGACGAGGTTTCAGGATGGCGTTACCCAAGGATCCACCGACAAGTGTTCCGGGGAAGGGATACTTGTACTTACTGTAGTACCGTATGCCGCACGAGGCTGTCATGTCACTTGCCTGAACGTGCATTTCGATATTCATGCGAAGGGCCACCAGCACCACAACCATCCAGAATCTAATTCGAGCTTGTCAGAACCACTTTCAAGGAAGAGATATTATTGATTCAAGCAATCCACTGTACGAGTATGAAGAAAGGTTTCGGTTAGAATTTCTGCTTTCGCGCCCGTCGGAGAAGTCTCCGAGGCTCTAGCCGCGCCACGAAGCACAGTCGGCCTGCGCTATGAGACTTGTTAGCTGCGCGTCCCGTCGACCTTCACCAACTTCTCGGCTTCTTCAGCGAGTCGGGAAGAGATTATCGATTTTCCGGCGCTTGCTCAGCTTTTGTTTTTCGGTCCCGCTGTCTTGGGCCTTATCTTCCACGTCAGTTTCAAGAGACTTGAAATCGAGATGCTGGTACGATCGAAACAACCAGGAAGATAACAGGTATGTTTATGGCCACTCAAGCCTCGAGTATGGTTTCGAGGCTATATCCACTTCTCTGCATGCACGGAAAGGAAGGGGCGTCGGGTGAAAAATGCTCACCTTTTGACGATTTCCTCACTCTGTACTCTTTGTTTCGCCTTGTTGACACAGTTCTCATGCAATCCAAGTAGAACAATACTTCATAACTGTAAGAGCAACATTCTAGTGTGCCAGAATATCACGAACCCAATCAAGTGATTCTAGAAAGGACAGTAGGGCTGCCACAAAATTCTCCTAGGTCTAGTCGCCGTACCAGCAAAGTCCATCAGCACTACAAATTATTGATACGCAGCTGAATTCTTGGTAGATTCT
>Ga0302325_10032353_pt1 | contig 10744 bp, 11 predicted proteins | sample Palsa_T0_2_FD_201948 | JGI IMG/M metagenome (GOLD analysis project Ga0302325, IMG submission 201948) | Peat permafrost microbial communities from Stordalen Mire near Abisko, Sweden - Palsa_T0_2 | ecosystem: Environmental > Terrestrial > Soil > Palsa > Peat permafrost | place: Sweden: Abisko...
CGACCGAGCAAGAGTCTGGTAAATGACATGAGTACCTTTCCGAAGCGCGGTGGTCGCCGTGGACGAAGGCTTGCGGCGGCGGGGAGTAGAAGCAAGAACCGATCGGAGTTCAAGCTCCAGCGCGAAAAGAGCGAGATTTTCGGGTGCTATTTCAGTTTGAATTCTAACTAGTTTTTGCCGGTATCGCCCCGCATTCCGGGCAGCGATCAGGCGTGGCGCGCAAGTCGTAGCCGCAAACCTGACATAGACCGTAGCGGCGATGTTGGGCTTTTCGGCTGCTTCGGCGAACGTACAGCGCGAAGCGAAAAAGCTGTCTCGCGAACGGGAGCAGGAGAAACACCAAACACAACAGCCAGGCGGGAGTAACGAAGCCGCGAAAGTCCACGCCCCACGCCATACTCTGGAACGGTCCGAGCCCGACGCCGTCATCGAAACGATCGGTCGGGGGGATTGTTTCGCTTGCCGGCTCGGCGCGGCGATGAAAGAAGCCGTTCGGGTCGATGCTGCGCTCGTAGCGCGCTCCGTGATAGAACCAAAGAACCTGCTCTTGGGAGTTGAACCCGATGATCGATGTCGCACTCGACCACGCGAACTGCTCTGCGACAAACACGCTCCGCACCCAAAATAAAACGGTCGCCACGCACAGCAGCAGGGACACTGACGACAGGACAGTGAAGAGGCGACGACGCACACCCAGCAGTCTAACCGGCCAGAGCCAGCGGTTCTTCGACTTCCCAAACATGGTCGGTCAGCTTCGCTTCCGTCGCCGGCGTGACGCGGAGCGTGCTGTGGATTTTGCAAAAGTCGTAGTGCATGAAGTAGAGCGCGATCGCGTGGCCGTGATTCTGGATTTTCTGGGTCTGCCAATAAATCCGGGATGCGGCCTCTTGCCTCCTCCCCTCGTACTCGGGGGGAGGATTGAGGCGGGGGGCCGGGGGCATGATGGGCTCACGCTGCCCAATCAACTCGGGTGCCGGAGCCCCACCCAACCCTCCCCCGGCGTACCAGGGGAGAGGGAAAAATCTGCACCGCCGCCATTTGGAGCCCCCGAAAAAATTGGCAGACCCGATTTTCTTTGAATGGGCGTTCGGACTGACAGATGGGCAATCATTCTTTCAGCATAACGATCAGGTCTCGATCGGCTTGCGGGATGGAGATGCGGTCGCCGGCGGCAACTTTGCGGGAGAACAACTCGGCGGGGACGAGCATCAGCGCATTGTCGCGCCAGACGAGCGGGCTGCTCTCCACCGGTGAGAAGCCGGCGGCGGAAAATTCCGGCGAATGCGCAGTCGCGGTGCACATGATGAAGACGGTGGCCGGACGAGTCACGGTGAAGCTGAGGCCCGTCTCCTGCCCGGCCTTGGTGACGCGGCGCTGGGCAATCCATGTCGCGCCTTCGACCGCTTCTGGGAGTTGGTCGAAGGAGTTGTCGGCGGTCGTGTCCAGGTCGTAATAAATCGGCCACTGCGGATGGACCGGCATGTCCATGTAGTACGCCGGGTTGGCGGGGTTGGACGATTTCAGATCGGTCACGAGGGGTTGGCTGCCGCCGGTGGGAATCGGCGCGCCGCCGGAGCCGTAGAAGTAGATCACCGCTGCATCGGTGTGGCCCTGGCCGTCATCGACGCTCACATCGTTCTTGCCGGTTCGCAGTGGGACGGGCCAATAGAAGACGTTGTCGAGTCGGCGGGCCTGGCCGTCCGTGTGAGCGCCGTTTTGCAGGGTGGACAACTTCTCGCCGTTGAGCGTCAGCGTCAGCTCCTTGGAATTGGAATAGGCCTTGATGCCGTTGGCCACGTCACCCGTTCGGAGGAAATAGCGCTGGGAGGTGATGTGAACCGTCGGCTCGTCGGGGCGGAGGAAGCAGCGGTAGAGGTAGTAAACGTCTTTCTTGTCGCCGGCGTAGGTGAGCAGGCCCTTGCTGTTGATGCCGGGCGTGGTTTTGCCGTTCTTGTATTTGTTGTCGGTGAAATCGCGCATGGCCCACCACGTGTAGATGCCGACTTTGCCGGCGCCGTCGCGGAAGATGTGCTCGTAGAGCTGCTCGGCGATCTGCTGCTGATATTCCTCCGGCTCGTATTTATTGGTGACGTGCCTGGCGGCCGCGTAGTCGCAGTGGACCGTCACCACGCCGCCGGCGCCGCTCTCGGAGATGTAGCCGGCGTTGTGGATGGAGAATCCGTCGACGCCGTTTCCGTACCAGCCGGGATAGGTGTTGGCGGCATGGAAGTCGCAGGCGGAGCATTTCATGTTGGCCACGAATGTCGGGCGGGTCTTGTCCAGCGCCCGCACCACCGGCACCATGGCGTTGGCGGTGTCCTCCGAGGCTTCATTGCCGACCGACCAGAGAATGATCGACGGGTGGTTGTAGTTCTGCTTCACCATTTCCTGGGTGATGTGTGCGGCGTTGGGAGTGGGCACTTCCTTGTTGCTATGTCCATTCTCAGCCCAGACGGCAATGCCGAGCTGATCGCACAGATCGTATTCAAATCGTGCGTGCGGATAGTGCGGGAGACGGAGCCAGTCCGCGCCCATGTCTTTCACCAGCGCATAGTCCTGACGAAAATCATCATCGGACATGGCCGAGGCCTTGGATTCGATCTCCTGATGCAGGTCGGCGCCGGCGAAGAGAGTCTGCTTGCCGTTGAGGATGACGATCCCGTCCTTGAACACCAGCGAGCGGAAGCCGACGGGCTCGGTGATGGAATCGGTGACCGTGTCGCCTCGCAGCACCTCGACGCGCAGGTGATACAGGTTGGGGTTGGCCGGCGACCAGAGCTTGGGCCCATCGACGTGGCTCTTCATCTCCGCGGTCACCCGCGCCCCGGCGGCAACGGGGAATTGGCCCTTCAGCACCAGCAGGACATTGCCCGAAGGATCCAGCAGGCTGGTCCGGACCCCCGCGTTCTCACTGTCGGCGCCCTTGTTGGCGACCAGCACCTTCACCGAAAGCTCGGCCCCCTGCTCGGTCACCTCCGTGGGCGTGATGTAAACGCCGGGCGAGGCGTCGTCGGTTGGATCGATGTGCAGCGGGTCGGTCGCGATCAGCCAGACTTTGCGATAGAGCCCGCCCCAGACTTTGTAGAGCCGCGAGCCGTTGGGCAGACAATCGGTCGTGCTCTGGGCGCGGTTGTCCACGCGGACGGCCAGCGTGTTGTCATCGCCGGCGTGCAGCGCGTCGGTGGCATCAAAAATAAACGCCGTGTAAGCGCCCTTGTGCTGGCCGAGATGCTTGCCGTTGACATAGACATCGGCGACGGCGGCGGCGCCCTCGAAGCGAACGTACAGCCGTTTGCCCGCCAGCTCCTTGGGCACGGAAATCGTCCGGCGATACCACGCCTGCTGAATCTCGGTCATGGCCTCCCGCGTCTGGAAGTCGTGCGGCACCTGCACCGTGGTCCACTTGGCGGCGTCAAATTCAGGCGTGCCGATCTCCGGCAATGAATTGCCGGAGCCAAGGTACTGCCACGGCGCATCCGACAGCAGCACCTGCTGGCGCGGGCTCGCCGGCGGTTCGGCGGCCCTGGCCCGGATTGATAGCGTCAGGAGAATCGCCGCAAGAAAAAAATAACGCGTCATCCTCAATTCCATTGCGCTGTTCCTCCGCACGATCTCGACCCCATTGCATACTGCGTCAACCCTTGAATGTTAACCGAATTTGCGGTGTCCCCTGCATCGGAACGTCGGTAGTATGTCGCCCATGATAACGCAGACACTCTCCTGGCAGGAGAAGCTGGCAATCATCGACGACACGATGCGGGCGATTTCGGGCATCACCGATCCGGAAGAGATGGTCCGCGTCTACTGGCTGGGCATCGGGAAGCTCATCAAAGTGCGGGACTACGTCGCCACAACCCGGCGTGGGCTTTCTGCGCCGTTCTACCTGATCACGCGGTCCTCGCGGTTCGCCGAGCGTCTGAATCCCTGGACCCAGCGCGATCGATTGCCGCGGATGTCCGGCGGAGTGCTCGGGGAGATCGCCTATGCTGATCGACCGCTGATGATTTACGATTTGCCGGATCGGCTGAAGCCGGATGACCCGGCCCACTTTTACCTTGAGGGATTTCAGTCGCTCATCGCCCTGCCCCAATACGACAATGGCGAGGGTCTGAACGTGACGGCGATGCTCTTTGGGCCTGGGGTCGAGATCGACCACTCGATGCTTCCGATGCTGCATTTGCAGTCGGGGTTGTTCGGGCGGGGGACGCAAAACCAGGTGCTGAAGAACCAGCTTGCCGCGGCGCTGGCGGACCTGGAAGCTGAGCTGCAAGTGGTCGGTGACATCCAGCGGTCACTGCTGCCCGCCGAGCTGCCGCGGATCCCCGGCTTCGATCTGGCGGCGTCTTATCGCACCAGCGCCCGGGCAGGAGGGGATTACTACGACTTTTTCCCGCTCGCCGACGGAAGCTGGGGCATTTTCATCGCCGACGTGTCGGGTCACGGCACGCCGGCAGCGGTGCTCATGGCGATCACTCACGCCATCGCCCACTCCCAACCCGGCAGCCACACCCCGCCTGCCGTGCTCCTCCAGTATCTCAACGAGCAGCTCACGCGCTCCTATACCCAGGCGGGAACGTTCGTGACGGCGTTCTATGCGATTCTCGATCCATCGACCCGCGAGCTGACCTATTCCCGGGCCGGGCACAATCCGCCGCGAATCGTGCGCGGCAAACGGGTTCTGGCTCTCGACCACAACGGCGCTTTGCCGCTGGGGATTCTTCAGGGAGAGAAATACGGCCAGACTGTCATCACATTGGAACCCGGCGATCTCCTGCTGATCTACACCGACGGGATTACCGAGGCCCGTTCCCCAGCCAATAGCTCGGAAGGCCGGCAGTTTTTCGACACGGAACGGCTCGACAAGCTGCTTTTGGAGTGTGTCGGGGGAAGTGCCGCGGCGTGCATCGAGCGCATCCAGGCGGATTTGAATGCATTTTGCGAGAACGCGCCACTGACGGACGATCAGACGCTCATCGCGATCCACTGCCTGTGAGGACGCGGGAATGTTCCCGGTGGGGCTCGAACCTACAACCTTCGGCTCCGGAGGCCGACGCTCTATCCAATTGAGCTACGGGAACTCGTTGGGGAAACCATATCCGCCGACGCCCCAGCGGGCAACGCGTCGCCTGATGCCAGTGCCGGTCCGATTTGACCCTCGCGGCTGCGGCGCGATACAGATGGTGGCCATCAGGAGGATTTCTTGTCAAGCGAATCGACCGCGATCCAGATTAAAGACACCACCGCCAATCCAGCCCCGTTGGGATTGTTCGCGTTTGGCATGACTACGGTCCTACTGAATCTGGCCAACGCAGGATTTTTTCCCGTGAACTCGATGATCCTGGCCATGGGAATCTTCTACGGCGGCAGCGCCCAGGTCATCGCGGGCATCATGGAGTGGAAGAAGAACAATACCTTCGGCACCACGGCCTTCACCTCCTACGGCTTTTTCTGGCTGTCGCTGGTGGCGCTGATCCTGCTGCCGAAAATCGACCCCGCACTCAAGACCACCGCTCCGGGCATGGCCGCCTATCTGGCGGTCTGGGGGTTGTTCACGCTCGGGCTGTTCGTCGGGACACTCCGCCTCAGCTGCGCTCTTCAGGTTGTTTTCGCCACGCTCGCGCTCCTCTTTTTCCTCCTGGCGTTTGGCGAAGCAGTCGATGTCAGCCCGACCTTCAAACATTTCACCGGCTACGAAGGAATCCTCTGCGGCTTCTCCGCCTGCTACGCCGGCCTGGCCCAGGTGCTCAACGAAATCTACGGCAAGACGGTGCTGCCGTTGGGAATCGTGAAGAAATCATAGTTTCGCCCTCTCGCGGTTTTGCGGCGACCTCTCCATCGAGGGCGGCGGGAGCCGGTTCCGACGGTTGAGAAACCGCAACGCCACGGCCCGCGCGCGCCATCGACGCCGCGATGATGCGGCGACACGCGGGTCGGCCTCATCGAGCAACTTCGCAAATCCAGTCAGCAGATTGGCCATGGGGTGATCCGCGAGAAATCGGTTAATCGCGCGCGGAGGATCGCGCAAACGCCGGCGCGGGGGCCGTTCCGGTGCTGATGGCGTGAAACAGCCGGGCGCGGCGCCACGTCCAGCCGCGCCAGTCCTGAAGTTCGCCGCAAAGCTCGTCGGCCAGGTGGGAATGCAGTTGCATCGCGGCCGCACGTCCCTCGGTCGTATCGAGCGTCTCGCTCAACCGCTGCAGCGCCGGCAGCGATTCTTCGCCCAGCGTCTGGAAATATGCCAGGCTGCCGGCCGTCGCGCCGTGGCGAAGAAAGTCGCAATGCTCGGCATTCCACGAAGCGATGAACCCATCGAGATTGAGAAAGCAACAGGCATAGAGCGTGAGGGCGGCCATGCCGAGATTGTGGCGGATGAGCCAGGCGTTATCCCGATCGCGGGCGATGCGCCAGATCAGGCTGACGAGTCCGGCGGCAACCAGCAGCAGCCAGATTGACGTCGCCAGCCGCAGGCGCGTGAGCAGCGACGTATCGACCAGCAGCCAGAGCCGCCAGGCGGCCGACAGCGTGAGCACGACGTTCTGTGCGATCCAAAGATAGACCAACACGCGGGCCGCACGATGTCGGGAAGTCTGCGCATTGCGCCGGAACGTGATGAGCACGAATATCCCCGCCAACAGAGCGGTCGCGATCAGCGGATAAGCTCCGCGATGGGCGTACTGAATGTGGTTCAACCCGTTCGGAAGAGTGCGGCCGCCCCATAGATAGACCACATCAAGCGTTGTCTCGACGGCAAAGAGGAGATTGAACAATGCCAGGCAACGAATCACGATGGACGTCTCGGGAACAATTGCGATGACGTCGTCGCGGATGGGAACCGGGACGGTCGGCCGCAAGGCTGGTGAAAGTCGCCTCGGGAACTTGCGGGACGCGCGCAGCAGTGCGTAGGTCGTCGCCGCGGCGCAGAGCCAGAGCGCGACGCGGTCGGGCTCAATGAGCTGTTCAAATTCGGTGATGAGTCGGTTGATCTGATCGCCCGCGAGGCGCAGCCACTTCTCGACAATCGGGTTGGCGATGGCGAAGAGGCAGAGGAACACCGCGGCGAGAGTGACCGGGATCACCCAAAGCCCGATGAGTCGCAGCGGGCCGGCCAGGGAACGGGGATGACGCTTCACCCAGCGTCCCACCAGCCGGCCATCCACCAGCGGCCGGACGATGGGCCCGACGAGCAAGCCACCCCATCGCCGACACCATCCGGCGACGTCGTGCTCCATGTCCGAGCGGAGTGCAATCGCCAACGTGCCGATCGCAGCGATGGCGCACGCGACATTCAATCGTGTCGGCTCTTCGATCAGGGCCGCGGCCAGGGCGGCGCAGAGAATGACAAGAACCCTGATGGGCCCGCCGTCCCTCGGGCGCGAGGATCGCAAGAGGACCAACCCCAACATCAGGAGCAGAGCCCCTCCGGCCGTCCAGCCGATGGGATGCCCGTAGAAGAACAGATCGGCCATCGTGGCGGTGATGGCCATTGCGATCCCCAGCATCACCCCACTTCGCCGCCAGTTTCCCAGGGCAAGCGCGATGCGATTTGGCTCTCTGAGCATTACACTTTCCTCTGACAAATACTTTGCATTGCAAAGTCGATGTCCAAAAAAATCACGCCGGCGAGATTTGTTTCGGTTCGACATCGAGTTGAGTCGACGACCGCGCCGCCATGGCGTCCGCGACGACATTTTCCAGCTCCGTGACATAGTCCAGGAAACGGCGATGCCCCTGGGGAGTGATGCGGCAAAGAGTTTGTGGCCGGTTCCTCTTAAATCCCTTCCAGACTTCAACAAGTCCAGCCTCCTGCAGTGTTTGGAGGTGCCGGCTCAGATTGCCGTCGCTCAGCGAGCAGAGTAATTTGAGGTCGTTGAAGAGCAATCCCTCAGAGTGAGCCGCCAGCGATGACAGAATGCTCAGGCGGGCACGCTCGTGCAGAAGGCGCGCAAGCCCATCGTAAGCATATCGGCCGGCTTCACGAGGTGAGCGATCGCTTTCAGCCACGGTTACGCTCCAGATTCCAATAGAGGACACCGGCCGAGGCAAATTGCCCGCAGCCGAAGATGACGCCCATGTGCCAGGCAGAAAAGTCGGCGGTTTGCGACCCGATGGCGATCGAGCAGAGACCACTGAGCAAATACCACGCTCCAACGGCGCCGATCCCTCGCGGCAAGAGCTGACGCGAGGCAAATACCCCCAGTCCAAAAAATACACCCCACAACCCAGGCATCAACCAAAGCTGGTCGGGAGCGAACCGCACGAGGACGAATGTGACCAAAGCCCCGACGACCAGACAGGGCACGAACTGCTCAATGGCGGCGAACGTCAGCTCGTTCTGCAGGGGTGAGGCATTGCGCCGGCAACTGAGGAACATCTCGATTCCCACCACCGACAAGCTCACAACGGCGGCACACAGCCAGAGAATCAATGCCGCCCAAACTGTATTAGGCAGCCAGAACGACTGAATCGCGGCCGCGACCACCGCCATCACGCCGGAGAAGGCGGTGGTCGCAGCGCGATAGCCCCTGAAGACCTCGCTGCGAGCCAGTTGGCGGCGAATTTGAGCGATCTGCACCAGTGCGTCGTTGAGCTGCATTCAATCTCCGATCGTACTTTGTATCGGAAAGTTAATCGAATCGCCGTCAGGAATCAAGGGGGTAATCCTCCGATGTGAAAGTGTTGACAAACCGCGTGCGCATCACCAACACCGGATCGGGAAAGGCCACCGGCACGGTGACGGTGAGCCTGCTGCTCTCGACCGACTCGACGCTCCTCAATGCCTTTGCGACGCTCAAGACTTTCACCGTGCCGTTGAATCTCAAGAGCGGCCAGCACGTTGGCACGCCGGTGACGTTCCAATACCCGGCCGATCTGGCCGCGGGGACGTATCACGTCATCGCGGTGGTCGATTCGGGCAATGTGATCGCGGAGACCAACAAGCTGGACAACATCGTCGCCGGCTCCGGGATCAAAGTGACGCCTGCGGCGGCGTAATGGCAACGCAGTGGCATGGGCGTCCCGCCCGTGTTGGCTGCATGGGATTTGAGAAACAATCTCGATATCAAAAATTGCTTGCGCTCGATGCAGCTAACACGGGCGGGACGCCCGTGCCACTACTCACGCCTCCAGCGCCCGCGTCACCAGGCGCAGCGCTGATTCGTCCAGTGGCAGCTTCAGCGCCTCCTGCTGTCCGCGCACGGACATCTTCCTCCAGGTCTTGCGGACGATCCCGACGATTTTTTCGTCATCGTGCTTGCTGGCGAAATCGGCGAAATAGTGCGCGAGAAAAACCAGGCAGATCACGTCCTCCAACGTCTGAGCCTCGGGGTCGGTCTTGAGATTCTCCTTGCGCACCAGGGAGCGAACGCGGGCGATGGTCGGCTCATCGTAGCCGGCCTCGTGCAAAATCGCGGCCGCTTTTTCGGCGTGGAATTGAGCGAGGGCGGTGCGCCAACGATGATAGCCGGCTCGTGTCATCGGATAATCGGCCCGGGGGCGCGTCCATCGGCAGATGTGCTGGCAGCGGGCGGCCAGTTGCAGCGCTTCGGAGGCTTCCGGCGCGAGGCGGGCCAGGCAATCGGTCATCCGCTGGGAATAGACCAGCTCGCGCGGTTGCGGTTGGCCATCGATCGTCTCGCGGTTGGGGTCCTGGGCGTTGGCCGCGTCGAAAGCGGCGATGGCTCGCTCAAATCTCTGTTTCTCACCGATCATGCGCTGTCACCTATACCGCCTCGCGGCCGCTCCTTATAATGCGCATGACCCAGGAAGGAACAGTATCTCGATGGCCAAACGCTCGCCGCTCGCTGAAAAACTGCTCGAGGTGAAGGAACGGATCGCCGCCGCCGCCGGCAAGGCGAGGCGCGACCCGGCCGGCATCACGCTGGTTGCGGTGACCAAAACCGCCGCTCCGGAACAGGTTCGGGAAGTGCTGCAGCTCGGCGTCGCCGACCTGGGCGAGAGCCGGGTGCAGATGCTGGCCCAGCGCACCGCGCAGGTCAACGAATTCATGCAGCGCCGCATCGCCCACAGCGAGGGAGTGGTCGCCGAGAAGCCGCGCTGGCACATGATCGGACATTTGCAGCGCAACAAGATCAAGATCGTATTGCCGTTGGTGAATCTGATTCACAGCGTGGACAGCCTGCGCCTGGCCGAGGAGTTGGACGCGCAGGCGGCGCGGCTCGGGCGGAAAGTGTCGCTGCTCATGCAGGTAAACGGGTCGGAGGAGCCGAGCAAGTTCGGCGTCGCCGTTGGGGCGGCGGTTCACCTGGCCGAGCAGATTGATTCGATGCCCAATCTTCAGCTCGCCGGCCTGATGACCATGGGCCCGCTCGATCAGCCCGAGGCGAAGGTTCGCCAGGCGTTCAGCCGGACGCGCGAGCTGTTCGAAGAAATGAAATGGCACAAGATCGGCGGCGCCGGCTTGAAGCACATCAGCATGGGAATGAGCGACGATTTCGAGCTGGCCATCGCCGAGGGTTCTACGATGGTGCGCATCGGCACGCTGCTCTTCGGCGGCAAAGTGCAGGATCATGAGGAGTTGGAGGAGTGACCGCTGGTGATTGGTGATTGGAACGTGACAGGAGTCGTGGAGACTGGCGTTTTCCGTCTTTCCGTCACGCAGCAATCACCAATCACCACCCATCATGCCCGCCATCGACTTCTTCAACTTCTTCCGATACGCCCTGGGGACGATCGTCACCATTTACGCGACGGTCGTCACCATTCAGTCGCTCTACGGCTGGTACGT
>Ga0302325_10032354_pt1 | contig 10744 bp, 14 predicted proteins | sample Palsa_T0_2_FD_201948 | JGI IMG/M metagenome (GOLD analysis project Ga0302325, IMG submission 201948) | Peat permafrost microbial communities from Stordalen Mire near Abisko, Sweden - Palsa_T0_2 | ecosystem: Environmental > Terrestrial > Soil > Palsa > Peat permafrost | place: Sweden: Abisko...
CTGACGATGGAGGGCTTGGCTGCTGAAGCACCTCTGGCGCAGGTATGTTCGCTTCAGCGAGACTATCTTCCATTTCTACACTCCTCCAGCTCGATCTGTCATCGTCGGGTGGGCATGAGGAGTATAATGAGGGCGCTGCAACCATGTTCTCGTTGCTCTGAGGCGTAGGCATTTGGTCGCGCCAGCGCCAGGCCAGCGCTCGAAAAAAATAGAAGTGCAATCTAATGATACAAGAGGAAAATGAAATCTGACAGGGTGTCGACAATTAGATGGACATTGTCGCCGTTGTGCGATACATTTTCACAAGATCGATGATAGTGAAGATTGATATGGAGAAGGCTTCCATTGGGTCTTGCTTCCGGCAGCAAGCCAAGCGACACATGGAAAAATCCCGTGCACAGCCTTTCCCCCAGGCCCGCTTCAGTCGTGTGTACCAACGCCAGTACATTCTTGTTCAACAAGGAATTATTCAAAGATTGATGGATCGGAGGATGACTCAAGTGGCGGTCTTTGTGTTCCCAATTCAGATGCACACATATACGTGTATCCGCTGGAGAGCCTTGTGGCTTGATTTGGCTTAGTTTCGTTTATGGAAGCCGCATTGCTTGTTTGATGCGTGGAGTCTTTCCATTCAGCCATCGAGAGCACAAACTTGAAAAGCAAAGCTCTGGGCCACGGCAAATATGACTTGCTTTCCTAACCAGCTCTATGGTATCCCATTTTTTGCAAAGACGTAACGCCATACTCCTCAATTCAGTCCCTTGTAAAACCCTACCTCAGATGGGCTTGATCTTGAAGTGCAATGCTATCAAGGAGAATACCAACGCCTTCAGATCTTGGACAAGGTAGTAGAAGACACGCAGTCCTTCCGGATCTTGCGATTCCGTAACATCAACAAGAGAGCCAATCTTTGCGGTCTATATTCGAAATCAGTTAACAGGTGAGTCTTTAATCAAAGACTCTTTCTGATTCATACCTCGAAAGAAATATGCTCGCTACCCATCCGGATCTCCAGTTCCTGTCGCCCATCCTTATTCTTCTGTGGCCATTTACTATCATCTTCCCTGTCCACTTGTGAGCAAAAAGCAGGCCCCTGGTCTCCAAGAAACCTACTTCATGATCTCGCTGGTCTTGATGATGCGCTTGATCTCATCAATCATAAGGGAGCTAACGCACACTGAAAGACAACCCAAAGTCAGTCCAATTTAGGGAAACTAGGACAGTTGACGCACTCTCTTTTCGGATCAGAGAATCGTTTCGATAGTTGGAATTGTTCGCATATCGAGCAGACGCGCTTCTTCCATCCCCAAGAACTCGGAAGTCGAACTCTATTCAACGGTATCAGTTTCCATCACATACATGAGAGTTGGATGCACACCAAGGAATTCATGGCCGTGTCGTCCTGAATGTCCTGAGCTAGAGGAAGGAAATTAGACTGGCCCAAAAAGACTGTGAAGAGCTTCTTACTAATAGCGGATGTAGAAAGGTTCATTGGAAGCCGCCATTGTTACCACAGCTTCTGTTGTTTTTCTGGGAGGCGTCTTCTGGAAGGCTGGATCTTTTGGGTCTGTCGAAATCGCGACTCGATTTCACCAGGCCCTGGTGGGGTTGCTGCCTTACCGAAAATCAGGCAGAAACACACTTCGCTGTCCTCACAATTCACGGCAGCTACCACTTTATGAAATACGACCACGAACATCTAATGCGCAGTCCTGCTGTGCGCTTCCCAACCGGTGCGAAAGGTCCATTGATCGTCCCTTCAGCTTTAATCATTTGCCCCCTATTTCGATCGACTCCGCCACAGATTTTGAGAATCCCACAACGACGACTTCAGTATCCCTTGGGTTGTCCTTCCACTAGACAATAATCTGCGCAGGCGGTTGCAGTATACACTGCAGACCTAGCCATTATGGCTTCCTTCTTGGAGAATTCCTATAGCTTGGTACACCAAGACAATGCGGCTGACGTCCCTACAATGTCCGAGTTGCGGACGCAGCTGGAGAAAGGGACAGATGAGAGTAAGGTGGAAACTATGAAGCGCATTCTCACCATCATGCTCAATGGCGACCCTATCCCTCAACTTCTCATGCATATCATTCGATTCGTTATGCCTTCAAAGCATAAGGCTCTCAAAAAGCTGTTATATTTCTACTATGAAATATGTCCAAAGCACGATGCCAGCGGGAAGTTGAAGCAAGAGATGATTCTAGTCTGGTGAGAGGTCCTGAAAAAATCCTCCTAAAAATTTGTTTACTGACAGGATCATAGCAACGGCATTAGAAATGATCTTCAGCATCCCAACGAATACATTCGAGGCAATACTCTACGATTCCTGTGCAAGCTTCGGGAAGCCGAGCTCATCGAACCTCTCCTATCCTCCGCTCGTTCATGTCTCGAGCATCGTCACGTCTACGTACGAAAGAATGCGGTCTTTGCTGTTGCTGCGATCTTCCAGCACTCAGAAAGTCTAATCCCCGACGCACCTGAGCTCATAGCTACTTTCTTGGAGACCGAAACTGACAGCACTTGCAAGAGAAATGCCTTTGCTGCATTGGTTAGCATTAGCCATGACAAGGCTTTGGCGTATCTTAGCAATGTCTTTGACGGAATACCAAATGCGGACGAGCTTTTGCAATTGGTCGAATTGGAGTTCATCAGAAAAGATGCTGTTCAGAACTCACAAAACAAGGTATAGATCTCGTTGGAAATTAGCAAACCGCTGCTGACATATCTAGGCTCGTTATTTACGGCTCATCTTTGACCTTCTGGAAGCTGGTGCATCAACTGTTGTCTACGAAGCAGCGTCATCGTTGACAGCGTTGACAAGCAACCCCGTAGCAGTCAAAGCCGCAGCATCCAAGTTCATTGAACTGAGCATTAAGGAAGCAGACAACAACGTCAAACTTATCGTCCTTGACAGAGTGGATGTTCTCAGACAAAAGAATGAGGGTGTGCTGGATGACCTTACCATGGAGATTCTCCGAGTTTTGTCAAGTCCAGATATTGACGTCCGAAGGAAGGCACTCGAGATTGCACTCGAAATGGTTTCCAGTAAAAATGTCGAAGAAGTTGTGTTGCTCTTGAAGAAGGAGTTGTCTAAGACGGTGGATCAAGAATACGAGAAGAACAACGAGTACCGACAATTGCTCATCCACTCGATACATCAGTGCGCCATCAAATTTTCAGAAGTCGCTGCCAGTGTCGTTGGTCTCTTGATGGATTTCATTGCAGACTTCAACAACACATCCGCCGTAGATGTGATTTCTTTTGTAAAGGAGGTAGTAGAAAAGTTCCCAAAACTCCGACCATCAATTGTGGAGCGTCTCGTCTCAACATTGAGTGAGGTTCGAGCTGGAAAGGTCTACCGTGGTGCTCTTTGGATAGTTGGAGAGTACTCCCTGGAAGCAAACGATATCAGAGATGCATGGAAACGGATACGTGCAAGCTTAGGAGAGATTCCAATTTTAGCTTCAGAGCAAAGACTTCTTGACGAGGCAACGGATGGACAGGAACCGCCTAAGGAAGCAGAGCAAGTTAATGGGCACTCCAAAGCGGCACCAACAGGATCACGGAGAGTACTCGCGGATGGCACGTATGCTACTGAGAGCGCCCTTACGAGTCAATCGGCAGTGGCTGCAAAACTAGAAGCTGTCAAGGCTGCTCAAAAGCCACCTCTTCGACAGCTCATTCTCGATGGCGACTATTACCTAGCATCGGTCCTCTCCTCGACACTCACCAAACTTGTCATGCGCCATTCGGAAATTTCACCGGACAAGGCACGTACGAATGCATTACGCGCTGAGGCCATGTTGATCATGATCTCTATCATTCGTGTTGGTCAATCACAATTCGTCAAAGCCCCCATTGATGAAGATTCTGTGGACAGAATCATGTCTTGCGTCAGGTCTCTCGCCGAATTCGCACAGAACAAGGATCTCGAGACTGTTTTCTTGGACGACACACGGAAAGCTTTCCGGGCGATGGTGCAAGTGGAGGAAAAGAAGCGAGCAGCCAAAGAGGCAGTCGAGAAGGCCAAGACTGCTGTTCAGGTTGATGATGTTGTCTCAATCAGACAATTGGCGAAGAAAAATGCCGGTGACGGAACTGATGAGATTGAACTGGACCTTGAAAAGGCGACTGGCGGTGATTCAACGGTCGAGGATCTTTCTTCAAAATTGAGCCGTGTGGTACAACTGACCGGTTTCTCGGATCCCGTATATGCAGAGGCGTATGTCAAGGTCCATCAATTCGATATTGTACTCGATGTTCTTCTGGTCAACCAGACAACCGAGACTCTTCAAAATCTTTCGGTGGAGTTTGCTACCCTTGGAGATCTGAAGGTTGTCGAGCGGCCGACAACGCAGAATCTTGGACCACATGACTTCCAAAATGTGCAAACCACAATCAAGGTCTCCTCAACGGACACGGGAGTCATCTTTGGGAATGTTGTCTATGATGGCGCCAGTTCTACAGAAAACAATGTAGTCATTCTGAATGACGTGCACGTCGACATCATGGATTACATCCAACCTGCGGTTTGCACGGAAACACAATTCAGAACCATGTGGACTGAATTCGAGTGGGAGAACAAGGTCAACATCAACTCAAAAGCCAAGTCATTACGAGATTTCCTCACACAATTAATGGCCTGCACAAACATGAGTTGCTTGACACCAGAGGCTTCTTTGAAGGGAGACTGCCAATTCTTGAGTGCTAATTTATACGCTCGAAGTGTCTTTGGTATGTTACGAACTTCCCCCAATGTTCTGGAAGTATACACTAACAAGATCCAGGCGAGGATGCACTTGCAAACTTGAGTATCGAGAAGGAAGGTGAGGATGGACCAGTAACTGGATTCGTCCGGATTCGGAGTAGATCGCAGGGTCTGGCGCTCAGTCTCGGGTCACTGAAGGGCCTGAACAAAGTAGGAGAGGTTGCCTGAGAGACGTGAATCTATCACGAATGAGGGTCGTCCGGATTGGAGCCCGATAAATTTCACAAAACAGCGCATCCGAATGCATATCAATGGAGCTAGAAATGTCCAGCAAGCAGAGGCGGGTACGAGCAAAGGGCGTCGGAGGTAGAACCAGTTGTCTGCGAGTTAGGCACGCTCCAATGCGAATCATCGTGAATGGCGCGGAAAAGCAAAAGGAGTTATCTAGAACCAAAGATGAGGTATTACAATAAATATTTGATCTCCTGATATTGCCATTCTAGTCCCTGCATTAGTGAAGCCAGCCCAGACAGCACCTTAGGGTACCTGACATGTGACAGCCACCTCGGGACCCTGAGAAACGGAAAGCGGTGTAACTAAAACTAAAATGGACCAAGAAGTGTGAATCCCAGTTTTTGGCTAGGAATTGCCCGCCCTCAACCTGACAGCTTGCGGGGATTTCACCGGATTTCTTCACCGTATGGTACCCTAGACTCCATTCATCTCACTACTTCCTATCGCATGACCCATCCAGGTGCCGTATGCGGGTGAAAGACTCCGAATGAGGATGGTGGAGACGAGGCCTGAATACGTACTCCAGTACTGTGGTACTGAGGTCCTCGGCATTTCTGGGAAAGGTACACCGGTGATCCTAGTCGGACTGGAACATCACTCATGACCTCCTCCACAACAAACATTCTTGCCAACTACAACCACGAAGGACGGCTGTTCGGGGAAGACGATGCTTGAGATATCGAGGCCTAACAAGATATGACCACTACTTCTATGGCGACTGACAATCCGTTTGTCGATCCGACCTCGTCCTTTGAGGATGCTGGTCGGGGGAATTCTTTCGCGACGGACTCCACCTTGGCCGTTGGGCGGAATGCATCTCTGACTCTGGGCACCGACGCATTGATCGTGCTGGGTGAGTTCGAGCGGGCATCTCGAAGGTGAATACTGCTAATACTCAAGTATAGATGAGGCGTTTGAGAAGAGAGACAGGACCAATTGCTGTGGTTTATGGCCATCTGGTATGTGTCAGTACTTCCATTCTGCAAACTTTGCGCTTACATCAAGCTTACAGGCACCGCCAACACTCGCGCAATCCCCTTCTACAATGTTCTCTGGGCTGAGCTCAAGGATTCTGAACTCACACTACGCTATGCTTCACCTGCGTCCAAGACCGTGGTCAGAGCTGCCACCTTGAAGTACCCAATCGAGTACCAGATGGTTGAGCAGGTGAACAAATGGACGAAGAAGCTGCTAGATCGGTCGTACGGAGAATCACAACAAAAGAAGAGGATGAAAGTCCTGGTTAATCCACATAGCGGCAAAGGCAGTGCAGAGAAATGGTACCACCGGGATGCCGAACCCCTGTTGAAGGCAGCTCAATGCTCTATTGATATGGTGAAGACAAGGCACAGAGGCGAAGCAGTCGATATTGCGGAAAAGCTCAATATCCAGGCATTTGACGTTGTTGCCTCCTGCTCTGGCGATGGACTTCCCCATGAAGTCTTCAATGGGCTTGGGAAGAGACCAGATGCAAAGAAGGCTTTGTCCAAACTTGCCGTGGTCAACATCCCGTGCGGGAGTGGAAACGCTATGAGCTGCAACTTGAACGGCACGGATAGTCCAAGTTTGGCTACTCTAGCCATCATTAAAGGCATTCCAACGCCCTTAGATCTGATATCGATCACCCAAGGAAACACCCGAATGCTCAGTTTCCTTTCGCAGTCTGTTGGAATTGTGGCAGAGTCGGACTTAGCCACCGAACATTTACGGTGGATGGGAGGGAATAACAGATTCATGTATGGATTCCTAGTACGGTTAATGCGGAAAGCGCTTTACCCTTGTGACATCGCGGTCAAGGTGGCCATTGAGGACAAACCATCAATTAAGGAGCATTATAGACGGGAGCAAAGAAACCATGAACCTGCGAGTGAGAGGAGAGGATACAAATTTCTGTTGGATGACGATGCATCAGCCAGCAGTAGCAACGATGACAGTTTACCTCCACTCAGATATGGGACGGTTAACGACAAGCTGCCAGAAGGTTGGGAGTTGGTCCCATATGATAAATTGGGGAATTTCTATTGTGGCAATGTAAGGTTCTGCTCTCAATTACTGACCATAAGTTGACTATTTCAGATGGCGTACATGGCTGCAGACGCCAATTTCTTCTCACCAGCTCTCCCCAACGACGGCTTCATGGACCTTTTCTGCATCAACGGCGACATCAGCCGCCTTGAAGCAATTCAAATGATGTTTGCAACCGAAACCAATAAGTTGTTTGAAATGCCCGGAGTATGGTACCGCAAGATCCTTGGGTACCGCATCATCCCCAAGAACCAAAACGACGGCTTCATCAGTATAGACGGCGAACGGGTTCCTTTCGCACCATTCCAGGCGGAAGTACATAAAGGGCTGGGAACAGTCCTCTCAAAAACAGGACATATGTATGAGGCGCCGGGGCCGGTCTGATCTGCTTTTGATTTAGCGGCGTTTTTTCCCAACTCATCAGGTTCACTTCTCGACTTACTACAAGATACCCAGCAGAGGTGGATCGCTTACGCGAGTTGAAAGATTTTGAGTTCGTTCAGTATATGAGCAAAGGTATCGTTATGCATTTGACCTTAACGCCGTGCCAATGCCGTGGCCTTGCCTCTGAAATCCTCTCTCTAGAAAATCAAGCCTCAAACTTTTCCAAAGTAACTGAGTCCTCATTCTTTAATCCCACCCCATGCATCATCCTCCTTCTCCTCTTCAGGCTGCTTCTCATTCCCCGGTAACCTCTCGTCCTCCAATACCTCCTTTGCTTTCTTCCTCACAGCCTTCGTCGGACTCTCCTTCGCCAACTTCCTCACCGGCTCAAGCAACATCTCCAATACCTCCAAATTCCCCTCTCCTTCCTCTAACAACCCAACCCTCTCCACCTCATCAACCCAAACATCAAGCACATGAAATCTAATCCCATTCGGCACCCTATTGTCCTCCACATTAAACGGGACCTCCCCCCAAACCCCGCTCATCTCCTCCACCATCTCTCTCTCCCACCCACTCCGTTTCAACACCTCAAAACTAACACCTACATATCTCCTCACTAGCAACAAAAACTTCTCCATCCGCAAGACGTCTATGTTCGTCCATTCTCTCTGCATTGTTTGCCAGAACGCTCTTAAGAACGGGATGACGGAGGGCTGGGGCAGGATGAAGAGGAGGGAGGAGAGGGAGGTGCAGAGGGCTTGTTGGGGGAGGGGGCGATCAGACATCCAGAGGCTGTAGAAGAGGCCTTTCCATAACTTGAGGTGTTCGAGCGGGGGCAGGTCGCGGCGCGCGGAGAGATAGGTTTTTAGAGATTCGAGGGCTTTGTCGCGGGTTGGTCGGTCTACCGGTGGTTAGTTGGTGGGGTGAGGAAAGGGAAGGGTGAGGTAAAAGTACCATTGGCAGCGAGCTGCTTTATGAAGGGCGTTTGTTGGATATCGGTCGCCATTGCTGTTTGGTACGTGGTGGTTGAGGTTTGGTTGCGGGGATCCCGAAATTTACAGAGGAATCTTTTTTCGGAGATCCGTGCGCAAGGCTGCACAGCCTTGCATCCCACTCCAACTTTGTCGAAAATTAGCGGTGGAATGTTCAGCCTTCACCTGAACATTGAGAACAACATCAGCGTTTACAATGTCAGACACCACGACAATGGCCCAAAATATTACGTATACTCATGGCTTTAAGCACATGCAGGGAAATCCGGAGTACCGAGAAGAAGAAAAGAATTGCCACCTCTGCCAGGGCCGCAATTTTGATGTCTCCAAGGCAGGGTTCACAATGGCCATTACCAACGACGTCGATGATGAGTGGATTGACCCGAACTTCCGTTTTATCGAAAAATGCGAATACGGCGAAAACAGAGGAAACTTCCAAAAAGCTCCAGAGGATTTCGAATCAGGCTGCGAGTGCAAAAGTGACCTAGCTTGTGCTGTCGAAGGATGCTTCTGTCTCGCAGATCTCGACGAGGAAAACATTATCAATCCGCAGTACAGAAATGCTTATTATACTGCTGGTCCACGGAAAGGTCTTTTGAGGGAAGAACTACTAGAAACCAGCAGTGACGAGATCTACGAATGCTCAGACCTCTGCAGTTGCACGAAGGACTGCCCAAACCGTGTTGTAGGCCGCGGTCGAGAATTCAATATCGAGATATTCCGCACTGAGGATGGTCGTGGCTGGGGTAGGTAATCTCTATATGGCTTCTTTGCAGCCATGCTGACATTTCTGGAGGGGTTCGTGCTCGGGAAGATATCAGGAAAGGCCAATTCATCGATAAATACGTTGGCGAAATCCTCACTCCGGCAGAAGCCAACCGCCGCCGACAGGCTGCCAAGTCCAAGGGACAAAAAGATCTCTATCTATTTGGTCTCGACAAGTTCAACGACCCAGAGTCCGGTGATCCCCGCCTTCAGGGTGAACCATATGAAGTTGACGGTGAATTCATAGCTGGTCCGACCCGGTTCATCAATCACTCCTGCGAGCCAAATCTCAGAATTATGGCTGTTGTCACTGACCGTGCTAATAAGCACTTGCACGAGCTGTGCTTCTTCGCTCTTGAGGACATTCCCCGATTGACGGAGTTCACGTTCGACTACATCGCTGGTACTAGCACGCAGGAAGATAGCATTGATGTTGTGGAAGAGGCCAAGGATCGACAGCATAAGGGAATGTTTATGACAAAGTGCCTGTGCGGTACGAAATCTTGCCGGGGTTGGCTCTGGTAAACGGCTTCACACATTGAGCGTTTCCACACTGTATTTGGAGTTTATGGTCATGAGAGGGTGATACCCAAAATGGTGTTGTCTAAATATAATTTCCCTTCGAAATGGAAAACGATCCATTCCGAATGTCCCATGAAAGAAAGGACATTTGTTTGCAGGGTTTTTGAACAATAAAAATAGTTATAGTGACTACTTTCCATTCGCCACAACTCCCAATTGCACCTCATCAGCTGGCTCCTCAACTCTAGTCTCTTCCACTTTCTCCCGCTATTTTTCTTTCCTCCACTGAGACCCACAATGCATAATAACCAGCAAAAAAGGCGTAGACAGAACCTAATAAATGCCAGCAGCAATAGTATAGGTCCACCATCTTCCCACAACCTTCCACAAACGCCGCAACTTCAGCACTGAACATGCATCTCACCAGATTATTCGCGGCAGTAGTAGCAGGACTCCCAGAATAGATATCAACAACCAGAATAGTTATAATCTGGTAGTATGCCATTATTGCGTAGCCGATGGCAAAGAGTGGAATGAGCGGGCCGGCCATGCTTGTTTTCAAGTTTATTTGCCAGCCGTAAGCCATCATTGCTGTTGCGCCGAGAAACATGGGAGGCACAGCTACTTCCAATCTTGCTTTCTCGATGGGAAAGCTACTGAGATCTTGCTACCTGTTCTTGACGAGAGGAAAACCGAGGGCAAGGGCATGTCGTTGGTAATTCTAGTCAATGAATTTGCCAGTAGTGAAGGCTGACAGGACACTACCACAGCCGAAGGGAATGTATACGAGACCAAGCTTGATCTCGTCGAAGCCAGGGTAGTTTGTTTCAAAGAGAGGGGGGGATGGCAGAGAGGATAAAGTAGTTCGTGGCGAGAATAAGGCCGTTATATAATAGGAGAAGAGACATCTCCTTGTCTGCAATGATGGCCAGTGAATGAAGTGGATTTGGAAATTGAAGGTGGCAGTTTTTTCTTAGAGCATCTTGCTCAGTAAGTGTCAACAAGACTTCCTCGCTTTTCTTGATTTCTTTTCTGCAGCAAGTTT
>Ga0302325_10032355_pt1 | contig 10744 bp, 12 predicted proteins | sample Palsa_T0_2_FD_201948 | JGI IMG/M metagenome (GOLD analysis project Ga0302325, IMG submission 201948) | Peat permafrost microbial communities from Stordalen Mire near Abisko, Sweden - Palsa_T0_2 | ecosystem: Environmental > Terrestrial > Soil > Palsa > Peat permafrost | place: Sweden: Abisko...
CGGGGATCGAGTTGGTGGAGGATCGCACCAGCAAGAAGAATTTCGCCGCGGATCGGAAGATTGCGTCCCGTCTGCAATCGGAGATGATCCAGCGCGGATTGGTGACGCGCACGCGGGCCTCCGGCGGGGCGCATCCCGCGATCGGCGATTGTGTGGCCTTCGCGCCGCCGCTGGTGATTAGCGAGACGGAAATCGACCGCATGGTGAGCGTTGCCGCGGAGTCACTGCATGCAGTGGTCGGCGCGTAGCTGGCTTCGTGAGTTCGGTTCGAACCCGCCTTATCCCGAAGCCGCCTTGAAAGGGCGGCTGCCGCCAGGATTGGCGGCCCCACAACGCCTGGGCCCTTATCGCGAGGAGCTTTGATTCTCGCCGAGTAGGCGCTCCACTTCGGCGGTAAACTCAGCTTTCGCTTGCTGATAGAGCTCGCCGCTGCCGGGACCTGGGAACCCGGCGTGGACCCGTTTCACCAATCCGTCGCGCCCGACGAAGAACGTGGTCGGCCAGGAGTCCCAGTCGAGCGCCTGCGTCAGCTTCTCTTTTGCGGAGCTGGTCTCGCCGCCCAACAATACCGTGTAGTTGATCCCATATTCCTTGATGAACGCCTTCAATCGCGCCGGATTTTCGAGTTGCGCGGCCTCTTCAAACGACAGCGCAACAATCTCCAGCCCCAGCGCATGATATTTGTTATATAGCGCGGCGAGAAACGGGGCTTCATCGTGGCAGTTCGGGCACCAGCTCCCCGTAATGTTGATCAACACCACGCGGTTCCGGAATTGCGAATCCGTATTGGAAACGATCTTGCCGTTCAAATCCGGAAAACTGAACGTGAACGGTTGTGCCGGGTCCTTCACGCCCGTGTGCAGGGTCGCGTCAACCGGTTCCGCCAGGCCCTTCGCGCGCGCCACCTCCGGCCGAACAGCGCTGATCACGCCTTCATGATGTTGGCCGCTCAACTCGAGAGTCAACGTCCCGTCCGCCTGCGGTGTCACCGTCAGCAGCGCCGGGCGAGCGCCGGAGAAGTGGCTGAGCACGAACTTGCCGTCCTTGAAGCTCCCCGTCAGGGCTCCGGTATCGCCATCGATCCGGAGAATCGACGCCGAGACGTCCGCGCCTTTCTGCTGGACGGTGAATTGCCATGCCTTTTCGCCCTTCTTGGAGCTATTCACGCCTTCCAGATACCAGAGGCCGGAAATGTCGGGAGCGTCCACCTTGGCTGTCTGTGCCGCGGCGCGCACCGCATGGATCGGCAGCGCTTTCCCGCGCGACGTGTACTCGCCATCCAGCGCGCCGTCTTTTAACGTCGCCTTCAGCACCGCTGCATAGGTGCCGAAATTGAGAACCAGCGAGCCGTTCTTAAACTCGCCACCCGTCGAGTTCTCGTGCGCTTCTCCATTGAAGAACCAACCCTTGACGTTGGCCCCGTCGCCCGAAAACTCAATTTTGAAGGGGATCTCGGTTCCATTCACGTTGATCGTCGCGCTCCACAAGCCCGCCAAAGACTCCGCAAAAGCGGCGGGTGCGAGCGCGATAACCGTAGCAAGTAGCAATTTGTTATTCATGATGTTCTCCTCTATTCCTGCCTGTCCTCAACCTACTGGGCCGCGGACTCACGGGCCTCTCCGGTCAACTCCTCGCGGAGACGTCCCGATCGCCCGCGAGCATCCTTGCCGCTGACCTGGAACAGCCACAGCCGCTCAAATTCATGTTTGCCCGCGTCTGTTTGAAACAATCCTTGCGACTTATGTTCCGCGATAACCCAGTTCACGACGATCTGGTAATTCAGAGCGTGGCGATAGCCGAACGACGCGTTGCGGTCGAACACGATCGCCGGTTCCTGGGAGACGGTCGCAGTCAGGGGCGCGGACGATAGACCGGCGAAGCTCCGCGTCCCCTCATCGTCCGAATCAGCCTCTGCTCCAAAAACCAGCGGACGCTCACCGTCGTTGATTGCCGCGACCGCTTCCAGCGTCAGAATCGTCGCCGCCCGATGGTGGCCATGCGTCTCCCGCGTCGGAAGCAGAGTCAGAATTGCGTCGTAACGCTCATGGGCCAGCAGGCCCTTGAGGAAATGCGAAATCCTCACCCGGTCCCAGCCGCTCGCGTCGGCTTCCGCCGCGGTAGTCGTGAATCCCGAGTCCCTCTGATCCAGAAAATAATGCCTGCGCACGCCGAGAATCTTCCCGGCGCGCAAGACTTCTTCTTTGCGAATGGCAGGCAGATGCGCGCGCCCTTCGTCTTCCTGAACCAGCTTCCGGCCGTATACTGTTTCGGCCAGAGCCGCGTATCGATAACCCGCCTCGCCGTTGGTGATCACCACCTGATCGGCGATCCAGCCTAATTCGCGGACCAGCCGGTAGGTGGTCGCCGCGAACATGTATTCGTCGTCGGGATGGGCGACGACAATCAGCAGCTTTCGATGGCTGATACCCGTTCCTACCAGCGCTGGCGCAAAGCCTAGCGTGGTGACGGCCTTTAAGAAATCCCTTCGATTCGGCATGTTATTTTCCTCCCTGAATTTCGAAAAACCAGCAGCGGCGAATTCAGAGGAGCGCTATAGAGACTATTCTCTATCGACAATAGTACATATTACAACAATCGGGCGGCGCCATTGCGCCGCCAAGAAAAGAGCTAGGACTTTTTCCGCACCCTGTCCCTCATCGCTGCTCTGGTTCATTGCTGTTTCGCCGCTGGCTTAACCGGCGGAGGCAGCGGCGCGGGATCGATATAGCCTCGCGTCCCGTCGGGACGAATCGGACCGGGGCCAAAACCCAAATGCGTGAGGTCCACGTTATTCTCGCTGCACGCATACTCGGCCAGCACCTGCCCCGGCGCGCCGATCACCCAGGTCCTCTGGTAGGTAAACGGCTTGGTGTAGAACTTAGGATCCTCGATTACCGTGTCGACGTGGATGTGGTCGGCATCGGGCCGGCTCCAGCGCTCGACGACATGCAGCGCGTCGCTATGCGGATTTGCATTTTCGTCGATCCAGACCTTCTCATCTTTAAATCCAATCGAGTCGATCACCAGCGTATCGCCGTCCCAATGACCAATTTCCTCGCCAAAAAACGAAGGGTCCGGGTCCGCCGAATGCGTTCGCCCGTCCAGAGGGATCAATCGGTAGTAGCTGTAAAAGTATAGATACGCAACGTATTTCGGGTTCTGAATCACCATGAAGGGCAGGCCGCTCGCGTTATGCCGTGGAATTCCACCGATGATGCACAGGCTCTCCGGATCGATGGTCGCGGTCAAATTATGTTGGAGCGCCGCCTCGCCCGCCGGTGTCAGAGGCAGCTTGAAGTCCGGCAGATCCTTGCCGATGTTGCCGCCCGGCTTCGTCGCCCGCGTGCCTTTCCAGAAGCCGGAAAGGTCGGGATGCCCGTCCAGACGAGGAGCCGGCTTGGATGGGCCCTTGGGGTCGGTGCCAATCAGATCGTTCGAAGCCGCATCCGGCGGAGCGGTGGCTGGCTTGGTCTGAGCCCAAAGCGAAATGGCGCCGAAAACGCCAGCAATTACTGGTGCTTTTCTGTTCATACTAATCTCGATCAAGTATAGGTTGATTTTGCCATCTGGTCAAGCTATACTGCTCCCATGAAAGCGAAATTCCTTGCTACCGGAGCGATTCTTGCGCTTGCCGCCGCCCTCCCGATGCTCGCGCATCACTCCTTTGCCGCCGAGTTCGACGCCAGTAAGGCCGTCCGCCTGACCGGTGAACTCACCAAAATCGAATGGACCAATCCTCACACGTACTTCTATATAGCCGTGAAGGATGAAAAGGGCCAAATCGCCAACTGGGCATGCGAGGGAGCCGCGCCTGGCGCCCTGTCTCGCCGCGGCTTCAAGAAGGGTGACGTCAAGATTGGCGATACCTTCATCGTCGATGGCTACCGGGCCAAAGACGGCTCCCGCCTCATCGACGCGCGCCGGGTCACCCTGCCTGACGGTCGCAGCATCTACGGCGGCGCACCTGGTGACGGTGGTCCCGGCGATGCGACTGGCGGCGCGACCGCGTCCAAACGGTAGTTCTTAAAAGAACCCGATCGCCCGTCCGGCAAGACCGACGCTAAGCCATAGGGATAAAGACGAGACCGCCGCCACCTTCGATTCGATCGCCCGCCGGCGAACCGTGAATGCGAACAGGACGGCGATCGCCAACAAAACCATTTTCAGCCGAAATGCGGGGTGATAGTAGCATTTCATCGGCTCCGCCGCGATCAGCAGCGCACCGGAGATCACCATCACCGTCAGGCTCCATACGAAGAGCGGCGATAAGTCCCTCCCGACGTCGCGTCGCCGCAGCCCCACGCCCAAAACTCCCAAGTCTGCCAGGAGGACGGCTCCTCCTAACGCGGCCAGCGCCAACAGGTGAACCATTTCGACCACGGCGAATCCCCACTTCGAATCGCGCACCCATGCAAACTCCGGCGCGTGCACCAGCCACTGAAAAATCGGAAGAAGGGACATGTTAGTAGTAGGCAATCGCCCTTCCGGCGATGATGATTCCGCTCCATAGCGTGAGCGACGCGATGGCCGCCGCCCGAGCCCGGCGCGGAACTACCGGAGCGTCGTCCCATGCGCCAACGCTCCGGTAGATCGTCGAATGGAAAATCAGGGGATTCAGGCCGGCCAGAATCAGCAACAGCACTTTTGCGCGAAACGCCATGTTGCCGTAAGACTTCTGCGCCTCGGATAGGAACAGCAGCACGCCCGTAATCAACATCACGGCAAACCCTGCCCAGGTTAGCGGCAGAACTTGCCCGGCCACCTCCGAAACCTTCTCCCGCTTCAGAATCACGCCGAGCAACCGGAGATCGACGGCCGCGACCGTCCCCGCCAGCAGCGTAATCGCGAGGACGTGTACCGTCTCAATCAGAGGAAAAATAAAGTCCGATTCGCGGATCGACGTGGCCAAAGGGGTCTGGTTAAGCCATTGAATGATAGGTAGTAGCGACATCCGATATGGTTTCCTTTGCCAAACATCTTGACAAATTGGTTGTATACCCTATACTAGATCAAGATTGGTATGTATAGCAACCTGCTGGTTCTCGCCTGTTGTTGTTGCCGCTAGCGGCCTCGCTCCCGGGTTCGTTTCGCGTCTTTTAGGAGAACACAGCATGTCCTTTGGATTCCGTATCTTAGCCCCATTTTTCCTGGCCGCATGGGTGGCGGCGGTCGCATTTATGTTGAGCCATGCGGCTTCCGCTCCCACCAGCCGCCAGGCTCTCGCCTCAAGGAGTACCGTGTGCCCGGAAAAGCGTTGATCTTCGTTGCGGCGGTCTCGCTCCGTGGACAGGTGGTCGTCAAGCAGCAGGGATTTATCCCCTTCTCCGGCGCGCCGATCCACTATCGTAGCGAAGCGCTCGACGATCCCATCGCGAAGCTGCAAAAGCGCCTGGACGATGGTCAATTAAGGCTGACTTATGACGCCAAACAAGGCTACTTAGCATCGATTATGGACGCTTTAGGGGTCCCGCTAAGCTCCCAAACGCTGGTTTTCTCGAAAACCAGCTTTCAATACCCGAACATCTCGCCTGAGAAGCCTCGCGCCCTCTATTTCAACGACGACGTTTATGTGGGGCGCGTACAAGGAGGCAAATCGCTGGAATTTGTCTCCTTCGACCCGATGCAGGGTGCGATTTTCTACATCTTAGACGAGCACCAGGTGGATCATCCGCGCTTCGAGCGCGCCGCGCTCGATTGCGTCCAATGCCACGTCGCCGCCAGCACGCGCGGGGTTCCGGGCGTGATGCTGCGCAGTATTTTTACGCGCCCGAACGGCGCGCAAGCCGGAGGAACTCCCGCGTTCATCACCGGCCAGGACAGCGCCATTAAGGACCGTTGGGGCGGCTGGTATGTCACCGGGTTCCAGGGCAGGCACATGGCCAACACCGCTCTCAATTTCGACAAGTCCTGGTATCTCACGGATTCAAGCGATGTGGTCGCGCATCTGGTTCTGGCTCACCAGACGCAGATGCATAACCTGATCACGCAAACGAATTATCAAACCCGGCTGGGGAAACCGTTCGAACGGCCGGCGGAAGAGCTGGTGCGGTATCTTTTGTTCGCGAATGAGGCGCGGCTCGAGGGCGCAATCGATTCCAATTCGGAATTTGCAAGAGATTTCGCCGCGCGCGGACCGCGGGATTCACTGGGCCGTTCCGTGCGGGACTTCGATTTGCGCCGGCGCATTTTCAAGTATCCGTGCAGCTATCTGATTTATTCGGAGGCCTTCGATACCATTCCCGAGCCCGCCAAGGGATTCATCTATCACCGTCTGTTTGAGATTTTGACCGGTTCGGAGTTCGCGTCTCTGTCGACAGAGGATCGGCGGGCGATCCTGGAAATCCTGGTAGCCACCAAGCCGGGCTTGCCGGAAGAGTGGAAGCAATTTGTCAAGAATACAGAAAGGAAATCAACCATGAAACTTACAACGAGGAATTTGGCCGCCGCTGTTCTCGGTATCAGCGGCTTCGCCACGGCAGGGACGGTGTCTGGAGCATTAGACGGACGGTGGGCCGCCACGCTCGACCAGGGAGGCGTCGTCATCCGATTCCGTCTCGATATTTCGACCACGGGAAATAAAGTCGTCGGCACGCTGTACAGCGGCGAGGAAAAGGAAACAACTACCAGCGCCAGCATTCAGGATGGCAAGGTGGAGCTTAACTTCGAGCATTACCTGACTTCCATCAAGGCGGACGTGAAGGGCGGGGAATTGGACGGGCAAATCGAAGTAACCCGCCGAACCGGAAGCGTCAGCAAGAATTATGAGGCGACGGATCAGCCGGCACGGCGCGCTACCGGCGGTAGCGTGTTTCATGCCAGGCGCTACGTCGCGCCTTCGGCGGAAGTCTCGGCAAACGTCCCTTCGATTGACGGCGTATGGGAAATTCCCCACGACTCTCCAAAAGGCGAGAAGGCCTGGCGGTTGATCGTGAAGCAGAATGGCGCGGAGATCGCGACGACGGTCCTGCGCGTCGACGGGGACACTGGTGCTCTTACCGGAAGCTGGCAAGGGGACAAATTCGTGGCCAGCCACTTCGATGGCGCGCGTCCGGGACTGATCGAGATTACGCCGCAGAAAGACGGAAGCCTCCAGATTTCGCTGAACACTCCGCCGCGAGTCGGCACGATGGTCGCTTACCGGCCGGAGGTCGCCCGGGCGAAGGGTCTCCCGGAACCTGCAAACTACGTCACGCACACCTCCGTGCGCGATCCGAACGAGGTATTCGCGTTCAGCTTCCCGGACACGACGGGCAAGATTCAATACAACGACGATGCTCGCTACAAGGGGAAAGTAGTCCTGGCGGTGGTCACCGGCACCTGGTGCCCGAACTGCCACGATGAAGCGCAGTACCTGGTGCAGCTGTACGCGAAGTATCACGATAAAGGCCTGGAGATCGTGGCGCTCGACTTCGAAGAGCCCGATCAACAGCAAACACTCAAGCGCGTAAAAGCGTTCATCAACCAGTATCACGTTCCCTATGCGTATCTGATCGCCGGAGCGCCGGATGACATGTGGGACAAGATTCCACAGGCCGTCAATCTGAATACCTGGCCGGCGACGTTGTTCATCGGCCGCGACGGACGCGTGAAGGCCACGCACTCCGGCTTCGCCAGCCCTGCCAGTGGCGTCTACAACACGCAGCTCAAGGAAGAGTTCACCTCGACGATCGAGCGATTGCTTGCCGAGTCGAGCGAAACGAGCACGGCCGCGTTGCAGCGGTAAAAGGGTGGAATCCGCCGGCTTCTAAAATGGGGCTGGCGGATTCCCCGATCCAAATGAGGATCCTCTTTCTATTGTTTTTGCAGACGCGATCGGACGTATGGCCGGATCCCTCGACCGGCAAGATTTGGGCGTCCGCCGACAACGGCTCCGGCGTGAGTTGGAGCCAGGCTGCGTACTACTGCCGCAGTCTCACGCTTGGCGGCCTTCGTGACTGGAGGCTGCCATCGATTGACGAATTGCAGCAACTGGTCGGTCCCTCGGCGAATGGGAGCGGCTACCGCATCACGGGGCCGATCAAGCTAACGGGCTGGGAATGGAGTTCCAGCCCCGGAGCCGAGAAGGGTGAAGGATGGGCGCTCGATTTCGGCGACGGCGGACGGGCGTCCGTGGTGGCAGGCGATTCCGGACTGAACCGCGCGTTGTGCGTGCGCGAACCGGCGGAGCGTTAATACTTCCTTACCGAGTGATCCACCCGATCCGACCATGCGTGGATTCCGCCGGCAAGGTTACGCACCTTCGAAAACCCAGCTTTCTGGAGCAGCTCAACGGCTTTGGCGCTCCGCGATCCCATCTTGCATATCGCGACGATCTTAGTCCTCAACCGCTGGTAATCTGGGGACCGCCGGATGTCTTTGCCTCGGCAGTGGCGCCCACGGAAGTTTCCATTCCGGCCCAGAGCGCCGCGCCGTCCGCTCCGGCGATACCGGCCGCCTCTCCGGAAACGTACGAACTCTCTTTTCTCACGGGAAACCGCCAGCTGTTCGCCCATCCGGAGCCGGAGCCGGTTGGACTGAATCCCTTCGCCGATCCGTTGGCGAACATACTGTTGCCGGAGACTCCCGCCTACGGGTTGCCGCTCGCGGAAGGCGCCACTGAGAACGACATGCTCGAACGGCCCGGCCCGTTGATGGTCGAAGATCCGGGTCACTTCTCTTTCGTGGAAGAGGCGAGGCCGTTTTCACCGCCGTCTCCAACCGTTCCCGGCGCTCTTCATGGATTCGATTCACCGGCTATTCCGGCGTTCTCCTTCCTCGAAGAAGCCAGGCCGCTGTTTTCGTCTCCGCCGTCGGCGCCCGGTCCAGCGCCCGCTCATACGGTCGACGCTCCGAAGATGTCGTCCGGACCCTTTGACGCGGAGACCGTCCGCAGGGACTTTCCGATCCTCGGCGAGACCGTGAACGGACGTCCGCTGGTGTGGCTCGATAATGCCGCCACTACTCAAAAGCCGCAGAGTGTGATTGACCGGCTGACTTATTTTTACACCCACGAGAACTCCAACGTTCACCGCGCGGCCCACGAATTGGCGGCGCGCGCAACCGACGCCTACGAATCCGCGCGCGAGAAGCTCCGCCGCTTCCTCAATGCTTCGACCCCGAAGGAGATCATTTTCGTCCGCGGCGCGACGGAGGGAATTAACCTGGTTGCGAAAAGCTGGGGGCGGCAAAACATCCACCAGGAAGACGAGATCGTCATCACCTGGCTGGAGCATCATGCCAACATCGTTCCCTGGCAGATGCTTTGTTCGGAAACTGGCGCCCGGCTGCGAGTGGCTCCGGTTGACGATTCCGGGCAGGTGATTCTGGAGGAGTACGAAAAGCTGCTCAATCCGAGAACCAGGCTGGTTTCCTTCGCGCACGTCTCCAACGCCCTGGGGACGGTGACGCCCGTAAACGCGATGATCCAGGCGGCGCACCGCCATGGGGCCAAGGTTTTGGTGGACGGCGCGCAAGCCGTCTCCCACATGCAAGTTGATGTTCAGGCTCTGGATTGCGATTTTTACGTCTTGTCCGGACACAAGATGTTCGCGCCGACGGGCATTGGCGCCGTGTACGGCAAGTCCGAGGTGCTGGAACATACGCCGCCCTGGCAGGGAGGCGGGAACATGATCCAGGACGTCACTTTCGAGAAGACGATTTACCATGCTCCGCCGGCCCGTTTTGAAGCGGGCACGGGCAACATCGCCGATGCGGTCGGGCTCGGCGCCGCGGTGGATTACCTCCAGCGCGTCGGTATGCCGAACGTCACGCGTCACGAGTCTGAGCTGCTGGCTTACGGCACGGAGGTGCTGAAACGCGTCCCGGGCCTTCGCATCATTGGGACGGCGCATGAAAAGGCCGGAGTCCTCTCCTTCGTTCTGGACAGCGTCCGGACGGAGGAAATGGGGGATCTGCTGAATCGCGAAGGAATCGCGGTGCGGGCGGGGCATCATTGCGCCCAACCGATCCACCGGCGATTCGGCCTGGAGAGCACGGTTCGCGCGTCGCTGGCGCTTTACAATACTTGCGGGGATCTGGATGCGTTACGCGCCGCGCTGATGCGGATCGTGGCCGCGAGGCGAGCGCAGTGATTTTCCTCGCCCTCCTGATGGTTTGTGGGGCCGCCAGGCTTTTTCCTCGTGTTCTTTGCGCCTCTGCGTCTTTGCGTGAAAAATAGGAACCGTGACCTTACGACGGGAGCACGCCTCAAGGCTTTTTCTCCACCGTACTGAACCCGTTTGTATCGGACTTGAGAATCTCCTCATACCGCTTGCGAATCTCTGCCAGCCGGTCGTTCAAATCTTTGAACACCACGTAGCTCTGGTCGGTGGGCTTCGCGTCGCCCGTTTCAATCACTCGCATCAGCGCCGCGATCTGATTGTTCAGCTTGATGGGAAAGTTCAGCGGATCCTGATTGCTGCGATTGCGTACCTGGTAGAGTTCTTCCTCGATAACACTTAGTCTGGTCGAAAGACGTTCGCCAGCCGCATCCAGAGACGGATCTTTCTTTACACGATCCGCGATGTTCTTCTTGATCTCGCGAATGCGAATCACCATTTCGTTCGCTTCGCTCGTCTTGTCGCGCACCTCGACCGCGAGTTTGAACTGCTCCGCCAGATCCGCGTCGCTCACCCCCGTTAATCGAGGATCTTTGGAGACGATCAACGGCCGCGTTTCCGAAACGCCGTTCGCCGTAAGCCGAACCTGATACGGCCCCGGCGCGGCCGTGGGGCCCTGTTCCGGCTGCGCACCCCAGAAAATCAGG
>Ga0302325_10032357_pt1 | contig 10743 bp, 5 predicted proteins | sample Palsa_T0_2_FD_201948 | JGI IMG/M metagenome (GOLD analysis project Ga0302325, IMG submission 201948) | Peat permafrost microbial communities from Stordalen Mire near Abisko, Sweden - Palsa_T0_2 | ecosystem: Environmental > Terrestrial > Soil > Palsa > Peat permafrost | place: Sweden: Abisko...
ACCGCCGCGGTCCCGAAAGCTGGGGAAGACCCAGCTTCTGGGGATCATTGAAGACCTGGAATCGGCGATTCGCCGGCTGAATTGGAAGCCGGGCAACACGCCATGGTCGGATTACTACGCGAACACCAGCTATTCCGCCGCGGGAATGGACCAGAAGCTGCACTTCGTCGCCCGGTGCATTGAAGAGATCGCTCCCAAAATGATTTGGGACCTCGGGGCGAACACCGGTGAATTCAGCCGGCTCGCAAGCCAGCGGGGCATTCTCACCATCGCGTTCGACTCCGACCCGGCGACGGTGGAAAAAAATTACCTGCGCGTCAAAAGAGAAAACGAGGTCAATCTGCTCCCGCTCCTGATGGATCTGACGAACCCAAGCCCGTCCATCGGCTGGGATAACCGTGAGCGAATGACTCTCCCCGAGCGGGGACCGGCCGACCTGGTCCTGGCATTGGCGCTGGTTCATCACCTGGCAATCTCGGGCAATGTGCCGCTGGGGCGGTTGGCGGATTTCCTTCGTCGCATCGCACGCAACCTCGTCATAGAATTCGTGCCCAAGAGCGATCCGCAGGCGGAGCGATTGCTCGTGGTCCGCAAGGACATCTTTGCCGATTACACGCAGGAAGTTTTTGAGCTTGAATTCGGCCGGCACTTTTTGATCGAGCGGCGTGAATCCGTCCCCGACAGCAACCGAATCCTTTACCGCATGACCGCGCGGAATCCCGCATGAAGCGATTGACGCTGTATCCCTTTTTGATCGGTCTCTTCGTTCTGCTGGCCGTGTACGTCGCCAACGCCGATGTCGTGATGCTGCATGAGCTTGCATGGCCGGTGTCAATCGTGCTGGCGCTGACGGCGATATTGCTGGGGATTACCGCGCTGATCTACCGTTCCATCCATCGGGCGTCGCTGCCGACGGCCGCGGCCATCTTCATATTCCTCACCTTCGGGCAATGGAGACAGGTAGTGTGGTATTTGACCATGCCCCTGAACACGCATCAGGCCCAGGCTGTCGCGATGCGGTTGCTGATTCTTCAAGGCCTGATTTTGGCGTGGATAGCATATTTGGCGGCGTTCCGCATAAAACAGCCGCGGATCTGGACCCTTCGATTAAATCAGTTCAGTTCGGTTCTGCTGTGCTGTCCGCTGGTTCTGTGGACGGCGCGGAAGCTGGACACGCATTGGCCATCGGGATTGCCGGGCAGTAATTCCGCCCAGGCGCTTCAGATCCATCCCGCACCCTCGGCCCAGGCGGACTATCCCGACATTTATCTGATCATCGCCGACGCACACGGCCGCCAGGACATTCTGCGCAGCATGTACGATTACGACGATGGGCCGTTCCTCCAACACCTTCGCGACAAAGGCTTCTTCGTCGCCGCCGCCTCTCATGGCAATTACGCCTACACCGAATTGTCCGTCGCCTCGATGCTCAATCTGCGCTACCTGAGCGAGTTCAACAACCTCAAGCTGACGACCTGGGAACCACTTATGCCGCTGTTACGCCACAGCACGCTTGTCGCCATCCTCAAGGGGCTGGGTTTTCGGTACGTCACATTTGAAACCGCTCTTGAGGATCTTTGTTTACCCAACTCCGACGACTACATTTCGCAGCCCGACCGCTACCGCATCACCCCTTTCCAGCAATTGCTGCTGGACACGACGCTGCTTTCGCAGTTTGGCGGAGAGAAACTGAAACGGCGGCTCATGGGTCCGCAGCCCGATTTGTTCCAGGAAAAACGCCAGATCATTCTCTTCGAACTCGCCCAGGCGCCGAACGCGGTGAAGCTCCGGGGCCCCAAATTCGTCTTCCTGCACCTGCTTTGCCCGCACGCTCCGTTTGTCTTCGCCGTGGACGGGTCTGATCCGGTGCAGCGCGGGTATGGATCGTACATCGATCCCGGACTCAATGTGGACTACACCGTTGACATGTACCGCGACTGGTACGCGCAACAGGCCCGATACATCGACGGCCGACTCTCAAACATGATCGACGAGATTCTTGCCGAGTCGGCAAAACCGCCGACCATAGTTCTGATCAGCGACCATGGCCCGCGCTCCGAAGTGAAATGGGCGAACGACAACCCGAAAGACAGCAACCTGAATGAATGCATGAGCAACCTAACGGCCATTTATCTGCCCCCGCGCCCCGGCTTTGCGGGCACCGCCTCGGAAACCGGCGGTCTGTATTCCTCCATCACCCCCGTCAATATTTTCCGCGTTATCCTCAACGATTATTTTGATGCCGGACTGACCCTCTTGCCGGACAAGGTTTATTTTTCCTGCCCGTGGCCTTTCGCCTTCCACGATGTAACCAGCGATGTTCGCCGTGGCAATTCCGATCCCAAACGCAAGCCACGCTGAACGCCCGCGGTCGCGCGCCTAATCCTCTAGTCATTTGCCTTTAATCCGTTGACTCCACGCAACGGCGAGCTATAAATCTAGTAGCTATATAAACACGATAGGAATTATAGGATTACATAAACATAGTATTTACAGTTTGTTAAGTGATCTTGCATGCCATCGCCTTGGCATCGGACAAACCAACGACAGACGATCGTCGTTGGGAAGAAGGACTTATGCGTAAGGATCAAAAAGCGTTCACTCTTGTCGAACTACTGGTTGTAATTGGAATTATCGCAGTATTAATAGGGCTTCTCCTGCCGGCGCTGGCCAAGGCAAGAGACTCGGCGAACACTGTCAAATGCTCATCCAACCTCCGCGGCATTGGACAGGCAATTCAGCAGTATTTGGACGAAAATGCCGGCACGTTTCCACCGTCGAATTTCCCCACCGGCGTTCAAATCAGCAACGGCGTCATGACATCGCCATATCCGCCTCCGCTGGGATACACGCATTGGTCAGCTTTGATCAACGGAAATCTTTGGATGCCGGCGACCGATTACCTCCTGGCCTCCAACAGCAACCCAAACCCCAATGCGCCCCAGCTCACGCCGTTTGAAAGCACCGCAATGTGGCAACAGTTTCAATGCCCTGCCCTGACCAACGGCGGTTTGTCCCCCGCGGATACATATTCGTCGAATATCGATTTCGGTATGACCAATGAATCGCCGATTGCAGGCGTGGTCGATCTGCAAGCGCCTCGATTGGCCTACACGCTGAATGAAGCGCTTTCCCCGAGATCGCAGATCGCGTCGAACCCGGGCTTTTCCCCTACTCCCACGCGCTTTTACCGGTTTGTCAGGGCAACCCAGGTCAAACACAGCGCCGATACAGTGCTCGCCACCGAGCTGTGGGGGTTTCCGCTGGCGGCGCAAACGTCGAATCCGGTGTCCGGTGGGTTTGAGAGCAACAGCCGCCGGCCGGTTTCCGGATTCATTTCCTTCGGAACCAGTTCCAGTAATCTTTACGCCTCGATCAGTGGAATCTATACCCCTCTGACGTCATACATAAACCAGATTCTTACCGATCCCGAAGTGCAAATTCCGCTGTCCCCCGGAAACGTGCAGAGCACGCTTTCCTATGTGGGTCGCAATCACGGATCCAAAACGTATGGCTCGGTCCCCGGCACAACGCTGGGCCATTGGGATCTCAGGCAGACAAATTTCCTGTATGTGGACGGCCATGTGGAAACCAAGCGGCTGATCGACACGGTTTACCCGAAATTTCAGTGGGGTGACTCGATGTACAGCCTGCAGTACTGAGCGATCCTTGAACCCTGGAGGGACCAAAATGATCCGCACCGTATATTGTTGCCGCTGACAGGTGTTTCGATGACTGAATTGATTGTTTCTTCAACATAAACAGTACTTGTCTCCCATTCATGAAAATGGGAAGGGAAATGCCATGAATACGCAACGCAACAAAAAGACTCTGGCCATATTCGGCGCCGTCGCCGCCACGATGGGCGGGATTAACGCGCTGGCCAACACTTATGTCGACACCGCTTCGCAGGTTCAGCAGGGGACGAGCGACGGCACGATCGCCAACGCTGGCGACAGCGGAAATGACGCGCTGAACAATCCCGCCATCACGATCTCCTTCTCCGGCCAAACGGCCCTGGTGAATTTCGACGAATCACCCGGCATTACCGAACTTTCGCCGGGAACTTCAGTCGTGCTGCATGATGGACCCAGCGCCGTTAACAACGGCGAGGTCACTTACACCGCGCCCAACACCACCGGCGCTTACGTCCAGCTGGCCAATGCGGATTTCGCCGCCGGCGACACCAATCCCGGAACCCCGGCATCGCCTTCTAATTCGAGCGTTCAGATCGCGTCGGCGATTGCGCTGGAATGGCATGAGGAAGGCTCGGTGGATGGATTTTATGATCTGATTAACGATCAGATCGGCTATGCCGGCGGAAGCCCTTCGAACGTTGGAACGCCGATTTCCAACGAGTCGCTGCGCGTCCCAACTACCTCCAACCCCACATTTGTCAACACCGCTTCGTTCTCGATTGGCGGCCAGACCATCAACGGATTCACGTTGGCCGCCTCGACGGCGACGACGAACGTACTGGCCGACACATACAGCAGTTCGGTTTACAACCAGGCGACTGGGACAAACGTCGCCGGAGGCCAGAACCGCGTGCAATTCTCCGTCGGCGAATATCCGACCGAAGCATTTGCCGTCTCCGGCACGGCGAGCCCATTCGCCACCCCCGGCTCCAGCGGTTACGGACAGGGAAACACCGCATTGACTCCCGGAACACTGAAAACCGCGCTTGGGCAATCAGGCGCGGACCAACAATTTCAATCCGCGTCCATTGCCAATGAAGCCACAACGACGGTCGATCCGCAGACCGACGCGACCTATGCCTCGGGGCCATGGAACACCGCCGGGGCGAACAATATCACCAGCGTCCCGTTCGCGGTCACGGCGGTGACTTACTCGGCCAATCCCGGCACAGGCTTGGCGCGGCTCAACCAAAGCGATGCGCAATGGCTGCAAACCTCCGGGCGGCTTCAAAACGGCGCGCTGTTTAACGTTGTCGCCCGCACGGTCGATACGGGCCAGCGCGTTGTCTTCGCCTTGAACACGGGTATTGATCCTTCCTGGGCCGTCGGCAGCGACGACGATGGCAACAGCACGTCCACCACCAGCGCCAGTGCTCAGCACTCGATAGGCACATCGTTGCGATTCGACGGAAAAACCAGCGGGGGCGAGGCTGAGACGACGATCTCCCAGAGCCGCATGGCCGTGGGGGCGCTTTCGATTCCCGAAGCCCAAAAAGCCAAGGCCACCGCGCCGATCCGCGCGCTGGATATCGGCTTCACCTACACCAGCGCGACCGATCCGACGCTCACCAGTTACGGCAGCGACAACAGCGACAGCAATACCCAATTCGTTCGCGCCAATGCCGGCACGATCGAAAGCAGCAATGCGAACACTCGTTATGCCGCAACGCTGATCTCGCATTACAACACCGTCAAGGCGCCGAGCGTGGCGGCTTTGAATGCGGAGTTGGCGTCGATATACGGCGCCGGCACCAACGTGTCGAATTCCAGCGCGGCGCAGCAACAGACCGCATGGGCACAGGTACAGACGTTCGATGCAACGACCGCGGAAACCGGCGGCGCGCCTTCGGTTCCAGTGACCGGAATCAAGGGAGATGACGTCGGATTCAACAGCGGCACGGACGCATACAACAGCACGAGCGGTACGGGTGACGTTGCGGCATTTCTCAGCAACATCATCAACAGCGTCGGCACAGCGGCCGCGGGTCTTACATCCACCACGGCGCTCAATCCGGCAGACAGCCTGTTTGCCAACGGCTATCTGATTCCCGGTTTGCTGAATTACACCCGCCAAACTGATGGCGGGGCGATTACGCCGGTGACGCTGTCATCGGGCCAGTTGGCCGAACAGAGCCAGGTCAACAGCAATTACGGCAGTTTGCTCACAACTGATAACACGAATGCATCCAACAATCAGACGGATGGAAGCAGCGCCATCTACGGTGCTGCCAACAGCGGCACTCCGACGATTAACGGCAACATCCCCATCACGGCGAAAGACGTGACCGTCAGCGACGGCGTCATCACGGGGTGGAGCACGGCGTCCAACAAGGACCTGACCGCCGCGGGCGGGAATTATCTTTTCGGGAACTTCAACCAGAACGGCGTGCGCGACCTGTCGGCGGTCGAGCAATCCGTTAATGCGGCACTTTCACTTTACGCGGTGGACAACACCTACGGCGGCGGCGGCTCCGACAGCATCTATTCCGGCGCGCCGAACAGCACGGTGATCCCGTCTTTGGATAATTCCGGCGGAACGCCGGGCTGGGTCGCCACCGGCACCAATACCAAGGGCGACCTGATCGTCCTCGGCGACTACAACGGCGATGGCAAATTCGACGGCCAGGATATTTACCTCCTTGCAACCGGCGCCTCGCTGACGTCCAGCAACAGCACCACCAATTTGAACGCCACGGTAACCACCTTCGCCGATGCCGTGCGAGACCCCACCAATATCCTTCGGAAGAACTTTGCGCTGAACTGGGTTAACACTTATCTGAACACGACGACCGACACCACCGGCGCCGCGTACCTGCGCAAGACCGCCGCCGCGGTTCTGACCGGCTATAATCCGGCGACGGTCAATGTCAGCACGGGCACAAATCCCGTCACTGGCCAGCCGAATTACATTCCCACCGGCGCGACCGATCTCGGCACAACCGATCCCATCACCGGTCAGGAGCAGTACACCTATGACTCCACCGGCACGAACGCCTTCAATCCCAACGATGTGAACCGCGATGGCACGGTCGATTTCAATGACGCCGTGCTCGTTGACCAATACAACGGACAGAGCTACCAGAATCTGACTCAATCCCTCGCGGCCACGGCCCAAACTCCGGTGACCGGCGCGATTGAGCCAATCGACCTCGTGGCGGTGCAGCAGGTTGACGGTGAATCCGCCATCGGCTCAGCCGATCTGGCTGTTGAGAACACGGGCCTGACCGGCGTCGGAAACACCAACTGGTATGACTACAATCTGCAGAAGACCGGCTCGGGCACAATCACCTGGGCTCGCACGGGAGGCACGGTCACGGTTTACGCCGGCGCCAGTTTCGAAGTTTCCAGCGGCGTCGTTCAGGTGGGCGGAACGAAAGATCCATTCACCGACAACCACAACAGCGGAAGTACAGCCGGCAATCATGTCGCCGTCGAACTCGATCACGGTGGAAAACTGCAGCTTCTCAACAACGACGCGTCAATCGCTGTAGCCGCCTTGAGCATCGACACGACCGCCAGCAGCGCGCTCGACCTCGGAAACAACAGGCTGTACATCGACTATGGTTCCGGTCCCGATCCCATCTCATCCATCGTCAGCTACATCGCCTCCGGCTACAATCACGGAGCATGGAACGGCGCCGGGATATATTCCTCCGACGCGCAAACCAGCGCCGCCTATGGCATCGGCTATGCCGACTACGCCGATCCCGGTAATCCCGCGGGGCTCTCATCCGGACAAATTGAAGTGATATACACCTTGCTCGGCGACGCCAACCTGGACGGCAAAGTCAACGGCGCCGACTTCACCATCCTGGCGACGAACTTCAACCAGTCGGTCACGGACGGCTGGGATAAAGGGGATTTCGATTACAACGGAAGAGTGAACGGCGCGGATTTCCTGGCGCTCGCGGCCAACTTCAATCAGTCCGCCAGCCAGTCCGCGGTGGCTGGGGATGATCTGGCCGCCGTGGATTCCTTCGCCGCTGCCAACGGCTTCAGTCTGACGAGCGTGCCCGAGCCGAGCAGCGTCGCACTGGGATTGATTGTCGCCGTCGGCGTTCTGCAACGCCGATCCCGGTCGAGGGGTAGACAAACATAGGCCAGTATTGTATAACCTACTAATAAGATCGAATTACTAGGAATTTATTGAAGGCGTTATGAATCCGGTTTCGGGCCAACCGACTATTCTCGTTCGGGAGTCGAGTGATGCGATCCTGGCCAAGAATCTCGTTATCGCCCGGGCAATTGCCGGCATCACCCAGAAGGAGCTTGCGGATCTGTCGAACATTTCGCGCGCAACCATCGCCCAAATCGAAACCGGCAGCAGTGATCCGCGGCTGACGACGATCGTTCAATTGGCACATGCAATGGGAATGCCGCCGATCCTGCTGCTGATCGGTTTGGAAGAGGCGCGGGCGTTGGCCGCCCTGCTGGATTTGACGCAAGCTGCCCGAGCGCCCATCGATTCCCGCCAGGTGGCCCGGATGCGCCAGCATGTGGCCACGGGCATGCTGAAGGATCGTCTTCGCGCCGCTCGCATCGGAGCGGGCGCCGTGGAGCCCTCAGCCGCGCCGCTCAAACCCATCTCGGCGGCGATTTTCTCGGCAATTCTTCCGGGGGCGGGCACGGAAATCGGGGCCTTGCTTGGAGACATCCTGGCGAAGAATACGAATCATCGCGGATGATTCGGTGAGTCAGGGGGATTGTCGATTTCGAATCATCATCGCTCCGTACTGCCACGAAAACCGCGGCAATTTGCTGTGGAGCAAGTTCCTTCGCCCAATCAAATATCGCGCCTGCGGCGTTTGCCGGTGAAACTCACCCTGGCCTTCTACAACGGAGAGGGCGGGAGACATAGATGTTGCTCCTGTAATAGTTTACGGTAATAAATATCGAGGACAATCGATAGCTGTTAAAATGGGAAAAATAGCGGAATCGAATGATCCTCTGGAATAGAACGGAATGACGTGGACACGTTTCGTGGACGGCATATCTATTGCTCCGAATGGGAGTTATGTACTAATCGCGTGATCCTTATTACCTCTTCTAATCCCCTGAAGTCAAGCGAAATTAATTCTTACCCCGCAAGGCGGAAAGAACGTCCTTATGTTTTCGTTTTTCGAGACCCGAAAAATTTGCTTACAGAGATGAAGTTACGATAGGTTATCATTTGTAGTTTCAGGTTGTATTCAAGGGGCGTCGCACTGCTTCTTGACTCACTTCCGATAGAGGGCGCGACATGCCAGTCGAAACAGAATCAAAAACGGCAAATCGCAAGGTCTGCGCCAAATGCAATGCTGATGTGTCAAATCAGAGACGATTTAAGGATGTAGCGGGCCATTACTACTGTGTAAACTGCACTACCGCCGGGGCAAAACCCGAGGCGGTGCCGCATCCTGATTCCGCTGCAATCCGTTCACTCGGCCTCAATCCGCGCGTTATATGCCCGCACTGCTGGCACACATTTGCGCCGCAAGACACCATGTGGGTGGCCTCCCACAGCGACTTGATTGGCGATCCAATACTTGGACCCGAAAAGCCACGCCGTTTTCTGCCGAGCAGATTTACTCCTGAAGGCCACGCCATTGATGCCCGCGGTGTTACCTGCCAGCAGTTGGCGTGTCCGCGTTGCCATTTAGGAATTCCCCGATCCGCCATCGAAGCTGAACCGCTTTTTCTTTCCATCGTCGGAGGACCCAAGACCGGTAAATCCTATTTTTTGTCCGCAATGTCATGGGAATTGCGAAGACAGCTTCCATCTTTTTTTGCCTTGGCATTCAGCGACGCGGATACCGTCAGCAATCAACATCTCAATGACGATGAAGCCCTGCTATTTCTTCCGGGAGATGAGAATAAATTGGTCGCGATTGCCAAAACCGAGGAGACAGGCGATCTGTACGATCAGGCCAATCTTGGAGGGCATGTGGTGTCACTTCCAAGGCCGCTTTTATTTAATCTCCGACCGACGCGCGATCACCCGCATGCCAGCGCCGGCGAAAAAGTCAGTCGGGTGATATGTCTCTACGATAACGCCGGCGAGAGCTTTCAGCCCGGGAAAGATACGATGGCATCGCCCGTGACACAGCATTTAGCCAAGTCGCGTGCGCTCATGTTTTTGTTTGATCCGACTCAAGACCCCCGCTTTCGCGAAAAATGTCGGAAGATAAGTCAGGACCCGCAACTCTTCGGAGGTCGGGGCACCCAGCGCCAGGAGACGCTGCTGCTCGAAGCTGCCTCGAGGGTACGACTTTACGCGAATCAGCCGCCCAACAAGAAGCACGATCGTCCGTTGTTGGTGCTTGTTCCCAAAAGCGACGTTTGGGGACAGTTACTCGACGAAGACGTGACAAGTGAGCCGATCTTGCCCAAAGCCTTCGAGAATCGTTTGGCCGTTGTAGATGTGAAGCGCATCGAACGGGTTTCGCAGAAATTGCGCCAGCTTCTCCTGCAGGAAATCCCTGAGCTGGTGGCCGCCGCCGAGGATTTCTGCCAATACGTGATCTACATTCCGGTAAGCGCGTTGGGGTGTAGCCCACAGGAGACGGCGCTACCCAACGGCGATAAGGGTCTGTTTGTGCGCCCCGCGGAGATTTCGCCCCACTGGGCAACCGTGCCTGTCTTATACATGTTTGCCAAATGGACAACGGGACTGGTCGCTGGCAATAGCAGCGGCGTCCCTACATTCAAAGCTGCCGCGACAGCTCGATGAGTCAATCTTCTTTCTGCCAAAGCTATGAGCCAGGAACTCGTTTACACCTCGGCCCCTCAAGGTCTCAAACCCGGCAGCAAAGGTTTCTGCACTGTGGCGATGACCAGCGGTTTGAGCGCGGCTTGGGTCGAGCGGCTGGAATCCTTAAGCGGGTACAGGCCCGTCTTTTCACTGGGTGATCCCCAATCAGATCGCAATCCTGTCAACTGGTCACATTGGCGCATATCCATCGGGGGCAAAGCGCGAAGCGTTCTGTCACGAATCGCCTTTGCCGGCGCCGATTATTCGCAGCGGTCAAATAAATTTGCCCACCTTGTGGTTCTCGATCCGACTGAA
>Ga0302325_10032358_pt1 | contig 10743 bp, 6 predicted proteins | sample Palsa_T0_2_FD_201948 | JGI IMG/M metagenome (GOLD analysis project Ga0302325, IMG submission 201948) | Peat permafrost microbial communities from Stordalen Mire near Abisko, Sweden - Palsa_T0_2 | ecosystem: Environmental > Terrestrial > Soil > Palsa > Peat permafrost | place: Sweden: Abisko...
ACGGCAAGGATTCTCGAGCCACCGATGGTTGTGGAGGTGACTGCTGAGCTTCCCCCTTTTGCTCATGGTGTGTAATAGCAGCAGCTCCTGCACTTGCTCCAGTAGTGGTCGCAATTTCAGCTTCAAGGTGTTTAGGAGCTTTCTGCTGTTCAGCCAGATTAGGTGCCTCATCATCGTCATCAATTGGGAATCGAGGTTTTGCTTGTCTGGGACCAAATCCAAAGCCAAAAGTAGAAGTACGACGAATGGGTGGAAGGAAGGACGAGCCGGCCTGTTCCTCAAGTTGCGTCTCTTGAGCAGTTGGAGGTGGCGGCTGGACAGGCGCCGTGGCAGGGGCCGAAGCCACGGCGGGAAAGGTGTTGGTCGATGGTGCAGATTGGATCTGAGGTGGAGGCGTTGACTGCAGGGCCGCTGCTCCAGAAGCAGAAACGGCATTTGAAGGTGGACTGATAGAAAAAGATACGGCTCGAGCTGATGGCGGTGGTGATGGAATGTCGTACGAGTACGAGCTTCCTCGAGGCCGATTCAAGATGCTTGTAGTGCGTACATTTAAGCTCGTCTTCGGCTCTGGTTCAACTACAGGCTTCACTTCTGGCCCCACTTTCGTCCCATCTTCCACAGCCGCATCCTTGTACTCTGGATCAGGAGTTATCATAACCCAATCATTAAGAATATCAGCCTGATCCTCACGGGCATCATAGAAATGAGCATCACTGCTATTCGATCGATCGCTCCTGGAAACAGTATCGACAGGCACAATCAATGATTCCTGCTTACGTCCAGACTCGGAAGATAATTGCCGCGGAGGCTTCGGGCGCTCCTCATATTGGAAACCGTCTTCTTCCGCAATGGGGGTGGCGTTGAATGGATCCCAACTGGGTTGGTACTTGCTAATTGGAGCCGGCACATCGAGTTTATTTCTACTTTCATCTGCAGCAATATTTGATCCATGAGCTTGTGGTGTTAATGCTGATTCATCACGCTGAGGTAAGTCAGTGACAGGAAGGGGCCCACTCATTCTTCCAAGCGAATGGTCAGAAGCGAGGGGTGGGAGTTGTGGTGCAGGTGAAGAGCGATCTGTGGTCACTTCGGCTCGTCCTCGTGACTGTTCAGGGGTCGGAACTGGTGTGCTCTCCTTCGAAAGTCGAGTGGTAGAGTCAGGTCGCCCTGAGGATCGAGATATGTTGAGAGGAAGACCCCATGACGTTCGTCGTTCCGCTTTGGGCTTGGGAGGTGGGCTTGTCTGTAAGGGGCATCAAAACTTAGTAACTTGTTCAATTGAGCGCGGATCATGATGGCAAGGAGAAGACAGGTTGAGAAGGCTGCAATTTCCCCTAGTCGTACACAACCTGCTAAGCAGGATGACATGTGGCAAAGAAAGAAAAAAAAAAAAACCACAACGCTGATTAGTCTTGGAAATGCACAAAGTTTCAGATTGCAAGAACGCCCCGACGCCATGTACGGTGTGGCTCTGAAGGAGATTCAATCTACCTTGTCTCCACCACCGGCTCCACGAAGTTTGTTCTTGCCCTTCGCAAGTAAACCTTTGCCGGCTTTCCCTGCCTTGCCACCGAAAATTCCAGCCGAATGAAGAAGTTCTTTTCCCTTGGCTTGAACCTGCTGGGTGCTTGATTTATTGCCAGCAGGAGAGAAGCCTTGTTGAGCGCCAGATTGCAGGCTAGGGCCAGGACCAGGGCCAGTCCGTGTCGGCGTGGATGGTGTTGTTGGTGAAGCATTTAGATACTGTTGATAATATGGTTCCTGGAGCGGTGGCGCTCCGCTTCCAGAAGTCTTTGCGGGTTTGGGTCGAGACGATCCACCTGGAGCACTCATTCTCGGCCCCGCCCAACTACCAGAAGCATTGGCGTGCTCGGGATACTGAGCTTGCAGCTTAGCAATCCAGTCCGTAAGACCGGGATCCATATTTGCCCAACGATGCCTAGTTTCGTCAAAGGATTGAATCCGCTGTCGAGGGGACTGCATTGCTATAATTTGTCGAAATTCTAGAGGTTTACTGCTAGCAGGTGATACACGTGCCTTTACTGGCGACCCGACGGGCGATACGGTACTCGGAGGTGCATGAGAGAGTTGAGTTGCTGACGGTGAAAAATATGGGATTGGAGAGTTCGCTGGATGCTCATCCTCAGGTGGTGTGGGAGATACGGGGTATGACGAGACCCGAGGATCTTTCTCCTCAGCCAGGGAAAGCCGACGTTCACCATGGTTCAGTGGCGACTGAGGGCCATGAGATATAATGGCAGCACCAGCTGCAGCAGCTCCACCGGCTAACATTGCTGCATCTCTCCCAAGATGATTGTCGGTAGAGGGATTTTGTTCAACAATGTTGTCAGCACCTTCAAGGCTTCGCGCAGAACTCAGAGTTGGAGCCGTCTCTCCAGTGGATGTGATAGGCTCAGACATGTTCTTTGCTTCGGTGCTAGCACTTGTAGGCTGGTCAACTATATTGCGTTGATCGTTGCCTATATCCTCGGCCGCAATATTTGGCTCTTCGTTGGGGCCTATGGAAACGTGTTCTGAACCTTCTTCCCAGGAGAATCGGTTCGGCAGGGACGGACGCTGGGGAACTTGTGCGGCTATTTCTGGTCGGTGGGGGCTAAGAGGAGCGATTACGGGTGACTCGATTTCCGGCTCAACTGGGGGCTCTGTTCCCACTGGTGAAACGGTTTCGGATCGGTCACGCAAACCTTCATGCTTGGATTCTGCGCCAGTAACAGCGGGAAGTGCCTCCTCTTCACCTTCTCCGGGAGACGTCCAATAGTAATCGGGAAGATAGGTGCTTTCATGGCCCTGTGTACCTGATTGCCCACCATCCATGTCCTCTACCAATATACTTTCACGATGTTGACCTACATCTGGTGGTCTAGGGCTGAGATTCTTCACTATTTCTTTTTGAAACTTGTCGTTCTCCTCGTCATATAGCCCGGTATCTGTGCTCAAAGCTGGCAGCATTTCCAGTCTTCCTGGGGGTTCAAGTGACTCGTCTTTAGCCTCATCCAAGGTTCGTTGCTTCAATGGTATAGTGGGCTTCGGGAAATCTTCTAAGTCGTGATCTAAAGCCTCTGGTGAAGAGGAATCCTTTGGAGGTGGAGTTGGTGCCGCACTTGACTCGTCAGAGATAGTTTTATTAACTATATCTGGGTGTAATTGTGTCTCTGGGGGAGCTTGCTCGAGCTTCGGGAGAGGTCTGGGATCTAAATTTGTAGTCGAATAAAGGTTCCCGCTTGAAGCCATAGCGGGATCAGGTGTAAGAAGGGCGCTGTTACTGGGTCGGGCACGTGGACTATCTGACACTGGTGTTTCACTAGGGCTAGGTTTGTCATGTTTACCCAAAATTGCTCCGGATGCACCACGTGCTGCTCCGGCAGCAGCAGTGCCAAACGCAGATTGTGGCAAAGGATTTCTAGTAGTGGTCGACGCAATATCATATCCATGTTCCTTTTGACTTTCTTGAACAGCAGAAACCTCGGTCACAGGAGTCTGCGTTCGCTCCACAGAATGTTGGGTTGGTGCTTCGTTGTCTGCTGACGTAGCATATGAGGTCCATCCGCCAGGAAGTGCAGGACGGAAGCTCTGCTCCCGAACAGCTATTGGGCGTGGAGGCTGGAGCGGTTCATCATCAACATCGGGTGAGGTTCCGGATAGAAGAGCGTGTTGGCCACTGGGAATGATCTTTGTTTTCGCCATATCTGGATGTCTTGCCGGGCTATTTTCACGGCTTGGTGTACTGATATCACGACGATATCCCGGTCTGAAGTCTGAAGGGGGCCCATTCTGTACGCTTTCTGGATGAACCTCTTTCTGGCTTTCCCGGCTGGGCTGTTCTGGCGATATGGGCTCGTTGACGACCTCAAGGATAGTAGGGTTCGATGGATCTCTGTTCCGATTGACAGCTGCACTGGGCACACGACTCATGATTGGGCTGATGCCATCGGTACCAGTACTCTCACTGTCAGTCCTTCTAACTCCAATATTCGCTTGTGAAGCTGGCGTATTAGGAAGCGACGAATCATCAGTTCTGTCAAAAGCCTGATTGACCACAGATCTGAATCCGAACGACGGCTGATTGCGGAGAGTAAAGTCGTTCGTATTAGATGAAGCAAGATGAGTTGTCGAAGGGCCTGTAGGAGTCGCTTCTACATCTTCAGTCGTAGAAAGTAATGAGTCTTCCGGTTTCGACTGAGAAAACATATCTAGTCCAAAGCCAGAGATGCGATTTAGATCTGGTAGTCTTGGACTTGTTGAAAATTGACGTGCCTCTTCAATGTCAAATTGATCACGCTGAGAAGAAGTGGTTGATTCTTGAAATGGTTCCTTGGGCTCGGCTTTTTGCTGTGCAGCCTGGTTGTTGACGTTGAATCCTTCAAAACCATATTCACTTTTTCTCTCTGTCACAGGTTCCAGCATGGGTCTCTGTCGTCCAGATTCAGAAGTGTCGTCTGCCTCCAGGCTCGCTCTGCTCCGTCGTGCACCAAGACTATCGGAGCTAGATTTTTCTCTCAGATAGGGTTTTGCAGGAGAATTAGATCTTTCGCTTGATTTGGTTCCCATAATCGAATCCATGCTTGGTCTCCCTGAATCCATCGACTGTCGCCCCCTTTCTCGTTCTTCCTCTATGCGTCGGTATATATCTGCGGGGCGGATGAAAGGAAGTGCTTTACCAGTCGGAGTGGCAGGCGATCGCCCAGTAGCGCCGGGTGAGGCTGATCGAGCAGCAGTCCAAGGTTTTGGGGCAGCTTGTGCTTGAGGAGGTCCAGGAATTTCGGCCAAGTCAGGGCCTACGTTCTGGCTAAGGCTACTCTTCCGAGCAGGGAATCTTCCAGTGGGAGAATCGGTTGCAATCCGAGGACCGGGAGATGCTCGAGTTGCGAGAGGTGGCGGAACAGCAGAAGGGGAGAAGTCTCGTCGGGCCTGGTAGTCGCTTGATGGAGTGCGTGTATCTGACGCAGGCGAGACAATGGAGGATGTCCCTGCAGGGCTGTTCTCTCCAGCATTCACGTGTCCAGGTTGCAGTATGTCCGGATGAGGTGATTCAGAGATGGGGGAAACAACTTGGCTCGCCTTTCGTAAGCCTGTAGAGGGTTGTGTGGCTGATTGGGTTGAGATGTGTAGAGGAGGGCCACTGGTATTTCGCACAGCTGGCACGCCGGTTATCTGTGAGAACCGTGTCGCTGGAGCACTAGACGACGGTGCTGCTGTTGGAGGTGAAGGTTGGCGTACGGTGCTGTTGGAAAAGTTGCGCTTCTCATCATCCGCATCGAAGGAGTTCGCTCTTGCTCGGGGATTGCTTGCTCCTGGCAGTGGTGGCAGCTCGCCATACTTCCTGCTATTGTCGACGATCGGAGAATCTGCCTTCACAGGACCTTCCATTGCCTGGCCCTGTTGTCGCAGTCCCGTCGGCTTTGGCGCTGGCGGAGGGGCAGGGTCGTAATCGTAATCGTAGTCGTCGTACTCATCTCCCCAATCGTCACCTCCATAATTCGCGGGTTTTGCCTCCGCCCATTTCTTCGTCTTCTGTCGGTTGACGTTCGGTTGGTACGAGATGTTGGATGCGGACTGAGAGCTCCTGAAGGATTGTCAGCGGGAAACGTCTCTAAATGGGTCTCTTTTCCTCACATGGGCGAATTATTATCGAACGCGCCTGGATTCAGTCGCGCCATCGTGGTCAATCTTCGCAGACTCGTCGCTCACTCACGAGGCATCTATTGTTGTAACCATGTGTGCGTTGGAGTTGCGATGGAGGGGCCGAAAGGAAGACTGCGCGAGTTGGCTGACGATCGTCGATCCGGAGCTGGGCTGCGATAGAAAAACTCAGCTAAGATCACGACGATCACAGCTTCACTTCACTCCTCTGCCTGTGAAATGCTTCACAACGGAAAAGGCGAGTAGAGAAAGAAGATAGGAAGGAAGAAAGTGAAGCTCTCGCAAAGGTGCCGAGGACAGGCGGGAGAGGGTCAATGGCGACAAGTGCGACTATCCTTGCTGTTTGTATGGGAGAGGATCATGAGGCTTTCATCACCTCTGTCACCTCCACGCGCTCTTGCTTCCGAATACCAGTCGCTGATTCGCTCGGCTATCCCCGCTAAAGCAATCACAGTGCTCAGCCACACTTGCTCCTTCGTTGTTTCGCCACGACCTTGCTATTTGCCACAAGCTAACCCCAAAGCAAAAATCACGTGAAGGCCAATTTCAGCTTCTTAACGTTGCTGCCTTGTGGCCTCACTCCTGGCTCTGGTGTTCGATGGGGCGGGTTTGCGAGTTCAACGAAACACCAGCTGTCCTGTCACAGCCGACCACGCCTCACTTCTCTTCCGACTTCACTTCACTTGCATAAATCGCGATATCTTTACAGTAATAATTAGAGCTCGTCTTGTTCGCTCCTTGGTCCCTTTCCTTGTCTCTGAGTCTGGCGACTCGTAAATAATCCAGCGCGATCCGAACCTCCGGCAAGGCACATCACAAGGCGAGAAGGAGTACGAATATTGCGCCTCACGCGCCGATCCAAATTACCAGATCATCTCTCTTACATTAACTTTAGCATTCCTCCATCTACAACACCTTCCTCCCCCAATGGCGGTCTCTTCCATCCAGGACCGGACGATCGAGTTCAGGTCGGTCTTGACACAAGTACAAAGACGGCAGGCGTCTTCGAAAGTGGGCGCACAAAGGCAAGCACTCCTCACAGACTCGCAAAAGGCTGCGGCGAATGGTAGCGCAATTGGAGATGGGAAGCCGAGGAGGTCGGAGTTCGCCAGAAGGGCGGCAGAGATTGGACGAGGAATATCAGTGACCATGGAAAAATTAGAGAAATTGGCACAATGTACGACATACTGACGCCGGGCTTGGGTGTATTGAACGCTGACCATACGCAGTGGCTAAGAGAAAAACGCTTTTCGATGACCGACCAGTTGAAATCAACGAATTGACCTCCATCATCAAGCAAGATCTCTCGTCTCTAAACCAACAAATTTCTTCATTACAAAGCCTTTCTCGAGCACAACACCCAAAAGCCGACCAAGAAGGAGAGCACAATAAGAACGTCGTTTTCATGCTCCAAGGAAAGCTCACAGACGTATCGGCCAACTTCAAAGATGTTCTGGAAGTACGAACGAAGAATATTCAAGCCTCGCGAGCAAGGACAGAGAACTTCGTCTCCTCAGTATCAGCCCACGTCGCGCCATCGATATCTCAGTCAGCCTCCCCATTGTACAGTACACCAAACAGGGGGTCACCAGGTCCCGGTCAGGATTTATTATCCTTAAATCCGGTGGGGGATCAGCAGCTATTGATGATGGAAGAAGCACAGCCCCAGAATGCATACATCCAACAAAGAGGGGAGGCTATTGAGGCTATAGAAAGAACAATCAGCGAGCTGGGTGGAATATTTGGCCAACTAGCGTCGATGGTATCGGAGCAGAGTGAAATGATCCAAAGGATCGACGCGAATACGGAGGATGTGGTAGACAACGTACAAGGCGCTCAAAGAGAGCTGCTGAAGTACTGGTCGAGAGTGTCTGGCAATCGCTGGTTGGTTGCTAAGATGTTTGGCGTTCTCATGATTTTCTTTTTGTGAGTGTTCCCCTCCCTTTTTATTGATCGGTGCTAATTCTAAATAGACTTTGGGTCTTGATATCGGGTTAGACCATCCTTGACGCATTGGCGATCCTCTGTTCCTTGTACAATTAGTGTAGAAAGCGTCGAATATACCATTTAATGCCTGAGCCATCTTCTCCGTTTGCAGATGATTAAAATGGGCTTATTTGCGTTGGAATGGCCGGAGATGGTTTACGTGCTCGGGTTGTTCCATGCGCACCAATCATTGACCACAATTTTGAGAAAAGGAATGTATATAAGCGACGAGTGTCGACTATTTCCCCGCAATCCACGTCTTCTTCACCTCGTACCTTTACCTTCTTGCCCATAAAGTCCAAGCGGCTGCAGCTTTAACCTTACTTGTATGTGTCCCCGATCAAACACGGAAGAACTTAATTGAGATCTCGGCAGATCAGCAAGACAAAAAATGTCGTGCGTGGACCCTCCAGCCGCAACCGCTCCAATGCACTTCCCTCCATGATTCTAGAAATGGAAGCTTCCCCGATCGTCCTCAGCGTGATCCGCAAACTCCAGGATATCGCGTCCACGGGCGGCACTAAGACGGGCCGCTGACCCTTCATGCTGGGGTACGTAAGGCGATGATCTTGTTCTATCTTCACTCGCGGATGAGGCCCATTTGTTCGAAAAGTCCGAAGAGCTTCCTTTTGCATCTTGAACAGGTGGTGGCGGGGTCCATCGTCCGATTGCTGCGCTTCTGAATGTGATTTTTTTTCCACCAGAGAGCAAGCTTTGCGCTTATATGTTCTGTGAAATTTTCACCGAGATGTGTGGAGACTTTCAATCAAGACGCGCTTCACGTCTTAGAAGACAATAGTTAATGTTGCATATAAGTATAAAAGCTTCTCGGTCAGCTAAACAGAGTCTCATGATTCGCATTGGTTTTATTCCTCAACATGTTATTCTCTCAAGCCAAACTCCACGCCCTTGGGCTGACTTCAATTTTATTCTCAAGTCTCATCAATGCTGCTACTTTGACCGTCTCTACCACTGGCGGCAATACTTCAAGCCCCCTTCTCTATGGTCTAATGTTCGAGGTAAGCCTTTAACAACTCGCCTGCCCCAGCTCACACTAACATTTCTAGGATATTAACAATTCAGGTCAATCTCCCACCTCAGCGCTGACTCCTCCACTAACAGCAACAGGTGACGGCGGTATTCACGGCCAACTCCTAAAGAACAACGGCTTCCAAGGCACCAGCCCAACCCTCGATGCCTACGCAGCAGTCGGCGGCACAAACCTTACCCGCGATGCTACTAACCCCCTCTCTAGCACCATAACCAGTTCCCTCAAAGTATCCGTCTCATCAGGAACCACCGGTTTCGTCGGTTTCTCCAACGCCGGCTATAACGGGGTCCCAGTGACCGCCCAAGAGTATGTTTCTTACTTCTTCGTCAATGGCGCGTATTCCGGCACCATTACGTTGAGCCTTGTTGGCGCAAGCAGCGGAGTCGTCTACGCTAGTGAGAATATTACTGTTACTAGCACGGCGAGCAAATTCACTTCGGTGGAAACAAGTTTTTTGAGTACGCAGAGTCCGGATGGAAACAATGTTTGGCAATTGACGTTTGATGGGAGTCAGGTTGCTGGTGGAGCGCTTTGGTTTAGTCTTGTGCAGCTGTTTCCGGCTACGTATCATGCTAGGTACAATGGTATCCGCCTAGATGTGGGAAACTTCCTCGAAGATATAAACCCTTCGTTCTTGCGTTTCCCAGGAGGGAACAACTTGTGGGTGTTGTTATTATTTCTACAAAGGCCTTACTAACTTGGAACAGGGAAGGAGCTTCTCCAGGAGACAGATGGAAGTGGAATGAAACTATCGGTCCAGTCCAGGACAGACCCGGGCGACAAGGTAACACACACGCCTCCTTTTCAATGCCCGTACTAATGTTAGTCTTCGGTAAGGCGATTGGGGGTATGCAAATACAGATGCTTTGGGTAAGTCAGGAATTTACTCTCAGCCTAGAGATCATAACTGATTACAGCCCAGGCTTAATGGAATACCTCCAATGGTGCGAAGACATGTCCCTCACTCCTATCCTCGCGATCTGGTCCGGCCTCAGCCTCGGCGGTGGAATTATCTCTGGCACAGCTCTCGATCCATACGTAGAAGACGCGCTCAACGAGCTCGAGTTCCTGCTCGGGCCCACAACCAGCACCTGGGGCGCTCTTCGTGCCTCCTACGGCCACCCAGATCCCTACGCGATCTCTCACCTCGAAATTGGAAATGAAGACAATCTCTCCTCCGGCTGCTCCACTTACGCCTCCCGTTTCACTGCATTCTACAATGCCATCAATGCCGCCTACCCAACAATAACCCTCATCGCCTCTACCACCACCTCCTCCTGTCTCCCCTCGCCCCTCCCCTCCGGAGTCTGGACCGACATCCACCACTACGAAGAACCCGCAGAATTCGTCTCCCTTTTCAATGAATTCGACAACTACCCCCGCACCGCCGGCTACGGGATCTTCGTCGGCGAGTACGCCAACATCGCCACCAACACGGGCGCGAAGGTCTACTGGTCCAATGTCCAAGGCGCCATCAGCGAAGCCGTGTACATGATCGGCCTGGAGCGGAATTCAGACCTCGTGAAAATGGCATCCTACGCCCCGATGTTCGAACACTTCGGCGTCGCAGAATGGTCTCCCGATCTCGCGGGCCTGGATGCTCGGCCCGGTTCCCTGACTGGCTCCGTCTCCTACTACGTGCAAAAACTCTTCAGCACCGCGAGAGGTAGCACCATCTTACCCGTCACCGCGGACACGGATTTCAATCCCCTATTTTGGGTAGCGAGCTCGACTGGAGGAAATGCGCCGACTTATCATGTGAAGATTGCGAATTATGGAACCACTGTGCAGAATGTTACAGTTACGATCCCGGCGGCGGTGGGAGTTAGTGCTACGGCGGGTCTGCAAACTTTGACGGGGGCGAGTACGGCGAGTAATTATCCGTTAGATGTTACGGTGCTGCCGGTTGAGGGGACGGTGAGTGGGAGCGCGAGTGCGGGGTGGACCTTTAGCGTGCCGGGGTATGGGGTTGCAGTATTGAGTGTGACTTCTTAGGTGGCATGTTGTTTGGGCTGGGGGGGGGGGGGGGGAAGTTAATGTTGTTG
>Ga0302325_10032359_pt1 | contig 10743 bp, 11 predicted proteins | sample Palsa_T0_2_FD_201948 | JGI IMG/M metagenome (GOLD analysis project Ga0302325, IMG submission 201948) | Peat permafrost microbial communities from Stordalen Mire near Abisko, Sweden - Palsa_T0_2 | ecosystem: Environmental > Terrestrial > Soil > Palsa > Peat permafrost | place: Sweden: Abisko...
CCTATGATCCTAAGTGCGCCGAGGGAATTGTAGGTCGTTTCGAAAAGAATAAAATAGCACCTATCCAATGGAGGAAGGAGGTGGCACTCAAATGGGTCGCAAATATTCTCGCACGAACTCGCGGTCGCGAACTCGTTGGAAATTACAACCCTCTACTCGTCGGCGAGCTTTTCTGGGAGCAATCCTCCAAATGGGAAATCCTCGCTATAGATCACATTGAATGCGTCGCCGACCAATGTAGCAGATTCCTGAAGACCCTCCTCCACGACAAATGCCCAAAGGATGTCGAGTCTCGCCTTTGGGATAGCAAGATCCACGAGGCCTTAAAGGAACGCAGCCGTTTGGCCAGTGAAGAACTCAAGAAAATCATGGAGGACGTGGAAGCCTATCCAATCAACTACAACCATTACTACACCGATACCATTAAGCGTCGTCGCCAAAATCGGCAGCTTGCTGTCATCAAAGAGGTTGCTGAAAAGGTCAACGGAGCGACAATTCTCCCCGAGCAAGAAGATGACGAGGACCAAGAATATGATGAGGAACCAGATGCCACTAGGAGCTTCGACGTCGAGCAATTTGTCAAGACCTTAGCGGAACGCAATGATAATGACATGGAGACCTTCACCTGTGAGGAAGCGCTCGATTGCTTGTTTGCTATCTACAAGGTTCGTTCTCAATTCTCTCCTCCTATTTCCACGTCCCCGCTCCCCTCCTGTTCCATGCATTTCCTAACGATCATCTCCAGGTTTCCCAAAAGACCTTCATAGCCAACATCACCACTCAAGTCATTGAACGCCACATTGTTCGCGGCCTCGAGAATATCTTCTCTCCTGTTGTCGTTAATGCCATGTCGGATGTGGAGGTGGAGACTATTGCTGCTGAGCCGTCGAGCGCGAAGAGGCAGAGGGAATTCCTTGAGGAGAGGATTAATAAGCTGAAGAATGGGCATGAGATCTTTAGGTCGGTTATGGGGGGTGGTGGGAAGTGATATCCTGTCAGAGCGGGTCATGACTTTCAATGTTAATGCTTGGCGTTTTTAGTATTTCGGACGGTTGGACTTAGCTACTGGGATAGGTTGGTATGGGTTTCTTTGCTGGGTTGATCATCTTACATTATCCAAGGTCGCTGTCTTTGGCTTCGTGTGTCTGCTCAATTAGGTGAATAATATACGAACCACCTCAAACAAGAAAGTGTGCCACATTTTGCAACCAAATGCACGTGACAGCCTCTTCTATTTAAACCTATATGTCGCTTCTATCTACACTATAAACACAACAAGTGTTGAAGTCGAGCAGTACAGGGGGGGAGCTCCATCCCCTCAATTCCCAAAACTGGCTCAGTGTATACTCATTCTGCACAGCTGACACACAATCTCAATTAGAAGACAGAGGATGAGGTTTCAGGACTTGAGAATCGAAGCTATTCTCGAGGGTTTTGATTTCAAGATGTATTGATAGCGAAAGTAGGATTGACAAAAACGAATTTGTTGACAATAAAGAGAGGTTAGCGGCTAGGAATAACCCGATGCTCGAACTCAAAGATATCCTTTTAGCGTTAGTATACAAGCTTGATTGAAATTGCAGAACATTTCAAGAGCTATGTTTATAAAAACCACACTTTTACTGTATGGAAATACTATGTTGGGAATCGAGAGTATTTCGTAAGTATTGAACAAGTCGGATGCAGTGTAGTGGGCATTGCGTCTCCAGCGGGTCGTTTTACAGGGCTCGTCTGCTAGCTGGGCGTTACTTTATTTTAGGGTTAAGCTCTCTACTTTAGGGCCTTTACTACAGGGCTCAGGCACTAATTAATAAGCTCGGCAGCTTGTCGGCGCTTTGCGCCGACTCGTTCCCTTTGTAATAGAAATTTATCTTTATTACGAAAAACGATAACGAAATAACGCAAATAATAATTTCGTCCGCGCAGCTATAGTCGGTAGATTTTACAAAAGAAATACCTGACTCTATATATAGGATTATCGTCTTTAGGATTTCGCTTTATAGGAGACTTGGAGGAAGCTTATTCTCTTTTATTATTCTTTCTTTTCTTTAATATATTAAAATAAACTTATATTTCCTTAGAAAAAAAAGATATAATAAAAGAACCTATACAGAGTCGACCTCAAGTGGAGCGCTAATCTTACTCCTTGTGGCCTATATTACTGAATCTGGTCAGTAAAGCAGGGTCTCCCGCGACTGCCGAGGCTAGGACTCATTTACTAGGTATCGCGAAAGCAATAAAGGGCATGGTGCTTGATCAAGTAAAGAGACATGAAGATTAAAGAAGGAACGTTAAGTTACTTGTACTAACATTTGACTGAATGGCAATAGAAATATTATCAACAAGGGTTTGAGTGACAGTGGATGTCTGTGAGTCTTTCCTTAACTTTATTTTTGTGACTGTCTCCACCTATAGGGGTATAATTGTCTACTTGTCCACTTGCGAGCCACTTACCGTAGCCTGGAAGCAAATAGGTCACAGAGACAACTTAGCTCGCCAATGGATCGTTGGCTTTGTAACCTTTGATACTTAGATTGCTAGAGATTTCCAAAAGAGGATATTTATACTTATGATTCATTTAAGTAAGCGAGGCGTAAAGGCTACTACCACGCGTGAGGTTGCTATTCTCTTTTCTAGAAACAAATTCTAGTTAAGAAAGTCTCGGAATGCTATTCTAACAAAACATCAACTAATAGAGAATTTGAGTACCAGGTACGACCCAGGGAATTTTCTTCCATCCATTGGTTACAGCAATTCAACTCAATAAATAGCAAATATCTAACCCTTTCAGGGCCCGGTTCTCCTTGGACCCTTAAACTTGAACGGCTTCTCTATCAATTGTGCCGGCGTCCCAAAGCCAACCCACCCTCTCATATTTAGCACAATAGTCCCAATAGCAAACAAGATGTCATCTAGTCTATGCGCTACAGTAAAAATTTCCCATCTTTGAACACCTCCGTAATTACCATCTGCAACAACTGATCCGTCTCCGTACCAAGATGCGTCCTTGTGGGAAAATTCGTAATATCAAGGCTTTTAAAACAAAACAGAATTGAAACACGCAATACCAAACCAACCTGAACGCCAAACACTTGAGATATTATCGTCCACCAAAACTCTTACCGAATCGAATTTGTTACCCTTTGAAGCTCAGCGCGATTTTTAAACCTGCCAAGCCGCTTCCGATTAATTCCTGTGCAGTTTCCTTCGTAATGCAGAGTCACCGGTGAGAAGGTGAGATTTGGTTTCTTTCCTGCACCCGTCACTTTTTGAGAGAAAGTGTTCTCAACTCTATGCCTCCATCCCGCATCTACAACAAGGCGAAGTCGAGCCTGGAAGTCTGAATCATTTCTTCGAGTCAGGAGTACCGCGAAACGATAGTTTGGCTCAATACCTGCATCATCCTTTGCGTGCGGATTTGTACTTTGTTTAACATTCCACCAAACGCCAGAATGAACCCCCTTGTCATTGACGACAGTTTCAGCCGCAGTTTTTCCAAAGTACACATCCTTGTACTTTTCAACTTTTGAGTGAGTAACCCCCTGGTTCACTCCAACAAGGTCGATAGTAGCAGAAACATTACTTTGTACTCCTCTAGTCTCTTCGACATCTATCTCTGCGACATTCTGGCGCTCGAACTCGAACGGCGCATAGGAGATAATTCCAGGGTGAGCTGATGACGTATTCCCGTGCAAGTCCTCGAAATCGACTTGAAGATGCATCCGCCTAATGGTCCCGTGGTTGCGGAGGCATGCGAATTGCACCCCGAAGATCATTAAAGAAGCCGGCTGTCTTTTACTCCACGATAAATAGCCGTGGATACACGTTTTGAGGTCGATGTCGATCTTGAAATTATTTCCATGTGGACTCTGGTAGATCTTTCGCGGTTGCTCGATGGTCCGTTCTATCTTTGGTGGGAAGGATATGCATCGCATCATTTTCATCCTGATTTACAACAGTTCATCAGTAATAGTCCTCCTCAATTCGGAGATTTCGGAACGCAACGTACCAATTTTGATGTTCCTTGAAAGGGTTTTTCTCTTGAATCTCCTTCTCTGTCACGACGCTAGAACATTTTTTCGATCGAATCGCCATGGGGGTAATAGGGAGAACCGACGCGAAAATTTCCAGGAAGACAGGCTATAGGTAATGTTCTATACAAATACGGGAATAGTTAGAGGTAGAAGTTTAATTGGAGCTCATGAAATACTGGAGGGAGATTTCGCAATTCATTTCTGTACACTAGTAGTATATGTACTTCCAATACAAGGAGTGCAAGATTTCTTGAAACCACTCGAAATACGAAGCTTGAGCTGAACAAATATAAAAAGCATAAGTAAGCAGCCCATTCTAATTTTGCTCTTAGGTTTGGGGCAGTTGAGCCGCAGTGATGGGAGGCATTGTTTATTGGGTGTCGCATAGCCTCAGCCCCCATAATTCAGGTGGGAAAAGCCAATGGTTGACACAAGACAGTTGCTGACAACATAATCCAAACACAAAGCTGAATTGGTGGTGGCATGCGATAGCGAATCACGATTTACTCCCACTGATAACTCCGCCCATTGAAGCGCCGGAAAATCAGATGGCCGGGAAGAGGTCGAAACTCGAGTGGCAGATTCCAGACCTGTCTATTCATAATGTCAGATCTAGGTGAAGTAATCTTACATAGGCATTTTTTGGTAGGACAGAGACTGTTGATGAAGGCAGGAGTTGGTACTGTGATGGACGAAGGAAAGAGTGAGCCACCTCAATCTAAAAATATATCGGCCACCTCGCTTCAAGGCCTATTAAATGCCACCTACCTGACCTTGCAAGACAGGTAATCTTAACCAGAATCCATGTGTCACGTGACTAAATTCACAGCCATAGTTTGCTTGGTCTTCCCGTTCACTCAAAAACATACTTTATTGCCTTTCTGATGTTTCCTTCAATTTCTGATTTAGAGTGGAGTATTATAGGAGAACTCCGACGGTAGCTTACGAGATACCGCAGAACGTCGTGCGTGCTTACGTCCGACAGGGCACGGAGTCCTGGTGGTCAGCTTTGTGCCGATTCTCGCCATCTGCTTTTCCAGTTCTCACCCCCTCCTCGCTCGCATCTACCACGCCTCTTGCCCACTTTTACGTCGCTCTGGCCCCCTGGTGGTTCGTGTCATTCCACCTTGGAGTCGGTTGTCAGCGTTCCTGACTGTGTCTGCGAGACTTTTCACTCTAAGTGGCATATGATATCGGAGTCCAAGAGTCCGCGGCCGAAAAAGCATATCGACGTTGAGTTTCACTTGTGAAAATCTCACTTTATCTAGAATTATCTCTCCTTCCATTGAGCATAAAGCTTCCAGTTCCTGCACTTGGATTCAACCTCGCTGTCTACTGAGAAATATGAGAAAGATGTCAACTCAAAATGGGAAAGCATCAATTGGCCGTAGGGTCATCATCATAGGAGCTGGAATCCATGGCCTCGCAGCCGCAAAAACATACCTGCAAATGGTACCCAACGTCCAACTGACGATCATCGACAACAACGACAGCGTCGGTGGCACCTGGAGTCGCAAAGTACACCCAAATCTCATGGTCGACAACCCGACCCCAACATTCGATTTTTCAGAGCTTCAGATGAGTGACGAGTTCGACATCCCAAAATGGAGCAGTATACCAGGGCCCATTGTGTACGAATACCTTGAAAGATATGCGAAGAAATTTGATGTCTTGCGCAGGTGTCTGTTCAACACCCAGGTCACGAAGGTTGAAAGAAACGGGAACGGCTGGGAGGTCCACACGATAGGAGTTGGCGAGGAACCAACAGCAAAAGAGCAGGCTTTGACCTGTGATATTCTTATGGTCGCCAATGGCAACTTCGCTATACCAAAGCTTCCCAATATCGACACTTCCGCTTTCACAGGCAAGGTTTTCCATACGAAAGACCTCAACATGAGCTCTGATGCACTTTCATCAAAAGATGTCAAGACTGTTGCAGTCGTTGGAGGAAACAAGTCTTCTTTTGAAGCAATATGTTTGGCTAACAATGCGGGCAAGTATGCACACTGGATCATTCGCGAGGAGGGTGCTGGACCAAGCATGTTCTTTCGCACGCAATTTGCAAACGGCATGTCTACAGCCATAATGGCTTACAAGCGCTTCACCAGTATATTATTTCCCAGTGTATACAGACAAGCGAGCAGCTGGTGGGATCAACTTGTCGTGAATGGGAAATATGCATGGGGCAACAAGCTCTTCGAGTGGTTCTGGCAAAGGAACACCGATCAAAGAATTGGAGATCGGTACGAGAGGAGTGAGAACGGGAGATTGCTGAAACCGAAGATACTTAAGTAAATTTCACGTCATCCTTTGGAATGGCGCAGAGCTAACAGATAGTTGGCAGCTTATTCTGGAGCCACGCAGGTATCTCTTTCATCCACAATCGTGATACGAATGTTCTAGATGCTATCGATAAAGGAGAAAGGATCCATGTGGTTCGAGCTAGCATCTCTGCTATGAAGGGAAATACACTCTACCTCTCAAACCAGTCACAGATTAATGCCGATGCCGTTGTATTCGCCACTGGATGGGAGACCTTGACAGGTGGTATGTTCAGTCTCGAGCTCCAAGCCGAGCTCGGTCTACCAGTTCTTTGGGACTCCCTCCCAGAAACCAAAGCAAACTACTGGAAGCAGCTCGATGCTTCGGAAGACCAAAAGATTCTAAATCTGTATCCACTTTTCGCCAACATGCCGTACAAATATACTGATCGAGATGTTGAGTACACACCGTTCCGATTATTCAGGGGCTTGATCCCTCCCTTAGTAACTGCGGAAAGAAATATAGTGTTCCTGGGTAAGGTAGGAAGCGTGCAGCAAACATCACTCGCTGAGATCAATGCGCTATGGAGTGTTGCGTACTTGGAAGGCCTGCTACCCCTTGAGTCATTGGTCAGCGATCAGGAAGCCATGAATAGGGAAGTGGCGCGCACGAACGCTTTCATGAAGAGGAGGTATCCTGGGAGACGGAACGTACCCATCGCACTCTTTGAAGTGAGGGATTTGATGGATTTACTACTGCGAGATTTGGGTGTCAGAACGGATAGAAATCGATTGGCTTGGGAGAATAGTGCGAATAGGGGGTTTGGGTGGTGGGGTTTGAAGGGGTGGATGGCGGAATGGTTCAAGCCGTATGAACCTGTTGTTTACAAAGGCATTGTTGACGAGTTTTTGACACGGATCAACAAACAAGATGATGGTAAGAAAACAAGATAGCACTAGGGGTTGAGCAATTGTTGTCATTACACAAGCAAAGAGCGAATTCATAGAGCCAGAATCTCATTCTCCCGAGGTTTTCCATACAAGACATTACTTACATACATTATTGCTTAAAAGTTCCTCTGGAGACTCAAGCCTTTCCACGCCGTTGAGTCCAATTCTCATTTCCTTCAATAATCTCCACGTAGTTACTTAATATTCCATGCCCGCCAATCCCGTTAGCGGCATATTCGAGCTCAAACGCGCCAAGTCCGCCTTCTGTGCCGGAGCAAGAGGCCTAGCTGGAATATCAAGAGGGATCACTCATCCACTGGGCGGACCCGAGAATGAATAATGCGATGGGAGCTGCGCAGCAGCCATCTCCTGCATTCCCACTGGCCTCCGAGTCGGATCTTCTATAGGACTCACAGGACTCGTAACAAAAGGTGCCGCTTGGGACGAATAATGCGAAGGAAGTTGTGCAGCGGCATATTCTTGGATGGGAGTCATCCTTGGAGGCGAGCGCTCATTTGAGCCTTCTATTGGACTTAGAGGAATGGTGATAGGTGGGCCTGCAAACGAGAGTTGTGCCACTGTAGGAATTGGGCTAGAGCTCGTGGGCGGTGGGGCTTCGATTGGACTTATGGAACTTGTGGCATTTGTTTCCGAGAAAGAATAATGGGAGGGAAGGCCAGGCGCATATTCTCGTACTGGACTCGTCCTCCGGGAAGGGACCTCGGTAGGACTGACGGACTCTGTGACAGGCGGTCCTGAAAACGAATAATGGGATGGAAGTTGAGTGTGTTGGGCGATGGTCTCAGGGTCGAGGTGCCGCAGCTCATGAGTAAAGGACTCTGGAAGTCGTCGATAGGGTGTATAAGATTCCTGACGTGATGAATCGTACTGTTGTGGGACAGGAGGCAGCGGTCTCATGGCGCTATCTCTTAATGAATTCGGTGTCGTAGTCCGAGAGATGTTGAACCGAGCTGCTCCACCTCTCGAGCTAAGTCTGTCGGAGCTTCCATTCACGGTATCATCAGAGCTGAATGTCCCACCGACCTTAGCTTGGATTTGTGCCACTCGCTCACGGTTGTACTTCTCCTGCTTTCGGCTTCTTAAGAGGAATGTCAAAAAGTAAATGAGAAAGCCGATAACTGCCACTCCGCCAATGACCCCAGCACCTACTCCAATTTTGATGCCTGTTGTCATTCCCCTGGCTGCAGACGCATTCAGTGCGCTTGATGTTGGCACAATTGTAGGAGATTCTATCAAGATATTAGACGCTGAGCCTGATGACTATGTATGAGAATTTCATGAAGATACCTGATTGACTACTTGACGTGGTTGCAATTAGAAGGCTGGTAGCTGTCACCGATCCTGATGAGGAACTTTTCCACCCTTGGGTTGAACTTGCGGCCGGTGGTGTCGACGTGATGGTTGTAAATGGGAGGGTACTGGCTTGCGCAATGACCCCCAAATGAAAAGTGTCTGTTCCTGAGCAGCAGCTACTGCCTGTCCCACAACAATAACTCCCTGACGACTGTGGTTTGCACACGGCAATATTGATGGGCTCTGCAGCTTCAAGAACGTCAGTTCAAGTGCTGTGCCTTTAGTCTGAAGTTTACATACGGCAGTATTTGATACAGCTTCCTCCAGACCAAGACGGGTCTGAACAAGAGCCCATTTGAAGGGACTTTCCCTTTCCACATACTCCATTTGACAAACAAGAATATCCCGGTGGACAACAAAACGTTGGGAGGGAACCGGAATCGCACGCTCTATCCGTCGTAGCAAATCCATGTTGATCATAACACTGAGAAGCAGCCAAAGCAGTCATGCTAGAAGTAGAATCTTGGATCAAACAAAGTCATCTCTGTATGTACGATCGACGAAACATTCAATGATGGAAACTTCACGGATAGGGCCTGACCAGATTACTAACACAACCCATGCTCGAGAAATCCTTCTCATTTTAAGCTCCAAACCCCATGTCAAGAAGCCCCTTTTGACAAGCGGATAATAGCCAGGTGTGGCGGCGGGTAGCTTGAAACGCGGAGAGGCTCAGCCCCTTGATCAGATCAGAAGCACGATCCATGATCTGATCCCACCAAATCTAGCCGTTTCGAAACAAAGATGGTCCGAACTCCAAACTTCCTCGGAACACGGCGCAGAATCTTCCAATGGGAAGCAAACGGGATTTGAGGCCCTGTTCATCTCACTCTTGCCGCTTGACGGTGAGTTTGACGGGCCGAAAGGAGAGACGATTGCCAAGGATAGAAGTAAGAACTCTGGGAAACGAAACACTGCACTGCCTCAGGGACCGGTGACCACTACTGAGAGAGGTTTTTGATGACATTCTGAAAAGCAATTCGAGATTCAACGACTTTGCGTTTTTGCGACGCGCTCAAGAGAGGGACAAATTTGTCTCGGACCTCGAATAGGGGCCTGGGCGCGGGGGCGGCCTACAATATATGCAGAGTATTACGGACTAAGGCCATGAACGTGAGAGAACACTAAGATTGTAAAGGAAAGTTGAGATGGATACAAGTTATAGGGAATTAATTTGATATAGCAGCTGAGAGACTTTAAATCCACCCCACTCCTGAAACCACCCGTAATCACGTGCTAGTTAGCTAACGTCGTCCCTGATGTGAATGCCAACCTCATCTCATCATGCCTATTCTCACTACACCATGCTAGACTCAAACATACATCGTGGAGGGTTCGATAAAACTGACTATACCAACATGACTGGTGGTACTGCACCGTCTGGCCAAGCCAGCCTGCCTACAGCCAACTCTACAAAATCGTTTTGGCACAGGGACCCCTCCAAGATCCTTCTCGGCCATCGTACAACAGCAGCTCTGCCAACACAGGCGGACGTCGTCATCATCGGAAGTGGAATATCTGGTGCTTGTGCAGCACACTTCCTGCGACAAGATGATCGAGGGAAGAATCTAAATATCGTAATGTTGGAGGCAAGAGAAGCATGCTGGGGAGCGACGGGTCGGGTGAGTATCTTCTTAAACTTTTCCCCCAGGCGGGTCCGGATCGCTAAACGATTGTAGAATGGGGGCCATTGCGCTCCAGGAGCATATTTTATACCTCGTGATGTACGAGAGTTTGAATTACAAAACTTCAAGACACTGGAGGCTCTCGTCGCCAAGCACAACATACCTTGCGATTGGAAAAGTCTCTCTCTAGTACACTCATTCCTATCGAGATCAATGTTTGACCTCGCAGTTCAAATGTACGAGCACAATTCTAAAACCGATCCTGGAGTTGTGAAGCAAGCCAAAGTCATCAACAAAGACTCGACATCCCCCTCTTTAAAAGACCTCCGCATCCCTTCCGCTGCAGGCGCCATTATTCAGATGCCTGCTGCGAGCCTCTGGCCGTATAAACTGGTCGCATGGATTTTAGAGAAGCTTTTATCAATGAATGCGTCATCCAAGCTTTCATTCAACTTACAGACCAACACTCCAGCCACCCATCTTCAGAAGACGACGGAC
>Ga0302325_10032360_pt1 | contig 10743 bp, 7 predicted proteins | sample Palsa_T0_2_FD_201948 | JGI IMG/M metagenome (GOLD analysis project Ga0302325, IMG submission 201948) | Peat permafrost microbial communities from Stordalen Mire near Abisko, Sweden - Palsa_T0_2 | ecosystem: Environmental > Terrestrial > Soil > Palsa > Peat permafrost | place: Sweden: Abisko...
ATGATGCAGGGAAATGGTTTTGGAGCTTCCTCAAAACGGAGCTCGCGCCCTATCCGGGCAGGGCCTGGGTCGTGGGCCGAGTCACCATCGCCGCGACCCTCGTGATGCTGGTGGTCATGACGTTCCAGATTCCCAATGGCTTTCTAGGCGCAATTTTTACCCTATTCCTAAGCCGCGAAAATCCCACCGCGACCTTTGTCGCCGGCCTCAAGGCGATTGCCGCTTTTATGCTGGCTACCGTCTACACCTTGATTGGCGCCGCTATGTTTGTTGATGATCCGCTGACTCACTTCCTGGGGGTTGGCGTGAGCCTCTTCGTATCCTTTTTCCTGATCAGCATCACCAACGACTACGGGACAGCGGTGGCCTTTGGATTCACCATTGCCGGCGCCATTCCCCTCTGGGATCGAAACACGCTTAACATTAACGATCGGGTCTCGAACACACTATGGTTGGGCGGCGTGGTCGCAATCGGCATCGTGGTCACCATTGTTGTCGAGTACGTTTTTCGTCGGGTCCATCCAGCCACTGACCTGACCGAAGGCATCGAACACCGTCTGCAGACGGTGGAGACGGTATTGCGGTGCGCCGCAGCAGAGCAGCCTCTGGACGGCGCGTCGGCAAAGAGTCTTGCTCTGTATTCCAGTGTCGGTACCGCCAGGTTGCGAAGGCTCATCCTCCGCTCTCAATACGGCCTGCATTTCAAGGCTCAATTGGGCACCGCGGTTGCGCTGCTGGGGCAGCTGGTGGACGTCGCCGCCAATTTCCAGCGATCTCTCGAAGAACGCGCGAAGACGGCGGGGACTGATGACCTCGCGCCGCACATCGACGCGGCTGACAAAGCCCGGTGCCAGCGATTGGCAGACGCCATCGACCAACTCGGCAAAGCTTTGGCTGCGAAGCGGATGCTGGAAAGGACCCAACGGCCTGCACAGCCCGAGCCCTCACAGCTGCCCTTCTTGTCGGCGATGGAAAGAATCGTGGCGCTCATGCCGGACGCCTTTTCGGGGTCCAGCACCATCCAGGAGCTTGCTACCGCTCCTTTGGATGAGGAACAGCCGACGCACTTTTTTGCTCGTGATGCGTTTTCCAACCCGGCCCACGTGCAATTTGCCGTGCGCGGCACCATGGCCGCCATGGCCACTTACATCATTTACACAGCGATTGACTGGCCAGGGCTCAGCACGTGCATCGCGACTTGCATTATCACTGCGCTCTCCACCATCGGCTCATCGCGACAAAAACAATTCTTGCGCCTCGGAGGCGTGATCATTGGCGGCATCATCATCGGCTTTGGAGCGCAGATTTTTGTGCTGCCCTACCTCGATTCGATTGCCGGATTCACTCTCTTATTCATGTTTGTCACGGCCCTCTCCTCCTGGATTGCGACCGCGTCTCCGAGGCTTTCCTATCTTGGGGTGCAGCTCGCCCTCGCCTTTTACCTCATCAATCTTCAGGAATTCACCATCCAGACTTCGCTCTCCATTGCCCGTGACCGTGTCTTCGGCGTTCTTCTTGGCTTGATGTCGATGTGGCTCATCTACGATCGTTTATGGCAGAAGAATGCTCTCGATGAAATGCAGCGGCTGTTTGCACGCAACCTGGAGATGTTTGCGGAGTTGACCGAGCAGTTGCTGGAGAAAGACCAGATAAAAGCCGTCAGGCGCATTCGCCAGCTACGCGATCAACTCAACGCCGGTTTCCCGGCAGTGACGGCGCAAGCCGACGCGGTCCTTTTCGAGTTCGGCCCTTCGCGGCAGCGAAAGCTGCAGGTCCGTGAAGACGTCCGGCGATGGCAGCCGTCGCTCCGCACCCTGCTGCAGGTCCAGATCACTTCTGTGCAGTACCTGGTGAACAGACCACTCAGCAATTTGCCCCAGCCGGTCGCTCAGGCCGGCATAGCGTTCGAACAGGACGTTGCCCGAGTGATGCATGCCATGGCGAGTGAGGCAAGCGGGAAGCCGGTCGCTGGGGTGCCGGACATCAGCATATCGGCCGCGCAATTCCAGGAGGCCATTCGCAAGTACTACCAGGACGCCGGTACCCCGGTCCCGACCCAGGCGTCCGATGTGCTGGGCCTGGCTGAGAGTCTGGCAACGATTATCGGCCCACTCTATGAAGACATCCGCGATACCTTCGCCGCCCACAATTTTGGAACCGGCAACCACACGCAGTTAGTACATGGGCAGGCGTGATACTACTTTGCATATTGAGCTTCCCCATTGCCGAATGACCAATTCTCCTTCGGCACTTCCACCAGGTTGATCAAGACGTCTTCTTTGCGCAATTTAAGGCCTTCGTGCAGACCGTCGGCCACCGCTTTGTAAAACCGCTGTTTCATCTCAAGCGTTCTGCCGCTATTCAATGTGATCTGCAAAAATATGCAGTCGTCCGTTCTGTGGATGCCAAGATAATCCGGATCGAACCGCAAGCCGGTTTTGGGGTGTGCCGTGATGACTTGAAACAGGTCGTCTTTGGGGACGTTCAAACAATCAGTCATCGCCCGGGCGACGATAAGGCCAACCTCGACTCCGTATTCCGGTGCTTTCCCTTCAAGCAGGTCAATGCGAACGAAAGGCATGTTGTCTCCTTCGACGAGTTTAGCCGGTCAAGGTTTCTTCCCCAAGTTGATCAGGAGCGTGACCGAGCAACAGAGCCGGCTTTGGTGATCCTGCAGACTCTCAATCCAGGTTAAGGCTTCATCGTTCCCGGTGCTTCTCGCCACTTGCGAGGCGCTTTGGGTGATGTCGAAGACGGTGTCGGAACTCTCAAAGCTCGGGGTCGACAAGACAAATTCCCGGACTTGAAGATCGACGAAACCGGCCTCTCTGAGGTGGTCTTTGAGTTCGCGTCCAATGTGCGGGTTCCGAAAGCCTTCACTCCACACCTGGGCGATTTGCCGAGCGATTGGGTGCTGGCCATCGTTGATGGCAAAGGTTCCCCAATCGGGTTCGGCGCAAACCACCACGCCGCCGGAACATACCGATCGGAACATCTCGTCGAGAACCGCGGCAGGCCGTTCTGCGTGTTGAAGGGTCCGATCTACCTTGCATGAATGCAGGGAACCGCTGGCAAATGGAAGATGCTGGATATCCGCCTGAATAAATTCGACCGTAGGCAGTCCTTCGCATGTAGAACGCGCGGATGCAAGCAGCGCTAGGCTCGCGTCTACGCCGATTGCGCGACCCTCCGGCCCCACCAATGCAGCCAGGCGCCGCACGTCAAAACCCAGTCCACAACCAAGGTCCGCGGTGATCGATCCGCGATGCAGATTCATCATCTCAAGCATGATGTTTTTGTATTGCTGAAACGCAGGAAGGGCATCCATGTATGTAAGACAGCGCGCTAGCTTGCCCACGAGGGCCGTGTCCACATCACGGAAGCCGCGAGCCAGAGAAGCCTCGCGATTCGGATCGGCTTGGGTCATGGGTGTCATTCTAGGGTGTTTGGAATTCCGGTCACAACCGAGCTGTATTCCCACTTTATTAGCAACAAATCCCGGGTGCCCCACATCTCGCTGGTTTTTCGCGAGATGTGGGATACCACAGATCTAGACCTTATGTGTTGATGGTGAGCCGAATGCCTTCGGGTCGAGCGCAGTGGTATCCCACATCTCGCGAAAAACCAGCGAGATGTGGGGCACCCGGGATTTGTCGCCGGGTAGAGAGGATGGGCTGAAGCCCAATTCTCTAGCTGAAACTCTGCCTGGCACGTTTGATCAGTGGAGCGCGGTAGCAATGCGGTCGAGCAGCAAATCCGGGAAACAGCCGAGAAGCACAACCAGCGCAGCCGTAACCCACAACGCGATTCTGGTCGTCGCCCGAACGTGTATAGCCGCCGCTCCCGCCGCAGGCTCTAAAACGTAAGCCTGTTTAAGAACCTTCAGATAGTAGTAAAACGAAACCACACTCATCGCCAGCGCCAACAACACCAGCCACAGCAAACCAGAGTGGTCCGCGACCTCAAGTGCCGAAACAAATACGTAGAACTTGCCAAAGAAGCCCGCCAGCGGAGGAATCCCGGCCAGCGAAAGCAAAAAGATCAATAGGCAAAACGACAGGTCCGGAGCGCGCTTACTGAGTCCCCGAAAATCCGCGATGCTGTCGACCTTTTCATCCTCCAACGCGGCGAGCACTCCAAAAGCGCCTACGGTCGCCAAGGCATAGGTAATGACGTAATACACCAGCGAAACAAAACTCTGCCGGCTATGAGCCACCAACGCGATCAACATATACCCTGCATGGCCAATGGCGGAATACGCCAGCACCCGTCGGAAACTGGTCTGAGCTATCGCCGCCAGGTTGCCCCAGAGCATAGAAACGACGGCTACGATCGCGATCAAGGGAGCCCATCCGATGGAATAATTTCCTCGCGCAGCACTACCCACTGCCCCCATCAACCCCACGTAGAAGAAAACAAACAGCGCGAAAAAGCTGGCGACCTTGGAACTGGAAGCGACCAGGCTGGCACTCCACGTGGGCGCGCCCTGGTATACCTCTGGAGCCCACATGTGAAAGGGGGCCGCTGCGATCTTGAATCCAAATCCCGTCACCACCATGACCACAGCAAGGGTGAGCAGAGGATCGCCCGGCGAACGGTTCACAGCGACAGCGATCTCTCCCAGCGAGAGCGAGCCGGAGATGCCGTAAAGCAAACTCATCCCAAACAGCAGAATTCCCGCAGACATGCCGCCAAACAGAAAATACTTGAGCCCGGCTTCCGCCGATTGCCTGCTCTGTTTATCGAAGGCGGTGAGGATATACAGGGAAAGGCTGAGGAATTCAATGGTGATGAAGATGACCAGCAGATTCTGTGTACTCACCAGCAACATCATGGCGGTGGTGGCAAACAGCATCAGCGCGCAATACTCGCCCACATGCGTGGTGAAGCGCGCGGAGTCCACCAGGAGAAGGATCAGAATCGCAAGCACCAGCAACGCCGCTTGCACCAGCTGCGTCAGCGGATTGACCACCAGCATTCCAGCTAGCCAGCTGCCTTGCGCAGGTAGTCTCTCCAGCGCTCCCAAAGCAACGGCACATCCGATCGAGGAGGCAACCACCGTGCCACGGAAGCGTATCGCCAGCGAAGTCCGGCGAAGGAAGCTGAGATCGAGTACCAGCACCAGCAGCCCCGTCAGCGCCACTATGATCTCGGGTTCTGTCAGCCGCAGAAGTGCAAAGTAACCGGAACCGGTCATCGCCAGTCACCCCGCCGAAGCTGCTCGAAGAGTGGCCCGTTCAGGCTGGGCAGAATCAAATTCATCAGAACCCTGGGGTAGAGACCAAGCACAATCGTGCTTGCCAGCAGCAGGCACGCTCCGAGACGTTCAGGTAGTGTGATCGGCGGCAGCACCTGCTCTGGTGTGGTTGTCGGCTCGCCAAAAAAGGTCGCTTGCAAAGCGCGCCACGAAAATGCAATCCCGATAAGAATTCCTAACCCGGCGATCCAGGCCATCCAGGGGAATGCGCGCCAGCTTCCGATCAAAACCTCCAACTCGGCGATAAACCCGCTGAATCCCGGCAGCCCGATCGACGCCATAAACGCCAGCACAAACGTCACCGCCGCAAAGGGAATTAACCGGCCGAGCGGAATACGCGAGAGCTCCCCCAGGTCGCGCGTATGGGTGCGGTCATAGACCATGCGCCCCACCACCGCAAACAGCAGCCCGGCAATGATCCCGTGAGAGAACATCTGATACACGGCGCCGGACAAGCCAATCTGGTTCAGGGTCATCAAGCCCAGCAGCACAAAGCCCATATGGCTGACACTGGAGTAGCCGACAACAAATTTGAGGTCCTTCTGTACCAGCGCGATGCTTGCGCCGTAGACGATGCCGATGACCGCGAGCGCTGCGAAAACCTCCTGCCACGACCCAAATCCGAGCACGTGGAACCCCCACGGATCGAGCCCGCGCGGAAACAGCATCATGGCCACACGCAGGCAGCCGTAGGCTCCCAGCTTCATCACCACGCCGGCCAACAGCATGGAGGCCGCGGTGGGAGCGGCGGCGTGACCGGTAGGCGCCCAGGTATGAAAGGGCCACATACCGGCAAGCACGGCAAATCCCACAAACACCAGCGGAAAAGCCCACATCTGAAAATGCGCCGGAAAAGGAAAATGCGCCAGCGTCTCCAGGCTCAATGTGCGCTCGCCGGAAACAACATATGCCGCAACCATGCCCGCCAGCACCAGCGCGCTGCCAGCAAAGGAGTAGAGCACCAGCTTCATGGCCGCATACTCCCGGCGCGTCGACCCCCAGATGGCGATCAGAAAATACTTGGGAATAATCGCCAGCTCATAAAAAACAAAGAGCAGAAAAAGGTCGAAGCTGAGGAAGACACCGTATACCGCGCCGATCAGCAACAGGTACAGAGCGAAAAAATCCTTGACCCGCCGTTCGACATTCCAGGAAAAAAGTACACCGGCGACCGCCGCAATCCCGGTCAGTAGGACCAGAACCAGGCTGATGCCATCCGCGGCCAGATGATATTCAATCCCCAGCCGCGGCATCCACGGCACTCGCACAATAGTAGTCATCTGCCCTGACGGCTCATGCGCTACGGCAGCGATCGCGATTCCCAACCCCGCAATGGTCGTGAGCAACGCCGTCAGGCGCGCGACGACTGGGCTCTTCTCAGGCGTGAGTGTAACCGCAACTGCACCAATCAAGGAGAGGTAGATCGTCCAGGCAAGCATGCTCAATACCTCACCAGGCCGACAAACTGCGTCACTGCCCCATGCACCATCCCGCTGATCACCTGGGGATAAAGTCCCACGGCGAACATGACGACGATCGGGGGAGCGAGCATGCATCGTTCGGCTAGGGTCAGGTCCGTCATAGCCGCCCAACGCTCACGCAAGGGACCCGAGAAAACGCGCTGCACAAGCGTGAGCAGAAAAACGGCGGTCATCAGCAGCCCAAGCAAAGCCAGAGCCGCCGCCCACCAGTCCAGTGGGAAAACTCCTTTAAAGATGAGAAATTCTCCCGGGAAACCTATCAGCCCCGGCAGCCCGAGAGAAGCAAAGAGCGTGATCCCCATCAGACCGCTGAATACCGGCATTGCGCGCCGCAGCCCTCCAAAATCGTTGAGGCCGGTCACTCTGCCGCTCCGCCTTGCCAGCAGCGCCACAAACCAGAACAGGGCCGCTGCGGTGATGGCGTGGCTGAACAGCTGCAGCATCACGCCGGTAAGCGCCGCAGCCTTTGCGCTCACCTGGCTTGCCTCCGCACCGGTAGAACCGGTTACCGCAACGATGCCAAGAAGGCAGTAGCCGAGGTGGTTAATCGAAGAGTAGGCAAACATTCTCTTCAAGTCGGTCTGCGCCCAGGCGGTGAACGCGGGCAGCACAATGGTAGCGATGGCCAACCAGAGAAGAACAGTCCGGGCACGCCACATCTGTTCCGGGAAGATGGGGAGCAGGATCCTGAGAAATCCATACACGCCCATTTTCGAGAGCGCACCGGTCAGCGCCATGGTGGTCTCAGGCGCAGCTTCTGAGTAGGCAGAAGCCAGCCAGCCGTGAAAGGGAACCACTGGCGTCTTGACCGCGAAACCCAGGAATGCACCGCAAAACAGGAACATGGTGATGTGCCCGCTATCCCACTGATGCCAATGCAGGTTTTGGCCAATGGCGGCGGCGAGCTGTCCAGTCTGCGCCATCTGGGTCAGTTCAACAAAATCAAAGCTGCCGCTGGCGAGAAAGAGAGCAAGGAAGGCAAGCAGCAAGGTAATGCTGCCCACCATGGTGTAAACAAAGAACTGGGTCGCTGCCCGCGCGCGTCCCGGGCCACCCCACAAACGAATCATGAAAAACGCCGGAATCAGGCTCAGCTCCCAGAAGAGAAACCAGTGGAGAAAGTTCAGCGCCGTAAAGGTGCCGAAAAGACCCGTCTCCAGAAACAGCAGCAGGCAAAAGTAAGCCGGTCCTTGTTTGGGATTGCTCCAGGAAGCACCCATGGCCATGAGCACAACGATGGAAGAGACAGCCAGCATCAGCAGGCTCAGGCCATCTAAGCCCACGTGATACGCAAGCCCAATCGCCGGCTCCCACGGGTGCATCTCCTGCATTTGCATGCCTGGCAGTGCCGGCTGAAAGCGGGACCAGAGCAGAAGCGTATACGCAACCGCTGCAGTGGCGAAGATGACCGCGGTCAACCGGGCTGCCGGCCGCCCCGCTCGCCCCAGCAGCAGAACCGCAATTCCGCCAACGAAAGGAAGTAAGGTAAGAGCGCTGACTGAGGGGAAGCTGCTGCTCATCCTCTGTGTCCCAGCAGCAGGTAGAAAGCCAAAGCCGCGACCGCGGCCGCCAGTAGCCGCAAATAGTTCTGGATGCGTCCATCCTGCAGGCGCGCCAGCAATCGTCCACCATCCGCCACGCCGTTACATCCTTCGTCGAAACCCTTGTTCACCACCCAGCGGTCGAGCGAGAAATCGATCCACCCAAGGCTCTTGGTGAAAGCCGACACCGCCAGCGGAATACCGCTCCAAACCCATCGGTCCAACCAGTTCGCGGCCACCGCCATCCACCATACCAGCCGTAAGATGGTCAGCTCATAGAGTTGGTCAATGAAAAGGCCTTTGTGCAGCGCGTGGAACAGCGAGGGCTGCAGCAGCTCCAGGGCATCCGCGTTGGCGGCTCGCCGGATGGGCCTCCGCCCGTATATCCACCAGCCCAGTCCCAGGCCGGCGAAGACCAGCAAGGACGACGCCAGCATCAGCGGAATAAGTCCGTCCTCCGCCAGTTGGGCGAAGTCGAAACTGGCGTGCCTCATCTCAAGAAAATCCTGCAACCATGGCCATGCAGGAGTTCCAAGGAACCCGAGCAGGATCGCGAAAACCGCCAGCAGCACCAAAGGAGTCGTCATGGCGCTCGGGCTTTCATGAGCGGTCTCCCCGGGATCCGTAGCCGCAGTTTCCGAGGGTTCAATCGGCTCCGGCGCCGGATCCCTGCGCCTGGTGCCGAAAAAGACGTAGCAGACCTGGCGCGTCATGTAGAAGGCCGTCAGCAGTGCGCCGATCGCGCCGAGATAAAAAGGTACCCGCGAAACATTCCATCCATACGCGGCATGCAGAATTGCATCTTTGCTCCAAAACCCGGAGAAGAATAAAGGAAACCCGCACAGCGCCAGTGTGCCCACCGCATAGGTGGCAAAGGTGACCGGCATCCATTTGCGGATGCCCCCCATTTCGCGAATGTCCTGTTCTCCCATCAACCCGTGGATCACCGATCCCGCGCCCAGAAACAGTAGCGCCTTGAAAAACGCGTGCGCGATCAGGTGGAAGATGCCCACCGCGACTCCGCCCACGCCGATCCCCATCATCATGTAGCCCAGCTGCGAGACGGTTGAGTACGCCAGGATGCGCTTGATATCGTCCTGCGCCACCGCGACTAGCGCGGCAAAAATGGCCGTCAGAGCGCCCACCCACGCGACCACTTCGAGCGCTCCGCCAGATGATGCGCTCATGAGTGGATACACACGCGCCACCAGGTAAACGCCGGCGGCCACCATGGTCGCAGCATGAATCAGGGCGCTCACCGGAGTCGGGCCTTCCATCGCGTCCGGGAGCCATACGTGCAGCGGCAGTTGCCCCGATTTTCCCACCGCTCCACAGAAGATCAACAGCGCAATGCCGGTGGAGGCAGCCATGCCAAAACCAATCGTTTGCGTCGCCAGCAGAGAGAGCGCCGTGTGCTCCATGCATCCCGCGCCGTGATCGTAGAAAAGCAGCGTGCCCGTTTGGCCGTAAAGCCACACCATGCCCAGCAGCAAGCCGAGGTCTCCGATCCGGGTGGTAATGAACGCTTTCTTAGCTGCTGCCGCTGCGGCCGGTCTCTCAAACCAAAAACCAATCAGCAGATACGATGTGAGCCCCACAACCTCCCAACACATAAACAACAGCAACAAGCTATTGGCGATCAGCACCCCGAGCATCGCTCCGGCAAAGAGGGAGAGAAAGCAGAAAAATCGGGTGAAGTTTTCGTCGTGGTGCATGTACGCCACGCTGTAAATAAAAATGAGCAGCCCGACGAACGTCACCATCACCAGCATGACCGCTGCCAGCGGATCCAGCACCCATCCCAGCTTCACCCACTCAGATCCGAATTGCATCCAGGGAAAGTTGAGGAATAGCCGTGCAGGCTCGAGCAGAAGATGGGCAAAGGCAACCACCGCGAGCACAAAAGAAACGCTCATCGACGCGATTGCTAATCCAGCCGCGATTCTGCGCTGGCCCTGCTTCAGCAGCGCACCGATGCCGGCAGCCAGGATCGGGAGTGCTGGTATCAACCACAGATAGCGAACAATCCACACCGTCGAGGCCATAGGCAGCTCTACTGTGGCCCCCCGGTGAGCTGGTTCAGTTCAGTAGTTTTCGTATGCCTGTACACCGCGAGGATCAGAGCGAGTCCTACGGCCGCCTCTGCTGCCGCAACGCCGATGGAGAAAAGTCCAAAAATTATCCCCGTCGAGCCCGCCGTGTGAGGACCGAAGCGCCAAAACGCAATGAAGTTGAGGTTGGCCGCATTCAACATCAGCTCGATGCCCACCAGCACCAGGATGGTGTTCCTGCGCGTCAGCGCACCGGCAAGACCAATCGCGAACAACATGGAAGAAACAAGCAAACACCCTGCTAACGGAGTCATTGCGTGTCCTGCTTCTCCTTCATCGCGATGATCACGGCTCCTATGAGCGCCGCAGTGAGCATCAGCCCGATCACCTCCAGGGGAAGCACGTAGCCGTCC
>Ga0302325_10032362_pt1 | contig 10742 bp, 12 predicted proteins | sample Palsa_T0_2_FD_201948 | JGI IMG/M metagenome (GOLD analysis project Ga0302325, IMG submission 201948) | Peat permafrost microbial communities from Stordalen Mire near Abisko, Sweden - Palsa_T0_2 | ecosystem: Environmental > Terrestrial > Soil > Palsa > Peat permafrost | place: Sweden: Abisko...
AACACGGTCCACATTGAGGCCGAGTCTCGTCGCACTACTGCTTAGACAGCGGGCCTTTGAGAATGTACCTTGACTCGACGACGTTTGCAATTACCACAGCCATGCCGAGACTTGGTATGCGTTCTTCGCATCCCGTCCGAAGTGTCGTACAGGGAATGGGGAGAGTGAAAACGAGGGGTGGAGGTGCGGTCCCAATACGAATACGAATACGAGATCCGAGCGCCAAGTTCGCGTGCCTCTCGTATTAAATCGTTTATCGCCAACGGGGAACGATCCGATCTTGAAAACTTTATTGCCAACCATTCAGAAGTGGTTATCGTTGTACGAGATGGATAATCCTGTGTTTCTTCGACGCGGCATTCTGGACACAGCCTCTTGCCAAGAATGTCCACTTTTCAATATATAAGGAGCTGTGAAGACCGACTTGGTCTTCGGCAACTCACAGAATCAGAAGATGGTTTACCAGTACTACCGCTATGACCCTGTTGTTGCGCCTGCGATTGTCGCCTTGGTGCTATTTTCTATTACCACCGCACTTCATGCGTATCAATTGGCAAAGACCCGAGCGTGGTACATGATTCCCATGCTTATCGGAGGAATAAGTACCTTCTCCTGTCCCTGAAGTAAGCTAATCGCAGTCACTGTCATCGGCTATATCGCGCGCGTCGTTTCCATCAACAACACGACCGCCAAAATGCCATTCATCATTCAAAGCTCCTTCATCGTTCTCGCTCCAGCGCTATTTGCCGCGTCCGTCTACATGATCCTCGGCCGTGTCATGGCATACCTCAATTCACCTCATCTATCAATCATTCCCCATCGTCGTCTTACCACCATCTTTGTCTGCGGAGATATCCTCTCTTTCGTGATTCAGGGATCCGGCGCAGGTCTCATGGCGATGCAATCGTTTAGCCTCAATGTGGCGAGTCTGATCATTGTCGGCGGATTAGTCGTCCAGTTGATTTTCTTTGGCGTCTTCTTCGCTGCTCTGATTGTTTTCGATGTACGTTGTCGGCGGCAGGGTATTCCAAAACGGATGGTTGCGTATGATGGCTCTTCGAGATTGCATTGGCATAGCGTTGTTATTGCATTGTATATTGCATCAACACTTATTTCTATCCGATGTGTTTTCCGTGCGATCGAGTTTGCAACCGGGTTCGATGGATATCTTCAGACTCACGAGGCGTATTTCTATGTTTTCGATTCCTTGCCGATGGTCACTACGATGGTTACTTTCAACATTATTGCTCCTGGAAATGCGTTGAAGGGAGTTATACAAGAAACAGAAGACGTAGAAATGCGACTTCAGAAGTAGTTCGTAGAAGCAACGATTTAGGAAGAGCTAGCAGCGTGGTTTCTCTAGGGTATTACACAATTACAGCATGTTATTATATCTGAGCTTGGGGGTGAACTCGTTAATTTGTATCTGTATCTGACGGAATTCGGGGTAAATTTTGTGGCGGACTGAACTTCACCACGATTTTGTTGATCCACGAAATTGAGGCCCACACGCCAATGAATCCAGACGAGGACGAAGACGCCTTTCTCTACGGCGATGGCGCTCAGCAGAATAACACAACGTCGGGCCAGTCGGCTTCAATAGCAGAAAAGCCCGTTGATCAGGAAATGGAACAGGCGAGCGAGGGCGAAGTGGAGGATAATGAGGAAGAAGACGAAGAGTCTGATTCGGTATTTGCTCCGTGATCTGTGAACTGATTCCAGGATATTGAGTTCGTCATTGAAACGGAGCCTGGGAAACGGGCTGCACCACCGCCGTAGTGGCTTTTTGTTTTCCATTCTGATGATAGTTCGGCTCAGCCTTTCGCTTCGCGGATACCCGCGCAGGCCCGACCCGCTGCCACGCCCGATCGGTCTACTTCCACCGTCAACCAAATCAAAGCAGGTACTGACTTAGAAATTCTGTACTGATGTAGAAACGTCCGCTGCAGCCCCTGCACCGGCAGTTGACGCGGTCGACATTGATAAGGTCGGTGAATATAACGGTCAATCTCTGTTCGATCTCGACTTGGAATCCCTCGAAGAAAAACCATGGAGAAAGCCTGGTATCCATCCACCCATGGGAAGGGGGTTAAACGTAGGTGCGGATGTGACGGACTATTTCAATTACGGATTCGACGAGTTTACATGGACTGCCTATTGCACTAAACAAAAGAATCTTCGAAACGAGTTTAATCCAGCTAAAGTCATGGCGGTACTTGCCACCATCATACGAAACCTGATGATAGATGATGACAGGGATGCCTCCTGAAATGCAAGCTATGATGGCACAGTTCCCGATGCCGCCAGATATGATGTTTGGAGGGATGGGCATGATGCCTGATCCCAGTGCATTCGGGCAAGGTGGTTTTGGTGGTCCCGGAGGATTTCCTCCATTGCCCACTGGGCCTTCGGGACAACAGAACTTTGGTGGCGGGTATGGAGGCTATCCACAACAGCAGCAACAACAACAGGGATATGGACAGCAACAGTATGGCGGACAGCAACAATCTCAATCACAACTACAGCCGCCGAAATTTCCGGGACAGAGAATGGGATCTCCTGCAAGGGCGGATTCTCCGAATACGTACTGCTTCCTATCATGAACTTGCTAAGAATTTAGAGGAATGAATATTCCGTCGGGACCACAGGCTATGAGTGGACAACAGGGATATTGGGGTGGAAACGGTAGCGTTAGAGGCGCACCCTCTGCCCCAAGAGGGGCTGCAAGAAGGGGCTATTGAAAGCAAGGAGGTCAAAGAGATGTAGCAATCGTATTGTACAATAGTTTAATCGGGAGATGTCGATTTGGAGGATATAGCCAAATCTTTGGAACGTTGTGAATGGCGTTTTAAGCATCTTTTGTTGTCTTCTGTGCGTCCCGTCGATGTTATTGTTGTCGGGTGTTTGACAGCATTCAGTTCCTGCTTTGTCTGTTGTGGCGCATTGCTCGCTGATTGTGTGAACTCGCGCGATACCCCACCAAGAAATTACTTAGTGTCACCGCAGCTGCCCACCCACCAACCAACCTGTCTCCGGCTGTCTGCTCGCCCATTTCTTCATAACGCGCGCTCTTGGAGGGAAACGATGCTGCGATGAACGCTCTCGACTTTGTCTTTACGCCTCACAACTACCTGCCCAGCAACTTCCCGTTCCCGTTCACCGTCCCAGCGACCTCCTCGCTGATCACGGCTGCCAGCAGCGATGTGAGCACGGTGACGACACCGGCGGCTGCTCTCGCTACAGGCGCGGCACTCGCGGCCACAGAAGCCATCTCGAGCTACAACACGTCCACGCCCATCGGCTTTCTTTTATACATCGCCGCGCAGTCGCAGAAGATCTTTGTTTCCGGGTCGCCAGGTGGGATCCTCTTTGGCGGCCCAACTCGGAGTTACTGGATGCTGACCCTCTTCATGGTACGTCTTTCGGTCATACTAAGCTTGGTACTCTTGCTAAATCGTGTAGTACGCTCTAGTCAATCGGACTATGACATACGCTTCCGTTAGACGACCTATCCGACTAACGTTCGCTCAACGATTCTTTCTCAGAATCGGTCCAATACTTTTCCTCCTCCACTGTTCAATGCGGCTCCTTTCCTGTATACGTTGTCAGCTGCCTAATACATATCCGCTCCCTTGGCCTGAGCCATGCCTTACTTCTCCTCAGAACGTGTTATGGTACACTTTTAAATGCACCTGCTTTAGTTATTTCATCGATACTTTTTGTGCGAGCTTGGAGATGCGGACTGGACCTGGTGATAGTGGGATGACGGTCGTAGAGTATGCTTTTGCATTCGCAGAAACAGCCAACTTGCATCCCACTCCGGAGGTCTTGATCGCTGCCCTGCTGAGTGTCACCGGAACACTGGTCACGAGCCATATGGTCAGTTTATTCAACTGGCATGCGTATCGGGTATTTCTTCATCCTCTGCCGCTAACAGATAGTTAATTCCTACAATGCTGCACGGAATCCTCACGCTGGGCTATTTCATCTATACAATTGTATCTGGTCGGTTTGTGCAGCTTCCCAGCATCCTTTTGTTATTCCAGATTCCATACATCATGACACTCGTGCTGTTGTGTATCTGCACGTTTATCTCGCTGCTCGCAACGATGCTTATTGGACGACGGGATTTACGGACATCAATTTGGGATGGCGGAGTAGGAGTGCCAGGCCTAAACGAAGATTTCTACGGCTGGCTTTTTAAATGGGGTGTCATTGCTCTTACATCAGTCCAAGAAGCCACATTCCTCAATGAAAACGAAGCGCTGAGGATGCCAGCTACGACAGTAGTCGAGAACACCGACGACCAAGATCTGGAGGAAGAGCACGCTATGCGCACGGGAATCGGATTTCGCCGAGAATGGATCCGAACGGGTTCCGTGTCGAAGAACAGAGGAACCGGCATTCCAACTCGAACACAGAATTTCAGATCTGCTTTGTATTTCGTACGGGCAACATTCCGGACTTATATTGCACTATTGTTACGTTTTCTTCGCGGGGAGGAATCACGGGGGCCTCGAGTGCGGGCTAGTACGCCTTATACTACCCGTGGTATGACTCCGTACGATGAAGAGGAGGATGGGGATTATGTATTCAGCGATAGAGATACAAGTCCATCTCCATCAGATGACGACGATTCTGAAGACGAGTCTGTTATGGGTACAACTCCTGGATTCGGCGGGTTTAGCAGAGAAAGCACGCCAATAGCAGGGGCTAGGAAGGGGATTTCTTCACGGAGAAAAGTCCGTGGGAAAAGTCCGTCCAACCGCCAGATCCGCGAACCGAGTCCCTTCCTCCCTCAAACGTTGCCGGATTCTGATTACGGGCGACAACGAGAAACAACTCCCTTCGACACACTGGAACCCAATCCTCCTTCATCTTACAACGATAATCCTCCTTCTATTCATTCCAGTGTTATCTCCGACGACGACGATGAGGAAGAATTCCCTACTAATCCACTCACAGAGCTTTTCCCTGACTTCGCAGCAACCATATCCTCTCTCCTCAATCCCTCAACTCAGGCTGAATCCGAAGATTCACAACTCCTCATCTCACATCTATCCTCTCAGCGGGTCCTGACGCGTTCGCGCTACAGAGAAGAAACGGAATCTCAGCGCCTTGAGAAATTAATTCAAAGTCGGCGACCTAGACGTCGAGCGTCCGCCGAGACCGAGGAAGACCGATATGTAGCAGAAGTTCAAAAATGTGCAGTCTGTCGAACAAATCCCAGAGTCATTGTCATCTGGCCTTGCAGGTCCTCTGCCTTCCTTTACTGTGGATATTGACTGTTAGATGTCTTGCTCTTTGCGATGATTGTCGACAGACGCTTGCTGTGAGGAATTTTAGCGGATGTCCTTGTTGTAGGAGAAAAGTGGCTAGTTACTCGAGGATATATATTCCCTAGATAGATGAGGATTTCCTGCCGTATGTACAATAGACTAGTATATAATGGGATATTATCGCATGAATGCTGCCTATGCTCTATACAAGCAAAACCCATCTTATGTAGTTCCAATACCCGAATAGTTTACCAACTGAATGCTTCAAAGTACTCGATCTCACCCTTTTCACGTTCAAGAAGATCAACTACCATTCTTCTGGCTTGATCCGCCATTCCGCCAGGACCACATACTATTTATCAGCTCAAAGTAGCGGTAGAACCAAACCTACAACAGCCATCTTTCCTAGTCGTTCCTGGGCTTCATCCGAAATGACTCTCGGCACATCGGCTCTTCGCGGGAGTATCTCACACTTGGCATTTCCCAACTTCGGAACAGGAATTTGCTGATTGATATCCATAATGCCTTGCGAAACATAAAAGCTCATCCTAAGAAAATTGTTCGGCAGAGTCAATTGCGAGATCTGATCAAGCTCCTCAGATATCCACGCTATATCTTCCTGTTTCCGCACTACCCACACATGATGTACTTGTTTTACTTTCAACCCCGGATTCCGAGACTTTTTCTCCGCAAGGTATACCAGATGGGACATTGTAAACGTGACAGCGACGCCGCCGGAGATAAACAGTACAGTAGTAAAGTTGTCAAATTTGTGCGAAACGCCGTATGGGCCTTCGACGAAAGTCGTCAGATGACATGAATTATTCGAGAGCGCCATGTCTCGGAGCCGCCTTGTAAGACCCGTTTGCGCTTTAACTAGGAAATGGAAATATTTCTCCTTTCTGTTGTTATGATGAGTTTTCGCCGGAAGTAAAGGACTCTCGAAACTTTTGTCCCCGTCTTCTGTGGTGAAAGCTGTTTGCTGATCTTGTCTGTTCTCTAGTTCGTTGACTTCCCGCCTGCCTTCATCGCCGGACTTGGTATCCAAGTATTCTTCCGTACGATTCAAAATCGAAAATGGATGAGACTGCCAAAATCCGTATCTAAGGGTCGGGAAATAGAGATAAACGGATTGTCCAGGAAGATAGTTCCACGGCTGAGCGACAGCTACTTTGACCCTTATAACATCGTCAGATAAATAAGTGATCTCTGCCTTGCTACATCCTCTCCGGAAATGCCGGCATGGTATATTGAGCCAGACAAGTCGCAGGGTCCGTAAACTTCTGTCTATGGCCCAGAAGGTTACAGAAACCCACAACCATTGCACTTTCAATCGATGAAAGACATGGATGAAAAGACCCACAAAATAAATTATCACCATGACGATGTACAGAATAAGGAAGATCTCGTAGTTATTTCTCCGAAATATTCTCAATGAATGGACGCACAGAAACCATAGTAGGAAATATGCCTTTTATTAGTGCATTTAAGAGATGCTTTACCAAGACTCCAAACAGCCAATATTCTCGAAGACATTGACCGAAGTAAACTCCCGGACGATCAGGATTTCCTAATATCAAATCATGCATATGTATATCTCACACCGACCAGGTAATATTGTATACAGTGTGTAGGCAATAACATGGGCCGTCGCTTCGAGTAGCACAATTCGTGCTATCCACCGGTGATACGCCTGGAAAGTATCGAAGCTCCAACCGGTAAGCCATATCAGTATATTGTTTCTTCCTGCCAGGGCTATGAGTAGCGGCGTATTTGCGAATGACAGCGTGCCCACTCGATTTGCAAAATATCTCAAGAACTGATAGTACGTTGGGCCTGGAAAACTTGCAGATCAGCATATTTATGATCCGAAGTTACAATATGTTTCCTTCGTAGGCTTTGAATCCAAAGCAACCAAAGAGTGTATTGAGGATTGTGAATGAAATGAGAAGCAGGGCATCTATTCGTCGGGGAATGTTGTACTGGTTTCCAAGAAATTGGGCATGTCGGACATGTTGCTCTCCTGGGAGCGCAGGAAGTGTGATATATCTTCGGAAGAATATGCTAAGTTTTCCTTTCGAGCTTGGAGTGCCACTGGAGGCATGCAAACATGGGCGGCAGCTTGTTCGTCGGCTTTGCCAGCTGAATATAAGGTTTCGAATGATTCCGAGAAGGAGTACAGAGACAATAACGGCGGAGAGTATGTACCTGAGAGGTGAGAGGGATGGAGCCAATGGTGGTACGAATAGAGGTTATTGAGGCGATTTTGGGCATGGTACGCCTCCAGGGCTTTGAGTCGATCGAGGTCGCCCCCGGGCGCATGCGAAGTTATTGCGGAAGCGGTTCGGTCACCAAGGCTCAGGGAGAGCTGTGTCGATGCCATATTGCACTGGACTACCTCCTTGGTCGCACATTAAATGGCGTAGTACGCCGAGCTATGTGGTGTTTCTCGAGCTGGGCGTGATTTTAAGCTGTAGCAAAGAGTGGTCTGATACTTCCCCGAAAGCTAATTTTATCAGATCTGATCTCACGATCTGATAGGTCGGCCAACCCCTGACGGGGCCCTATACCGTCCCCGCCACTAAAGTTTCCATTAAAGTAATTGCGCACGGCCAGTCGCGCTCAAATCTAAAAAACCTGTGTCCCTTCCTAGGCAGGGATGATATGTTTATTACTTCTTTAAGTTTGATTATTCAGCTACTCGTTATTCATATTAACTTTTCATAACATCTCCAACGGCATAAGATCCCTTTCCGAATGTACATTACTTACTATATATACCAGCTATTGATTGCCGCCCGCTCCTGGCTGCCGTAACAGATTCAACAAATCCACGCTTCCGGTGGGAGGCACTTGATCCAGGTATAACCCCTTGCCCACTTCTTTTGCAGTACCCGTTCCATCAGATTTTCCAGGAAAAATACTCCCGCTACCCATTCCCACCCCTGGAGTAACAGGCTGTGTCGTACTTTGTGAAGGAGGTTGTCCAAATCCCTCGTCGACCTCATGGCGCTTTCGTTTTCTATTCACATCCCCGACCGCGAGGGGAGATCTAGAGGAAGACTCCGAAGAGCCGCTCATAGCACGGGCCGGACGTGGTTCATCTCCGGGCACTTCAATTGAATCATCAACTGCGCTAGATTCTCGCGCCCCGGACCGGGCATGGAAATAGACCAATAAATCGGCGGCTTCCTCTTCTTCAGAGCCATCTTCACCTTTACCGTCGTTATCTGGTGGGGAATTTCCCGCGGTATTACGGATGTGTGGGGTCGAAGATGTTGCCCAACCTGGTGTGCCTCCTTGACCGCTTCCAGATCCACTTACTGGACTTAGACTACTAATGCCGCCGCCTGTACCAGGTGTATTGCTGGCCACTACACGAGCTCCGGGTGGCAACATTACCGAATTTTCGTCCTTATGAATCTGCTCCAGCACCGTCTTGGGTTCGTCAACTGCTTCCTTCTTCAACAAAACAGGGCTTTTCTCAGGAGCTGCTGAATCTCCTGGTCCAAAAGACCGGCCAAATCCATGCAACGCATTAGAAAATGGGCTCATCGGCCTTCCTGGGGTCATGGACGGCGGATTAGGACTTTTCCCGTGATCTCCAGTGGGAGCAGTCAAACCAGATTCCAGAACGCTTCCAAAGGGAGCCGGACTCGTATCACCCCACCACATGTACTGAGCATCACCAGTCAACGTCTCCAACTGGCTGTTATCGAATATCATGTCGCTGAAATTCTCTCCGCTTAGTGATGTGTAGATATTCGGATCAATGAAATCGAGACCGAAATTTCCTCCGGGTAGAGGAATGAACCCTGTCGTGTCAAAGTGTTCATTTCTTCCCGGTGAGTTGGGTTGACTAATCATCCAGAATGGCCGAGGTGTGGATCCAGTGGCGACTGGTGTGGATCCACTAAACCACTGCTGCATTTGCCCCTCGAACTGTGGTGCAGCAGGAGTTGAGGCCTTCTCGGCCTTTTGCTCTCCCTGTAATTGCGCTTGAGAATTACGAGCCTTCGCCTGCCAGAGGATGCGGATAGCTTTATAGAGCATTTCCAAGGGCCCCCACCACATACGTAGTTCGTTTAACACAGTAACACCCGTGGCGAAGTACTCTCGCGCTTGGTCGGGCGACTCATCCACATAAGGACATGGAGTAAATGCCTGATGCAGGTGAAATAGATTGGCTGTGAACATCGCGAATCCAAGGAACGGCGCGGTAACGATACAGTCTGATCGAGATAAAACCTCGCCCATGATGCTACTTATTGCTTTTGCATGTTCAAAACATGTCTTAACGCTCTCTTGGAGAAATTCGGTGGGTGGATTCCACGACGGTGGCGGAGGATCTTCTGACTGCACTTCCATCGCCATGTTCGCACTAGGAACCGAGAATCGATGGAGCGTACAGACAATGGTGTGATATGCAACGTGCATGAATACGAAACTGGGGGCCTGAGAGATGGCCACCTGATCGGCGAGATTTGAGGTCGAATATTTCAACCAATACGGTAAACTATCGATCCATTCCTTTAGTTCGGAGCTCAATTTGGCGAAGCCAGACGCGGATGTCCATGGAGGGCTTACATCGCATAAGCGACCTCCCTGATTTACGTATTTGGTAACTCTTCCCCATAACGCAACTATTCGAACGAGATAGGCTTCGGAGCCCATGCTATGTGTTTGAGGATGGATTGAATTAGGTGTTGGCGATGAAGGTGGAGGAAGTAATCTCTCGGTTTTGATGGGTATCCCAAACATGAAAGATCGCTCCGCTGTTGGAAGCTGTACATAGCAATCACTCTCCTGGATGACATGAGGCCTTTCCATGCCCGTGGAATTTAGTCGCTAAAGGTCAGATCTGGGATAAGGAGGGGAAATACATCCATAATAAAACAGGCCCAAAAGGTCCGCCTTCGCACCTCTCGCTCGGTCCAGCTGACTTTCTCTTTGGGTCTAGGGGTTTCAGGAAGTCCAAAGGGCTGCTGCGAAACGGTATCTGCTGCAGAATTTTCGCCACCAATTGCATCACCATCAACTTCTCTATTTAATCTCAGAGCACTAGACATACGAATGGCCATTCCCGCAAACATCCAAGCCTTTTGCCCCTTTTTACCCCCAAAATCATGGAGTGCAAGCAGTAGTAGCGTCTGCACATTCTGAACTGTAGGTTTATCAAAATCACGAAGTGCCAATCTGCGAGCTTCAATCGCATATGGCTCTCCGGCATGATAAGCTGGTGTTTCTTTTGTGGAATGCCGAGGTAAAGGTGGCGGGGCATGCGTAGCTGAAAATCGTGCTGATATTGCGCAAATGGAGTACAACAGGCCTTCTGGAACTTTGCCTTCTTCAATATGTCGGAGAAACGTGGGCCGGTGTAGAAAACCATAAGTCTGATTATTGACATGCGTGAAGTATATCTCAACGAGCTTCAAGAGCACACTTCGAGGAGGTAACGGAGTG
>Ga0302325_10032363_pt1 | contig 10742 bp, 16 predicted proteins | sample Palsa_T0_2_FD_201948 | JGI IMG/M metagenome (GOLD analysis project Ga0302325, IMG submission 201948) | Peat permafrost microbial communities from Stordalen Mire near Abisko, Sweden - Palsa_T0_2 | ecosystem: Environmental > Terrestrial > Soil > Palsa > Peat permafrost | place: Sweden: Abisko...
TGACGCCGGGCCCCGCACAAGGACAACGCCATTGCGCCTCCGTGATGGCCGTCCGGCTGCGCCGGTCTGACAGCCAGACGCCGTCGGCTTCTCCTCTCTGCTGACTAGAAGGCCGCAGCGGAGCGACGCTGCACAGGATCCTGATGCACCCCTCATGCACCCCGGCCGAAGTCCGAACCACGTCGTCGCCTCGATCCCATTGGCGAGAAAGGAGTTCTTTTGCAGCACCTTCCTACAGACAGTGGAGCCAACCGGGATCGAACCGGTGACCTCCTGCTTGCAAAGAGCCAGCGACGTCGATGAGCTGACGGTCAGCTAGCGATTTCGCCCGTAACTGCTGGATCTACTCGGAAGCTGTAGATCGTTTGCGGGCTCGATCACGGGCGCCGCCGCTTCCATCACGCTTCCATCCGTCGACCCACCCGGTGCGGCCGCTCCAACGCAGCTCGAGCTGCTCGAACGGGACGGTCAGCAGGTTGTCGAGCGCGGATCCGGGCGGATCGTCTTCGGCGACCTCGACCAGTGCTGAGTCCTCGTAGAGGCTGACGGCTGTCCCGGTCGTTCCGGCCGGCCAGGAGCCGATTGGCACTCGCAGCGCGACAACGTCGTCCTCTTCGATCGCGTGTTTGGTCGTGGCCATTTATCTACCGAACTCTAGAGACGACGTAAGCGGTGATCAAACGAGGCGGATCGCCTTGCCAGCGAATCTGCCATGCCGTGAGGACGTTCGCGACCCGATCGGCGCGATCCCGAAGTCCGCGCACTGACACGATGACCTCGCAATGGAAACCGTGCGCGCCAGCAGGCCGGACGCCGGACACCGGCGTCGTGCGGACGCCGCGGACCAGTGCCTCGGCAACGTATTCCAGATCGTCGGCCGTGACCGCAAGCACCCGCTCGAACGCCTCCGCCTTTGCCCTTGGATGCCCAGCCTTCAGGGAGTACCGGGCGAGCTTGTCGTGGATGCCGTACGCCTTCTCGGCGTTGGGAAGGGGCTCGCCGATCTCAGGAGGCCAAGTCACCACGCGATCGTGGCATCGCGCGCGGACAACGAATCCACACGATCGTCGTGGGCTTCGATCCGTCCTCGGTGTCCGGTCGCCGGCGATACGGCCTGGCGGCTACCAGCGATCGTGCGGCCAGCCTCTTGGCTTCGTCGCGCGGATCTCGGGCGGAGCTCCTTCCTCGGCCGCGTAGACGCACCACAGGCAGTCGCCGCCGCAATCGATCCGAGGATCGTCGGGCCCGTCTGCATCGGCAGGACCAACGAGCGGCCTCCCGCAACTGGCGCATCGAGGAGTCTCACTGCTCACTGGACGAGTGTCGCACTGGCCGACGCGAACGCACGACACGACGGCCACAGTCCCGCTTGCCGCGAACGTCGGGCGACCGGACCCGGCGGGCCGACCCGCCGAGCTACCCGAGGAGGCCGGGACCGGGGGAGCGATCGGATGCGCGAAGCACGTCACTGTATTCGGCCGCCATCCGCGAGCGGCGCATCGTCCGGCGCCGAGCATCGGCCAGCTCACGAACGTAGACCGCGCGTGTCACGTTGGCGTCTCGATGGCCGAGCAGGAACGCGACCTCATCCACGCTCTCGCCTGCCAGGAGAGCTCGGCTCGCGACCGTGTGCCGGAAGCTATGCATGGAGGGCAGTGCCCCGTGCGGGACTGGGACCGGACGTCCCCGGTCGTCGAGCGCATGCAGCAACGGAAACGTCGGTCGCCCTTCGCGATCGGCGGCTTTGAACTGTGCGGCGCGGAGCGCGCGAGCGATGTTGCGCTGACCGAACGGGCGGCCGGAGCGAGTCGCGAACACGAAGTCGTCATCGCCGACGAACGTCGATCGGCACCTGTGCTCGGCGAGGATCTGAGCAAGTTCCCGCGGGATCGGGACGGTTCGTGCCGAGCCGTCGGTCTTCGTCGGGCCGAGCGCTCCGTGCCGGTCAACCTGGTGGGCGAACTCGATCTCGGCGTCGTCGGCGTCGTCGATTCGGATGTTCGCCCAGCTGAGGGCAAGCAGCTCTGATAGCCGCGCGCCAGTGAGCGCGGCGACCGTGAAGAGCGTGCGGTACGGCTCCTCAGCCGCCGCGATCGTCTGTTCGAGTTCGCCGCGCTCGAACACCCGTCGTCGCTGGGCGTGCGACGGCTTCGGCCGCTCCGACGACAGCATGAGCGACACCGGATTGGTTCCGGCCCAACCGAGTCGGCGTACCGCATAGCGATAGATGCGATTCGTGACGCCGACGACGATCACGATCGTGGACTCGGCAAGGCCGTGAGCACGAAGCTCGCGGACCAAGTCCGCAAGATCATCGGGCGTGATTGTGTCGAGGCGTCGGGCGCCGAAGCGGTCAAGCAGGTGATGCTCGACCGCGTTGCGATAGCAGGACTGCGTCGCGGGCCGGAGGTCGATCACCGGCCCCTCGAGCCACCGGGCGGCCGCGTCGCCGAAGCGCAGCCGCCGATTGTTCGTGACCCGTTCCCCCCGGGCTCGCTGCGACAGCAAGTCGTTGCGCACCGCGCGAGCCGCGGTGATCCCGCCGTCGACGGTGCGCCACCGCTGCCTGCCAGCTACGTCCTTGAAGCCGATCTCATAGACGCCGGAGGCACGCTTGTAGATATTCCGCTCGACGCGGATCCGTCGCGGCTGCGCTGAGTTCTCCCTCATGCTGCACCTACGCAACGTGCCGCAACGACATCGCGAGGTGCCGCGGCCGCCCGCCGGTCCGGCGCCAGGCATCGAGGTCGGAGCGGCGGAAGTACAGCTTGCAGTTCGGGCCGTCCTGCTCGGCCGGAATTGCCCGTTCGGCCGCGAGCTTACGCAGCGTGTCCCGGTGGACCCCCAGGTAATCCGCGGCGTGCCTGGAATCGAACCACTCGTCCTGGCCGCTCGGTGTGTGTGCCTGGGACGGACCAGCCGCAGCTGCGAGTCGCTCCGCCAGACGCTCGGCGAGCTGATCGATCAGAGCATCGAGGAGCGAGCTTTCAGTGGCGGGGTCAATGCTCCGCATCCGGTCGGCCCGGTGGCTCGGCCGCTGGGACGAACGGCTTGCCAGCTCGAGCTGGGGTGTGGCGTACGCTGCCATAGTCGTGACCTCCTTCGTGGGTCTCGGCCAGGCCCCGGGGTGTTTGCCCACCGCCGGGGCCGATTGCTTTTGTGCTTACATCGTTACGCTATCAGCGCGTCCGGACGGATCCGCGTAACGATGTAAGCTCGCAGTGTGGTTCGCGTGGACACCGACGACTTGATCGACACGCAAGGTGTGGCCGAGATCCTCGGCCTTACCTACCGCAACACGGTGATCCAGTACCAGCAGCGATACAGCGACATGCCGAGGCCCGTTTTCGACCTCGGCAAGGGGCGTGTCAAGCTTTGGCTCCGGTCCGACATCACAGCGTGGGCGGACCGGCAGGCGGAAAGGGGCCGTACTCGGCCGGCTCGTCGCGTTCCTCGCTGATATTCGTGCACAGGCCAGGCATCGCACCGGGACGGCATTGCTGTCATCAGCCAGGATTCCTTGTCCCAGCGATCCCGTTCACACCGGGTTCCATCCACTCCTCGTCGGGAGACGGGTCTGGATGACCCGTCTGCCGACGAGGAGTCCCCCCGCGGAGCGGACGCTGGAAGCACGAGGCGTCTCGCGCGCCGCCGCAACCGCCGTCCCTGATGACCGGCCGGACGAGCCCCTCGACCCCGCCCTCAGAGAAGAAGTAGGGAACGCGCTCCATCGCTGTCACGAGCAACGCGAGTAAGGCCGCCGAAGCGCCGGACTTGGCCAACTGGAGATGCTCGGGGACCATCGTCGGGGGGGCGGCTGCGTGGCCCGAACCGATGGGTAATGGGTCGTCGGTCCCGGTTCTTGCCGAATGCGGGGCCCGGCGGCCAGCGTGCAGCATGCGGCACTTGCCGATGCAAAGTCGCTTCGGGACTCCGATGTTGGGGACTCGCCTCAGCGAGGTTAGATCGGTCCTCTCGCGGCTGCGTGGCCTGCCGCGGGGCAGGTGCCGCTCGACATTTGCCGAACCATTCTTGCGTGGCACCTGCGGTAGCTGCGGCCCTCGTTGCTGGAGTCGTCGCCGTGGCGACGACGATCATCACAGTCCTTGCTGGTCGCCAGCTCGAGCAGCGACGCCGTGACCAAGACCGGACAGAGCTGATCCGACGCTACCGCGATCCCCTCCTTCGGTCGGCGTACGACTTGCAGAGCAGGCTCTGGAACATCGTTCGCCAAAGATTCCTCGACGTTTATTACATCAATGGAGGGGCATCAGAACGCTCGTATGCAGTCGGCAACACGCTATACGTGATCGGCGAGTTCTTTGCCTGGATCGAGATCCTCCGGCGCGATCTCCAGTTCCTTGATCTCGGCGAGGAGTCGATGTCCAAGAGGCTCGTGGACCTTATCGAGGAGATCCGCGACAAGTTCTCGCGTGACGACATCGAAGGGCGGGTGTTCAGAGTCTTTCGCGGGGAGCAGCGAGCAATCGGCGAAGTCATGTCGATCACCTCATCGTCGACGACGGGGGACCCGCCGCGGCCCGAAGCGATGGGTTACGCGAGTTTCACCGCAAATCTAGAGACCCCCGACCTCGCAAGGTGGTTTAGTGACCTGAAAGAAGACATCGAGGACAGACTCACCAATGGGGACCGACACGATGAGACACGCCTCATCGTCGTCCAAAGGGCGCTGATCGATCTGCTGGAGTTCCTCGATCCGGACTGTCTGTACTTCCAGGCCGAAAAACGAACAAGAATCCCGTGATTTCGTCGGTACCAGCTTTGCAGACCGGCGCCCGAGCGGGGGTCGGCGTCGTCCTCTGCGGCGAACGCGCAAGGGTGGGCGCGCCGCCTGCGAGATCGCGGGATCCCAAAGCTGGCGGTAGGACCGGCGGAACATCCAGTCCTCGAGGAGGGCATCCGGGGGGTCGGTTAGAAACACGGCTGTCGCCGATAGGAGGGCGCTCGCGCTGGTGTGCAGAATTGGCCAGATACCTATGCACGCTCCGAGGCCAGCATCGGCGAGCCGCCGGGCGACGGCATCCGACCGCGCGACTCCTAATTCGCCAACGCGATGGCACGACGCGAGGCATCCGCAGGACGAAAGGAATCGCGCGGGGCGTTGCGTGCCAAGGCCCGAGAGCGAATGAAGGCCGGCGCGTGTTTCGGCACGGGGCCTCGGGCAACTGACGCCGGCCACTCCAAGCTGTCTCCATGGGCAGCTGTCGGATACTCGAACACCTAAACCTCTCGTACAGCTAGCCGGTAACATCGACGAGTGGTTCCAGGTCTGAGGCTTCGTCTTGCCTTCCAGCGAGTCCGCGACGAACTCCTCGAGCAGCCGAAGAGCGGGCGCGCTTTTGTAGCTAATCGGTTTGAGTTGTCCCTCATAGAGGTGGCCTACGGGGACTGGATCACAAACTTACGGGCTGAACTCGGGTCTGACATCTGGACGCCTGGTCCCGTTGAGTTCTGCAACGCTCCCAAAGGTCGTGGATTGGTTCGCCCGGGAGTTCGGATGGCGATCCGAGATCGCGTGGTCTACACAGCGGCGGTTGGCATGTGCCTGCGGAACATAGATGCTCAAACACGCTGGTCTCAGAAGCGCATTGACTTCGCCACTCAGATCAACAGCAACAAGCTCTCGAAACGTGAATGGCTTCGATCGCCTTTCGTTGGCTGGAAAGCATGGCGCGACGAGAGCCTTCGCCTGCTTGCACTCAGGCGTTCGACGTTCGTCGTACTGGCGGACATCGCTGGCTACTTCGAAAACATCAGTATTTCCCTGCTCACGTCAGACCTGCTTCAGGCTGGCTGTCGCGAGGACGTGATCGTACTCTTACGAAAATGTCTCAATCACTGGTGCCAAACGCCCGATCGTGGGTTACCACAAGGGATTCTCGCGTCAGATATCTTGGCAAAGGTGTACCTCGAAGCATTTGATCGGCACTTGAAAGGTCACGGCCTTCGTCACGTACGCTATGCCGATGACCTTCGTATCTTCTGCAAGTCCGAGCGCGAGGCGCGCGAAGCTCTTGTCAAGGTCACCGAACTACTTCGCCAGCGTGGCCTGACCCTGCAATCAGCCAAGACTCAGATCACCAAGGCGGCTGGGCTGGAGCCTGAGTTTGAGGGTGCCGTCCCCGCAATCCAGGCTCTGCAACGCGATTTCATCGTAGACAAGAAGATTCGCCAGCAGATGGTCGACGACCCCTCCATTCCTATCTCGGCTATCGACGATCTTGCGGGATCCGACCCCACAACATTTGACCCGAAGGTCATACAGCGGGCTTTCCGAAGGTTCGTGGTTCAAAGCGAGTCCCCCGACAAAACGATGCGCCGGTTCTTGCTTAGGCGGTTTGCCGCCCTACACGACGACACGGCCGTTGAATACTGCGAAACGCTTGTCGTCGATGCTCCCGAGGCCACTACCGAAATTCTGCGCTACTTCCAGGATCTGGACGATCCGGCCCGGTTTGAGTTCGCACTAGTCCGCGCGCTTAGGGATCCAGACCTGACGATGTATCCGTACCAGCAGTGCCTGATTCTCGACTGGCTATGGCGCAATGCGCATTCCCTCCGGAAGCCTACGAGGGCAACCATCCGGAAGATTGCGCTCAGCGGGGACACCCCGAGCTACGTTCGCATCGTTTGCGAGGCACTTCTCGGACGATTTGGCGACATCGCCGATCGCGAGCGGATCGCTACGCGCTTCGGTAGCAGCTCGGATCCGCTCGAGCGTGCCCAGCTGTTGTGTTGCTTGTCCAATCTAGAGAAAGGCCGGAGGAACGCCCTAATGGGGCGCGTGAAAGACGAAGGACCATGGGTGGCACGCGCGGTGAAACTGATGCGTCTCGCCCCCACGGGCGGTAACTGAGGGCGTATCACAGGGCCTAGACGTCCCTAGGACTTCCGCCGGCCGTCGCGACTGCTTCCATCGCGCGATAGCCAGTCACCGCTGCAACTGGTCTGGCGACCGACCGCTCGCCGGCAGCGAGCTGCTGAAGGCGGTCGTGGCGCCGCGCCCGCCGGACGCCTTCGTCGTCGCCAACGCGCTCGTCCGCCGCATGACCGTCGGATGACGAAAGCGATCGTCGGGCAACGAGGTCTGCGACGCGTGCCTCTGGGCGGATGAAGGCGCTGGCTGATTCAGGCACCGCGGCTCTAGCTGACGTCGCAAGTCCGGGCTCAGCAGTACCGGCCCGCGAAGGCTGGCGCGACAGTTCCGGCGGTGAGCTGATTGGTGGCGCGGCTGGGTGCTCGCGGCGAGCGTCGGCCGGCGAGCCAAGAACGGCAGTAGCGGGGCACGCTGGCGAGGAATCGGCCGCCGGCCCCTGCGGAAGTGCAGGAGCCCGCGTCCCGCGCCGATGATGGAGGGGCCGCGGATCGTCGGTTCCGTGAGCTCGTTCGCTCAAGATCAACAGCTGCCGTCCGATCACTCCGGCTGATCATGCTGGACAGAACCTGGGGGCCGACATAGACTCGCGCCGTGGAGAATGCATGAGTTCCCGTCGGTTAAGGCGCGGAAGCTGCTGGCGGTACTTCAGCGGGAGCCGCTCGCCTTCGAGATCGTCAGGCAGAAGGGATCGCACCGGAGGATGAAATCACGGAACGGTTATGGGGTGCTTACCTTCTCTTGGCATGACGGCGCGACCATCCCGCCCGGATTGGTCGAGAAGACGCTAGTCGAAGACGTGGGTCTTGACCGCGAGAAAGCGCTGGAACTGCTCTAGGAGATGAGATGCCGACCTCTGTGAACGTGATCTACCACTACGAAGACGGCAGTTGGTGGGCCGACTCTCCAGACATTGCGCGCTGGAGCGCTGCCGCGCCCGAGATCAGCGACCTCGTCGACCTCGTCCTCGAGGGCGTCCCGTTCGCCCTTGGGACCGACGATGTCGAGATCACGCACACGCCGGCACCCGATCTGATGGACGTGTTCCGCGGTAGGAGTGTGGGCGGACGCCTACGTCTGCAGATCAGCGCAGCATTCCGCGGTTTGCTCCCCGATCCGCCGCGCGTCGCGGCCCCCGCGGGCGGGACCCCGATCGCCTGTGGAAGCTGATCTACTTCTCTGCGACCACGCTGAGGCGGTCAACGGCAAGCTCTACATCAACGGGGGCGGCTGGAACGCGATCTTCGCGCCCGGCCTACCGATATCGGTCTACCTCGCTGCGCTCATCACCCTGGATTGGAACGAGAGCAATATCCGGCACCAGCTGGTCGCCGAATTGCTCACCGAGGACGGCGAAGTGGTCGAAAACGGTGATCCTCCACAGCCGGTGAGGGTCGAGGCCCAGATGGAGGTCGGCCGCCCGCCGGGTATCCGGCCTGGGACCGAGCTGGTGGCCCCGATGGTGCTTGGCTTTCAGGGGCTCACCCTTCCGGAGGGCGGATATGTGTGGCGCCTCGCATCCGGCGATGCTGTCCTGGCTCGCCGTCCCTTCCAGGTTGTCGCGCCGCCGGCGGGGCTCCCCGGATTCCCGCCCGGGACGTTCGGCCGCTGAATCCGCGGCGACTCCGGGCGGGCGTTCACCAGCAGACTTGCTGCTGGGCCGATGCTCGCACTGCGACGACGCAGAGGGCTCGCAGCTGAGCAAGCGGGTGCTCGCTCTCGCCCATCAGCAGCGGCGTGTGAAAGTCCCCTGCGGACGAGTGCTTTGCTCCGCCGGACGCCGCCGAGCTGACAATCGCGTCGGCGACGCCTGGGTCGTGCCGATCGCCGGCGCCGGAGGATTGCTACGCCACCGCGACGATGGGGACCCTCAGCGTATTCAAGGTCGCCGCTTCGCCTGACAGAGGCGATGGCTTCTGTCGAACCCATCGAACTGTTCGAGCCGTGAGCCGGATGTCGCTTCGACTACGCTGACGCGGCGCCCGCGGACGGACCGGCCAAAACGAGTCTGCGAATATGGCCTGCACGGCCGGATTGAGGTCAAGCCGCCTCCTCAGAGACTCCCTCCTGACTGGGTGCGTGCGCCAAGACGATGGTCGCAATGCTCGAGTAGCGGATCGCGTCGCCGATCATCACCGACGAAAGAGTTAGGTCAGCAACCTGCATGGTGCTCCCCCGAGCCATCCGCTCGATGTTCGTCTGCATCTGTCGGACGTGGTTGTCCAGCCCGTGATCCATCGGATCGCCTTGCGTCTCTGTGACAACTAGCTGTGTGTGCATCCTGTGCCCCTTCCTAGTTCTGACCGCACCGCTCGCTGACGACGCGGCGTGGCTCATGCCGCGCCGTGCCCTACTTCTCGCCCTGATACTCGAGCGCGATCTCCAGAACGGGCGGCAGGTATCCGATCGGGATGATCGAGGAACTTATCGGGTCATAGTTTCCGTTGCGGTCGATCCGCACCCGGATCGCCGGGTCCCCCTGATTCTCGCTGTCATTCCAGTTATGCGTACCGGCCTCGAGCGTGACTACCGTGCCGTCGTCGTAGCTGGCTAGCGGGCGAGTAAATCGGCCGTCGACCTGGAACATGCATCTACCTCCTGGGATGATTGCTTGCTAGCCGAGCGTTGCCATTCACGGAGGCGCCGTCGATCATCCGGCGTCCGCCCAGGGCTATCGGCTGCTGCTTGGCGAGCCGCAAGCATCTCACCGCCCGCTATGGGACGCGGGTTCCCTTCCAATCCGCCGAGTGTGGTGGGCGCGCTCCGGAAGATCGCTTTGGCGTTGCGCCTGCGCTCGCCCCGTGTGAGCGCTATGGCGACATTTGGCTCGGCTAGCGAGCTTCCTTATGGAGCACGGGCTGTCACGCGTGCTTCTCTGCGGCCTTCTCCATCCAGTGGATTAGGCGGCGCACAACCGCGATCGACTCATCAGCTCCGGCCTGATCGACTGAGGCGCCATCGTGCACAACGCCGTTCCGTCGCAGGACGTGCTCGTTGTATTTAGTCCAGAGTTGTCCAGAATCACTGATCGGACGGCCGATAAGAGCGGTGAAAAGCGCCTGGCTCTGCTTGTCGCGCAATCCTGCCGAGCGCGGCTTGACGAACTCCGCGACAGCTGGCGGCATGACGCTCAATCCGACATCGCGGATCAGGTCCCGCGCGTAGATCTCAAACGCGGTCTGTGCGGCGACGACTGCGTATTCGAAATGGCCAGACATGGCTAGCCCGCGTGCCTTCGCAAGCAGCTCCTCGTGGTAGGTCGCTGGCTCATCTATTGGTCCCACGACGAATCCGATCGACGGCGGCTTCGGCGTCAATCCGGCCTGCGATCGAAGCCTCGTCCACGTACCCGTCGCTTGGTTGACCGCTCCGCCGAGACTTCCGGCATCGACATCGAGGACTAGCACCGACCGGCCGTCAGAGCCGTCCGGGAAGACCTCCGTGACCACACCGTGCCGCTCGGGCGGCATCATGTCTATGGCGGCGTCGCGCATCGCCTCGACCTCTGGATCGTCGAGCGCCAAGTTCACCTTCCAGGTTGTCACGAGAGCATTGTGCGCCCCCGGTCGGCGGACTGCAGAGAAAGTCTTGCCTAGACTGAACGACCGCTGTTTCAAGTGGTCGGGTCAGACGATGGGTCGATCGACACGCGAGCGGTCTACTGCCCGACTCGGCACGACTGCTTTCGTCGTGACGGCTGGGTGCCACTTGCGACTGCTTCGGCGACGACGGAGGCGCCCTGCGCGCATGACCTCAGGACCGTGTGCGCAGCTCGGTGGCGGCGACGGCTCGGTCGCCGACCGTCGTGCACTAACACGCCCCTTCTTCGACGGTCTGCGGACGTCTC
>Ga0302325_10032364_pt1 | contig 10742 bp, 7 predicted proteins | sample Palsa_T0_2_FD_201948 | JGI IMG/M metagenome (GOLD analysis project Ga0302325, IMG submission 201948) | Peat permafrost microbial communities from Stordalen Mire near Abisko, Sweden - Palsa_T0_2 | ecosystem: Environmental > Terrestrial > Soil > Palsa > Peat permafrost | place: Sweden: Abisko...
TCAGTGCCGGCCCGCAGACTGATGGGTTCGGCGGCGGGGGCGGGTTCCCTGGCGGCCGGGCCGGGCAGTTCGGGCGCGGGGCGGGGACGGGCGCGGCTCGCGGCGCAACAGGATCCGGTCCGGGGAGCACCGGCGGCACGGCGGGCTCCGGGACCGGCAGCGCCAGGACCGGGGCTCCAGGCGGATCCGCCGGGTCAGCCGGCACACGGCCCGGTGGTAGCGGGACTGGCGGCTCAGCGGGCACGCTTCCCGGCGGTAGCGGCTCAGCGGGTACCCGGCCGGGTGGCTTCGGCGGCGCGGGCGGCGGCGGGCTTGGCGGCAGTACGACCGTGAGCAGCGCCATGGAGAAGCTGCTCGAGCAGGACGCGTCCAGCTACAAGTGGGTGGCCGCCACCGTGGGTTCGGAGGCCGCGGCGCCCCTCGAGCTAGCCACCGGTGACCCGGTAATAGCCATCGGCGGGTTCAACGGGACCGACCCGTGGCCCACGCTGGCCGTATTCGAAGGACTCGTGGCCAAGCACGAGATCCATTACTACGTAGACCAGGACGGCGAGAGCTTCGGCGGAGGGCAGGGCTCCTCGGCCATCACGAAATGGGTCGCGGCCCACTTCACGAAGGAGACCGTCGGCGGCGAGACCGTCTACAACCTCACCGATCCCACGTCCTAGGCCCGTCGTTTGCGGGAGGTTAAGGGGTGCCCGGAGCTGGCGATCAGCTCCGGGCCTTCGGCCATCACGTGCCTGGAGTTCAGCGTCGCGGGCATGACAACAGGCGATAGGCCTGCTTGGCGCTGAGTACCCGCATGACGGCCGAGTTCACCAGGGCACGAAAGGCGGAGTCGGCGGATACGCGCGCGAGGATAGCGCTGTCCATCGCTGCCGCCGCGGGGAGGCTCTGAGAGGTGATCAAGTCGCCGCCCGCGGCGAGGAAGTCGATCCCGCGGGTTCCCGGCGAAAGGCCCGCCACCGCAGTCGCCGCGCCCAGGTCATCCGAGACGATCACCCCGTTGAAACGCATCTGCTGGCGCAGGATCACGCGCATCACCTCCGGCGAGAAAACGGCGAGATGGCGCGCGTCAATGCGGGTATAGGTGGCCAGGGCGACCATGACGAAAGGCACGCCGGCGTCGATGGCTCCCTGGAAGGAACGGAGGTAGGGGTCATGCGGCCCGGTCGTGCTGTCAACGACCCCGGCGGTGAAATCGGTGTTGCCGCGGACCCGGCCCAGCCCAGGGAAGTGCTTGGCGGTAGCCGCGACTCCTGCCTGCTGCATCCCCCGGATGAACGCCACGCCATGGGCCGCCACCGTCGCCGGGCTGTACCCAAACTCACGATCGAGCATGCCGATGGGCTGGTTCTGGTCGGCGGTTCCGGCTGGTACGACATCCATGACCGGGGCCAGGTCGAGATTGAAGCCTGCCGACCGGAGTTCACGGCCCCAGACCGCAGCCTGCTGCTGCAGCACGGAAGTGGGCAGGCTGCCCTGGGCCAGGGCCGAAGGCATTGCGGAAAAGCCCGGGCCCCGCAGGGACTGGACCTCTCCGCCCTCCTGGTTCGCGGCGATGAAGAAGCGAACCCCGCCGGTAGCCCGCGAGGAAGCCAGCGACTGATATCCGCGAGTCAGCTGCTGGAGCTCGGCTACGCCCGCCGTAAGGTTGCCCGCGGACAGCAACGAGCCGAAGTGGTACGCCGCCACCGCCTGGGCGACATCAGAGACCGGGTCGCCCGCGATGCCGACCAGGAACAACTGGCCGACCCGCTGGGCTTCGGTCAGGCCAGAGAAAACCTGAGCCGGGCAGGAGGGCAACGCTGACTGAGGCGACAATGCGCCCGTGCCGGGCCGAGGCAACGCGGGGCTGGCCGAGGCGGGCGAGGGCTTTCCGGCGACAACAGCGCTGGTTGAGGTAGCGCCGCACCCGAAGCTTGCTAGTCCGAGCAAGAGAGCGGACGCCGAGAGAATCAAGCCCCGCAGACGCCGCGTCATTCCGCTGCGCCGGCATCGCTTGATACGTATCCTGGCCACCTCCGAAGTACGGTACCGGCAAGCCAACATTGACCACGTCACACTACCTGCGATCGCCGGTGGTGACAGGAGGAAAGCAGCGGCGACGTGGGCCTGGTGCGGTACCAGGCGCGGATCGGCGTCGCCGAAGACGACGAAGCCGAATCCCTCATCACCTGCTGGCACACCGACTGCTACGAGTGGCGGGACGAGCGCTGGCAGGCTGTCTGGTCGCAGGCCACCGTCATCAGGCCTGAGTGACCCGCTGGATGGCAGCCAGCCAGGCCTGTGCCGACGAGATGCCGAGCGCGGACTCATTGAGCTCGAACGTGGCCGCCTCGATGCTGACGATCCGCCATCCATCGCTGAAGGCGGCACGCAGTTCGTCCTGGCGTACCCGGCGCGGGCCGAAGGTCCCGGGCTGCTGGTCGCTGAAGCAGATCAGGTGGCAGTAACCGCCATCGCGCAGTACCGACGCCAGGCTGGCGACGTACCCGGCGCGGTCCTTGTCGTCGAAGACATGGAACACTCCGCTGTCGATGACGACGTCGAACGTCAGGCCGAGGTCTGGAAGCCGCAGGGCATCGGCGATTTCGAAGCGGGCGTTCAGGCCCCGTTCGGCGGCCTTGCCCCGGGCCCGCTCGATGGCGTGCACCGACACATCTATGCCCATGGCGTCCGCGCCGTGCGAGGCAGCCAGCAGGGTCTGCTCCCCGGTGCCGCAGCCTGCGTCCAGCAGCCGACCGCTCAGCAGCCCTTTTCTCGCCAGCCGGACGAAGGCAGGCTGCGGCCGGCCGATGTCCCATGGTGCGGGCTTGCTCGCCGTGTAAGACGCGTCCCAGCCCGGAGTGGTCATCACCTAAGTATCGGCCTGCGCCAGGTCACTGAGCGAACCGGCGCGCCGGAATCGCGCATCAGGGGGCGCAGGCCAGCTGAACCGGCATAGACGGCCGACTCTGCTTGCCCGCGGTGCCAGTGACCCAGACTTCGATGGAGTCCGAATGGTGCTGGGCGGTGCCGCAGCCCTCGTTGAACGGATAGGTGATGCTGCCTGGCTCGACAATGCCGTCGCCGGGGCTGGAGAACGGATAGGTCACTTCCGCTATGCGCGACCCATCCACCCCCGTGAATCCGAAACCATTGGCTTCGTTGTCTGTGTCGGTGTAGTAGATATCCACGAACACCGTGACGCCTTGTTGATAGGTGTAAACCTTGGTGACCTGCAGGGGGCCGGGAGGTGCGCCAGGGAGCACGGGCGGGGAGGCACTCATCGATGCCGATGCGGTCGCCGTGGGCCCCGGGGCCGGGTTACCTGAAGCCGATGACGCGCTGGACGGATGCCGGGCGGTGATCAGGGCATAGCCGACCGCCCCAGATGCGGCGAGGAGCCCCCCGACGACACACGCCGCAGCCAGCGGCCGCCATGAGGACCTCCGCGGCGCGTCGCGACCGCTGTCGCCCGATTGCGGCTGGTCGCCGGGAACCAGCTGATCATGCGGTTCCACCTGGTCAACCGGCTGCGGCTGGCCGTCCGGCTGTAGCCGGCTACCCGGCTGCAGCCGGTCACCGGTCTCTGCCTGGTCATTCAGCTGGGCCTGATCGCCTGTCTGAACCTGATCGCCCGGCTGTACCTGGTCGCCCGGCTGCGGGTGGTCATCCGGCCGCTGGTCATCCCGCCGCGCCTCAGCGTTCGGCCGCGCCTGGTCACCCGGCTGCGGCTGATCATCGGCTCGTGGCTGAGTATCGGCCCGCAGCTGGTCAGCCGGCTTCGCCGGAGCGCTCGGCCGCGCCTGCCTGGGCAGAAGCGCGGGATCATGCGCCGCGCTCCCCAGCGTGACCGTCCCCATACTGCTTGTGCCGCCGCCCTTCCGGTCGTCTTCGCCTTTGGACGGGATATCCCCGGGGAACATTCGCATGATCGACTCGGGCAGCCAGCCCGTCTCGGCCTGCAGGGCGCCCAGCTCGGCCAGCAAGCCAGCGGCGCTAGGGCGCTCGCTCGGATCCTTCGCCAGGCAACGTTGGACAAGCGGCCGGACTTCGGGCGGCACTTTGTCGAGGTTCGGCGCGCCATGGATCACGCGATCGAGCAGCTCGATGGGGGTCCCGGTGCCGAACGGTCTTTCTCCCGTGGCCGCGAAGGCCAGCACCGCACCCAGGCTGAACACGTCGCTGAGCGGCCCGACCTTCTTACCCAGGGCCTGTTCGGGTGACATGAACCCGGGCGAGCCCATCACCAGGCCCGGGTGCGTCAGCGGCGCCATTTCCGCGGCATGGGAGATCCCGAAATCGATCACCCGCGGCCCGTCCTCGGCCAGCAGCACGTTAGACGGCTTGAGGTCACCATGCACCACGCCCGCGGCATGGATCGCGTTCAAGCCCTCGGCCAAGGCTGCGGCCAGCGCCATCACTGCCTTAGCGGACAGCGGGCCGTGGTTCTTCACCGTCTCGGCCAGCGACGGACCAGCCACGTACGCGGTGGCCAGCCAGGGCACCTGGGCATCCACGTCCGCGTCCACGACCAAGGCGGTGAACAGGCCGTTTACCCTCCGTGCGGCTGAGACCTCGCGGCTAAAGCGGGACCGGAAATCAGGATCAGCGGCCAGTTCGGCACGGATCATTTTCACCGCTACTGGGCGGCCGCCGGCCGACATGGCCAGGAATACCCGTCCCATGCCGCCAGAGCCGAGCTGCCCTACCAGCCGGTAAGGACCGATCAGCCGCGGATCCGCAGGCTGCAAAGCCCTCACCATGCTAAATCCCACCTCAACGTCTGTAATGACGCTCTAGATGTCATATCAGCCAGGGCAATAATAAGCGCCGGATGCCGACCTGCACGCGGACAAAGGAGCTATTAAGTCCATCGTTATGCATCCCCAGCTATCCTTCCTGTCACACTGGCACCACAGGCCCCTCTGGTCACACGGCCCAGGTGCAGGACAGCCGAGGGCTCCCGCCTGGCATGTCAACATCGCGCCACCATAGCGTGAAAGTTCACGGTCAGGCGGTGCAAGCCAGATGGATCGCGGCGGGCGGGCTGCTGGCTCCCGCCGCGTCGTAGATCCAGACCTCGATTTCGGCGGCGTGCTGCCTGGCCGTTCCGCAGGCCAGGTTGAGCGGGTAGGCGATGCTACCCGGTCCGACGATACCGCCGCCAGGACTGGAGAAGGGGTAGGTTTCCTCCGTCCAGCGATTGCCGTTTGAGCCCATGAAGCCGAACCCCTGGGCGTCGTTACCCGGATCGGCGTATTGCACGTCGAAGTAGACCCATACGCCTTGCTGGTACGTCGCCACGCTCGTAATCTGCGGCACGGGCGGTGCCGGTGACGTGGACGGTGACGGGCTCGGCGGCTGTGACGGAGATGCGATCGGGGACGCCGGGTTGGTGGCCGTGGGGGACGCCGACGGGGCCGGAGCCGTCGATTGAGACGGCGACGGCGAGGTGCTCCTGGCCGGTGTGCCCGGCGACGTGAGGGTGTCTATCGCCGGGACGATTTCCGCGGGAACCACGCCGGGGAGGGCGCTAGCAGACGATGTCGCCCTCGAGGGCGACACGGATGGCGAGGTACCCGCAGACGAGGCCGGCCCGGTCACCGGGATGGCTCGCGTCGCCGCGACCCTCGGCTGGAGCATGGCGGCGGACGGATCCTTGTCCGCGCCGGATAGGGCGAAGCTGACCGCGGCCGATGCCGCCAGCACACCGGCCGTGACTGCGGCCGCCACCAGCGGCCGCCACCAGCGGCGCCGCGACATCTGGTCCCGGCCGGGCGACCGGGCCGAGCCGAACCAGGTGCGCCCGGAAGCGGGTCGCCCCGAAGCGGGTCGCCCGGGCCCGGGCGCTTCCCCCGGAGAAGCCGGACGAACAGCGGCGGCCACCTGAGGCGGGTTCGGCGCGAGATACTCGGCGAATGCTCCGATGGCCGCGTCAGACAGCCAGCCGGCCGCGGGTTGCACGGCCGCTACCTCGGCCAGCAGTTCGCCGGCGGTGGGCCGTTCTGCTGGCTCTTTGGCCAGGCAATGCCTGACCACAGAACGCAGTTCGGTGGGCAGCTGATCCAGGTTCGGCTCGCTGTAGACGAGCCGGTAGGCCAGCTCGGGACGCGACCCTTCGCCGAACGGCCCCTGGCCTGTGGCGGCGAACGCGAGCACCGCGCCGAGGCTGAACACGTCGCTTGGCGGCCCGATATCCCCGCCCATGGCCTGTTCAGGAGACATGAACCCGGGCGAGCCGACCACCAGGCCGGCTGCCGTCACCGACGCAGCCTCGGCGGCGCGGGAGATGCCGAAGTCAATCACCCGCGGGCCGTCTTGGGACAGCAGCACGTTGGAGGGCTTCAGGTCGCAGTGCACCACGAATGCGGCGTGAATCGCACTCAGGCCCTCCGCCAGCCCCGCCGCGAGCGCCAGCGCCGGCCGGGCTGGCATCGGCCCGTGACGGGCGATCGCGTCAGACAGGGCAGGCCCGCTGACGTAAGCCGTAGCCAGCCACGGCACCGGACCGTCCACATCCGCATCGACCACCAGGGCGGTGAACAGGCCGCTTACCCGCCGGGCCGCGGCGACCTCCCGGCCGAACCTGACCCGGAACTCCTGATCCGCGGCCAGCTCAGCCCGGATCACCTTCACCGCGACCGGTCGACCGCCCGCCGACAGGCCCAGAAATACCCGTCCCATGCCACCGCAGCCAAGTTGCCCGACCAGCCGGTACGGACCGATCAGTTGCGGGTCCCCTGGCTGCAAGCCCCGTGCCACGTCGCGCCACCTAACGTCAGCCCAAGCCCCTTTTGCCGACATACGTGCAAAACAAGCTTAATGGCTAGGCGCAAAGATGCATCCGGGAAAAGATTTCTATTCGGACACGTAATTCCTGCGTTCGGATGCCGTTTGTTCTACTGCCACATCTGTCCCACGAGCAACCGAACCCGGGTCGCCCGGAATGACATGTCACCATTTGGTTGCTTAATTTTCAATTAAGAGTTGATAACACTATATCGTCTCAGGTCACGGCGCCGGACCGGCCCGCTGCCCGCGCCGCGGGGACAGGCCGGCGCACCGCTCGCTCAGGCCGAGATGGCCCGGCCGGCCTCGGTCTCGGCTGATCTCGCCCCAGCGACCTTCCCCTCAATACGGCGTTACCTTCAGGAGACTCCACGCATGAACCTCGGCGACAGCGTGGACGGCGCTAGCCGCTCAGAGCACGATGACTACGGCCGGTCCGGCAGCTTTGCAGGCCCTGACCACGACAAGCCAGCGCGGTCGCCAAGGACCCAGGAAACGCTCCAGGGCATCCAGGACATCATCGACAGGCTCGCCGCCGCTACCCGTCAGCTTGGCGACCCCGGTCGCCGGGTTCCAGGTACCTGGGTCCGGCCGGAACTGCCGGATCCGGTCACGCTAGCCTCCGAGAGTCCGCAGCAGGCGCACGCTGTCGGCGGCGCTGAGCGCGGACGCGCGCAGCAGCGCGAACGCGCGAATGTAGCGGGCGACGTCCGTCTGGCTCTCCAGGTAGACGCCGCCGGATAGCGCCTCCACGTAGACCACGCCCAGGCTGGGCGCATCGGAGAAGCGCAGGATGGCGAGAGATGCGCTGCCTGCAGCGGCATGCGCCCCGGCCGAGAACGGCAGGACCTGAAGGGTCAGGTCAGGAAGATCCTCGCTCAGCTGGACGAGGTGGCGGATCTGCCCGGCCAGGACGCCGGGGCCGCCGACCTCCTGGTGCAGGGCGCCTTCGCCCAGGATGATCCACAGACGCCGACCCGAAGACCCCGAAGTACCCGAAGCGCCAGAGGGCTTCCCGGTCAGCACACCCTGCCGCCGCACGTCCATGGCCGCGATCTCATCCTCCCGCTGCCCGCTGGTGGTGTAGCCGGGCTCGGCCGCAGCGATGGCGCGGGCGTAGTCCTCGGTTTGCAGCAGGCCGGGCACGAGCTGAGCCTCGTATGCCATGATCTCCGAGGCAACCGACTCCATGATGACGTAATCCAGGTACGCCTCGGAGAAGCTGCCCGCATAGGGATGCCACCAGTCTCGCTGAGCGCCGCGGCTGGCGATGGCCATCAGCGCGGCCTGGTCGCCCTCCGGCACGCCGTACTCGGCCAGCAGCTCGCGCAGTTCCTTGGGCCTGATGCCACGCTGGCCGGTTTCGATCCTGCTGATCTTCGAACGGTCGCACTCAAGCACGCGCGCCGCATCTTCGAGCGCGTAGCCGACATTCTCCCGGTACCGGCGCAAAGCGCCTCCGACGAGGCGGCGCCGCACGGGGGGTTCTCCGGTCACGGTTCCTGCCTTCCTGCGGTTCATGCGCCGCATAGCGAACATTGTGCTACTTAAAGCAGAACGTAGCATCTGATGTAGCCCAAGGGCGGGCAACGACACGCCCGGACGCGGATCAGGATGTCGCCGCCGGGTGAGGCGGGTTCAGCTGCCGGCCAGCATTAGGCGCTGAGCCGGTCAAGGGCCGCGAGCACGCGATTCTCGGACACGGGAGCCTGGGTCCCGAGAGTCTGGGCGAAAAGGCTGACCCGGAGTTCCTCGAGCATCCAGCGTGCCTCGCCGAGATCGCCGTCGAGCACGACCCGCTGCGCCCCTTGGCCCTCCCGGCCCGCGCCGCGCAGCTCCGCGACCGCGTGGGCGTATGCCTGTTCCACCCGCTGGGCGATAGCCATGTTCGCCGCGTCGCGCGCCGGGTTCTCCGGCAGCTTGTCCAGCCGCCGCTCTATCCCCTGCAGGTAGCGGGCCAGGTGCGGGAGCCGCCGGTAGCCGGTGGCGGTCACGAACCCCGGAAAGATGAGCCGGGCCAGCTGGGCGCGCATGTCGGCTATGGCCGGCCGGGCGGCATCGCCCCGGAGGTCGTCCAGGCGGGTCTCGATGGCGTGGGACAGGCGCAGCGCGGACTCCACCCGCCGCACGACATCTCCGGTCACCTCCCGCAGGCGGGACCTGACCGCGGCGCAGAGCCGCTCGAAGCCGTCGCGATCCCAGGCCGGACCGCCCGCCTCGGCCATCAGGTAGTCAGCGGCGCAGCTGATGCAGTCGGCGAACATCGCCGCGACACCGCCGTGCGGGTTGTGGCTGAGCGCCAGCTTCGCCCGCGTCGGCAAGCCGTCCGCGATCGATTTGACCGGCGACGGCGCGCCCAGCAGGATCAGCCGCCTGGTCCCCGCCCACATGGCCATGCGCGCCGCGGCCTCGGTCTCGAACAGCCGGACGTCGACGGCGGCGCCCGCGTCGTAAAGGGCGGGGTAGGCGACCACGGTGCCTTCGGTGAAGATCTTGGGCAGCGCGCCGAAGTTCCACGAGGTCAGGCCCGAGCGCGTGATCCCGCGGGCCGCCTGCGACAGCACGGCCCGCAGCCGGGGCCTGAGCTCGCGCTGCAGCTCGCCGACATCCTTGCCCTCGGCCAGGACGCGGTCCCCGTCGGTCACCCGGACCGTGATCCGCAGGTGCGGCGGCAGCTTGGAGGTATCCCAGGCGTCCCGCGGCACGCTGACGCCGCGCAGCGACCGCAACTCGCGGGCGACCGCATCCCGCAGGTCCCCGGCCGGCGGCCCGAGGCGGCCGGTGACCTCCCGCGCCACATCGGGCGCCGGGACCAGGTCGCGGCGCAGCGCCTTGGGCAGCGACCGGATCATCTCGGTGACCAGCTCGGTGCGCAGCCCGGGCACCTGCCAGGAGAACTCGGCCGGGTCCACCTGATTGAGCCTGCTCAGCGGGATGTCGACGGTCACGCCATCGGCCTGGCTGCCCGGCTCGAAGGCGTAAGAGAGCGGCAGCACGCCGGCCGGGGAGTCGTGGGCGGCGGACTCGGAGGTCCAGCTGTCCGGGTAGGCGTCCGCGCTGATCTGCCCGGCGTCGTCGCTGAGCAGGTCGCTCGCGGTGAACGTTAGCAGGCCAGGATCGGCGCGGCGGGCCTGCTTCCACCACGTGTCGAAGTGCTGAGCCGAGACCACGTCCGCGGGTATCCGGGCGTCGTAGAAGGCGAAAAGCTCATCCTCGCCGACGACCAGGCCGCGGCGGCGGGCCCGGTGCTCGACCTCTTCGGCCTCGGCCAGCAGCCGCCTGTTCTCGGCGAAGAACTTGTGCGAGGTCTGCCAGTCACCTTCCACCAGCGCGTGCCTGATGAACAGGTCCCGCGCCGCCCCCGGATCGATACGCCCGTAGCTGACCTTGCGGTCCACCACCAGCGGCACCCCGTACAGGGTCACCTTCTCCAGTGCGACCGCGCCGCCGCGCTTCTTCTCCCAGTGCGGCTCGCTGTAACTGCGCTTGACCAGGTGCCCGGCCAGCGGCTCCACCCACTCGGGCTCGATCCGCGCGACGGTCCGTGCCCACAGCCTGGAGGTCTCCACCAGTTCGCCCGCCACGATCCAGTCCGGCCCGTTCCGGGCCAGGCTGGAGCCGGGGAAGATGCCGAACCTGGCGTTGCGGGCGCCGAGGTACTCGGCCCGGGGCCGCCGACCCGAGAACCCAGCAGAGCCCGGGCTCGCCCCGGTCCCGGCGCCCGGCGCCGACCGGGACGACTCGGGCGCCAGCAGCTTCATCCCGATCTGGGACAGCAAGCCAGCTAGGAGTGAGGCATGCACCCGTGCCCGTTCGGATGAAGAAGAGCTGACCGTCACGCCGAGGTCGCCGGCCAGCCTTTGCAGCTGTCCGTGCAGGTCCTGCCACTCGCGGACGCGCAGGTAGTTCAGGTACTCGGCCCGGCACATCCGGCGGAAGGCCGAGGAGGAAAGCTCGCGCTGCCG
>Ga0302325_10032365_pt1 | contig 10742 bp, 12 predicted proteins | sample Palsa_T0_2_FD_201948 | JGI IMG/M metagenome (GOLD analysis project Ga0302325, IMG submission 201948) | Peat permafrost microbial communities from Stordalen Mire near Abisko, Sweden - Palsa_T0_2 | ecosystem: Environmental > Terrestrial > Soil > Palsa > Peat permafrost | place: Sweden: Abisko...
GTATACGCACGGAACAACAGCGACTTTATCGCCGATTCCGAGCAACCCAGCACTTTCGCGATCTGGCTATAATCCATCTCTTCATACTTGTGCATCAGCACGGCGGCGCGCTGCTTTTCGGGCAGCGAGGCGATGGCCTGGCGGATCTGATCGACCTTCACCCGGTAGACCAGATCCTGCTCCACGGACGGCCGCCGGTCCGGAACCTGGCGGGCCGGCAGATCCGGCGATCCATCGTCCAGGCGCTCCTGCCCGCGCTCGTGCTTCTCGTCGCGCAACCAGTTCAGCGCCAGATGTGTGGCGATGCGGAACAGCCAGGTGGTGAACTTGGCCGTCGGCTCGTAGCTCGACCGGGATCGATATACGCGCAGGAAAACTTCCTGCGCCAATTCCTCAGCCACCGGCTGCTCCTGCACCAACCGGTAGACAAAGTGAATCACCGAGGCACGATGCTTTTCGAGCAACAGGCCGAAGCTGGCGCCATCGCCATCCCTGACGCGCAGCATCAGCTCGGCATCGTAGTCCAGGGCGGCTGCCGCTACCCCCATACCCGTCTTAACCCTAGGTTCCATGCAAGGTTGCGCGTTGAGGCTCAGAAAAGTCCTACCACCCAGGTACCGTGGTGGTTCAGTACTCGCCTTTCAGCGAGCGCTCCATCAGCCTGCGGATGGCCTCCCGCGGAGGCAACCCGGCCGTTAACATTTCGAACATCTGCGCCGAGATCGGCATTTCGACTTGATGGCGGCGCGCCAAGTCGACGGTAGCGCTGGTGGTCTTGATCCCCTCGGCCACCATGTTCATCGAACTGACGATCTCCTCCAGTTTACGCCCGCGGGCCAGTTCCAGGCCGACGGTGCGGTTGCGGCTCAGCTCTCCGGTACAGGTGAGTACCAGATCGCCCAAGCCCGCGAGGCCGGCGAGGGTTTGGGGGCGGCCTCCCATGGCGATGGCCAGGCGGGTCATCTCAGCCAGGCCGCGGGTGATCAGGGCCGCCTGCGTGTTACTGCCCAGCCCCAAGCCGTGGCAGACGCCCGCGCCGATAGCCACCACGTTCTTCACCGCGCCGCCGATCTCGACACCCGCCATATCGGGGCTGGTGTAGAGGCGGAAGGTGGGTCCCGAGAAGCTGGCTTGCACGGCGGCCGCAAGGGCCTGGTCCGGGGAAGCGACCACCAGCAAGGTGGGATCGCCGCGAGCCACTTCGCGCGCGAAGGTGGGTCCGGAGATGGCCGCCACGCGCGGTTCGAAGCGGGGGGACACGCATTCGTGTATCACCTGGGATGTCCGCAGCAGGGTGCCGTTCTCCAGGCCCTTGGTGGCGCTAACGAACACCGTGGATGGCGCGAGGTATGGCAGCAGTTTGTTGTAGATGGGCCGCACCAGGTGCGAAGGCATGACGCTGAGCAGCATGGCCGCGCCGGGTAACGCATCGGCGAATTCGGTTTCGACGGCTACGTTGGCGGGCAGCGGAAAGCCGGGGAGATACAGGTCGTTGATGCGGGTGGCGCGCATGCGCTCGGCGAGATCCTTTTCATAGACCCACAAGCGGACACGCGGGAAGCGCGGCGCCAGCACCACGGCCAGCGCGGTCCCCCAACTGCCCGCGCCGACGATGGCGAGATCGCTCACTTGCGGCTCCCGAACGAGAACACGGACTCCTCTCCGGCGTGCAGGCGGGCGATGTTTTCGCGGTGGCGATAAACGATGAGGGCTCCGCACAGGATGGCGGATGCGAGGACCACGAGCGGCGGGTGCGCGATCAGGAAGACGGCCAGCGGGAAGGTGCCCGCGGCGACGATGGATCCGAGCGAGATATGCCGGGTGATGGCGACCAAGACGACGAACACCACCAGAGTCGCGATGAGGGGTAGGGGCATCAGGCAGAGCCATGCGCCCACGAAGGCGGCTACAGCTTTGCCGCCGTGGAAATGCAGATAGACCGGGTAAGAATGGCCGATCATGACGAGTAGGGCGGCGGCGCTCATCCAGGCGACGTTGCCGCCCGTGAGCCGCCCTTCCAGCCATACGGCCAGATAGCCTTTGCCGATATCGAGCAGCAGGGTGGCGACGCCCGCCGCGCGTCCGGTAGTGCGCAGCACGTTGGTGGCGCCGATGTTGCCGCTGCCGCCGGCGCGCACGTCGCGGCCGGTGGTCAGCTTGACGAGCAGATATCCGAAGGGGATGCCGCCCAACAGGTAGGCGATGGCGAGTCCGAGGGCAGCAGTCATCACTTTGAGAGCGGGAACTCCGCAAGCTTAGTGTACACGGAACCGGAGGGGCCGGGGCGGCTGTGATAGAGGAAGAAACTGGCGGCGGTGAAACTGCCGAAGTCGAGTGAGGGCAGCGCGGCGATGGCCTCGCGGAGGGACTGCAGGGGCACGGGCTCCTTTATGCGCGCGAGTGTCAAGTGCGGGCTGAAAGGGCGGCCTTCGGGCGGCAGGCCGAGGGGGTCGAGGGCGCGGTCGGTCTCGGCGGCCAAGGCGGCCAGATCGGGCGCGGCTTCCACGGCGGCCCAGAAAACGCGCGGGGAATGCGGATTGGGGAAGAAGCCCAGGTTGCGGACGTGGATGGGAATGGGGGGATAGCCGGGCAGAGCGGCGAGGGCGGCCTGGAGCTCGGGCAGGCGCGATTCAGGCCATTCGCCGATGAAGCGGGTGGTGACGTGCAGGTTGGCGGGCGGGCTCCACTTGATGCGGGCGGTGGGGCGGAGCTGGGCGATCAGGCGGTCGAGGGATTGGATTACTTCGGCGGGGAGGTCGAGGCCGGTAAAGAGGCGCATGGGGTTGCTCTCTATTTTGCAATATTTGCGGCGCGCGGTGTCGCTGGTGGTTTTGTCCCGAACAGGTTAGGTTTTCAAAGATCGGGGGATGAACGGGGCCAGAACACCGTTTAGCGAGTGGGTCGGCTTGCCCGATTTGACGATAGCACGGGGAGGGTGGGGAAGTTGGCCGGGGCGGGCGGGGCGATGTTGTGTTCTTAATGGGTTCGGGGTGATCGGGGGGGGGTGATTGGCCGCCGGGGCGGGCCGATTCGCGGATTTGTTGTGCGCGATTGGGCGTTTTTGTGCGTCCGGATCGCGTGGGGGGCCAACGGGCGGTTTTGTACGAACGAAGTGGTTCACCTTTTGTTCGCCAGATTGCCGACCGATCCTTGGTGCGCGTCGCCGGGGCACCCATACCCTTTTGTGCCGGGGCGATACCCCCAAATTTTGGCTTCGGTCCGCAGTTCCGCGGATTTGATTGTGCGCGATTGGGCGTTTTTGTGCGTCCGAGGCGCGGTAGGGGCCAACGGGCGGTTTTGTAGGAACGAAGTGGTTCACCTTTTGTTCGCCGTTGCCCGGGCACCCGCGTTTCGGAGTGTGACGGAGCCACGGACTCGATTCGCCCTTTGACGATAGCATGCGGAGGTGAGGTCCGGCCCGGCGAGGGGTGGCTCAGAATTGCGGCTGCAAGGGGTTCGGGGAATTCGGGGGGTGTGACTGACCGGTGACAGGAACGTTGAAGGTATTTTGCCGTGACCAGCCAGAATGCGGGTCTTGAAACGCTTGGACCAAGCTCCGCCTGGGCGCCTAATCAGATGATCGAAGATTCCCGGTGGCGGTGGCTTCTCGATTTTCGGCATGCAGGGCGGTGAGACTAGACGATCCCTATTCGGTTTTGGCGTTCTCAAACTGCTTGTGGAATATCACACGTTCAAGCTGATCGGAAGGGCGGCGGATCTCGGCTGGGTCGTTCGTCGTTTTGATGCGCGCCAGCAGGGTAAGAGCGGCTTGGTCAGAAGTGTTGGCGACAGATGTGCGGGCGGCTTTGGGGGGATCGCCTTTTTTGCCGCTTTTGCGCTGCGGAGCGACGGCGGCCGGGTTCTTCTTCGCCGGGGCCATGCTTTTATTATAGGTGGGCGGTCTGGAGTTGGGGGATACGTGCGCGGTCATGATCGGTAGCGGCTGGTGGTTGGAGAGTCAACCCGGGTGGCGCTATTTCGGATCGGGGGGTGGCTCGCATTCCTTCAGGGTGGTCTGTGCGTCCGCCAAATCGTTCGGCATCCGCAGCCTGGTATAGATCGCGAGGGCGCGGCGGGCATAGGGAAGTCCTTCGGATCGACGGCCCTGGCGGGTCATAGCCTGGGCCAAGAACCGGCAGTTATGGCCAATTAGCTCCTGTCGGCCTACCTCCTCGGCAACAACGAGTGCCTCGCCCGCCAACTGCTCGGCACCGGACCAATCGCCGCGGTCTAGCGCGAGCCCGGCCAGGTTCGCTGTGCCAGTGGCAACGCCCTCACGCTCCCCGATCTTGTTTGCGATCTTCAGGGCTTCGCGGTAGTCACGCTCAGCCGTAGCGTAGTCATGGCTGAGTCTCGCGACGCTCGCAAGGTCGTTTAGGGCCATAGCCACGTTCGCGCTGTTCGGATTGATGGTGCGGAAAAGGTCCAAGCTCTGTTGGTAGGCCTCCCCGGCGGCGGGACAGTTCCTCTCCAGTTCCAGCCCGACGCCGCGCAGGCGAATGGCCGTAGCTTGCTCAAAGGGCCCGCGTTTGCCCTCTTCCAATGATCCTCGGCACGGGCGGCACTGGCCAGCACTTCAGCCGACTGTCCACGCAGGTAGGAAACCCAGCCCACACGGTATGCGCGCCACCCGGCGTTGCTCAGATCGTTTGCGGCGACAGCCTTCTCCTCGGCTTGCCTTTCGAGCGACAGCCGTTCATCCCAGCGCCCGGAAAAATTGAGGAAGTCTTCCAGCGCGGCACAGAGCTTTTGCAGGCGCGTGTTGTCGCCCTGTACGAGATGTGGTAGCGCTGCTGTCAGCGCCGACCATTCCGCTTCCAGCAACGGGAAGCGCTCGTAATTCCTGTAGCCGTTCTCCAACGCCAGAGCGTACGCGCGCTCGGCCAGCCGGTCGCCAGCCTGCGACACGGCCTCTGGTCGCTTGTCGCGCAAGAATTTGGCGGCCAGCGGTGGCAGGTAGAAGCTCTTGCCGTCCGGGTCAGCCACCAGCAAAGCGCGATCAGTGAGGTCGTCGAGCGCTGTTACCGCTTGCCGCTCCGCGAGACTGGCCAGATCGGCGATCCACTTTACCGGAGCGGGCTCGGCAAAGTGCGTTAGCGCGGCCAGCACGGCCGTTTCGCTTGGGGCAAACGTGTCGAGCAAGTCGCCGAAAATGTACTCGAGCGGATCGTTATCGGGAGGCGCATTCTGCAAGTAAGTGCAGGCTTCTGCGACCGTCCGGCACTGGCTGGCTGACCGTCCCAACTGTCCGATGGTCCAGCGCAGCAGCAGAGGGTTGCCGCCGGTCACCTCATATAAGGTTTGCCACTCCTGCGCCGTAGCGGCGGCCAATGACGATTGGTCTTGGCCAGTTCGCCCATGAGGTCCAGAGCAGCCTCCGCCTCCAGGCGGTCCAGCCGGATGATGCGGGCATCCACGTCCGAGCGGCGGCGGCTCGGTGACGATGGCTTTGCAGCCAGAGGGCAGGCGGCTGAGGAATTGGTAGAGCCGCACGCGCTCGTCTTCGGGAAACGTCTCGATGTTGTCGATTACGATCAGCGCGCGCTTAATCCGTGAGCGTGCGGCGGACGCTGTTGGCGCGCTCGTTCTCCGGGGAACGTGCAATATCGGCGTCGCCGAGTTCGCGGGCCAGTTCCGAGAGAAGCTCCAGGTACTTGGGGAGCATGAAATCTTCCAGGCGCTGTTCGCCCGACGGGGTCAGATCGCGCACTTTGGCGGAGAGGAAGATTTTTTGCGGGTAAATCGCCGCAGGGGCCAGGTGACCCGCGCGCACGGCCAGGGCGGTTTTGCCGATGCCTCCAGGCCCGTCGATGAGCACGCCCCAGGTGCGGGATTCGGGTGCGATGGCGTCGGCCACGATGGCCAGTTCTTTGTCGCGGTCGAAGAAGAAAGGCTGCGTGGGGAGAGAAGAGCGCGCGGCGGTTTCCACGGGCTCGGTATCGGCGCCCGAACCGGCCCGTTCGAACGGCGTGAACTGGAGCGCGTGCAGAACAAAGTTGGCCGCGTTCAGGGCCGCGGTGCGCTGGCGCGCGTCTTTGTCCTGGGCCTGGTTTCCGTCGGCCCAATCGCAGATGGCTTTCACCAGTATCCAATCGACCTTCTTATCCTGGCAGGCGGCGTACAGGCCCGCGCCTTCCATCTCGCCGCCGATGGCCTCGGGTTCGAAGGTGCGCAGTTGCTCGCGGTAGTCGAACTTGTCCACCAGTTTGTCGCCCGTGAGCAGGACGCCGAAGCGCACGTGTGCGCCCTTCCAACGCAGGTCGGCGCTTTTCAGGCGGCTGAGGAGCCAGGAGGAGCAGTGGGGGCGGTCATCGCGAAGGATGATCGGCGGTTCCGACGCGTTGCAGGTCGTAGCAGCGGAGATTCTCGGAGACCAGGATGTCGCCGATTGACTGCCTGGTTTCGTTGACGCCGAAGGCGATCCCGACCATGATCACGGCGGCGGGATTGAGGGAGTCGATGCCCTTCAGGACGGTCTGCATGGCGCCATCCAGGCCGCCTGTGCCCATCTCGGATTGGGTGAGGTGGATGCGCGCGTTGTTGACTGTGCCGAGGTCGAAGTAGGTGCGGCGGGCGCGTTCGGCTGGGTATGCTTCCTGGTGAGTGGCGTTTTGGAAGACTTCGAGGACGGCCTGGCTTTCGACTTTGGTGACGGTGACCAGGAGGACGCCGGCGGGTTTAGGCGGCATCTCAGCAGTTTACACCCAGCGGCGGCCGGGCTACGCCGGGCTGAGAGCGCAATGCCACATACTTTTTGGCCAATCATGGCCGCAGCCGCCTTTTTAGGCGGCCAGAGCCGGCTGAAAACCGGCTGCGGGCAAGATTGCCCGCCCCACGGTGCAAAAAGTATGTGGCATTGACCCTGAGAGACCCCAAAAGGGCCAAACTCCAGAGCCGGGCTACGCCCGGCGCCACGTCGTACCTATTGTTTTCCGACTGGCTCGGGCGTTTGCTGCTGCAGGCGGCTATGGTAGCGGCCGTAGCTGAAGTAGATGACCAGGCCGATTATCAGCCATATAATCAGGCGGGCCCAATTGATCCAGCCCAGCTTGTACATCATGTAGCCGTTGAAGAGGATGCCGAGAATCGGGACCAGCGGCACCCAGGGCGTGCGGAAGGGCCGCGCCTGCGCCGGGTTGGTGTGGCGCAGCACCATGATGGCGATGCATACGATCACGAATGCCAGCAGCGTGCCGATGTTGACCATTTTGCCGATATCGTCGATGGGCGTCACGCTGCCCACCACCGCGGCGAGCAGCCCGACCAGGATGGTGTTTTTCCAGGGCGTGCGGAACCTGGTATGCACGGCGGCGAAGAAGCGCTTGGGCAGCAGCCCGTCGTTGGCCATGGAGTAGAGCACGCGCGTCTGGCCCAGCAGCATGACCAGCATGACGCTGGTGAGACCGGCCAATGCGCCGAATGTAATCACGTGGGAGGCGGTGGTGAGCCCGCGGTCCAGAAAGGCGCGGGCGATGGGCGCTTCAATGTTCACTTCGCGCCAGGGCACCATGCCGGTGAGTACGCCCGCCACCAGAATATACAAGACGGTACAGGTGAGCAGCGAGGCGATGATGCCGATGGGCAAATCGCGCTGCGGGTTCTTGGCCTCCTGCGCGGTGGTGGAGACGGCGTCGAAGCCGATATACGCGAAGAAGATGTAAGCAGCTCCCGCCCCGATGCCGGAAAAGCCGTTGGGCGCGAATGTGCTCCAGCTAGTCCCCCAGTTGGAGGTGTTTATGTACTGGACGCCCAGGGCCACTACGAACAACACTACGGAAACCTTGATCACCACGATGGTGGCGTTGAAGCGGGCACTTTCCTGAATGCCGACTACCAGAATCGCGGTCACCACCAGGGCGATGATAAAGGCCGGCAGGTTAAAGCCGACGGGAACGCCGAAGACCGTGGGCGCGCTCAGCAGCTCGGTGGCGCGCCGCATCAGTTCGGGCGAGTGCGCCCCCACCACATCGGTGACCTTATTCAGAAAAGCCTGGGTGCCCGGAACCAGGCTTGGATCGGCGGCCTGCGCCATCTGGCGCGCGACGATGTTTTGCGCCGTGCGTAATGCGGTCCAGTGATCGTAGGCCAGCCACAACGGCATCTTGATGTGGAAGATGTTCAGCATCTCGATGAAGTGGTTCGACCAGCCGGAGGAAACGGTGCTGGCGCCCATGGCATATTCGAGCGTCAGATCCCAACCGATGATCCAGGCGAACAACTCGCCCAGCGTGGCATAGGCGTAGGTGTAGGCGCTGCCGGCCAGGGGGATCATGGCGGCGAATTCGGCGTAACAGAGACCGGCGAAGGCGCACCCGAGGCCCGACAGCACGAACGACAGCATCAAGCCGGGGCCGGCATAGTGCGTGCCTAACCCGGTGAGCACGAAGATGCCGGCGCCGATGATCGCGCCGACTCCGAGAGCCGTCAATTGAAACGGTCCGAGCGTACGCTTTAAGCTGTGCTGCCCCGTCTCGTGGGCTTCGCTCAGCAAATCTTTCATCGGCTTGGTTGCGAATAGGTTCATCTCAGACCTTTCGGCACGTGGGATTTCGGCTTCCACATATAATATACCGGCACTCCCAGCAACACGATGATGAGGCCGGGCCACGTGTAACTCGGCTTGTAGGCCAGCAACAGGATCTCGATGGCCCCGGCCGCCAGAATGTAGATGGCGGGCAGGATGGGGTAGCCGATGGCCTTGTACGGCCGCTCCATTTGGGGACGCGTGCGACGCAGCACGAAGATGCCGACAATGCTCAGGATGTAGAAGACTAGCACGGCGAAGATGACATAGTCCAGCAGATCGCTGTAACTGCCGCTGAGGGTCAGCACCATGGCCCAAACGCCCTGGATGGCGAGCGCGAAGACCGGCGCATGATGGCGGGCGCCGAGAGTGGCGGCTCGGCGAAAGAACAGGCGGTCGAGCGCCATCGCATAATAGACGCGGGCACCCGCCAGGGTGAGTCCGTTGACGCAACCGAAGCAGGAGATCATGATCGCGGCGGCCATCACCTGGACTCCCATGGGGCCCAGAACCTGCTTGACGGCGGCGGTGGCGACGCGGTCTTCCGCCGCGTGCTGGATGCCTTCAAACGGCAGCACGCTGAGATACACACAATTGGCCAGCAGGTAGAGGGTCATCACGATGCCCACGCCGAAGGTGAGGGCCAAGGGCAGGTTGCGCTTGGGATTGCGGATTTCGCCGGCGGTGAAGGTGACGTTATTCCAGGCGTCGGCGGCAAACAGGGAGCCCACCATGGCCACGCCGACCAGGCGCGCGACGTGCAGGCTCCAGCCCGCGCCATCCCAGAAGTGGCCGAAGTTGCGCGTGATGGCCGCCGGGTTGCGGCCCAGCACGCCGATGGCGATCAGGCCCAGCAGGGCGGCGGTCTTGGCGAATGTGAACACGTTTTGTACTACAGCGCCGGTGCGGACGCCGCGCATATTGACGGCGGCCAGGATGCCGACGACAAGGACGGCCACAAGCTGCTGCGTGCTGAGACCGACTTTGCCGGTTCCGATCAGGTGGTTGTTGGCGGAGATCCAGGGCACGAAAACGGAAGCGAACTTGGCGAAGGCCACGGCCACGGCGGCGATGGTGCCGGTCTGGATGACCAGGAATAAGGTCCAACCGTAGAGGAAACCGCTGAGCGGGCCGAACGCCTCGCGCAGGAAGACGTAATGGCCGCCCGCCTGGGGCATGGCGGCGGCCAGTTCACCGTAGCTGAGGGCGGCGATCAAGGTGAGCAGCGCGGTGGCCACCCAGGTCATCAGCATCAGGCCGGGTGAATTCACCTGGCGGGCGATATCCGCGGAGACGATGAAGATGCCCGAGCCGATCATGGAGCCGACCACCAGGGTGGTGGAATCCAGCAGCCCGAGGCCCTTGATGAGGCCCGTTTTTGCTTCGTTAGTGCCCGTCATGAAATGACCGCCCGCCCCAAGCCGCCTAAAAGGCGGCTGCGGGCAATATTGCCCGCCTTCCAACCTAGTTGTTGCCATTCTTCCATCCGCTGGCGCAAGGATAAGCTGCTCAGCTCCGCGGGCAGCAGGTCGCCGATCACCGCGACCGAATCCGCTCCGGCAGCCCAAACCGCCGCGGCCGTTTCCCTGGTGATGCCGCCGATGGCCACCAGCGGTTTCTCGACCAGCGCGCGGCACTCCTTTAATGCTTCGACCCCCGTCACCGGATCCGGGTTTCGTTTGGATGCGGTGGGGAATAGCGGACCGAAGGCCAGATAGTCCACCGGCTCGCCGTCGGCGGCGCAAACCTGGGCGACGTTGTGGCTGGAAAAGCCGATGACGGCTTCCGAGCCCATGAGGCGGCGGGCATCGCGGGGCGGCAAGTCGTCCTGCCCCACGTGCAAGCCCGCCCCCAGCAGCATGGCGATATCGGCGCGGTCATCCACGATAAACAAAGCGCCCGCCTCCCGGCAGAGCCGCGCCGCCTCCCGCGCAGTTTCGAACACGGAGCGCGTCCATTGCGCTTTGTGCCGCAACTGCAGAATCCCCGCGCCCCCCTCCAAAAAGGCCGCCGCCGCTTTTGCAACCGGGAATCCGCGCGCTTCCAACGAACCCGTGTCCAAAATCGGATAGATGGCCGGCAGTTTCAGATTCGTGTTCATCCGTGTTCATTCGTGGCCCAAGTTTTTGTCGAAAAACTCCGACGCGCGCCGGAACGCGTCGATGAGCGTTTCGTCGCGCACGAAGATGTGGCTCTCCTCCGGATAGTAGATTTCCGA
>Ga0302325_10032368_pt1 | contig 10742 bp, 6 predicted proteins | sample Palsa_T0_2_FD_201948 | JGI IMG/M metagenome (GOLD analysis project Ga0302325, IMG submission 201948) | Peat permafrost microbial communities from Stordalen Mire near Abisko, Sweden - Palsa_T0_2 | ecosystem: Environmental > Terrestrial > Soil > Palsa > Peat permafrost | place: Sweden: Abisko...
CCAGCGGCCACCATGACTATCTCTCTCGACCGCTTGGTTGCCAGCGTGCAGAAGACGAAGACTCCGCCCGTTGCCGATGTCAAGAACGAGCCGCCAACCATCTTTGTCTCGATGCGCCCGGCAATCCTGCTTCTTGTGAATGGCGCGCCGTCGCTTGCGCCCATCGCGAACTCCAATTTGCAGTTCATCGTGAATGCCAACTGGCCGTTGTTTGTGGAGCAAGGGAGTTCCACCTACTATTTGTTCGATGGCAAAGGCTGGCTCAGTTGCAGCAGTCTCGGCGGCACATGGACGCCGACCAGCCAGTTACCCAAACAGATGAAGAAAGTGCCGGAGAATGCGAATTTTACCGGCTTGAAGGGGTTCATCCCGCCACCGCCAGGAAGCGCGGCCAGCTCGCCTATGGTCTACTACAGCGCCACGCCGGCGGAGATCGTTGTCTTTGGCGGCCGCCCGCAGTGGACGCCGATTCCCGGCACGCAGCTGTCGTACGCCTCCAATACCGACAGCACCGCCTTCAAGTACACGCCGACGGGTGCGTTCTATTACCTCACATCGGGTCGATGGTTCACCACTACCACGCCGCTGATGGGCGGGTGGACATTCGCCACCTACACCTTGCCCCCCGATTTTGCCCAGATCCCTCCTGCGAGCCCCTCAGGGAAGGTATTGGCATCGGTGCCGGGAACGCCTGAAGCCGAAGATGCAGTGCTGATTGCGCAGATTCCGACCACGGTCACCGTAAGCACGGCGCAGGCTCCAGCAGAAGTGAAGGTGTCCTATGTTGGTGCGCCGCAGTTCCAGCCCATCGAAGGTACGACGCTGCTGTATGCCACCAACACCCCTAACAAAGTAATTCAGGTCGGTACTCAATACTATCTGTGCTATCAGGGCGTATGGTTTGTTTCCTTTAGTGCCCAAGGACCTTGGCAGACCGCACAGACCGTGCCTCAGGTTATCTATACTATTCCGCCGAGCTCTCCGGTGTACAACGTTACCTACGTGACCCAGGTGGCGGCGTCCGACGGCTATGTGACGGCTAGTTACACTGCGGGTTATATGGGAATGTTCGTCGCCGGCGCAGCGGTGGGAGCTATCGTGACTTGCGGCACTGGTTACTATTATCCACCTTATATGTATGGCGGATTTTACTACCCGTACGCGGCCACTTACGGCTACCACACCTACAATCCTTATACTGGGGCCTATGGCTATGGAGGAGCAGCCTATGGGCCGTATGGCAGCGCCCACTGGGGAACTTCCTACAATCCCAACACCGGAACCTACGCACGCGGAGCGACAGCATCCACCGCGTACGGTACTCAATCCGTAGGTCAGGCCTATAACCCCTATACCGGCGCATACGGCGCCACTCACCAAGGCTCAAATGCCTATGGATCCTGGGGGCAATCGGTAGTCAGCAAGAACGGCAATACGGCATACACCCAACACGCGACGAACGCCTACGGCTCGGCAGGAACGGTACAGACATCAGCAGGCGGAAAAGGTGCGGCTACCAGCACGGCGTACGGTAATACTGCGGCAGGAAAAACAGCTAACGGCGACATGTATGCCGGCCACGACGGCAACGTCTATAAGAACACTGGCTCCGGTTGGCAGAAATACGACAACGGCAGCTGGAACGACGTACAAAAGCCAACCACAACTTCGGCACAGAGCTACAACCAGCAACATCCCACGAGCAGTAATTCAAACTACTCTTCGGCGCAGCAGAAGGCTCAGAGCAACCCGAACTATTCGGCCGATCAGCAGAAGGCACAGAGTAGTCCCAACTATTCAGCCGATCAGCAGAAGGCACAGAGTTACAACCAGCAGCATCCATCGGGATCGAGCGAGTACAAGCCGAGTAGTGGATCGTCCGACGTAGACAAGGAGGCGCAAGACCGGTCCCGGGGAGCTCAGCAAAGCCAGCGCTTCTCGCAGTATCAGCACTCTGGTGGCGGTGGTGACCGCTGGGGAGGCGCCAGTCGAGGCGGCGGTGGATGGGGCGGCCGTCGATAGGTGCGCGGCCGCAGTTGTGCGCCGAGCCTGGACGCCAACTTAAGACCATAGTGCAGACCTCAAACACTGAAGGTAGCTGGGAGCAGTGGATGACGACAAGAACGCTCATGACAGTGTCGGCGGTAATTGAGACGGTGACCGGACTCGTCTTGATCATCGATCCTGCTCTTGTCGCCCGTGTGCTCTTAGACGCCGATCTTTCTGGCGCCGGCGTCGCAGTTGGCCGTTTGTGCGGCATTGGACTGCTTTCGCTGGGACTGGCGGGTTGCCCGAGCGGCGAGAGCGTGCCCGCGCAGGCCACGCGAGCCCTGTTCGCCTACAACCTGCTGGCAGCTTTTTATCTTGGGTACCTCAGAGTCGGCGGAGGCTTTGTCAGCTACCTGCTATGGCCGGCATGTGTCCTTCATGCCGTGCTGGCGCTTTTGCTGGCGCGTCCAGCATGGCAGAAAGTCCGGCAGACTGCTTAGATATGTCCTGACTGTCCCCTCGAGGGTACCTGTCGCAAGCGACAGTTCCCAGGTACCCCTGATTGTAGTGAACTGATAGAAGGTGGCAACGACTTTGGCAGTTGGGACTTCACCGCCCTGCGTGGGGTTAGCGCCCGCGCCATGATCAGTGCGGCATCAGTCCTTAGTTTGTCCATTGATTGTCGATGTGAACCCATTGCATATCTCCCTTGGTGGAGATTAACCAGAATTATCGCGAATCGGAGGAGCAGGCTTATGAAAACCAGGATTTCAAGAATCACATTCGTGGCAATCGTGTCACTGACAGCATTGCTGTTTTGTGGTATCGCTATAGCTCAGAGCGTACAGGTTCAGGGAGTAATCGATGGGCGCAGCGGTGCGACCATGACCGTCAAGTCGCCAGACTCCGGCAATGTGGTCGTGCTGCTTACGGATAGCACAGACGTGCAGGAAGTTGAAGGCGGACTCCATATGCGCAAGAAGCAGATGGGAATGACCGCTTTGGTGCCTGGCCTGCCGGTTCAGGTGAAAGGTTCCTACAACGCTCAGAACCAGTTGGTGGCCGATAGCGTCAAGTTTAAGGGTTCTGAGCTCAAGAACGCGCAAGACATTCAGGCGGGCATAACCCCGGCGGAGCAGCAACTCCAGGCGCAGCAGCAGCAGATCCAGCAGAGCGAACAGCAGATGCAGCAGCAGCAGGCGGCGATGCAGCAGCAGCAGGCGCAGCTTAACGCCGAGCAGCAGAAGATCGCTGCCAACAAAGCTGCCATCGCGGCTGCGAACAAGCGCTTTGGTGAACTGGGTGAGTACAACATCCTGGGGGAAGTGACCGTACTGTTCGCCAACGGCAAGGTCGCGGTTGAAGCGCAGTACAAACCGCAGCTGGTGCAACTGGCCCAGAAGGCCAAGACGATTGACGCTTACGTGATTCAGGTGAAGGGCTATGCCTCCGCGGTGGGATCGGCAGCGCTGAACCAGAAACTCAGCACCCAGCGTGCCGACAACGTTACCGACTTCCTGGAGCAACAGGGCGGAATTCCACTGACCAACATCCTCGCTCCTGGAGCCATGGGCACCAGTCGGCAGATCGCGCCCGACACAACTGCGGAAGGCCAGGCGGACAATCGGCGGGTCATGGTCAGGATCCTCCAGAACAAGGGCATTGCGGGAAATTAGTGACGTCTGCGAAGCAATGGGCGTCGGATTAGCCGTCGTCCATTCGCCGCAGCCAACCAAATATCAATCGGCTCTCGCTGTGCATTCGCGGGATGCAAGGAGAAGCGAATCAATGAGTTTTTGTAGGACCTTCCTCGTGACATGCACAGTCCTGTTGGCACTGATATTCTGCCTGCCCGCGGTTGCGCAAGGCCCGTCGGATTCCACAGATTTGACAGTTCAAGATCAGACAACCAATCCGCCTACCACGCCAAAAGCTGCGCCTGCCGAAGATGACGGCTGGCACCTCAGTGCGACCCCCTACCTTTGGTTTCCCGGAGTTAGTGGGACGGTTGGTGCGCGAGGCCATGACGTCGGCGTGCATGCCAGCCCAGGCGAGTTGCTTTCGAATTTCCACCTCGGATTCATGGCCAACGTCGAAGCTCGCAAGGGTCGTCTGGTGATTCCCCTTGATTTCATGTGGATCCACCTTACAGACAATAAGGGGCTGCCCTTCGATGCGGGCGTGAATTCGGTCAACTTAGGGTTAACCGAGACGATTCTGACTCCCAAGATCGGTTATCGGATCGTCGATCGCGAGAAGGTCAAGATCGACGCGCTGGTCGGTTTTCGGTACTGGTACCTGGGAGAGAGCCTGGCCTTCCAGCCGCAACTGTTCAACGGTTTTTCGAAATCGCAGAGCTGGGTTGATGGTGTGGCCGGCGGGAAATTTGAATTCGCATTGTCACCGAAGGCTTCCATAACGGTCGCGGGCGATGCGGGCGGCGGCGGTTCGCAGCTGGACTACCAGGCGGTCGGTGTCCTCGGTTTCAAGATTTGTAGGATTTGCGTTCTGGACTTGGGCTACCGGTATTTGTATGTGAATTATCGCAACAATCCACCTACAAGTTTCCTGTTCGACGCGCACACAAGCGGGGCGTTGTTAGGTGTAACGTTCAATTTCAAGTAGTCGACGGCACAGCGCCCAAGGGTCGGAATCAACGCCACCAGGAACGGGTGGCAGGCATTAAGACGCGCTGCTGGCTAGGGCGCAGTCTGGAAATTTACTAAGGCGGAGGATGAAATCGTGAAGACAGCAGGTTTACTTTTTCTCACATTGGCGCTGGCGTTCGGCGCCTACGCACAAGACACACCCAAGGTCGAAATACCGCTTGGTTTTTCGATGGTCAACGTACACCCTAACCTAAATCCCATTACCAGCTTCAACGTTTTCGGAGGTGGAGGACAGATCGACTTCAACTTCGGCAACTATTTCGGCATTAAAGCTGACTTCATGGGTTACACCCAAGGCAGCGGTCTGAAGGTGAGCCAAAACGGGCAATTCCTGGGAAACGTGAACGGCAACGTGTTCACCTATATGTTTGGCCCCCAGATCAAGAAACACACCGGCGTGTTTCAGCCGTTTGGAGAGGCCCTGTTTGGGGCCGCGCATACCAATCTCTATGGAAACGTCTGCAAGTTAGAGACTGGATGTCTCTCAGGCAGCGGTGACAACAACGGATTTGCCATGGCCCTGGGCGGCGGCATCGATCTTCAGGTATCCAAGCACTTCGCCATCCGGCCGGTCGAGGCGGACTACCTTCTGACCCGCTTCAGCGCCAATCACGTGGCGGGTTACACGGCAAACCAGAACAACTTCCGCTATTTTGGCGGATTGGAATTCCTGTTGGGCGGCGCGCCGCCAGTTCCGGTAACTGCCAGCTGCTCAACGGCACCTGGTCCGGTTTGGTCTGGTGACCCAGTGAGCGTCACGATCACCGGCGCCAACTTCAATCCGAAACACACCGTGACCTATGCCTGGACCGGCAATAGTGGCAAGCTGTCGGGCGCTGGCTCCGGGACCGCGACCATCGACACCACAGGTCTGGCGCCGGGAACCTACACCGCCAGCGGGACTGTCACGGATCCCAAGGAGAAGAAGAACAACACCGCGTCGTGCGCGGCTAGCTTCACCATTAAGCAGCCAGCACCTCCAGTCGTAAGCTGCTCGGCAAGCACGACCACCATTGCGATTGGCGAATCGGCGACGATCACGATGACGGCGAGCGATCCTCAGGGATGGCCGTTGACTTATAGCTGGACCAATAGTGGTGGCACCATGAGCAGCAACGGCACTTCGGTCACCGTGACCGCGACCAATGCCGACGCGGGCAACAGCATAACCGCCTCCGGTACGGCGACGGACGCACGCGCTAACTTGACTGCCAGCTGCTCGGCCAGCGTCAACGTGCCAGCCGTCCAGAAGTGCACCACCATTGAGGATTGGGGCGAGTGCACCTTCGAGAAGAACCCCAAGAAGCCATGGCGTGTGGACAACGACTGCAAGGACACGCTGGACAAACTCTCTCTGCGGTTGCAGCAGATGCCCAATGGCAAGCTGGACGTCGTGGGCTACACCAACCAGGAAGAGTCCGTCAACGTGCAGACGCTGGGTTCACAGCGCTCCGTCAACGTCAAGTACTACTTGACCACGGACGGCCCGAACAAGGTTGACGCCAGCCGCGTCCAGCCGCGTCAGGGCGATGTCAAGGGTCAGGCCACTCACTTCTACTTTGTCCCCGAAGGCAACATGTGCGGTGGACAACTGGAAGAGGGTACCGTGGTTGACGAAACCGCAGTGCAGCCGCAGTCGCGTAACGCGCCTGCACCTGCCAAGAAGAGCCACCACAAGGCCAAAGCACCAGATGCAGCTCCGGCCGCAGCTCCAGCGGCAGCCCCAGCGCAGCAATAGCTGAGGTGCCGTAGCTCAACTCAAGCCGGTGAGAGGCCCATGCCTCTCGCCGGCTTTTTATCGAGCTATGCTGATGCGTTCCCCCACGAGGCAAATTGCAGATGGGCTGGCGGTTCTCACAGATGTGCGCGTGGAACTGCGGAGGTATGATCTGCAAGGAGCTGCTTTTTTATTCCACTTCAACAAAGCAAGGCAGGCGGTCGGTTTCTATGCGTAGTCAAGCGGGGTTTGTTGCAAAATTGTTTCTCTGCGTCGGGTTGCTGTTCAGCCTTTTCTCCTTTGCGTCCGACTGGCAATTGATTGGGCCCGAAGGCGGCAATGTGCGCAGCCTGGCCTACGATCCCAGCGATCCCAACCGTGTCCTGCTGGGCACCAGCGCGGGGCAACTTTTCATTTCCCAAGACGGGGGAAAGTCGTGGGCGATTTTTGCTCACATCGGCCCGGGCGACGACTACGTTCTCGACCACATCGTCTTCGATCCCACCAACCCGGCAACTGTGTACGTATCGGCTTGGGGACTGTTCAACGACAACGATGGCGGCGTCTTCCGTTCCGATGACGGCGGCCGTACCTGGCGAGAGCTGATGGGGGCGCACGGCAAGTCGATTCGCGCTCTGGCCATGGCGCCCAGCGATCACAACACGCTGGTGATTGGCGCACTCGACGGGGTATTTCGCTCCAGCGACGGCGGCGCCACTTGGGTACGGATTACGCCCGAGAACCATATGGCCATCGAGAACCACTCTTCGCTGAGGAACTTTGTTTCCGTCGCCATCGATCCGCAAAATCCCGACGTCATCTATGCCGGCACGCGACACCTGCCGTGGAAGACCACCGACGGAGGTGCAAACTGGCACAACCTGAAGGAAGGAATTCTCGACGACTCCGATGTATTCAGCATCATCGTGGATCCCAAGGTGCCGTCGCGGGTTTATGCCAGCGCCTGCTCGGGCATCTATAAGAGCGACAACGGCGCCGAAGTGTTTCACCGGGTGCAGGGACTTCCGCATTCCGCAATCCGCACCCGTGTGCTGCGCCAGGACCCGCAGCGGCCCTCCATCGTCTACGCCGGTACCACCGGCGGCCTCTGGAAGACGGCTGATGGCGGCACCAAGTGGACGCTGGTCACGTCGACTGACGTCATCGTGAACGATGTCCTGATTGATCCTCGCGATCCGAATCGTGTACTGGTTGCGACCGACCTCCGCGGAGTACTGGTCAGCAATGATGGGTTCGCGCACTATGCAAGCTCGAACCAGGGGTTCTCCCATCGCGTGGTGCGCGCTGTGATCGTGGATCGTAAAGACCCGAACCGTCTCTATGTGGGAGTAGCCAATGACAAGGAGCAGGGCGGCCTGTTCCTCTCCGACGATGCCGGCAAGAACTGGCGGCAATCCAGTCGTGGGCTGGCGGGGCGCGACGTCCTCAGCCTCCAACAGGCGGAGAATGGGACTCTGTTCGCAGGCACGAATCACGGTATTTTCCAACTGGCATCGGAAAGCGCGTCGTGGCTGCCGATGAGCATGATTTGGGGAACGGTGCCGGAATGGCAGCCGAAGCCGGCGGAAGCGGAGCCCGTGCCTTCCGAACCAAAGTCCTCAAAGACGCCTGCGGCCACAAAGCGCAAGACTGCTGTTTCGAAGGCAAAGGTCCCGCCCGAACCAGTGATTCCCCTGGCTACTGCCCCGCGAGTGCGATCATTGCAGATGCGTGAGAAAGCCTGGTTTGCGGCCACCGATGACGGGCTGTTCATCAGCGTGGACCAGGGACAGAAATGGTACGGCCAGGCGGTTGAGGGCGAGCGCGAGTTCAGTGTCGTCAACTGCTACGAGAACGGCATAGTGACGCTGGCCGGCCTCAAGGGTGCTTACATCTCACGGGATGAGGGCAGAACTTGGACGACGGTGGCGCTTCCCAAGTATGTAAGCGGAGTTTACAACCTGACCCTGACGCCCGGTTCCACGCTTTGGCTCGGTACCCGCCAGGGAGCGCTACGCTCCACCGATGGCGGGCAGAGCTGGCAGTACATGCTGGGCGGCCTTCCCAAGGACGACGTTCTGGAGGTTGCTTATGACTCCAGCGGCCAGCGGCTATTGGCTACCGCCCTGCATTCACATGCCGTGTTCGAGAGCAGGGATGGCGGAAAGAGCTGGCAGAGCACACCCGAGGCGGGAGTATCGATTCGCGCGGCCTTGAACTACAAGGGACATCTGCTGGCCGCGTCTTTCTACAACGGTCTGCTGCTTGAACAAGCGAGTGACATGGCGTCGCTTCGACGTAGGTGAATTACGGCCCGGAGATTGCTGCGCTCGCCTTGGCGATTGGTAGTCCGCTGGTTCGGCTGCGGCGAGATTCTGGGTCATGAGATTTGCCTGATCGCCGCGCGGAAGGACATCCTTTTGCGGTTAGTGGCGGAACATCCCCATCTCGTTCGTAATTTCATGGAACGCTTACGGCGTGATCTCCCAAACGACACCGCAGCCGTCGTCCGGAGTGCAATTGTTGCCATTGCCACCCCACATGGTCGTGCCCAGAAGATTTCCGTTCGGGTCGATCACGAGGTTACTGTCCGGGTATATTCCGGTCTCAAAACTAAAACTGTGAAGATCAGTTTCTTCCCATCCGCCGTTTTCCTTGGTGAGCTCGAAAACAGAGCCGAATCCACCGCCGCCCTCCCCGGTAGTGCCAAACAGATTGCCGGCTGCGTTCATAACGATTGTCTCCGGCCCCCCGCCTCCGGGAGCCGTGGAGTTGTAAAGCACAGTCTCGGTCCAACTGCCATTGTCAGGCGTCAACTCATAGACAATGCCACCGCCGAAGGACCCTCCGAACATGGTAGGGCCATATAGATTGCCCGAATTGTCGAAGAGCACGCCGACCGGCTCGTAACCATCGTTATGGCCGTTAAAGTCGTAAATGACGGTCTCAACCCAGCTTCCACCCGAGGGTGTCAATTCAAAGACAGCGGAGACATAGTAGGTTGTTCCATAAAGATTGCCGGCCTGGTCAAACGTCAGCATTCCGGTTGGACCTCCGCCGTCGGCGCCACCGGTGAAGGTGTAAAGAGTGCTTTTCACCCAACTGTTGCCAGTGCGCGTCAATTCGTAAATCAGCCCATTGCCGTAGGCGCCGCCGTCAAGAGTTGCGCCATAAAGGTTCCCGGCGCGGTCGAAGATAAGGTTGGCGGGATACACTCCATCACTGCCTCCGCTAAAGCGATACAGCACGGTCTCGATCCAGGGGCAGAGTGTGGTTTTGCAAACGCTCGCTGGAGGCGTGAGTTTATACACAGTACCGTTACCGGCCCAGCCGCACGCTGAACCTCCAACCTGGGTTGTGCCATACAGACTGCCGTCGGGCCCCAGAGTCAATCCTGCGCTGGGAACTGCTCCATCGCTGCACCCGGTGAAGCTGTAGAGGGGACTTTCGACCCAGCCCGACCCCGAGTGGGTCAATCGAAAGACGACGCCGCAGCCGCCCTGGCATGCCGATCCCGTGCCTCCGTTCTGGGTCGCCCCGTAAAGATGCCCTGCGGCATCCATGACTAAAGCGCTTGGATGAGCGCCGTCGGAACCACTGAAGTCGTGAATCAGCTGGTAAGTCTGCGCTTGCGCCGATGGAGCCGCTGCTATCGCCAGCGCCACCATGATCGCCAGCGTGAGAATTTTCGCGTAGGAGACTCTACCAACAAAAGGAACGCTGTTCGCCCGAACCCTCGAACAATCCCATATGACCGAGAGTAGTCCAAAGGTTGCGATGAACTCGCTGAAAACTTGCGCACCGCCTGTACGAGCATGTAGCGAAAGCGAAAGAATCGGGCGTCCGAACGTCAGGTGAGGAGCAGTGACTGCGCCCGTGAGTCCCCTGACTACTTGTGCAGCAATGTACGGCGCTAAGGGGATGCCAAGCATGACCGTGCCAAAAGGTCGCATGAACATACCGAAAACAACGAGTCAGGATAGCTGTTGTGACATCCCCATTGCAACGAGTAGCTGGCCGAAAATCTCCCGTTCTTATTGGGAGTGATATCGCCCGTTCTCGCCAGCTGAGACTCAATTTCCGGTTTGCCCGAAAGGTTGGACCCTGCCAACGCATCGAGGGTTCTTGAAAGTGAAGGGCTGATCCCCCACGAATCAGTGCTTCGATCCCACCGGTTTCAGTCTGGTAGCAATTTGCGCTGTTTATGCCGGATTTTCCGGCTTATCCGGATATTAAGGCATTTAGAATTAGTGGCCGTCTACCCAGATTTTTCCATAGCATGGAAGAGGCCGCCGGTTGGATCCCGACCAGGTCCACCAAATTCCTTAATAACTTAGACAACGCGAGTGCTTACAACCATGACATTT
>Ga0302325_10032369_pt1 | contig 10742 bp, 4 predicted proteins | sample Palsa_T0_2_FD_201948 | JGI IMG/M metagenome (GOLD analysis project Ga0302325, IMG submission 201948) | Peat permafrost microbial communities from Stordalen Mire near Abisko, Sweden - Palsa_T0_2 | ecosystem: Environmental > Terrestrial > Soil > Palsa > Peat permafrost | place: Sweden: Abisko...
GCGATCAATATGATTGGAAGTACACGGACGGCTCCAAACATCTTGCGAGAGTCCTTCAGATGCAGACAGCGATCAATCCGGGAAATTCGGGCGGGCCTGTGCTCGACAACAATTCGAACATGCTTGGTCTCGTCGCGATGAGTGAAGAGGGTCAAAACCTGAACTATGCCGTGGCAATCGACGTCATCAAGACCTTCGTGAACAGTTCGCTCGCAAATAGACCCAGAGGCGTGGAAACACCCAGACAAACAGATAAGGGTGAGGTTTATGCCGGCCACACCAAGGACGGCCGCCCCATAACAAAGACCGTGTATTCGGATCTCGTTTCATACGCTGTTCGCGACGGGAGAGGTTCGCCGACTGAATTGATCGCTGAAACAAAGGACGGAGCAATTTTGACAGGTTCGAGGCCTAATGCGTTTGGAGGCTTTGCTGAGTGGACATACAAGCCTTTGCAAGGCGAGACAATCTTTGTGAAATCGTCAGGAATCGCGCCTGATCTCATTTCTGCCCGAAAATCAGACTGATGATCGTCATTCACCGATGACGATAAATGGAGCCCAAAAAAATGGATCCTTGGCACCACCTTCGAAGACTGCAGAACGGGCCTCAGCTAGCGCAACGCTCTTCTTCTTGTTGGCCAACAAACCTTCATAGTACTTCTTCATAAGAACGGCTGTTGAGTCGTCTGAAACTTGCCACAAGCTGACCGTGACACTTGATGAGCCTGCAGCAAGAAATGCGCGGCCAAGGCTCATCACACCCTCGGCACGACTTATTTTTCCACTTCCCGTGTTGCACGCCGAAAGCACGACCGACTCTGAATCCAATTTGAGACCTATGATCTCCGACATCGAAAGAAACATGTGTGAAGGAGCAACTCCGTCGTAAGACAGTACTAAGGAAGGTTCCTTGATGCCGGTATCTACCGGCAAGACACCGTGAGTGGCAAAGTGCACGAACCGGAATTTTGAGAGATCCGTGTCTAGTAGCTCGGCTTTCGTTGCAGTTGCTCCGGAGCGCACGTCAACTGTCTCATTTCTCGCCGTTAGTAAAGATGCGATGCTCTGAACCTCAATGGCTGTCCCAGGAAGTCGCTCAAATGAAAAGCCCCTGGCTTTCAACCTGTCTGGATTGGGAGATCTCACTTCAGCTCCTCGACTCTGCGCTTGATTCGAAGAACCATTCTCTGGGGACTTAAGTGCACCGGCTGCCTCGAATCTGTCGTCTTCGGGCGAAGTAATGGGGTCTGATAATCCAAGAAATGCTTCCTGCCAATTGCGCTGATGACTGGCGGTTCTTGCAAGTCGGAGCGAGGCGGCTGACGGATAGTATGTCGTCGCTTTTTTCAGAAAGACGAAATTTCCTTTGGATGCTTCAGGCGAGTATAGTTCAAAGGGTAGGATGAAAAGCACGTCGTCTGGAACGAAGATGAGTTCCTGCGAATCTGAAACTATCTTGGCAACTTCGGCCGGAAACAACTCCGCGAACAACTCCTCCGAAACGTTCCAATCGACTGCTCCTGCACGGCCTGAATTTAGGCCTTTACGTAGCACAGATAGTCGATCTAGAAACCACTCCCGTTTCTTCGGGATTCTGTAGAATGCCACGACATCGTTTTGAATTCCGACTCTATTTTGGATGACCCAAGCAAAAGTAGCGTCGTCCGTCATCTTAAACTCGACGAAAGTCTCGCCCTTTTTCAAGGGCAGGGTTGATATCTGGACCTCTTCCGGATACGCAATTGCTGCATATTGCGGTGAACTTTTACGCAGATCACTAAGAAACTCGTTGATTTCGCCTTGAACGGAGGACAGCTCAGCTTTCAAGCGCTCCTTTTCAACCTCTTGATTCGGTTGGCCATTATTCACGGCGGCTTGTAATTGGGCAAGTAAGACATCTCGTCTGGAATACAACGATTGCTCACGTTCCTGAGTCGCTGGCGGCAGTGTCAGTCTCATTTGGTTTACAAACACACGCCCCCAGCTCGCTGCGAATTGCCGAGCCTTGTTAATTTCGGCGTATTCAAAAGATTCCGATGCAAACTTTGATTGGCCCCCAGTTGGTCTGTCATTCATCGAATAAAGTAGCGACACAAGTTCGTCGTAAATAAATCCATAGTTTTCAGAAATGGACTTCTGTTCCTGTGCGCTGAGATTTCCTTTTACCGATTCGATGAGCGAGATCAGTTGTTTGTAGGAAGCCAGGCCCTCATCCAGCTTACCTTCCGAGACCAGCAATCGCGCCTCCGCGTAGAGAAACTGGCCACGCAAGTAGATCTCCGGCGATTGTGAGGCTGTTGGGCGAGCTTTGTTTAGTGCCGAACGGGAAGCCTTTAAATCTCCCTCCAGTCTTTCGGCCTCCGAAAGACTCAAGAGAGCGTAGGATTGACATTCGGTATTTTTGCGTTGTTGGCAATCCTGGAAGCTTTCATTAGCGAGCTTGGCAGCCTCAGAATACTTGCCAGTTTGCAGGTATATCTCCATAAGATCGAATTGAAGAGTCTTCCCATAACCGAACTCCTGAGCTTTGGCATAGCATTCTTTTGCCTTATCAAAATCCTTCAATGAGGAACTTCTATCGCAATAGACGCTCGTCAGCATCGCCCAACAAGCTGCTTGGCCCTCCCTGCTACCAATTTTGTGAAAGAGGTCGAGGGCTATTTGTGATTCACTGACGGCATCGTCCCAGCTTCCAATAACTGTATCAACCTCCGCTATAGCGTGGTGTGAATAACCGAGGTGTATTAGGTCACCAGACTCGGTGGTAATTTCCACCGCTTCGTTGAATGAGGCCAACGCATTTTCAAATTGGCCTTGCGACCTATAAAAATCTCCCAACGAATAGTCCACAAGATACTTATTAAAAGCCGTCGCATTCTTAGCTGCTTTCTTTGCTTCAAGAAATGACGTGAGCGCTCGGTCTGTATCACCGAGTTCATAATAATCAGTTGCCAAGTCACCGAGACAAATCGCCTCACGTTGAGCGTTGTTCAAATTTTGATACGCGCTCGATGCCCTGCGATGATATTCGACGGCCTGATTGAAATCTTTCTGAGCCTTATATCCATTTCCCAGTCCCAGCAAGCCTTCCGCAGCAATATCTGGTTTCCCGGCCTTTTGGGCTAGATCAAAAGCCCGATCATAGCTATCAATAGCGGCCTTGATTTGCACGAGTTTGAGATAGTAGTCACCGAGCACAATTAGAATTTCTGCCTCTTCAGCCTGTGCTCCGAGCGCGAGATACAGTTGCTGTGCAGATTCTAGATACTTAAGCTGCAACTTCTGGGCTTTCTCTGATGGGTCTCCATTGAGGGCTGTCGCGACGCGTACATACGCCATGGCTGCGGCTTTTTTATCATTCACCGAGATAAGTTTCTGAATCGCGTATTCCAATCGGGAACTGGCTTCGTCATATAACTTGGCACTCGCAAGCGACGTTGCAAGTTCGACATGCAATGCGGGATTCTCTGGAGACTTCGCTATCAAATTCTCCAGAGAACCCTTTGCCGCCGCGATGTTTCCAAGTTGTGCTTGAACAAGTAGATTTGCAGCGTCTGAGTAGATTATTACCTGTTGATCTCCCGTTTTCTTCGAAAGGCTGGTACATTCCTCGATCTTGTCCTTAGCGAGATCAAGTTTGGCTTGACGCGAATACGATACAGCGAGTATGCAGGCGTCTTCTGCCTTGAGAGAGGTGAAATCCCCTTTAGCGTCTATCAGCGCACTCTCCGATTCGAGGCCGTATTTTTCGGCGAGAAGCGGATCTGCTCCAGCTGTGACGTAGTACCGCGCTAGGGCGCTGAGGATTGGCAACCTGTAAAGGCCCACTACCATCGGCCCAATATCGCGCAAAATCTCCTTAAGAGCAGGAGCTCCATCGTTCTGTGTCGTGATCTGAAAGGGGAGGTCCAGAATCCGTTGCCAGTTAGACCGGTCATCAGTGGGTTTAGAGGGAAATCCATCATGGATAAAGAGAATGTATGAGTACACCAACGATTCAGCCAGTAGTCCTTCCTTCTGTCGTTGAATGACTAAATCTCTTATCCCCAAGTCCTTCAATCTCTGATCCAAATAAGCAACCAGATTTTGCTGAACTTTCTCGTTCTTGAGGTGCACCGCGACAAAAAAGGCGTTGTCTATCGCGATCAGCTCCCGCGTCGGAATTTTTAGGCCCCTGTAAACATCAGCAAGGTTGAGGTAATCTTGCATCACAGTGCGATTGTCAAATTCGACATCGAATGGCCCTGGATGAACAAGAGATAAGGCGTTCTCCAGCGCGTCCCGCGCATTCTCCAGCTGGCTATCAGGCTGGTAAATCTCGGCACGCACGCCGTATGCCAAGAATTCCTGTTCCCGCAAGCTCTGGCGTTTCGCATAGGAAGCGACTTCTTGTTCGAGCAAAAGCGCTTCTTTTCCGCGGCCGACTTGTATCAGCAACAGAGATTCGGACACTTCCACTTGAGCGAGCAATGGTTCATTTTGAATTTTGCGATAGAGATCTGCCGCAATTGCATAGTATTTCAAAGCATCGTCGTTTTTTTTAAGCTGGCTATCTAGATTGGCGACTTTTTGGGCGGCTTCGCCCTCTCCAGCAAGAAAGTTGTGGTCACGGCTATAGTCATAGGTTTCCTGCCAGGTCTCTAATTCCTTGTCTCTTTTATTCGCTGCTTTGAATACATTTGCCAAGTCTTCGAGTAGAGTAAGGTGGAAAATCGGAAGGTCTAAAGCGGATGCGAAGCACGCTTGTACCTGGGCGTCCGGGACGAATTTCTGTAGTTGACCTTGTTTCAAGAGGCTGAGATCCGTAATCGCCTCTTCTGCCCGACCTGTTTTGACCAAGCCGAATGAGTGAGTGTTTTCCGCCATAACGAAGCTATAAGCGTCTCTGATCTCTAGGGCTTTCGTTATTGCTTCAGTCGAAGAATCAACCGCTTGGTCCACTTTTCCTGCCAATCCTAGGTATATCGCTCGGTATACAAGATGTATGGCTTCGAATCTGTAGCCATTTATCTTGTCGATCTGCAATGCCTCATCGATTGCCCTCCGTCCTTCATCGGTTTTGCCTTGAGCGAGCATCATTTCCCCTAGCTCACCGAGTGCGTGGGACTTCTCGTATAGGCTCTCGTTTTTTTCTGAAATACTCAGCGCTCTGGAAATGAGCTCCACCGCTTGTTGACGGTTGCCTTTCAGTTGAGCTTCCGATGCCAGTGCAATTAGGAGGTCAGCCTCCAAAACTCCATTCTTTGAGTCGATGGCGTCCTGCAGCGCCTTTTGAAAGGTCGCGAAGGCTAACTCAATCTTAGCCTGACTGACATAAGTACTTGCTAAGCTTGCTTCTACAAGCGCCCTGTCGCGGACTAATCCGCGATTATCAGCAATCTTCAAGGCTTCTTGAAGTCTATCGACCGTGTCGTTGACGTTAAATTTGTCGCAAGAAGACAGAGGCTTAGGAATCAACGCTCTAATTTGGGGATCGACCGCCATAAGTTCCGCAGGCTTGTTTGCGTCGTATTTCGAGTTTCCTTGACCATTGACTAAGAGAGGAAAAAGGAGAACATATGCAGTCAGGAGAGAAACGGACCGAAGGAAAACGGGCATCGCTCGTCGTCGTATTGGCTCTTTGATTCCCACCAAATCCCCTTTTAATTCTGCTTCATTCCTAAAAGATACAACTTTTTCTGCCTAGCGTGAATAAACCGCGATTCTCTTGTCTCCAAATGCTCTAGGTTCAGTTAGAACTCAGGATCTAGAATCAGGCGCGCCAGTGATGTCGTGATAGACCTTAGGGACGGCGGTCCTGCGAAAGTGCTCGTACAGTTCGAAAATGAGGAGTCCCAAGAGAATGAATGCAAATTGAGCAAAATGACCAGTGTCCCCATACGCCAGCTTGCTGCAGAAAATAGCAACGACAGGTATGAGTAAGATGGTCCAGACCAGCGCGAGCCGGAATCTTAAGACGTGGAAAAGAAGGATCAATATGAAAGCTTCAAAAAGTTCTAGAAAAAATAGGACCGATCGACTGGGGGGCTTATAACCTCCGCCAGCCAGCTCTGTTTCGATGACATTTGCCATGATTTCCACTCCAGTTAGTTGACCGATTGGAGTGTCATGCTTGTCTTGACCCAAATACGAGCCACCAAGGAGAACGATTTTCCCCCTGATGGGGCTTGCTTCAGGCCAGTGTTCTGAAAGTCCTGCTATTCTTCGCGCTTGAAAGTGAAGTCGGTAGAAACCTTCCTTATCGCCTGAGTAGCGAATGAGCAGGTCACGGGGTGAATTTTCCAACTTGGCAAGCGCCTTGGGATCGTTCTGAAGATAGGCTTCTACGATGGCGAACGGAAAAGAGGGAAGCATTCCTATGCCAGTTGGTATCGACCGACGATAACGGCGGGTCACTTTGTCCTCCGCATCATCGATCAGAAGCGGGAGTCCCGAGGAATTCTTACCAGGATCAATGTTCTTCTGTCCTCCGAGGATGTCAAGGGGTTGTAGGTTTGCGACTGCTGTGACTTCTTGCGGGGCTTCACGAAGCTCGCGTTCCCAAACGATGTAAGGACTCCAATTCTCAAATTTAAACCGTGTTGCAAATTGCGAAGCTGAAGTATCTATATCAATTCCGATAACCGCAGGATCGCCTTTGGCGATTTCACTTATGAGTTTCTGTAGTTGTTCTGGATTGAGCGGGCTTGTGCTGTCGAATAACTCCAGATAATCTTCATCGTCGATTTCAACGATTGCAACCTTTCTGTCCTTAGGCGGAGCGTTTAATCGCATCTCTGCATCTGTTACGACAGTTTCCAGCTTGTGGAGTACTCCCGAATGGCCGAATATCCATGTGAGTATTACTAGAGCGCCGATCACAGGAAGAGCACGCAAAAGACGTTTGCCAAAGCGTGGCTGAACCGACGGGACACTGCCCTTAGAGCCGCTTCCAGTCTCTGCGCTTGTGGATTCGCCGCTCACTGAATTCACTCAGAACGCGAAGCAAGATACTCCAAGAAGGCGCGTTGATAAGCTTGCTTGGTAGCTTGGCTCACGTTAGCGCCCCAACTGTCGGTCTGATGCACAAATGCTTGGAAAGACGCTGCAGAGGTGACGTAGAAAGCTGAGCTGCACACAAGCACCCAAACAGAGCTACTCTCATTCCCATGAGTAATCCGCATCTCGTACAATCCGGGATGAACTCCTGCTACGGCAAGAGTGGCTTTCCCCGCGGGACTCCAATTGAGAGAAGTTGAGTGAGATTTTGGTTCCTGAATCGCATTGCCCTCTGCGGAAAGTGGAAAAAACTGAACCTCATATAAACCTTGATCTTCGCCTTCCAAGAAGTTGCTCACATCAATCGCTGAACCGTCAAATCGCACAATTCCATTTTTCGTAATCACGTTTCCGGAACCCCTGACTCGATGAATTGAGTATCGATCAGGTTTGCCAGCAAAGAGCTCCGAGACCGCTTTGAAGGCGGTTGAAAGCGCGCCCGTGGAGTCGGAGAGGATTGGTAATGGCTGTATTGGATCGTAACAAGCGCCTGATTCTCGACACTCTCGGCACACTCCAGACCTACATCGGATTGTTTTTACTATTTCCCCTCGCAAGTTTGCCACGACGATGTGATCGTTATCAGTAGGACTGGAGTTTGTCAGAAGAGTTCCTCCGGCCAATGGTTGACCCATATTTACGCCCTCAACAGCTCCGCGGGCAGTCCACTTTCCCTCCTTCTCAAGGACATATCCTACTTCTTGTTGTGCACGCACAAAGAATGCAGAACCAACAAGAATCACTAATATAGTTATTAAACCTGACGCGAGTCGTGCTGTCGTGTAGTTGGGCGCAAAGTCAAGATTCATGCGTGACATGGGTTCACGCAAGGCTTTCAAGCGTTCACCAATCACCATCGGTAGCCCTCTAGTCGTTTCGTTTCCAGTATAGATTACAACGCGTGTGATCATCAGAACTCGTTCAGTTTACGGCAGACGTTGGAGTGAAAGTAATTTTGAAGGTGACGCTGCGATTCAGGCGGCGGCTTTCTTCGGTGTCTCCAGAGACCAAAGGCTGCGTAGTGCCGACTCCCCGCAGGCGCAAATTCGCCGGCGGAACGCCGCCACGCAATAGCCTGGCGCGGACTTGCTCGGCGCGCTGCTGGCCGAGAAGCTGATTCGTACCTTCGATGCCGGTGCTGTCGGTGTGGCCGATGAGTTCGATGGAAGTTTGTTCGCCGAGGTGTTCCGCTTGGGCCACGATGTCGCGAATCTGTTTTTGAGTTTGGGTGAACGTGTTTTCCTGGCCCGGCTCAAGTTCGGCTCGGCCGACGGGGAAGAGAAGGAATACGGACTCGATTGCGCTTTGAGGCGCCTTGAGCTGCAATAAGTGCGAATCCTGCAGATGAGAAACATCAATGGATTTAATGCCGGCAATCAACTGAGCGCGATCTGCCAAACTAGCGATCCACTGTGGCGACGCAGTTCCTTCGACGTACAGCTTTCCTTGATGTTCGGAAAGCGTGACACCCGCTGGAGGATGCAACAATTGTCGCGCGCGCTGCACAATGAGCGCGTCGAAATAGGAATATTCTGCTTGGGGATTCGATGGCACCTTGGTTTTCGCCGCCTCTGTCGCGGACCCAGCTCCGACCCCTAGTTTGTCACGCAGTTCCACTCCAGCCCGGCTCACTAGGTCGTCCATGTGATCTTCACTTCCTTTTTCGGAAATGACAGCCAGAGTTTCCCCTTGCACGGCATCCTGTAACCGCAAATCAAGACGGATTTGGCCCTCGCCGAGTGGAACGTAGGACCCAACAACCACTTTATCGGCGTTAAGGTTCTTGTGAATTCTTTTTAATGTATCTTGGCCATAACTATCCTCATCTCGCAAGGACAGATCCATCTTCATCAGCGCAACATCTTCCCCGGGGATCGTTCGGAGTTCGTCGCCCCTAGCCAATTCCGTCGTCAGCATCTCAGAAAGCCCTACGGAAAGCCACGCTTGGTCCGGACGCTGAGAGACATTCTTGAACGTGAGCACCGCCACTGACGGCTGGCTTCTGTGTTCGGCAGAACTGTGGACTAGTAGCCGATCGCGAAGACCACCCAGATTTAATCCGAACGCTAATCCTAGGACCGCGGTCAGAAAGATCCCTCCTGCCTTCGCAGCCAGTAACAATCCCGGACCCTTTGACGGGGCGCCTGGTGATATGCCACTACTCGACCCTTCTAGTACCGCAAGCATATTTCGCGCCGTTTGATAGCGACTAGCAGGCTCCTTCTCCATCGCTCTCTGGATGATTGCCTCCAAACTCGAGGAAATCAGAGGATTCAAGGCCCTTGGGGAAGGCGGTGCTTTATGCAGGATAGAATCAATCAGTCGCAATGGTTGCTCGTCGGAAAACGCGCGCTTCCCGGTGGCCATTTCGTACAAGACTGCGCCCGCAGCATAAAGATCCGCGCGAACGTCCACCCGTTCGCCTCGCAACTGCTCTGGTGCCATGTAGGGAACCGTGCCTGCTACCTTCGCCGGTTCTTGTGTAATGCTTCGCGTCACATCCGGATTGGCAGTCACCGGCATTAGTCTCGCCAGACCAAAATCCAAGATTTTGAGGCGACCCTCGGGCGTGACCATCAGGTTGCCCGGTTTCAAATCGCGGTGTATGACTCCTTGCTCGTGTGCCGCCGCCATACCCTCGGTGAACTGGATTCCGAGTCGTACGATTTCTCTTTCAGTCAGAGGCCCATCCTTCAACATTTCGCTCAAGGTGTGTCCCGGAATTAACTCCATCGCCAGGAAGTCCAGCCCATCCTGCGAGCTGAACTCGAAAACGGTTTCGATGTTGGGGTGGTTGAGCTTCGCGAGGGCGAGAGCTTCCTTGCGGAATTGCTTTCTTGCGGATTCACCGGTAAGAGTGCCAGCAGTTAAGATCTTTAGCGCAATGTCACGTTCGAGCTGTTCGTCGTGAGCGCGATACACTTCGCCCATGCCGCCCGCGCCAATCTTTGCGATGATGCGATAGTGGCTCAGTGTCTTACCAATCATGGAGAAGGAAGCCGCCTTTTAGTCTCTCTACCCATGTCCTTGATAGGCAAGACACGGTTAGTGTAGTCTCCGCGAATGGAAATCGGTCAAAAATTGCGTGAACTACGTGAAGGGAAGTGCTTGTCCCAAGGCGACGTTGGGGGAAAGGCTGGCCTGCTTCAATGTTACGTCAGTCGGGTAGAATGCTGCATGGCAGGTCGGAGGCGAACACCGGCGAGAGCTTCGACAGTTCGCCAAGGCGTTTCAGTCCATGGATGAAAGCAATCGAAGAATCCTGCTTAGTCTGGCGCAGGAAATGGCACGCCGTCACGACCCTCCGGTCAAGATTAAATCTAGGTTGGTCCGCAAAACGAGCGCAAAGGGACGCCCGTGAAAATTCGCGATATTGCTAACCATCTACGGCAAGACTTGATTGAATCGCCGGATGAGAAACCTAGAAAAGTCCGAACGGGAACCGAACTAACATTTGTTCAGCGATTTCTTTGCAACTGGGGATACGACTTACCAGACAAGAAGATTAAAGACCTCGCCGCAAAGGCAAATTCCTACGAGCTTTTCATCCGGTCGGCGACGAAGTAAAACCTCGTGACATACCAAATGATGCCAAAGGGTATCGACGCCTCTGACGCAGCGCGTCAATATCGCGTTCAGAAGTCTATAAGGAACGCTGCTTGGTCAGCCTTCGGAGCGGCGTGTATTTACGCCTTTATATCC
>Ga0302325_10032371_pt1 | contig 10741 bp, 11 predicted proteins | sample Palsa_T0_2_FD_201948 | JGI IMG/M metagenome (GOLD analysis project Ga0302325, IMG submission 201948) | Peat permafrost microbial communities from Stordalen Mire near Abisko, Sweden - Palsa_T0_2 | ecosystem: Environmental > Terrestrial > Soil > Palsa > Peat permafrost | place: Sweden: Abisko...
CGGAGCTGATCATGTTCCGCGTCCTGCAGGGCATCGGTGGCGGCATGATCCTGCCCGTCGGGCAGCTGATGATGGCCGAGGCAGCGGGACCGAAGCGGATGGGTCGAGTGATGAGCCTGGCCGCGGTCCCGATGATGCTCGCGCCGATCTTCGGGCCGACCGTCGGCGGGCTGATCATCGACGACATGCACATCGGCTCGTTCGCGAGCTGGCACTGGATCTTCTTCGTCAACGTGCCGATCGGGGTGATCGCGGTGCTGGCGGCGATCCGGGTGCTGCCGCGGGTCGCCCCCCAGATCAGCGAGCACCTGGACTACCTGGGGCTGGCGCTGATGGCCATCGGGATCCCGGCGATCGTCTACGGCCTGGCCGAGATCGGCGAGACCAACGGCTTTGCGTCGATCAAGGTGATTGCGCCGATCGTGATCGGGGCGATTCTGGTGGTGCTGTTCGTGCTGCACGCGCTCCGCGCGCGACGGCCGTTGCTGAACGTCCGCCTGTACCGCAAGCCGACGTTCTGGACAGCCTCGATCGCGATGTTCTGCGTCTCGGCGGCGCTGTTCGGCGGCATGATCCTGCTGCCGCTGTACTGGCAGTCGGTCCGGCACGAGTCGGTGATCATCACCGGGCTGCTGACCGCGCCGCAGGGGATCGGCGCGGCGTTGATGATGCCGATCGCCGGACGGTTGACCGACCGCATCGGAGGTGGTCCGCTGACGCTGCTGGGCGTGGTGCTGACGGCCGCCGCAACGATTCCGTTCGCGCTGATCGGCGCGCACACCTCGATCGTCTTCCTGTGCGGGATGATGGTGATCCGCGGCTTCGGGATCGGGTTCGCGTTCATGCCGGCGATGTCGGCGGCGTTCGCCTCGCTCTCACGGGAGCAGCTCTCGGACGCGACCCCGCAGCTCAACGTGCTGCAGCGGGTCGGCGGCTCGATCGGCATCGCCGTGCTGACGGTCGTGCTGCAGCGCTCGCTCGAGCACGCGCACTCGCTCTCGGGCGCGGCGAGCAGCTACGGGACCGCGTTCTGGTGGGCGGTCGGACTGACGGCGCTGGCGATCATCCCGTCGATCGTGCTGATCCGCGCCGAGCGACGGGCGCGCCGGGTGGCGGGCCCCCCCGCCGTGCCCGACGAGGCGATCGCGGAGGCGGTGGCCGCGTGAGCGCGCCGACGGACGCCGTCACGGCCGAGCGCGCCGCGACCGCCACGCTGGCCGCGTCGTTCAAGACGCTGATGGGCGCGGTGCGACGGCTGCGCGGCCGTGAGACCCACTCCCATGCCGGCCTGTCCAACGCCCAGTTTCAGCTGCTGTTCGGCCTGCGTGAGCGCAAGCTCCTGTCCGGCAGCGAGCTGGGCTGCATGGCCGGCCTGTCGCCGGCGACGACGACCCAGATGCTGGAGGGACTCGAGGCGGCCGGCCTGGTGGTGCGCGAGCGCTCCGCGCAGGACCGGCGCAAGGTGATGACCTCGCTAACCGAGCGCGGCCACGCGCTCGTGGAGGAGCGCCACGCGCGCTTTGCCCCGATGTGGCAGTCGGCGCTCGCGCAGTTCGCCGACGACGAGCTCGACACCGCCGCGGCGGTGATGGACAAGCTCGGCGAGCTGTTCGATCAGCTGGCCACCGCCGACCCCGACTGACCGCCGCGGGCGATCGCTCACCGCGGTCGTCCGACCATTGCGCTCGGCCTTCGGCAACTGCAGCGCCGCGCCCCGAACGCGCCGCAGATCCGGCCCGCCCGGCGCTGCCCGATCAGGTTGACGACGGCACCGGCGATTCCGGTCGCACAAGACCTATTGCACAACATTTCTTGCACAATAGGTGTTGTGCAAGTAGAGTGTCCGGCATGACCGACTCGCCCGGCATCCGGCAGATCACCGATTCCCGCGTACTGGCCGCGTTCTCGCACCCCCTTCGACGCCGGCTGATGGATGTGTTCACCGTCGACGGCCCGGCGACCGCATCGATGCTGGCCGAGGCGACCGGGCAGGCGGTCGGCAATGTCAGTCACCACCTGAAGGTGCTGGCGTCGGCTGAGCTGATCGAGGAGGCACCGGAACTCGCGCGGGACCGTCGCGAGCGCTGGTGGCGTCCGATGTCGACCCGACTGCGTTGGTCTACGGAGGATTTCCGTGATGATCCCTCCGCCGACGCCGTCGCCCAGGCGGCGCTGTCGCTCAACCTTCAGCATCAGTTCGATCTCGTGCGCCGCTGGTACGCGTCGTCCGACGAAGAGCACGCAGCCTGGCCGACCGGGCCGTTTTCGACGGGCAGCTGGCTGAAGCTGACCGACGGCGAGCTGGCACGGCTGTGCGAGGAACTGGTCGCGTTGGTCGCCCGCTACACCGAGCTCGACGACGCCGAGGACGGCATTGAGCGCTCCAACGTGTTCGTGTTCGCCAACGGCGCGCCGGGCCGGCCATGAGCCTGCTTCGGGATCGGCTTCGCCCGCGCGGGCTACTCGCGCGCGCCGACGTACGGTCGCTGTGGCTGGGGGAGACGATCTCCGAGCTCGGCAGCACCGTGTCGTCGCTCGCGATCCCGCTCGTCGCCGTCGTGACCCTGCACGCGGGACCGTTTGCGACAAGCATGCTGATCGCGGCGGCGTGGCTGCCGTGGGTGCTGATCGGGCTGCCGGCCGGCGCATGGGTCGACCGATTGGCGCCGCGCACGGTGATGATCGCCGCCGACATGGTGTCGGTGCTGGCGTTCGTGAGCGTGCCGATCGCGGCCTGGCTGGGGATGCTGACGCTCGGGCAACTGCTGACGTGCGCGCTGCTCGGCGGCTGCGCGGCGGTCTGTTTCGACACCGCCTATCAGGTGTTTCTGCCGTCGTTGCTGGACGGCGAGGAGCTGGCCGCCGCGAACGCGCTGATGCACGGCAGCCAGTCCGCCGCGCATGTCGGCGGGCCGGGTCTGGCCGGCCTGCTGGCGAGCGCGGTCGGGGCCGTCTCCGGCGTGCTGCTCAACGCGTTGAGCTTCCTCGTGTCAGCCGCCTGCCTGCTGTCGCTGGGCGACGGCGAACACCGACCGGCGCCCCGTGAGCGGGCGACGCTGCGTGAGGAGATCGCCGAAGGTACGCGGTTCGTCGCACGTGACCCGTACCTGCGCGTCCTCACCGTCTGGGGCGGCCTCTCGAACTTCGCGCTGGTCGGCTACCAGTCGGTCCTGATCGTGTTCCTCGTCCACGATGCGCGGCTCGGTTCCGGCTCGGTGGGGCTGCTGATCGCGCTGACCAGCCTGGGTGGCGTCGCCGGCGCGGCGCTGGCGCCACGGCTCGGCCGGCGGCTCGGCTCAGCGCGCGCGTTCATCGGCTGCGAGCTGATCGCGGCGCCGGCGGCCCTGTTGATCGGCCTCGCCGGACCCGGCCCGCGCGCGGGGCTGTTCGCCATCGGCGGCTTCCTGGTGGTGGCCGGCGTCGTCGGCGGCAACGTGCTCAACGCGACCTGGAGCCAGACCTACACCCCGCGCGAGCTCCGCGGCCGCGTCTCGACCTGCTCGGGGCTGCTCAACTACGGAGCGATCCCGCTCGGCGCGCTCTGCGCGGGCACGCTCGCAACCGCGCTGGGCACTCACGACAGCATCTGGATCATGACCGGCTTGCTGGCGCTGTGTCCGTCGCTGCTGCTGCTCTCACCGCTGCGCGGGCGCCGTGACTTCCCCGCCGCGTACGGCGGCGGTCAGCGAGGGCACGAACGCACGCAGCGGCGGGCGGCCGAACCTAACCCCGCGCTCGCCGACGCATGAGCTCCGCCCGACGGACGAGCGTCGCGAGCAGGTCACACTCGACCAGGCGCGGCTCGTGCTCCACCAGTACCCAGTCGTAGCGCACGACCTCGATTCCATGCGCGCGCAGAATCAGCTCGTTGCGTCGATCGCGCCGGCGCTGGGCCGGCGTCCGGTGGCTGTCGTCGCCGTCAAGCTCGACGACCAACGCGTGCGCGCGGAAGTAGGCATCGACCCTGACACCGTCGATGGCGACGTTGAGCTCCGGTAGCGGGATCCCGGTGCGCTGGCGGCGCTCGCAGAACGCGTAGAAGCCGAGCTCGAGCCGGCCGTTCGCGTGAGCCAGCCGGGGGTCGTACACGTCAAGCGCCTGGCTGAGCCGCACGCTGCCGCGCCGGCCGCGGCCGCAGACGACCCGCAGCCGATCGACGTCCAAGGTGCCGGTCCGATACTCGATCTCGGCCAGCAGTTTGCGGACGAGCACGAGATCGGACGTCGAGGCGGCGACGTCGAGCACCGTCTGGGCAACGGTCGTGACCGGCATCCCGTCGACGAGCTCTCGGCGCAGGTGCGCGCGGCGACCGTGGACGGCGACCCCCGGCAGCCCGGCACACGCTCGCGGCGTGCTGACATGGATGACGCGTCCCGGAAAATCGGCCAAGTCGCGCCAGTGCGCGGCCGTCAGGTGGCTGAGCGTCCCGTCGGGGCCGGCATACAGCACGGCCGCCCAGAGATCCGCCTCGCGGCTCGGGGCGACGTGCCCGACGCCATACACGCGCGGAAGCACTTGATGGAGATACCCCGCCCGCGTCCACCGCGCCGTGGTCGTGGCGCCGACGCCCAGATGGCGCAACTGGAAGGCTGCGATCCGTCCCGCTTGGCGTTCCGCGAGCGCAGCCACTCGAACCTTGTTGATCTTGTACCGGACGTCGGTACCCGATCGACATAGTTCACCCACCGCCGGAGTGTCACTCGCCGGCGCGTCACGAAACAAGACCTCATTGACTCAACTTCGTCACGATCACGGCCGAGCATTGAAGTTCTGCGAGGACGCCGTCAGCGTCCCTTAAGGCGGCGCACGGTCGTCGACCGGTCGCCGGTCGTGCCGAACACCGAGCGCACCAGCGCACGGAGATGGTTGTTGAGCGCCAACGGCTTGTCGAACCGCCGCTGCAGCGCCGGCAGCCGCTTGAGCGCCTGAGCGACGGCGGCGGGCGCGTAGGCGCGCATCTGCGGGAGCAGAGCTGACGAGGGCAGCGATGCCGGGGAGAGCACCGCGGACACGTCCTGCAGGAACGCGTCACCCTCGGGCGTGAGCTTCGTGTAGTGGCTGGCGGCCAGCGCGCGCGCATCCGCGCACACGTCCGGCGGCCGCAGCGCCAGGTAGGCCGAGGTTGCGGCCGCGTAGCTGTGTACTTCCCACTGCAGGACCGGATCGCTGAACCGCAGGTGCGCCTGCAGCTTTCCGATGCGATCCGTGACTCCCCTGAGCGGTTGCAGGGCGTCGATCTCCAGGGTCGCGCCGAGCTCGGTCCCGAACTTGAGGAGCGCCACCGCCTGCTTGGTGCTCGCGTGCGTGGAAGCGCCCGTCAGCGCCCGCGAACAGCCCGACGAGACCTTCGTCACGTAGGCGTTCTCGTTGGCGACGATCGCCGGGATCCGTTTCGTCTCCGAGATGTCGTAGCGCGCGGCGGACGCGATGAACGCCTTCGTCGAGGCCGTGTCCTGCTTGGTCACCGGCGTCGCCGAAGTCGACGCACCGGCCGCGCCCGGGGCCAGGCAACTCAAGGAGACCGTCACGGTGACCCCCCCGCCGAACAGCAACCGCTTCATCCAGTGGCCCAACACGCTAATCGTCTCCTCTCGCCAGCGTCGCGTTCGGTTCCGATCCCGCGGGCGTGACGCTGCGATCCAGCGGCAGACCCTCCCGTACGACCACGCAGTAGTACCTGGTCTGGGCGCCGTTGTCCACGCACACGCGGTAGATCGAACCCTCCTGGATCACGAGCGTGTCCAGGTGGTCGGCGCGGCCGGCGAACGGCGCCGGGGCGTGGTCGCCGATGTAGCCGGCGGCGCGGACCTCGGCGTCATGCATCGTGGCTGAGTCGTGCGCGATCGTGGAGCGCTTCGCCAACCCGACCGCGGCGAACCCGACGGTCACGAGCAGCACGCACAGCAGTCCCGCGTAGTTGCGCGCGATCATGACCGGCAGGTCTCGCCGGACCCGGCGCACCAGCGCCCCGACCGGGGCCGACAGCACGACGATGCAGATCAGGTTCAGGATCAGCCCGACGATGACCCCGGAGACGACGCTCTGGCTTGGGGGGTTGATCGGCAGCGCGTGGCCGATCCACCCGTCGGCGATCGCCATCACGACGAACGCCGGCCACATCCAGGCGCCTCGCCAGCGCCAGCGCGTGCGGGCGATCCAGGCCGCGTCCATGGTCGAAGGGTACGGGCCGCCCGGTAAGCTCAAACCTGCCCCCAGCGTGCGTCACAATATGGAGGACCGTGCCGCCAACCAGCACCAAGCCCGAAGAGACCGGCACCACGCCCGAAGAGCCCAGCACCACGCCCGCGGGGTCGCCGCCACGCCGCATACCGGAGTGGCCGTTTGGATCACGGGACACCGCCCGGGTGGCCGCAATCGGCGCGCTCGTGCTCTACGGCGTGCTGTTCGTGATCCTCAACAGCCACAACGTGAGCATCAGCTTCGTCTTCTTCGACACCCACGTGCCGGTGCTGGTCGCGCTCTTGCTCGCCGCCGGGATCGGGGTCGGCGCCGGGTGGCTGCTGGCTGACCGACGGGCCGGGCGCAAGACTCGATTCAGGCCCTGACGGCGCCCCGATCAAGCCCGGCGTCTCACGCCGCGGGCCGCCCCGCACAGTAACCTCTAACTCCCCAACGGACGTCTCCGGGAGATCCCCGGAACGGCGTCTGAAACCGGATCGCAGAGCGGAGATCCCGTCGCGGTCCATCGACACCCAGGGAGACACGTTCAGAGATGGCGACCGAGACCGTGACACCGGCCTCCGCGCAACACGACCCCCCCGTTGCGGAGCAACAGCCCCTCACACGGCAGGACCGGATCGGGCTCCTGCGCGCGATGCTGCAGATGCGCGGCATCGAACAGCGCGCGATGAGCCTCTACCGCCAGGGCAAGGTGCCCGGCTCGTTCTACGACGGCTTCGGCCAGGAGGCGGTGTCGGCGGGCGCCGCGTTCGCGATGGCGGCCGAGGACCGGCTGTGCATCCTGCACCGTGACCTGGCGGCACATCTGATTCGCGGCGTGCCGCCGGAACGGATCTTCGCCCAGTACATGGGCCGCGCCGACGGCATCACCGCCGGGCGCGACGGCAACGTCCACTTCGGCGACCGGCACGTCGGCTGCGTCGGGATGGTCTCGATGCTGCCCGACATGATGCTCGTCGCCGCCGGGATGGCGATGGCGTTCAAGCTGCGCGGCGAACCGCGCTGCGCGCTGACGTGGTTCGGCGACGGCTCCACCTCCCGCGGCGACTTCCACGAGGCGATGAACTGGGCCGGCGTGCAGAAGCTGCCGGTCGTGTTCGTGCTGGAGAACAACCAGTACGCGTACTCGACCCCGCTGGACAAGCAGTTCGCCGTCGACCCGGTCCAGCGCGCCACCGCGTATGGCTTCGAGGGCGTCAGCGTCGACGGCAACGACGTCGAGGCGATGTTCGAGGCCACCCGCGCCGCCCGCGAGCGCGCGATCGCCGGCGGCGGCCCGACGTTGATCGAGGCGGTCACGATGCGGATGCACGGGCACGCCGCCCACGACGACATGAAGTACGTGCCGATCGAGCAGGTGCAGGAGTGGAAGCAGCGTGACCCGATCGACCGCCAGGAGCAGCGACTCGGAGCGCTTGGCGTCGACGTCGACGAGCTCCGCACCACGGTCGCGCAGGAGCTCGACGCGGCCGTCCAACAAGCCCTGACGGGTCCGATGCCGTCCGCCGAGGACGTACTCGACGGCGTCTTCTGCGACGGTGAGGCCGAGCCGCTGGGCGACGGCCGCGCCCCCTGGAGCGGCTTCGGACAGGGTGATGCCTGATGCCGACGATGACCTACCTGCAGGCGATCTCGAGCGCGCTGCGCGACGAGCTGCGCGCCGACGAGCGGGTGCTCGTGATGGGCGAGGACATCGGCGTGTTCGGCGGCGCCTTCAAGGTGACCGACGGGCTCTATGAGGAGTTCGGTCAAGACCGCGTGATGGACACGCCGCTGGCGGAGTCGGCGATCATCGGCACCGCGGTCGGCGCGGCCGTCGTCGGTCTGCGACCCGTCTGCGAGATGCAGTTCTCGGACTTCGTCTCCTGCGGCTTCGATCAGCTCGTCAACGTCGCGGGCAAGATGCACTACCGCCAGGGGCTCGCGGTGCCGATCGTCGTGCGGCTGCCGTCGGGCGGCGGGTTCAGCGGCGGGCCGTTTCACTCGCAGAACCCCGAGGCGCTGTTCATGCACTCGCCCGGGATCAAGGTCGTCGCGCCGTCGACTGCCGAGGATGCCAAGGGGCTGCTGCACGCGGCGATCCACGACCCCAACCCGGTCTGCTTCATGGAGCACAAGCACCTCTACCGCCGGGTCAAGGGCGAGGTGCCCGAGGGCGTCTACGAGACCCCGTTCACGGCTCGCATCGCTCGGCCCGGAGAGGACCTGGTCGTGATCGCCTACGGGGCGATGGTCGACGTGGCCCTGCAGGCCACCGAGGACCTCGACGGCGCACACGTCGAGGTGCTGGATCTGCGCTCGCTGGTGCCGCTGGACCGAGACGCGATCCTCTCAAGCGTCAAGCGCTGCTCGAAGGTCGTGGTCGTCGACGAGGCGAACATGACGTGCGCGGCCGGCGCCCAGGTGGCGGCGCTGATCGCCGAGCACGGGTTCGAGGATCTCGACGGGCCGATCGTCCGCGTCGCCACTCCGGACGTGCCGATCCCGTTCTCGCCGCCGCTCGAACAGGCGGTCCTGCCCGGCGTCGACCGCGTCAGGGAGGCGTGCCGTGAGCTCCTCGCTTACTGACACCACCCTCGTCGACGTGACGATGCCCCAGATGGGGGTGTCGGTCGCGGAGGGCACGATCGTCGCCTGGCGGGTCGCCGTCGGCGAGCCGATCGCGGCCGAGCAGACGGTCGTCGAGATCTCGACCGACAAGATCGACTCCGAGGTGCCCGCGCCTGTGTCGGGCGTGCTCGCCGAGATCCTCGTCGAGGTCGACCAGACGGTCGAGGTGGGCACCGTGCTGGGGAGGATCGCGGCCGACAACGGCGCCGCGGCCCCGACCGTGCCGGACCCGGCACCCGAGTCGGCGGCGACGGACCCGAAGCCCGCCGCGGCCTCGCCGACACGACCGCCCGACTCCAAGCCCGACGGCCGCCACTACTCCCCGGTCGTGCAGCGAATCGCCGCCGAGCACGGGATCAACCTGGCGTCGGTGAGCGGCACCGGGCGCGGTGGCCGCGTCCGCAAGCAGGACGTGCTCGCACTCGTCAACGGCAACGGCAATGCGCCCGAGCCACCGATGCACATCGAGAGCCCCTACCGGCCTGACCCCGACGTGCCATCGCGCCCACGAACGCCGGCGCCGGTCCCGCCGGTCACCAGCTCGGGCGAGGGCCTGTCTCGGATCCGCCGCACGATCGGTCAGCGGATGAAGCAGTCGCTGGACACCGCCGCGACGTGCACGACCTGGATCGAGGTCGACATGTCACGCGTCGAGACCGCCCGCGCGGCGCTCGGGGTCACGGCGCTGGCGTTCGTCGCGCGCGCAACCGTGCAGACGCTGCGGGAGTTCCCGGCGCTGAACGCGTGGCTCAACGGCGAGGAATACGCGCGCGTGCCGGACGTCAACCTCGGGATCGCCGTGTCGCTAGGCGAGGACGGGCTGATCGTGCCCGTCATCCACCAGGCCGACGAGCTCTCGGTCGAGGGGCTCGCGGCGAGGATCCGGGACATCGCCCGGCGCGCGCGGGCGCGTGAGCTGACCGCCGACGAGGTGCTCGGCGGTACGTTCACGATCACCGCCCCGGGGCAGTACGGGTCGATCATGGCGACGCCGGTGATCAACCAGCCACAGGTCGGGATCCTCGACTTCGAGGCCGTCGTCAAGCGCCCGGTGGTGATCACCGACGCCGACGGGAACGACTCGATCGGGATCCGTCCGATGACGATCCTCGGCATGTCCTGGGACCACCGTGCGCTGGACGGGGCGCTCGCCGCCCAGTTCCTGGCGGCTCTGCGCCAGCGGTTGGAGTCCGTGACGTGATCGACCGTGATCCCCAGCAGGAGCTGTGGGTCTGTCGACTCGGCACGGTCGACTACCTGCACGCCCTGGCGTTGCAGGAGCAGGTCCGCGGGGCGCGCCAGGCCGGTGTCGTCCCCGACACGCTGCTGCTGCTCGAGCATCCGCGCGTCTACACCCGCGGGCGCCGCTCGGCCCCGGGCGAGCTGTCGCTCGGGGAGGATTTCTACCGCTCGCAGGGGATCGAGATCGTCGAGGTCAACCGCGGCGGCAAGATCACCTATCACGGGCCCGGTCAGCTCGTCGGGTATCCGATCGTCGCCGTCGATGACGTGGTGCAGTACGTGCGCACGCTCGAGCGCGCGCTCGTCGCGGCGCTGGTGCAGGAGGGCGTGGCGGCACGGGCACGGCCACAGGACGGTCCCGACTACACCGGCGTCTGGGTGCAGGAGCGCAAGATCGCCTCGATCGGCGTTCACGTCCAGCGCGGCGTGACCACTCATGGGTTCGCGGTCAACGTCGACAACGACCTGATCCCGTTTCAGTGGGTTGTCGCGTGCGGTCTGCCCGGGGTCACGATGACCTCGCTGGCGGCCGAGACCGACCGCCCGGCACCACTGTTGCCGTGCTTCTCCAAGCGAGCGGCGTTCGCGGTGGCCCGCGCGCTCGGGCGCCGCCAGCGGCTGATCTCACCTGCCCGCCTACGGGCGGCGATCGGTTCTCCGGTCCTCGCGTGAGTCCTTACGTGACCAA
>Ga0302325_10032372_pt1 | contig 10740 bp, 12 predicted proteins | sample Palsa_T0_2_FD_201948 | JGI IMG/M metagenome (GOLD analysis project Ga0302325, IMG submission 201948) | Peat permafrost microbial communities from Stordalen Mire near Abisko, Sweden - Palsa_T0_2 | ecosystem: Environmental > Terrestrial > Soil > Palsa > Peat permafrost | place: Sweden: Abisko...
GCATCTTTGGACGGAAGAGCTGCCGAGATCAGTGCTAAAAAGCTGCCTTTTAAGAGCTAGAAAGTCTGCTGAATCCGCATTCCGAACACTCTGTGCCAAGTTGTTTTGGCTTTTCAGGGCAAGATACAACTCATGAAACAAGCCAGAATACTCGGCCCGCATGAGCTGAAGCTCAAGAACAGGTTTCTCGTGGTCTTGTACTTGGCGCCAGTTCCAGTCCTCGGGGGCGAGTAGCCGAATGACTCCATCCAAGGCAACCTGCAACTGGACACCATCTAAAGATCCTTCGAGCTGCTTCAGCAAATTGCGAAACTCGTCTTCATTCGGCGTTCCTGAAATCAGCCGGTCGAAAAGAGGGGCCCCGAAGAACCAGGGATAATGTAAATAGAAGGACTGGCTGGTGGTACCCTGCTCAAATTTCTGAAGCAGTGCAAAGTCCTCACCATTCGCTGGCGGAAGAGATAGCCGACGATAATGGATCTGATAGAACGAGTGGTCTGGATCGTGTTTATCGCTAGCTCCGTTAGATCGGCATTGCGAGCAAAGGTCGAAGTCTTCACATTTGGAACAACGGAACCGTACACCGATGATGCGCTGTGAGAAGATTTATTGGCAAGCAACTCGACACGAAAATAGCGCAAAAGGAATCAAAGGGGTCCTACCTTCCCGCAGATATCGCACTGGATATCCTGATGAACATACTCATTCTCTACGGTACAGATAGTGTCGACTGCATCCATCAGCGTGGGCGGCATTTGGATCTTGGCGTCTTCCATGATGATTCAAACCGAGGGATTAACTTGGAACAATCCTTCTTGGAAATGTATTAGACTGACTGCCACCGATCAATCTCCGGACCGACAAAGAAGCAGACAGGGAGGTCCAGCACGCAAAATCACACCTAGGCACCTGTCTGTGGAAGCAAGAATCCCGTTGAAATATGTAGGGTGGACGTTTGAGACACACCTACAGTAGAAAGTTAGGCAGAATCCACCATACAGGAGTGACGCTAAGTCCGACTATTAGCGAAGGTCACTCGTGGAATTCGGGGCTTCGGCGCTCCGACTCCGTGAGGGAGGTTGCCAGTTATCATCGCACCTGACGCACTCTACCTTCTAGATTTCTACAATACCTAGCCTATCTTCAGACCTCAGTCTCGAATTTGCCCTAGAGGAAATTATCCTCTTGTCGTCTCAATGGCGGACCCTACAACCCGCATTGAGCTCTTCTTCGAGCCCGACACCGAACTAGCGGAGCGCGATCCGCAGCCCTTCAGCGTCGACCTCATACGCCTGAGCAAAGTCACGACGACAGCAACGCATGTGCGCTACGGAAAGTTCACCGGAAAGACGGCCTGTCTTGTCGTTCTCCAGTGCGATTTCATTCCCGCCTACCAAGTCCGCTTCAAATACGTTGAAATCGAGCTCAAGATTGTGCGAGCTGATGAGTCTTCAATTATCGCCTACCGGCCGCATGCGTGGGAGGGCAAAGCGGGCACACTGCCAGTCGAACAGACATCCAGGATCGGCGGCAATGTGGGTGGTTCTGGCGGCGGTGCAGAAGCAGGCCTAGACACGGGCTACGAGAGGCATACGGAACGGACTGAGATCAAGAAGGCGCGGATCTTTTCGGTACTCGAGGGCTCGACGGTGACTTGGCGCCTTAGTGAGAATGATGTGACGCGAGAGGGTGTTCCGAATCCCTTTCGAGCAGCGCTTATTGTTGAGACGGACGGGAAGTTTTCAATTCGCGTCAAGTACCAAGCAAATCTGTCTAGATCTGTGGACCCGAGGTCCTGGAGATCCGCGCATGCAAGACTCACGCAGCCGTTGGATTTGAGCCAGATCTCCGTTGGGCAAGGGAATGGTCCTGTTGTGACAGGTATAGATGAGATGGAGAAGGATTCCTTTGATCTTGCCCAGTTTTCTCTAACCGAATGGGACCTGTAAAATGATCGTGTAAATGCAAAGTCATTAAATTTAATATACATCAATTCTAGGATGGGAATTCTCCCTTTAGATGACGTTGAAACCCTTGGTGAAAGGTTAACATGAAGGCAGCCTTCATCCGCCAACTCTTCCGGATAACAGTTCCCATCTGTGCTGTTACCTTCTTCGAACCAGCCACTCCATCAGACATCGCATATTCAGGCGCTCTCTCCACGTTTTCGACATCTAGACTAACGTTTATCTCGACGTCTCGCGGATCTCTCTTCAATGCTCTCACCACCTCCCCAGCGAAGTTCCCCGACTCTAAACGCAACACCAACACCACGTCGCAGCATAAGGGTAGTGGAAAAACGAGCACTGAGTTCTGCATCTAGATGGCTTTTATGCCTGTCGGACTTTTTTGCTTTAATTTGCTGCCGTAGTACAGTAGTATTGGCAATTAAGTGGCAGATGAAGGCTTTGCTGATTTACTCACTAATACCGGAATTGGTCAACGAATTGACGTATTGACCAATCAATCGGTGTTTGACAATCAGTCAATTAATTATCAATTAATGAATCGCTTTTTTGACTTCCTAGTCGGGTAATTTTAAAGACCCCAATAGTCGGGGGAAAAAAGGTGTCATACTAGTTTGCATTGTGAAATCTGTAAAGACGTTTCAATGGCAAGTAGTTCATTGATTTAAATGCACCCGCAATAGAGGAAAACGGCAGGCTGTACGAACATTTATCACGTTTCTAGGAATCTATCTACCCACCAGAGCGACATAGATTCCTTGAACTGCGCGAGATTCTCAGCATGAGAGAGTTCTCAGAGCGTAATCGCGAATAATTGACTCGATAAAAGCCTCAAACTGCCGTCAGGATTTTCAGTGTTCCCGCCTCAGAGACAGCTTCCGGGACTTAACACAAATAGAGGTGTTCCAATGACAACTGTGACTTTCGGTACAGTTCCCCCGAATACTTCTTTGTTATTGCTGAGAAACTGAGTCAACAACATCTTGCACTCATCCAAAGCTTTGGGAGGCAAAGTTGGCCACCCGCAAAGGTTGTCTAAATGCATGACCACCTGTATCTCTGTCAGAGCAGGGAAATCCAAAAGTCCACCCAATGGACCCTTATGATTCCACAAGGACGTAGTTGAAACTTTTCTTTAATTGATCGAATAGTACCATAGTCTTTCTTAGCGTAGAGAATCAATGCCCATCTCAAACCAGCATTGCACACGAAACGCCGCATTTCCAGTCTTCGAATCTTAGCGAAAAGCCTTGGAGCTTGTGCCTTCATAAATCCGAATCTCCCATCAGAATATCTGTCATTTCTCTGAAAGGAGCAGTTATTGACGAAAACAAAGTCTCTCTGCGGATCAAGCCACGTAGGTCCCCTATCGACCTTAAGCACATATTTTTTCTGTGGTGAATGTGGTGGATAGACGACACTGTAGAATTTGAGAGTCTCTTGACGGCTCTCGACATTGATACGAAGAGTGATAGGAAGTGGCTTCCGACATTTCCGAATTATTACGGAACAGTAACCCTAAGGTACAACACGAAGGGGGTAAGTGGCGATCAGAACACACAGGCCTTGACAAGGAGGGAAGAGATTGGCGGCTCTCGGGCGTGGAAAACAGGATCGCCAGATCTTGAAACGGATCTCTGTTGAAAGATTTGGAAATCAATTAAAAGTCTCAGCGTTTTTGCCCATTTGGATGATGAGCTGCTGATTCGGATCTAGGAGCTCATCGAGGAGAAGCTTGGAAGATGAGGTGCCGTCTTCAGGATGTTCAGGATCTTCGTTCTGAAGATCGGCAACTTCAGCATTGCCCGAGACACGCATATTGATCTGTGTCATGATATTTTTCTCTAATCCTATGTATAGCCTGTCAGAAGAAGTTCACCTAAATTGTAAGATTACTGAACGACGTGAACGTGACAGAACGTCTACCTTCTTCACGTAGTAAGAGAAGAAAGATCACGTTTGAGAGCAACTGTTTCAGATCTAGAGAAACCATCCTAGTAGGAAGTATGATTTACCCTGGCCCAGAAAGGTCCGGAAAGGAAAGAACGCGAAATTTATCTGGAAACTTCTGTTGTGTCGTTCCCGGGGTGAATAGGGGAGGCATTGGCGCTAAGCGAGACACTAACTGGAAGCTAAGAATTTAAGCGAGGCGCTGTTAACGGGCTTTCTTGGAGGAACTTAAAAATTAATCATATACTTGATGTACAGCATCGGATAGGTAAACGCGCCTTCTTGATTACAAAGGGTGCTCTTCAACTAAAATGTGCAGGCGATCTATCCAACATAGCAGGAGATCGAAAAAGCCCGCCGCTTCCCGTTCAACTAACCCCCTTAACCCAAGCTAGCTCAATTCCACAAACGTCTTCCCTGCACCGACCTCCATCCCTGCTCTCCCACATATCATGACGAACGCTACTCAAAAAGACGAGAAAATTGTTAAGAAAGACAGCAACACCGCGTCTGACAGAATTTCTCTACCGTATGTCACACAAGATCAACCCCTCCCATAAGACCATTTCCTGGCGTATCAAAAATGGAAGGACCAGCCATAAGACCATGGTACTGTGCGACAGGTAATACGGTACTGATCATCCCTTGGCTTGCTGCTTCATGATGACCGGAGCACTTGCTGATACCGATTTCTTCATAGATTCAACCTCATCGGCACCTCATTCAGAGCCCAGAGAGGAGGGTAGGGGATCTGCAATCGCAGCCATTGGTCAGGGCAATGGTCAGGACATGCAAGCCCTCGAAGAATTCACTTTGTTCCCCAAATTCTCGACCTAACCACGAAAGCCGAGTTGAGAAGTTGCGAGCTTGCTGTGCTGCCTGCACCCAGCAGCGAATGCACGCCACCCGAGGAGGCCAGTGATCTATTTGAGCCCAGTTAGAGATACCTTGCTGTTCAGTGCCCTCTTACCCGCTCTTCGCCCCAATTTTTTCCGAGACATCACATCTCCGTTAGAGAGACAGTTTGAGAGGGGAATCGCCTCTATCGAAAAGATTCAACTAAGCAGCCAGCTCTACTTGGAAACTTGTCTTGAATAGCGCGAGGGCACCGCATTGGCGAAAGCGATTTGGGACGCTTTCTTGAGCTTGAATGGCATGAATATACAGTGTTTTAAACCCACAAATACGAAGATAATGACACCTGATGCTTTAGAAATTTGCCAGGCTGTAGTCAAGGATCCACTGGAGTTGGAGGGGAGGTCATCTACGAGCGGAAAGAGCCTATCATCATATGGAAGATGGCAGCCGCAGTTAGATATGAGGACTTTCTTTGTGAAAACGGCCTGGGACATGCTTATTGTCATAGACAAAGGAACTCGATGACTGAGCCACATTTCTGAAATTCAGCTATGGAGTACTCTAGAATTAATGGAGTGACAATGTAATCTTCTCAAACAAATACCCCCAAAACACTCTTCTAGAAGCAATATAAAGAATTACCTTCACTTTCTCCTTGATTATTTATCTCGGGAAAACTACAGATGAACTCCAGTTTCGGATAACTTCCATCTCTGCTTGAGGTCATTTCTCAATGCATTCCGTAGATGCACTTGTATTAAGTGAGGTATTCGTTTAAATTTTGCAAGTTGGATTTGGCAATTCTATAAGAATATTACTATTTCAAAGCAATTCCGCCTCAAAATCGACTCGTTAAAAAGGACTATCGAACTCAACATCCCAACAGCACTTCGAGGCCAACAACTTTTGGTAATAATAGGTCGGAACTATTGCTGTAAAACGCAACATTATCTCCTCGTCTTTTAGCAAAGTAAAGAATGAAGAATGTTAAGCACAGCAGTAAGAAGGACGCCTTGAAGAAGGAAAGAGCTTCGGCAGAGCTAGCAAGTCATCCAAAGCAGCTGGCAGTGCTTTCTACAACATTCTTCTCAACATAACTAACGTGCGATTATAGTGCCAGTTCCCGACCCTTAATATCAACGTCTGAGTGTTATTATACGAACAATGTCAGTTACTACTCAGAGTACAGGTAACGACATGCGAGCAACAGTGGTACCTGGAGTCCAAAACAATGATTCACCTTGTTTCCCAAATTACCTGTCGAAATACGCCTCAAGATCTGGGTCATGACATTCAAGCAGCAGTACGTGGATATCGACATACAAAAGTTGTGGGAACTGTATACCCTAGAATATTATCGAGAAGGAGAGAAGCCCATGCGTCCCATCTTCCTAGCCTCACTGCATGTGAACCACGAAAGCCGTACCGAAACCTTGCGCTACTATTGCATTCTATCTTAAACTGAGCCACGTACCGGCCTCAATCCATCCCTCGACTTCTGCTACCTGAGCCTCACTCTCGCAAGCCATGTCACTTTTAATAAGTTCTACACAGCTTGGCTCTCAAATCTTGACTTAGAGGCTCCTGGAAGTTTGAAGTCCCTGTAGGAAATCGAAATTGGTCAAGCCTGATGATATCTGAGGCTCAAATCCGATATCGAGAGTAGGCTGTATGACGCTCGGCACCGTATCCACCATTTGATGATACTACACCTCATTCTTCGTTTCACAGGCCTCAAACAGATTTGCTTTACGTGGACTGCTGTTGCTGCGGACGAGCTATTCTCTTGTTACCTCAACGACATGAAGGAGTGTAGGGAGACTATCCAGGCGTTCTTTGAGAAGAACAAGGATGTTTTTATCGGTGAAAAAGCCCCGGAGATTAAGGTTTGACTTTGTATGAAGGAAGTTAACCCGCTCTGTGGCCGACTCTCAGTGAATATTCTTTGCATACTTTATATACACACTTGAAACAAGACAGAGACAAAAGTTTAGCCAGCGAGCGACTTAAACCCTGACTATTAAAACCTCTACTCTCAAAGCCGTTATTATCGAAGACCCCTCCCAGCCTCCAGGGCTCCCAAAACTACCTTTAGCTCTACTTGAAAATAACAAAACTCTAAGAAGTTATTAAGATAATCGTGGTATAAAGCAGCGACCGAGAGAGTCAAATTCGGCGGCCATCGCACCTGACTCTTGCGCCAACCTGCAAAGTCTAAATTTTACGGGAGGTGAACAAGAAGATTTGGCAAACCTTAACATTTCCAGACATCTTTTTACAGCACTTAGGTACTTCTTCCTCTTCCAGCAACCAACCCCACGCCAGAAGTCCACTATTTGAATCAAAACCTGCTGATCAATTCTGGAATTTTCTTCCAGCAATGAACCACGGGATTAATCACGAGCATGGGCATTCAATAGCCTCGTCTGTGGCCTCAGCTTCAAGTGCAAACGTCTTCCAGGACGACGTGCAGCGCAACATCTAACGATCTCTAATTTCCTCCTCTTCTGTCTATCCTGATGTTACCAAAACATCCTCCGAAGACAACACCTCTAACAATCCTACTCAAGCTATGACCTCCCTCAACGCCAACGATATCGCTGTCTCAGAAGAGCTTCGAACATTCACTTTCTTCCCAAAACTTCCTCTTAAATTACGCCTCAAGATATAGGTTATAACATTCATACCCCAGCAGGTGGGCCTAGATATCTACAAACTCCGGGGGACAAATAAAAATCGGGTTAAGTACCCTGACTTGGGATCACTACCACAGGGACTCTTCCTTGTCGCTCTATATATTAACAGCGGGAGCCGTGCGGAAACATTGAGACACTACTCCACCATTTCCATTGATGACGTCTTCGATGAATACAAGGGAACGCTACTTATTTGCCTCGATGCCCGAACCGACTCTTGTATTCCGAACACACGTCCCTGTTGCCAACGGGGATATGAGGGAAAATATTGTAAATGGCCAGGTTATTTTGCCTCGACAATTTCTAGAGGCCTGCAGAATCTCAGATACTTAGAAATCGGGGAGATAGCGCGGGGGCCTACACAAGAATACCACGTTCAAAACAGAATCATGTATCCTAGAAGATCTATCTCCATGCTTCCATTAATGGGTGCTATTCTAGAGTTTGCAGGTCTTCACGTCCAATGTTTCACTTCGTCCCCCGAGCTTGAATGGGCAGAAGTTATCAAATGTAATCTTCTCATGAACTTGAAGGAGTGCGGAGAGGTCCGGCAGGATTTCTTGGTGAGAAACAAGGCTGTCTATGTAGAAGGTCGAGCGCCGGAATTACAAGTTTGGGCTTGGGGTAAACGAAAAGATTGCTATGTTTACAACGCCTCTCCTCCAAGCAAAGGATTGGAGATAACACATTGGAGAGCGGGAAGTTGGAGAGTCAGGCAACGAAGCTTGGACAAAGGTGGCAAGCAATCAGCAAGAACTTTTTAATGCGAAACGCTAATGCTATAGACGCTCATGGTGTATGGCAAATTTGATACTTAGCTAGGGTCAATAAACTAAAGTATACCATCGCTTTCTAGGGTTTTATGCTCTGCTCTTTGATGTCTGAGACCTGTGAATAAAGGATTTATGCAGGTAATTTACAGGATTTTGTCCTAGACAATATTTCTAAGATCTATTGATATCCAAATTCTGCCCAAAGATAAACAATTAAAAAGTGAAATTATCTCTATTAGGCTAGCACACCGCCTTCTGTAGTAACAATCGTCACAACAAAGTCGGTGACGATTGTCACTACGGAGTATAGTACTTGACAAGACATACCTTATATTTTCTTCCTCATACTAGAGTCACAATTTTCACAAGACTTATAATAACAACCTTAGCTACTTCACAGCACACGCTTTACTTCTACTTTCTAAAGGGTGTTCTTCGGTTATTTATACCATAACTTCGAAAGTTGGTATATCCTTAATCGCGGGAGTTTCGAACTGCGGTTAAGTTCGAAAACACCCCCGCCTCATCACGTCGCCCTCCTTCCAGACATTATTTACTTAGGGCTTAAGCCTCCATCCCACAATCATTGAAATTAAAGGCAAGCCATTCCATGAAAGCCAAGAGTGAATACCTCTTTGGTAGCCAAATTCTTCCTCTTCGCTCCGCACAAAGAAAAAATTTCTTCATCCACCTACCTTTCTTCCCACAACCAAAACTCTCCACACTTCAACAATGCCTACCCATCAAGAGCAGATGGCTCTTATGCTCATGGTGGATGATCTCAGTGATCAACAGCCTCCGCAATCCTCCACGACCACTAGCACTACAACCCAAGATTCCTCCGGTAGCATCTCCGACCAGACCACCAACCTCAACCAAGAGTCTTCAACGACCACCTCCGCACCATCCACCAATGGAGACACAAATCCCAGAGAACTTCAAGAATTCAACCCATTCACAAAGCTCCCTTTCGAAATGCGTTGCAAGATCTGGTCCGCAAGCTTCTCGAAGCGCCACATCGATCTCGACATCCGCAGCATCTACGCCGATAGCATGGCAAACCAAGAAGATAGTGAAGCACCACCCAAACCCTTCAACCCCGCCACTCTCTTGGTGAACCGCGAAAGCAACTCCGAAACTTTGCGGAAATACTATGCTGTCCACGTTCCAGAGAATATCGGTCGGCACAGTTATCAGGGTTGGCGTGACAAGGACTTTAGCCCAGGATGGGTGAATCCTTCTTTGGACTCCGTGTTCTTTAGACATGCGCCGGCGGTTGGTGAGTTCGAGACATATGTGAAGTGGTTTGAGCATATTGCGTCATGTATCCCTGGTGGTTTGAAGGGCTTTCGGGAGTTAGAGATTAGACATGTGTGGTTGAATGCGGATGAATTGGATGAGGATGAGGAACAAACTGTGGAGGAGAAAGTCGCTGAACTTTTTCCGCATGTGCTAAAGTTCACTGGTCTTAAGCATGTGGTACTGACTGCTGATGGAGAATCCGGATTCGTTCCAGACGATGACGACCTTGAGGAGTTCAGGAGAAAGGGGCAGGAGTGGTTGGAGGAGAGGAAGGAGATGTTTGTTGGTGGAGTCGCTCCGGTGGTTACAGCAAGACAGTTTGAGGACTTGTATACGGGCGAGCCTGCATTTGATTGAGATTGAAGTACAGTAGAGGATGCAAATGGTGTGTACGGAAGAAAAATGCCGGAATTGGCTGATGTTATTTTCTGGACTTCGGCCTTGGGGATTTTGTGTCAAGCTTGGGAAGGGATTTCCTTCTGAGAATGAGCGGTTGCGCAATCGACACTCTGAGATGTATTTAGATTGAGATAGCTCTTGTCTCTGCCTTTCCAAGCACACAAACAATACACCATATTATTGAGCAAAGTTCACAAATGCACGAGAATAAATTATCCCCGTAACTCACAGCATTCCCATACATTAAGGAAGCAGCTTCTCCCCCTCCACCTCCAACAACCCCGTCCTATACACCCCCAACACAACAGGAATATCCCCACTATACCCCACCTCCCCTCTCGCCGTCTCCAACCTCCTTGTCACCTTCCTCGCCATCTTAGCAATCCATCTATCATTCACAAACCCATCCACAATAGCCCTCTTAACCCCCTCTTTCATACCCCCTCAACGCCTTCCCAAACTCCATAATCCCATAAACCTCCGCCTCCATCGCGCCCGGCTGCTTCTCCATCTCCACCACCTTGCTAGCTTTAACTAGCACTGCGATGAAATCGAGAAGCTCTTGGTCAAAACAGACGGGAAGGCGGGGGTGCACGGAGATCTTGATGTTGGTTTCGTCTTTTCGTATTTGGGTTATTAGTTGTTGGGCTTGTATTTATTTTGATTTACCGTCTGCTTCATCGATGTATTTCTCTAGTCAGGCTCATCTTCTGTGGACAGGATTGGAGGAAGTTGGGGGTTCATGATGCGGGAGTAAAAAGCGGGGTACCATGAAGGCTGCGTCTGCTCCACCCC
>Ga0302325_10032373_pt1 | contig 10740 bp, 7 predicted proteins | sample Palsa_T0_2_FD_201948 | JGI IMG/M metagenome (GOLD analysis project Ga0302325, IMG submission 201948) | Peat permafrost microbial communities from Stordalen Mire near Abisko, Sweden - Palsa_T0_2 | ecosystem: Environmental > Terrestrial > Soil > Palsa > Peat permafrost | place: Sweden: Abisko...
TGTCATCAGCAGAACCATATGGACTTGGGCTTCATGATGCTGCTCGAGTATGCCTGACCGAATTGCCGCTTCTCGCGCGTGCCCAGGCCAATTACGAGATCCAGGTCTATGAGGCCGAGACGGTCCCGCCGCAGACCCTGATGGTCGAACTGCACTCGAATTTCACCGTGGAAGGCGAACAACAAAGCGTCGATGGCGTCTATCCCACGTACCACCAAGAGCATGAGACGGTCGAGCTCACCGAAGGCATCAATGACTGGTCCGAAGTCGGTTTCTACATCTTCACCAGCGAACAAGACGGCCATGGCGTGCAGTGGGTGGGAGATCACATTCGCCCGCGCGTCATGGTACCGGATTCCTGGGGCTGGCCGGTCGGCGTGAGCCTGTCGACCGAGGTGGGCTTTCAGCGCTCAGCGTACTCGACCGACACCTGGACCTGGGAGATACGCCCGATCATCGACAAGAGCATCGGTCGCTGGTATTTCGCGGTCAATCCGGCGCTCGAGCGCACCTTGCATGGACCCGATGTCAACCAGGGCTGGGGCTTTTCCCCGGCCGCCAAGGTGAGCTACGACATCACGCGAGTGGTGAGCGCGGGGTTCGAGTGGTATGCGGACTACGGCGCGATCGGCAACATCTCTCCTGTTCACAACCAGCAACAGCAGATCTTCCTCGTCACAGACCTCAATGTATCGCCCGTCTGGGAGATCAACATCGGCATCGGCATCGGCGCCACCTCGGCGACCGATCACTTGATCGTGAAAGCCATCCTCGGGCGACGTTTCGACTGGGGAAGGCACTCCCCGATCGACTGACCAAGGGGTGCATTGCGTTCCCGATCACGCCGGTTCGTGTGGTCATTCAAGGGGCAGATCCCTGATTCTACAGGTGAAATTTCTCGTGGGACGGCGAGATTTTGAGTCTTCGAAGTTTGGCGTCGCCGCCAAGCTGGATGAGGTCTCCAAGTGAACGATACCTCTCCACAAATGGACAAAATGGTCGCTGAGCGCTACAAGCTTATGACGCCGGATGAGCGCATGAGAATCGCCTCCTCGATGTTCGAGACGGCACGAGCAATCATCGAGTCTTCGCTGCCTCTCGACTTGACACGGCGAGAGAGACGCCTTGCGCTCGCTAAGAGGTTCCCATCCTAGATCGAGGAGCCAGAGGCGAGCGGTGAATCGATGATCGCTGGTCTGGGCCCTAACATGTTACGCGACTCCACCAATTGTGACTCGCCGGCCGGCTTCGGGCGTCGATGGAACGTCGAGCTCGGCGCCCGAGCCCGTCGAAGCTTCGCCTTGACGCTAACCGGTACGACCCTTCTCACCGGGCTTTTCTTCATCGGCTACTTTTATGTGCAACGGCACCCGGCGTACGTGCCGACCATCATGCCGAGGACCAAGCTTGATCTCATGATTCCGTTTCAACCCCAGGCATTGCCTGCCTACGTCTCGCTGTGGATCTACATCGGGTTCGGGCCAGGGTTACAGCGAACGTATGCCGCGCTCTCGGTGTACGTTCTCTGGATGGTCGGACTCTGTTTCGCTGGACTCCTGATCTTTTATTTCTGGCCGACTCGGGTGCCACCACTGACCCTGGATGCGACCGGCTACACCGGATTCGCCGTGCTCCATCGGATTGACCAAGCTAGCAATGCGTGCCCGTCTATGCATGTGGCCGTCGCGATCTTCACGGCTGTGCGGGTAGACGAGGTGCTTCATTCGACGGGAGCACCGCGCTTATTGCGACTGCTCAACGCAGCTTGGTTTATTCTCATTGCATACTCGACGCTGGCCATCAAACAGCACGTAACGCTGGACGTAGCCGCAGGCGCGCTACTGGGCATGATATTCGTGCTTCCGTCGCTACGTTGGCGACCGCGGGCGGTGCCGAATCAAGTGGTCGAGCCAGAGCGCGACATCGGTTTAGCCGAAACGTGAGCACCGCAGATCGTGGGCGGAACATTCGCATCGCGCCGCCGTAGAACAGCGCGAGTCACGCAACGCGAACCGTCGACCCGGCATCGAGCAAGGCTCGCAAGTCTTGCAGGAGAGCATCGGCCTTCAGGCAGTCGCGTGTTTGAAAGCCCTCGCTGAATCGATCACGAACCGCTGAGAGCGACCGATAACTCGCGATGAGCGTCCTTCACTCAACTCGGGGCCCAGTTAAATCTGATAAATATTATTTGAATCAGCAAGTTAAATGGGGGGATTCGCTGTCTATCTGCGCGCGGTTGAGAGCGAACGGGCGAGGCCCAGCTCGCAGCGCGCGCGTTCTTCACTTTTCTGTCGCACAAGTGACGTTCCTGTGGCTCGCCTTTACTCGCCGAGTGACTGTCCGATGTTATGACAAAGGCCCGGTGCGACACGATCGATGACGGGGCGCCATTGACAAGCGCGCAATTGAGTGCCATGTATGCTCACAGCTATCCACCCGCCCCAGAGCGGGTTTGCTGACCCGATCCCAATCTGACAAGACATTACGAGTCCTTGCTTCCAACAGGGGAGTAGAACAATGAAGCGTAAATTCCGGATTGTTTTTGCAGCGCTCTGCACGCTCGCGATGACCGTGGTCTATGCCGCCACGGCGCAAGCCCAGTTGTCTGAGGTCCAGGCGGCTCATTTTTCTCAGAATGCAGATCAGCACGTAATCGTGATAATGAAGAGCCAGCACGCCGCGGCTCCCGTGGGCAGCAGCGCTGCCGCCGAGCGCACTGCGGCGATCGACGCCGAACAGGCGCCACTGATGAGTGAGCTCCGTCAGGTGCAGGCCACCAACGTCAAGCGCTTCCACCTGGTGAGCGCGTTTGCCGCCACGGTTTCGAAGGACTATGTAGCCAGGCTGAAAGCGCACCCTGCGGTAGCAAAAGTCGTCCCCGACGTGACCATCCGGCGCCCACACACGGCGGCATCTGTTACGGCCGCAACCTCTTCGCGGTCAGCGAACACGGCTGCGGCGCTTCCCCTTAACGTGATCCCAGGCGCCTGTAGCCCAAGTCCGCGGGGACAGCTCGCTCCCGAAGGTCTTACGTTGACTTACACTGATTCGGGCAACCCCGGCGAACCGACCGCTCGCTCGCTTGGCATCACTGGCGCTGGCGTGAAGGTCGCCTGGATCGCCGATGGGCTCGACCCGAACAACCCAAACTTCATCCGACCCGACGGCAAATCCGTATTCGACCCCTCGATCGGCGGCGATTACGAGAACTTCACCGGCTACCCCGGCGAGCCAACCAGTGGCGACGAGGCGTTCCTCGATGCCAATACCATCGCCGGCCAGGGCATCGTTGTCTACAACGCCAACGGCTTCAGTGCTCAGCCTGATCCCTCCGCCTGCAACGTCCGCATCGAGGGCGTGGCCCCCGGCGCAGCGCTGGTTGGACTGGATGTATTCGGCACGTTCGAGGAGACCACGGAGTCCAACTTCTTCCAGGCTATCGAGTACGCGGTCGAGACCGGCGTGAACGTGATCAACGAGTCGTTCGGCCGCAATACGTTCCCTGACACGGCGCTGGATGCGAACAAGCAGTTCAACGACGCCGCTGTCGCAGCGGGAGTGGTGGTCGCCGTCTCGACCGGAGACGCTGGATCGACCAACACTATCGGTTCACCGGCGAGCGATCCGCTGGTGATCGCGGTGGGGGCATCGACGCAATTCCAAATGTACGTTCAGACCAACTACGCCGCGGCACGCTATTTCGCTACGACGGGCTGGCTCAGCAACAACATCAGTTCGCTTAGCTCCGGCGGATTCACTGAAACCGGCGCCACGGTTAGTCTGGTCGCCCCCGGCGACATCAGCTTTGCCTCCTGTGACGCGAATGCTTCGCTCTTCTCCGGCTGCGTTAACTTCCTGGGTGCGCCCTCCATCATCGAGGAATCGGGTGGCACCAGCGAGTCGTCGCCATTCATCGCGGGCGCGGCCGCGTTGGTCATTGAGGCTTACCGCAAGACGCACGGCGGCCGGACTCCGACGCCGGCGCTGGTCAAGCAAATCCTGGTGAGCACCGCATCCGACTTGGGTACTCCCGCTACCGAGCAAGGTGCCGGTCTGCTGAACTCCTACAAGGCGGTCTTGCTGGCAGAGTCTGTTTCGACCGCTGACGGCGCGCCGAGGCCGATCGGCAATACGCTGCTCCTCTCGACCGATCAGCTGAACGCGATTGACGCTCCGGACACCCAAGAGCACTGGAACGTGACCGTCAAGAACACCGGTGCATACCCCCAGTTCGTCGAGCTCAGCGGCCGAACCTTAGGGCCGAATCAGAGAGTGCAGACCGGCTCCGTCACGCTGAACGATTCGACGAGTCCGCAGTTCGCGAACTACCAGGGCCTGCAGAACAACTACGGGGTCTTCCATTTCCAGGTGCCGCCCGGCGTGGACCGGCTGGACGGATCGATTGCCTGGCCGGGCAACCCGGCCTATTGCCTGCAGGAGTTTTGTGAGGCCGGGCTCAATTCCCGCGTGCGGCTGATTTTTATCGACCCCGCGGGGCGGTTTGCCGCCCACTCTTTGCCGCAGGGGCCGGGCAATTTTGGCAACGTGGATGTGAGGTCCCCCCTTCCCGGGTGGTGGACGGGCGTCATCTTCAGCGATGTCGCCTCCTCGGGCGGAACGAATGGGACCATCCCATGGCAGGTCGAGACGGAGCAGTTTGTTCGGTTTGGCTCGATCGAGCCGAACTTCCTTTGGCTCGCTCCCGGTCAGAGCCAGAGGGTGACAGTCTCAGCGACCACCCCGTCGTCGCCGGGCGATCTCGCAGGCTCAATCGTGCTGACGTCGAACTTCGCGGGAGCCACCTCCATTCCGGTGACCCTCCGTAGCCTGGTGGACGTGCGCCACGGCGGCAGGTTTAGCGGCGTGCTGACGGGTGGCAACGGTCGCGACCCGGGCCAGGGTCAGGAGCAGTTTTATGAATTCAATGTTCCCGCCGGGGTTCGCGATATCACCGCGAACGTATCCCTTGCCAACGATGCAGCCGATCCCGTGGGAGCTTACCTGGTGAGTCCCGACGGTGACACCCTCGGGTTCGGTCAGAACGTGAACTTGGTCAGCGGCGCGCCCGGCCTGTCGCTGACGGCCTATACCCTCAATCCCGCTGCCGGCGCCTGGACACTGATCGTGGATTTCTCCGAGCCGGTGGTTGGCAATGAGATCTCGCAGACCTTCACAGGCAGCATTCGCTTCAATAGTGTGCATGCCAGTGCTCCCGGGCTGCCTAACAGCGTCAGCACGGTCCTGACCGCGGGTACGCCGGTTACCATCCCGGTGACTATCACCAATAACGGTGCGGCGCCGGAGGCATTCTTCATCGATCCTCGGCTCAACACGATGACGGCTTTGACGTTGGCACCGCAGTTGGGGACCTCCACCATCATAACCCTGCCGATTACGGGTCCCTTGGCGCTCTGGTTGGTGCCAACGGAGACGTCCGGCGTCGCGGTTTCTCAGAGCTCAACCGTGCCCGCGATGTTCGACTGGGGCTACGACGATCCGGATATCGCGAACGCTACGACTGGTTCGCTATGTTCGACTACAGCAAGCGCTTCTTTCACTCCGTCGGGCGGTACAGTAACGCAGGGGCTTTGGGGGGCAACACCGACCGAGTGCGGACCCTACGCCGCGCCGGCACCCGCTGGAACCGCTACTCTCGCCATGACGGCACAGAGCAAAGCTTTCGACCCCGCCATAATCTCCGACACGGGCGACTTTTGGCCGACGTCCGTCAACCCGGCCGCGCCTTTTTCGCCGATCACTCTCAACCCCGGACAGACCGGCACCATCAACGTAACAATCACGCCAAGTGGTGCTTCCGGCACAGTGGTCAGCGGAGTCCTCTACGTCGATGTGTATGATGTCGGCGTGCCAACAGCCACCTATGCGTCACCCACGGGCGATGAGGTGGCTGGCTTGCCGTATAGCTACTCGATTAATTGAGATACGGTATTTCACGACAGGCCGGTCGGCGAGGGCCGGCCTGTCGTGAGAATTGCCAGTTGCTCTGCTCTCGGCAGACTTCGTCAACCGTTGGCCAGCGTCTACCGCAAGGCCGTATACACCACTTTGCCCGCAACCATCGTCGTTAGCACGCGCGTCTGCGCGATTGCTTCGAGAGGAACCGCGAACGGATCCAGCGACAGCACCGCAAGATCTGCTTTCTTGCCCACTTCGAGTGTGCCCACCTTATCATCCGCAACAGCGGCATAAGCGGAGCCCCGGGTGTACGCCTTGATGGCATCCTCCACCGTGATTCGCTCTGTTGGCACGTAGATCGCGCCAGTCAGCACGGCGCCTCCTTGTGCGGCTCCATCGAGCGGATTGCCCGCAATACCTACCGTGTCCGGCGAGCGCCACACCTGACGAGTCGCCGCTTGTTGGATCCCGACGAACGGACCCGGCGGCCACGTGCATGGCCAATCGCTCCTGAATGCGGATTACAGTGCGCCCGTGAAGGTCGATAACTTTGAACGGTGCCCTGTGAGCATTGCGCTTTGAGTATAACTAGTTATACTCATTCTGCGGATTGCGTATAAGAGTGAGTTTCCCATGCCCGCCCCATCACTCGTCGTCCAGACCACTTATGCGGAGCTACTGGAGCGCTGCGCGGCGGCTGCGTTTGGCGAGTCCTTTCCAGATGATGGAGCCTTCACTCCGAAAACGATCAAAGGACGCCGCTACTGGTACTTTCAAGCGGCGTCTGCGAAAGGCCGATCGCAACGGTATGTTGGGCCTGAATCTCCAGAATTGCTCGAGCGGATCGCGCAGCATAAGCAAGCGCGAGATGATGAACGCGAGCGTCGAGCATTGGTATCGACGCTGGTGCGATCTCTAGGGCTTCTGCCGCCCATTTCGCAAATAGGCGAGGTGGTGGCGGTGCTAGCGAGATCGGGTGTCTTCAGGCTTCGCTCAGTACTCGTCGGGACGGTCGCATATCAAGTATATCCAGCCATGCTGGGCATCAGACTCCCGGGCGCGCTGCTTCAAACAAGTGATATCGACATCGCGCAGTTCACGAGCGTTTCGATCGCGACGGGCGACGAAACTCCGCAAATGATTCATGTCCTAAAGAGCGCTGATAAAACATTTCGTGAGGTACCGAACACTACCGGATACGGTTCGGCAACCAGCTACGTAGCGAAGGGCGGAGTTCGTGTCGACTTCGTCACGCCAAACGAGGGGCCCGACACGGATGCGCCACAGATGCTTCCCTCGCTAAAGACAAATGCGCAGCCCCTGCGTTTCCTCGACTTTTTGATTCGCGACCCCGCGCCGGCCGTGCTACTCCACGCCTCAGGCATTTACGTTCATGTTCCGGCGCCGGAGCGCTACGCGGTCCACAAGTTGATTCTGTCCCTGTATCGGCCGGCAGCGATCGCAAAGCGTGACAAAGATCTGCGGCAGGCGGAGCGATTGATAGAAGCTCTGGCGGAAAGACGACCCGGAGAATTGAAGGACGTGTGGGAAGAGGCCTATGGCCGAGGCCCGCATTGGCGAAAGTATCTTCTGGAAGGGATGCGGAATTTGGCTCCGCACGCGCGCGATCTGATGCTGAGGATTATGAAGCGCTCTCGTGACATCCTACCAGGTATCGATTTGACGTTTGATGGCTCTACCGCCCGCTACGATTTCAGTCGAGATACCGTTACGTTTGTTGGCACGGCGTTTGGAGTTCCCGTGCAATGCGCCATCAGCCGTGAGGCACTAGATGATCACTTTGGTACCGATGGTCTTGACAATGCTGGGCGCGTTGAGGCGTTCCAAAGGAATCGCTCCAAGATAGAGCGCTTGGTACGGACGAAATATCTCTCTTCGCCAATCGAGGAGCCGGAGTTCGTAATCCTGAAAACGATGGACATAGAGCGGCTGTTGCATTCAAGCCGGTGAGGCGAGGGAAACAAAACTTGGAAATCATAGGAGATAGATCATGTCAACGCGGCAGAACGAGAATCTCTGGGAGAACCTTCACGATGCGCTGAAGTACATCCAGACCCGTCCGTTGTTCGTCATGCGGCTGGACGTGCGGCCGATCCTTGATGTGGGCAATGCGCCCGCAGGACACCGGCGAGTCGGAGTCGTCTTCGGCGGTGTATTCGAGGGCGATCGACTATCGGGACAGGTGATCGACGGGGGAGCCGATTGGCAAACGGTCCGCCCCGACAACGCGGTGGCGCTGGATGTACGCCTCATTCTCAAGACGGATGACGGCGCGCCGATCGCGATGGTCTATCAGGGCATTCGACACGGTTCGCCCGAGGTCGTGGCCAGGATCGAGAGGGGAGAAATCCTCGATCCGGCCACGCACTATTTCCGCACCGCGCCGCGTTTCGAGACCGCCGCGTCAGAATACGCGTGGCTCAATCGGATCATTGCTGTCGGAACCGGTCATCGCAGTTCCGTCGGCGTTGTCTACAGCGTGTTCGAAGTCCTGTGAAACCCGTCGCAATGGGCGCAGATGACAAGGTTGTGCGCTGCCAATGCTTGGATTAGTTTACTTTTCGACCGAGTGCCTCGAGTCTCACCGACGTTTCTCCAATGAGAGGACAAAATGAGCGTTCTGTTCTCCCCCGTCTCGATACGCGGGCTGACGGTAGCCAATCGAATATTCGTTTCGCCAATGTGCCAATATTCCGCGGAGAACGGAGCGCCCAACAATTGGCCTCCAGCAGCGCTTGCGCGCGCAGGGCGCGGGCGATCTGCGCTTACGGGTTCCTTTGTACCCCGGAAGCGCGTCACGGAGGTTCGAGAAACGACACGCAGGCTGCGAATCTTCGCGAGCTCCGTGATCAGGGCTTCCGTGATGCCGTCGGCAAAATACTCTTGAGCCGGATCGCCGCCGACATTCGCGAGCGGCAGCACTGCACTCCGCTCGCGAACACGTCGTTGAGTCGAACCGCGCCGGGCTCCGTGGCCAATGGTGTAAATCGCCCACGCTCACCCAATGCGACGTCGGGGGTGTATTGGGTTTCGAGGCCCTCACCGCGAAAGTGTCCCCATTCAAGCGCCTCGTTGCGGGCCACTAGTGCGTGCATGGATGATCCATTGTATCGCGCGCAGGGTCGTGTCCGCGAAAACTGGCCTGGGACAGCTGGTTCTCGTCGCCCGCATTCATCCTGGGGAACGCTATTGTTTCTAGTGATATATCAATTAGTTACGTACGCCGCCACTCAGATTCGCAAGCTCTGCTCCCGGGTAATGCGTCGTGATCCGACGGCCGAACAAACCGCGAATTATCTGAACTCGTCCCGAAATCCTTTGGGCAGCCTGGCCGCAACGATCACCGCACTCGTGCAGCGGAACTAAGTCCATTTCGCGACCGTATTTGGCTCGCACGCAGTACGACGAGGCCGTGCTGTGCTTTGAGAAGTCGCTCTGGCAAGCATCACCCACGGCCGTCACTTGCGTGTGTACGGTAGGCCACATCAGAATGCTGCATTGATCGCACTTGGCGGGGCCAGGGGCTGAAGTTTTTGGAACCGTAGATCTCTGATTTAGGTGTGCGGCGCTATGAAAAAACTCGACATTTCCAACGTGCCTTCGGAGTCAGGAGGCACGTATCCGCGTCCTTTTGATGAACCGTGCATCGCCCAATCCTGTCAACGGTTGGCACGTTATGCTGGACTGACTCAATTCGGCGTGAACGCGACTGTCATCGAGGCGGGTGCTTGGTCCAGCCAGCGTCATTGGCACAGCCATGAGGACGAATTCGTCTGGGTGCTCGATGGCGAACTGACGCTGGTCACCGACGCGGGCGAAGAAACTCTGCGCGCCGGAGACTGCGCGGCGTTCAGGAGTGGTGATTCCGACGGCCATCACCTGATTAATAAATCGGATTCGCCGGCCAGGGTACTCGAAATTGGCACATCGGACCCGCGAGACCGATGTACCTATCCTGACATCGATATGATCGCCGATGACAGGGGTTACACCCACCGTGACGGAACGCCGTACCCATGAAGCAGGACGCCGACATCGCCAAGGTGTTGACCGAACGCGGCATTGAGCACGTAAAGATCGGCGTCTTCGACACCGACGGGATCATGCGCGGAAAATATTTGAGCCGGGATAAGTTTCTGGCGGGCGTCGAGAAGAATCTCGGATTCTGCGATGTGATTCTGGGCTGGGATTCGAACGATCAGCTCTACGACAACACGAAATTTACCGGCTGGCATACCGCCTATCCGGATGCGACGGTGCGGATTCTTCCGTCGACCCAGCGCGACATTCCGTTCGAGCCGAAAACCGTGCTCTTTCTGGGCGAGTTTGCGGGGCGCGCCGAATCGGTCTGCCCGCGAGGGGTGCTGCGGCGCGTGCTGGAGCGGGCGGCGAAGGCGGGGTACGCCGTCAGCGCCGCCGCGGAATTCGAATTCTTCGTTTTCGACGAAACACCGCAATCGATTCGCGATAAGGGCTACCGGCAATTGAAGACCATGACGCCCGGCGCCTTTGGCTATTCGGTACTGCGAAGCTCCGTGCATTCGGACCTCTACCACGATCTTCTCGATCTCGGTCAGACCATGCGATTTCCGATCGAGGGATTGCACACCGAGACCGGGCCGGGAGTTCTAGAAGCCGCGCTCACGTATTGCGACGCCCTCGAAGCCGCCGACCGCGCGGCGCTCTTCAAGACATTCACCAAAGTTCTGGCGCAGCGCCACGGTTTGATGGCGACGTTCATGGCGAAGTGGTCCAACAGCGTTCCGGGCCAAAGCGGTCACCTGCACATTTCGCTGCGGACCA
>Ga0302325_10032374_pt1 | contig 10739 bp, 11 predicted proteins | sample Palsa_T0_2_FD_201948 | JGI IMG/M metagenome (GOLD analysis project Ga0302325, IMG submission 201948) | Peat permafrost microbial communities from Stordalen Mire near Abisko, Sweden - Palsa_T0_2 | ecosystem: Environmental > Terrestrial > Soil > Palsa > Peat permafrost | place: Sweden: Abisko...
CCGGTACACCGTGCTGCGATCCACGCTGGCATCCAGCTTCTGTGCCTTGCGCAAAAGCTGGGCCGCATCCAGGTGTTTGTTGGCCGTCTCCATCACCCGCAGAATGGCGCGACGTTGCTGGGTGATGCGGATTCCCCGGTCGGCGAAATGAGACTGCAATCGGCCCGGGATTTCGGTTTGCGGTAATGGCATAAGGCCCTCCTCGACAGTCGCAACTGGTCGCAACCGCGCTGCGACGGAATCTTCCGCCCCTTCTTGACGGCATATAGGAACATCCGTCAATATGAAGACGGCACTTCAGATGCGACTCGATTGCAACTAGCTGTAGGTCCGCTTCATCCCTATTGACACGGCAGATTCGCAATCGAGGGCTTAATCATAACCGTAGATGCGACTCGATTGCAACTGGAACCATTCAGAAGCCCATGCGGAGTCTCTCCAAAATGTCGCTGCGCCGCCTGTGCCTGCCCCTCTGCTTGCTAGGGACAGCCTTCGCTGGCGTGGGTGGCAGCATTTCTGGCACAGTTAAAGACCCGTCGGGCGCCGCGATTGCCAAAGCGTCCGTCACTTTGACCAACCCGAGCACCGGTGTCCTGCAATCCGCCTCTGCCGATGGCCGGGGCACTTATGCTTTCCCAGTTCTTCCCGTCGGCGGCTACGTTCTCGAAGTGAACCATCCCGGCTTCAAACCCTACCGCCGCACCGGAATCGTGCTCGACGCCAATAGCTCCCTTCTCCTGGATGTAGTGCTGCAGGTAGGCGAAAGAACTGACGCCATCACGGTCAGCGAGAATGCGGTTCACGTCGAAACCTCCAGTTCCCAGATGGGTGAGGTCATCACCGGTTCCACCATGACCGGCGTGCCTCTGAATAATCGCAGCTATACCGATCTGCTCGCCCTTCAGTCCGGCGTCGCTCCCGCCACTTCCATCACTTCCAGCACGGTTCAGGATGTTGGCGCCAGCGCATTCTCTCCTTCGGGAGACTTGAACCCCGGCACCGTCTCCATCAACGGTCAACGGGAATTCGCCAACAGCTTCATGGTGAATGGCAGCGATGTCGAAGAAGACGTCAACATGGGCACCGCGATTGTTCCCAATCTCGACTCCATCGCCGAGTTCCGAATTCTCACCAATAATTTCGATGCCGAATATGGCGAATACAGCGGCGGCCAGATCAATGTCATTACCAAGTCAGGCAGCAACGCATTTCATGGCGATGTCTTTGAATTTCTGCGCAACACCAACCTGGACGCGCGTAACTACTTTTCTCCCACCCGCGGCTCCTTTGACCAGAATCAGTTCGGGGGCACGCTGGGCGGCCCAGTCACGCGCAACAAGATCTTCTTCTACACAGATTACCAAGGCACGCGTCAGACCCAGGGCGTCGACACCGGATTGATTCCCGTACCCTCCATGCAGGACCGCTTGGGCGATCTGTCCGATTTAGCCATGTCCTTGTCCACGATCGTAAGCGGTGCTGCTTTCGCCACCTCACTCTCTCAGAATCTCGGTTATCCAGTCTCCACCGGTGAGGCCTATTATTTCCCTGGCTGCACGAACACAAATTATTCCGCGATGAGCACCACTGCTTGTGTCCTTCCCACCCTGCAGATCCCCATCAGCGCGTGGTCCCCTCCGGCCCAGCATCTACTGCAATACATTCCAGCACCGAATCAGTCCGGCAACTTCTTTTCTACTTCCACCAACAACCAGGCACTGCATGACAACAAAGGCGCGCTCCGCCTCGACGCCAATACGCCCTGGGGCTTGTTCTCGGTCTACTATTTCCTCGACAACTTCACTCAGGACAACCCTTATCCCACGGCTCAAGGCGGAGCCAGTGTGCCGGACTTCAACGCTCTAAATTTGGGCCGCGCCCAGTTGCTGAACCTGGGCAACACCAGGACGCTGAGTGGGACTGCGGTCAACGAATTCCGCTTCAGTTACCTGCGCGATTCCAACGACCTGGGCCGTCCGCAGGGCGGACTCGGTGTCAGCCTGGCATCTCAGGGTTTCCAGGTCGGACCCAATACTCCAGGCATCGTGCCTCTCTCGCCGCAAACGGAGGGCGTGGAGAACGTCGTCTTCAATAACTACTCCATCGGAACCAACACGAATGAACTGAAGCAGACCAACAACACTTACCAGTGGCTCGACAACTTTTCCAAAGTCGCGGGCACTCATACCATTAAGGTCGGCGGCGAATTTCACTACGACCAGGTCAACACTCATGCCATTGCTCAGTTCAACGGCAGCTTCCTTTTTTTCGGCAGCCAAACCGGATCCGATTTCGCCGACTTCCTGCTCGGCGCTCCCACCCAATACAACCAGAGCCAGCTCCAACCCTTTTACGGACGCAACAAATATCTCGGCCTTTACGCGCAAGACAGTTGGCGGCTGAAGCCCAACCTCACACTCAATTACGGTTTGCGTTGGGACCGAATCGAACCGTGGTACGAGAAATACAATCAGCTCGCGGTCCTGGAACCGGGCAGGCAATCCGTAGTCTTTCCCACCGCTCCCGCTGGAATCCTTTTCCCGACCGATCCGGGAGTTCCACGCACCTTAGCTCCACCCGGCAACAAAGATTTCGCACCGCGCATCGGCCTCGTTTACTCACCCAGTGCCGATTCAGATTCTCTTCTCGGCAAGATCCTCGGAGGTCCCGGGCAGACCAGCCTGCGCGCTGGCTTCGGCACGTTTTACACCGCCATCGAAGCGCTCACCATCGGAGTTCTCAGCGCGAACGCGCCTTACGGCACCACCTACACCAGTCCCACTCCGCCGCTGTTCGCCACTCCGTTCCTCTCCGCTTCCACTGGTCAGGGCAGCCAATACTTCCCGGTGCAACTGGCGCCGCTCAACTCCTCGGCGAGCCATCCCGACCCAAACATCGATTGGTCGCAGTACGAACCCATCAGTGGACTCCCGGCTTATCCCACCACCAACCGCATTCCCTACACCGAGGAATACATGTTTTCGCTGGAGCGCCAACTCTCGCCCAACACCGTCCTCAGCGCCAGTTACGTGGGCACCCAGGGACATCGCCTGCTCGCGCTCGTGGAAGCCAACCCCGGCAATCCCGCACTCTGTTTGCAACTGATGAATCCGGCGAACCTCGCAAGCGGACAAACTCCCTGCGGGCCGTTCCTCGAAGGCAACACTTACAAGACAGCTTCGGGCCAGACGATCAACGGAATTCGCGGTCCACTGGGCGGAAACTTTGGCAGCGATACGAACCAGGCCACAGTGGGCAATTCCAACTACAATGCGCTCGAAGTCACTCTGCGCCATACCAGCGGCCACCTGGAGATTCTTGGCGGCTACACTTACAGCAAGTCGCTAGATCAGGCTTCCAATCTTGGAGAAGAGATCAACCCGGTCAATCCCGCGCTGAGCAAGGCTCTTTCCGCCTTCGACGTGAAGCAGAACTTCGTGGTGAGCTACAACTACCAACTCCCCTTCGATCGACTTTTCCGCGCTTCCAACCGCTGGACCCAAGGCTGGGCGGTTTCCGGGATTACCCGCTTCAGTACTGGATTTCCCGTCACGCTCTACAATTACGGCGACAATTCCTTGCTGGGCACGGAACCGAACGGGGTGAACAACTATGGCGTCGACGAACCGCAGTACACTCCGGGTGGGCTCGCACTGAATCACGACCCTCGTAACGGCCAACGCTATTTCAACACTAGTCTCTTCAGTCTTCAGCCTTTGGGACAGCCGGGTAATGCCAAACGCCGGTTCTTCTACGGCCCGGGCATCGTCAACTATGACATGGCCCTGCTGAAGACCGTGCCCTTCACAGAATCCAAGTCTCTTCAGTTCCGTCTCGAGGGATTCAACATCTTCAACCACGCCCAGTTCTACGGACCGGCTTCCGTGAACGGCAACATCAACAGCTCGTCGTTCGGAGAGGTGGTCAGTGCCGCCGCTCCCCGGCTGATGCAGGCGGCTGTGAAGTTCATCTTCTAGAACTGCCCTGGTAAATGTCTTGGGAAGGGCACGGCTTCCAGAAGCTTACCGCCTCCGATCAACAAGAATGCCTGCTTTAGCTCCTGAGGTACCCCGGGGACGCCGGACTGCTCTTTGTGCGACTTTCGCCTCAGCCCGCGCATCAAACGTCAAGTGGTACGATAAAGAGGCCCGCCCCCAAGGTGGGGAAGCATTTGGTAGATCGTATTCATTAAGATCGTCCGGGCCCCGGCAAAGACACTCGATGGAGCGTCCGCCGACATCGCGACGTTACAACGAGGAGAAACAAACATGGCAGGCAATGGAATCGTCGAAGTCACCGATGCGAACTTCGACCAGGACGTTTTGAAGTCGGACAAGCCCGTGCTGGTGGACTTCTGGGCGACGTGGTGCGGCCCCTGCCGGGCTATCGCTCCCATTGTCGAGGAGCTGGCCAAGGACTATCAAGGCAAGATCAAGATCGGCAAGATGGATGTGGACGCCAACAGCTCCACGCCCATGCGTTACAAAGTTACCGGCATCCCCACTCTGCTGGTCTTCAAGGGCGGGCAAGTGGTCGAGCAAATCGTCGGCTACAAGCCCAAGGAAACCATCGCGCAGGCCCTCGACCGGCACATTGGCTAAGGCAGGAACGCGGCTTCTAGCTGCTAGCTAAACCTCAAACGCACGCGGACCTTAGGAGTCGCGTGCGTTTTGCTTTTCCAGCCGGCCTTTCGCCGGACTCTGCATTAGCTAGAAGCCAGTAGCTAGAAGCTACTTCCCGGCGTTTCCGGCAGGGTGTACTCGAACTCGTACGATTGCTTCCCGTTGTCGATCTTGATGGTCATCGTTCCCGCCAGGCCGGTCAGTTGATCGGTGCCGGAGTCCGGCACAACCGTGATGCTCAGTTGCGGTGTGCCCCGCGTCATAGTCCCGCTGTGTTGCAGGACGAAGCTGCCACTGTGCCCCTTCAGCGTTCCCGTCACGCGTTCCATCGCGACGTATCCTCCAGAGCCTTTCACGATGGTTGCAGCCGAGGAGAGCATGAATCCTTTGCTGGTGCCCTCCAGGTCACCGTGGAATTGTTTGTCGATCGACATTCTTCCCAGGTTTGCAGCGGCAAGGCCTGCATCGGCCCCATTTTCAGCGGCCTGCGGCGTCAGCTTCACATCGAACGTTCCACTCGCGTGACTCGTCACAACCTTCTCCTTCGCGGGCGCACCCTGCGCCGCCGATTGGCTCTGCGCGCACCCATACGCTGCGAGGCCCAGGAACAGACAGATCCCAGCAATCGATTGAACTCGAAATCGACTTTGGCGTTGCATAGAGATACAGAATCCCAGGATTCCTTCGCGATCTTCGCGGCAGTTCTTCGCGCTCTTCGCAGTTAAAGGCTTTGCCGGGGCTAGCTAGAAGCTAGGAAGCTAGAAGCCAGCAGCTAGAAGCTAGAAGCCTTAATACTTCCGCAGCACGCCAATCACGCGGCCTTGCACTTCCACCGATGCCGCCGGCACGATGATCGGCTTCATAGTCACGTTAGAAGGCTGGAGCCGGATGTTGTCGCCTTCGCGATAAAAACGCTTAAGCGTGGCGTCATCTTTGTTCACCAAAGCGACCACGATGTCGCCGTTGTGCGCCGTCTTCAGCTTCTCGACCAGGACGTAGTCGCCGTCGAGGATGGCCTCATCTTGCATGGAATCGCCGCGGACTTCGAGCACGAAGACGTCTTTCGAGCGGACGAAGTCGGCGAGCGAGATGGTCTCATTGCTCTGCACGGCTTCGATGGGCTGGCCGGCAGCGATGCGCCCCAGCAGCGGCAGTACCAGGCCGGTGTTCACGCTCATGGCCTGCTTGAGTCGTCCCTTGGGCGGCAGCAGGTCGATGGAGCGGCTGCGGTTGTAGTCGCGGGTGAGCAGTCCCTTCTTCTCGAGGTTGGTGATGTGCTTGTGCACGGTCGCCAGCGAGTTCAGGTCAAGCCCGTTGCCAATCTCTTCAAACGACGGAGAGTAGCCATGCTCCGCCACAAAGCGGGAGATGAAGTCATAAACTTCGCGCTGCCTGCGTGTGATCGCCATGGGGATATTGTTGGCGAATGGAAGGCGAAATGTCAAGAGGAATCAGCCGCAGGCGATTTAGCTACCGGTCATTCGTCGCTCCCACTGGACGGCAGGAAAAACGCTCACGCCCTCACGCTCGGGCGTCAGCCGCCTGCCTCCTCTTTGACCCTGAGCAGCAAAGAGGCCGCCCGTCCGACCGACCATCATGCTAAGATTGTAACGAACTGATTAATTAGTTCGAATACACAATGGCTACCCTCGATACATCCCTGAAAGTCATCTCCGCTCTGGCAGCGCGCACCCAACTGGGGCAGATCATGCGGCGCGCTCGCTTGGAACAGACCCGCTTCGTGGTGGACCGCCGAGGCGAGCCGCAGGTTGTGATCATGGGCATCAAGGACTTTCTCAGCACCATCGCGCCGGAAAAGAAAGTTCTTGCCGCCATACGCGCAGAGGCCCGCAAAAAGGGCAAGGACAAACTTTCCCAGCGGGAGATTGACCGCGAAATCCGCAGCTACCGGCGCGAGCGCTCACTCTAACTTCGGCGGATAGACTTCCGTGAGACGCCTTCGATGAAAACGACCCGCGTTGTCCTGGATACTAACGTGGTCGTGTCTGCACACCTGAAGAGCGAGGGCTATGAGCGCCATGTTTTGGATCTTGTCCTTGCTGGAAAACTGCAATTGGCCGTTACCGAGGCGATTCTCGGCGAGTATGCCGATGTTCTGAGCCGTTCCAAGTTCGGCATCGGCGCGAAACAAGTTGCAAGATCAATGCGGCTGATTCGGGTCGCGGCCCGGATAGTGCGTCCCCAGCATGAATTGAAGGTTACGCTGCACCCAGCCGACGACCGATTTCTGGAATGCGCCGACGTGGCGCGCGCGGACTATTTGGTCACAGGCAACAAACGCCACTTTCCCAAGAGTTGGCGTCAAACTTTGATAGTCAATGCCCGCGAACTGCTGGAGTGGATCGCCCCCGACCTCCGGCGCTGAAGTCCTCGACGTCCACACCCACGCAGCGACCTCCAATCTTGCCTCCCACCCCAAATCAGATCGTTACGGTCGAGGCGAAGGGAATACAGGCAAATCCGAAGAACAACATCCCTAACTCCTTTGTTGTCATGATTTTGACCTCTAAACCGTCAGCGCCACGACCCCCAACACCCTCCTGTACCACAAAAAGTACATCACGCGCCTGTCAAGTCTACTTTAGTAGGCATTCGACGTCCTCAAAAGTAGACGTTTCTTCCACAGCCTAACCCCTTAGTTCCATTGACCCGCCAAAAAGACCGCACCAGGAATCAACGACTTACGCCGAAACTTTTCTGCAAAGTGAAATGTTTCAGTTGGAACATTCGAGCGATCTGCAGGTCGCCCCCACGCGAAGTTGCACTTCATTTTGGGCGGTTTTTGAGGTAGGCTTAGTCCGATTCTTTAAGGGAGGCCTTTATGGCACAGAACAGTCCGGTTGAGATAGTGCGTAGAACTTCGACGGTTTCGGTTTTGTGGGGCGTGTTGCTGATTGTGTTTGGCGTGATGGCGGTGGGTTCGCCGTTTCTTGCCGCCGTGGCGGTGAGCGTGGTGGTTGGGTGGCTGATTGTTTTGGCAGGCATCGTTCACCTGATGCTGGCTTTTCGCGCGCATGGCGCGGGGAGTAGGATCTGGAAGGCTCTGGTGGGGATCGCATATCTGTGCTTCGGCGCGTACCTGCTCTTGCATCCCGTGTTGAGCGTGGCGTCGCTTACTCTGGTGCTGGCGTCGCTGTTTGTGATTGAAGGCATCCTGAACATCGTGTTGTATGTGAAGATGCGTCCGATACACGGATCGAGCTGGGTGCTGATTGACGGGATCGTTACCCTGCTGCTGGGTTTGCTGATCTACATGCAATGGCCGTCGAGCGCAGCCTGGGCCATCGGTACGCTGGTGGGTATAAGCCTGATCTTCAGCGGGGTTGCGCGGGTGGCGATGTCGTTGGCAGTGCGCAAGGGAACGGAAACGATCTCGCGGTTGGCGGCTTAGTAAGGCAGTTCTCGGTTCTCAGTTCTCAGACAAACTTGAACTGGCTCGGCAAAGTCAAAGCCAAAGCCAACGGACAAGAGTGTCCGTTCCACACAGGCGTGGCGTCGCTTCGCTCCGCGGACAGCCGAGGGCGGCTGTCCCCACACAATCTGAGGCCTGACCGAGAACGGCTGGAACTGCGAAGAGGTCATGAAGAGGTCATGTTGTATACCGAGGACATCCGAAACTTCCTTCGGATTCGTAAGTCTAATGGTGAGGATGGCGGTTTAGGCCGGGAGGGATGGTTATGTCCAGAGTTTCGATTCGGATGGTGGCGATGGTCTTGACGGTGCTGGCGGGGACGTTGGCTTGCCAGACGGGGAGTGGAGCAAGCGCGGCGGTGCCGGCTCCGGCGGCGGACGAGGCGAAGGCCACGGCTCGGGGGAAAGAGACGGCCGTGGTGGCGGGGGGATGCTTCTGGGGAATCCAGGCGGTGTTTCAGCATGTGAAGGGCGTGCGCAGCTCGACCTCGGGATACTCGGGAGGTACGGTGGAGCATCCGGATTATGAGACTGTGAGCAGCGGGCGGACTGGACATGCGGAATCGGTGCAGATTGTTTACGATCCGTCGCAGGTTACTTATGGAGAGTTGTTGCGCGTGTTCTTTTCGGTGGCGCTAGATCCTACGGAACTGAACCGGCAGGGGCCGGATGAAGGCACGCAGTACCGGTCGATAATCTTCTACGGCAGTGAGGAGCAGAAGCGGATTGCGGAGGCTTACATCGCGCAGCTCGACCAGGCCAAAGTGTTTCCTCGGGCGATTGTGACGCAGGTGGTGGCGCTGCAGAAGTTTTATCCGGCGGAACCCTACCATCAGAATTATGCGGAGCTGCATCCGGATAATCCTTACATCGTGCATAACGATGCGCCGAAGGTGGCGAATTTGAAGAAGGAGTTTCCGGAGTTGTACAACAAATAGGGAAGCGGGCTAAACGGACGACAAAGAACGTCTTGCTCAGGATGCATTCGAGTTGGAGGAGCCATGTTCGACCTGGATCGCGGTAAGGAAGAAAACAGAACTTCGCGGCGTGTGTTTCTGGCGGGCGCGGGAGCGGCGCTGGGGGGCGCGTTGTTGTGGCGGTGGAGGACGCCGCACGTGATTGCGGCGGCGAAGTCGGAGCCGGGAGAAGTAACGATTGTGCAATTTTCGGACGAGGGCAAGCGGCTGGCGAAGGTGAAGATTGCGAAGGTGGTGAAGACGGAGGAGGAATGGAAGAAGCAGCTTCCGTCGGCAGCGTTTGCAATCACGCGGCATGCGGATACGGAAATCGCCTACACGGGGAAATATTGGAACCTGCACGACAAGGGGATTTATCGTTGTATCTGTTGCGACAATGCGCTGTTCAGCTCGGAGACGAAGTTTGAATCGGGAACGGGCTGGCCCAGCTTTTGGGCTCCGCTGGCGCAGGAAAATGTGCGAGAGATAAGCGACACTTCGATTGGGATGGAGCGGACTGCGGTTTCGTGCAAGGAATGCGATGCGCACCTGGGGCACCTGTTCAACGACGGTCCGCAGCCGACGGGGCTGCGGTATTGCATGAACTCGGCGTCGCTGCGGTTCGTGAAGGCGGCGTAGCTCGACGGTACAATTTGGGTGCATGAATTCCAGCCTGGCGGTTTTTCGCGAACCGACTCCGGTCGAGAAGATCTTTAATCGGTTTTTCGGATTTCTGGTCGGGATCGGCCTCCCATTTCCCCACAAATATCTGCTGCAAGTGCGCGGGCGCAAGAGCGGGAAGCTCTACTCAACTCCTATCAATCTGCTGGAATGGAAAGGCAAGCGATTCCTGGTGGCTCCGCGTGGGCGCACGCAATGGGTACGCAACGCCGAGGCCGCAGGTGAGGTCACGCTGAAGAAGGGAAGCACGCGGATCAGGTTCCGGTTGCGGCCGGTGGCCGAGACGGAGAAGCCGGAGATTCTGAAGGCCTATCTTGATGGATTCGAGAGTGAAGTGCAGCGGTACTTTCCTGTGGCTGCGGGTTCGTTGGCTGAGAGCTTCGTCGAGGTTACGGGGAGCTATCCGGTGTTTGAGTTGGCGGCGGGCTGAGTTTTCCGGCAAAGAAGAGAAGATCGGCTGCGCGGGGCAATCCTTGGTAATGATTACCGGGCTGGACGGTGTTAAAGCTTTTAACCGCGAAGATCGCGAAGGACGGCCGCGAAGGATGCGAAGAGAAGCGCTCGGAAAACAAGGTCAGAATCAAAATCAAGATCGAAGTTAAAGTCAAAGGCAAGCGGGCAGAAGTGCCCGCTCCACACGAGCTGTTCTCCACATGGGCTCATTCCAAACTCTTATTCGAGGACGCTGTCGTCCAGCTTTTTGCGTCCCCAGTCGGCTGCGGCCTGGATGAAGGCCAGGATTACGGGATGGGGATGTTTTTCGGTCGAAGATAGTTGCGGCTGGAACAGCGTAGCGATGAAGAAGCGGTGGGTGGGGGATTCGAGGGCGCGGATTTCGCCCTGGGCGCCGCGCGCTACTACCGGGAAACCGGCCTCCATGGCGCACCACTCGTATTCCGGGTTGATTTCGAAGTTGCAGAAGAATTCTTCGGTGACGATTTCTTTGTCTTTTCCGTAGAACGATTGCAGGTAGGAGCCGGGGCGGAGGCGGATCTCGGGCACCTTGCCGGATAACTTGGGCGCGCCGCCTTTGCGGCCGGTCACGGCG